>Ga0070706_100004797_pt1 | contig 12962 bp, 8 predicted proteins | sample KBSK5501metaG_FD_65476 | JGI IMG/M metagenome (GOLD analysis project Ga0070706, IMG submission 65476) | Corn, switchgrass and miscanthus rhizosphere microbial communities from Kellogg Biological Station, Michigan, USA - KBS K5-50-1 metaG | ecosystem: Host-associated > Plants > Roots >...
GGCTTGCGGTAGAATTGTGGGAGATCGCCTGACCCCATGAAACGCTCCTCGCGTCTGCCACTCTGCACCCGCTCAGCGAGGCTTGGGGCCAGCGCCATCGTCTTGAGAACGTTCCCCTCAATGTCCGCACGGAAGGTCTGGAATTCCTGGACAGGGCATTCCATGGCAATACAGGTGAGGTCGTCGTTGGTTGGAAAGGCGAAGATGACGCGCTGCGGGCGCTCGTAAATCTCGATTCCATCGACGGGTACACCGCTCCAGTACGCGAAGTAGGCGCAGGTCAGCGCCGGCTTTGCGTTATAGGTAGGAGCCTGAACGAACCGAGCGACAATGGAACGCATGCCATCGGCACCGACGACTATGCCTGTCTTCTCCGTGACCGTTGTGCCGTCCAGAGTGCGACCTTTGATGCCGGTCACATGGTCTCCATCCATAAGGACCTCCTGCACTGCAAAGCCTTCCCGCACTTCGACGCCCGCCTCGGCGGCGGCATCGACGAGGATGTTGTCGAGCACGGTACGCCGGGGACCGTATGACCTGACGCCACCATCTGTGGATGGTGACGAGCTGAACAGGACGAAGGGACCCACGTCGAAGCGCACAGCAGGAATGGACGGGCAATTGGAGGCCTTGATTTTTTCCAGCAGACCCCAACGTTGGAGTCTGGCGACACCTGGCGGCTGGATGAAATGGCACCTGGGAGCGTCGCTCGGGAAGGTCGCTCTGTCCACCAACAACACCCGGTAGCCCAGGCGCCCCAGCAACATGGCCGTTGGTGACCCGGCGCAGCGCGCGCCCACCACAATCACATCGTACATTGTGTACCTCCTTTAGTTCACGTGCCGGCTCTTGCCGGACCAATACGGCTCGCGCAGTTCCCGCTTGAGGATTTTGCCTACCCCGCTCTTGGGGAGGGCCTCGGTTCGAAACTCGATACTGCGCGGCGCCTTGTAGCCAGCAATCTGGGTGCGGGTATGAGCGATCAGTTCCTCTCGGCTAATCTGCATGCCGGGTTTATAGATGACCACTGCATGGACGGCCTCTCCCCAGTGTTCATGCGGGATGCCAATGACTGCCGCCTCCAGGACCGCCGGATGGGTATAGAGGGCTTGCTCCACCTCAACCGAATAGACATTTTCCCCGCCAGTGATGATCATATCTTTGGCTCGATCAATGATGTAGAGGTAGTGCTCCTCGTCAATGGTTGCTAGATCCCCGGTGTGCATCCAGCCATCCTTCAGCGCTATCACCGTCGCCTCTGGCATACGCCAGTAGCCCAGCATCACATTGGGACCGCGCGCAATGATCTCTCCGATCTCTCCCGGTTGGACATCCTCTCCCCTGGCATTGACTACGCGCACTTCGACCCCAAGCACTTGCTTACCACACGAACTGAGGCGACGCACCTGCTCAGGCGTCCCATCAAGAATATGGTCCTGCTGGGGTAGTATGGTGAGTATTGGAGCTGTCTCAGTCATGCCATAACCCTGCATGAAGATCTGGCCCCACTTCTTCAACCCTAGCTTGAGCAGTTCGACGGGCATTGGAGAAGCAGCGTAGATGAGGGTGCGCAAACTGGAGACATCATAGCTGTCCACATCGGGATAGTTGAGCAGCGCGTTAATCATGGTCGGTACCAACATAACCACCGTCACCGCTTTCGCCTGGATTGTCTGCAAGACCTGGACTGGATGGAACTGGGGCAGGAAGACATGGCATGCCCCCTTCATTGCTAAAGCAAAGGAAGCCCCAATATCGCCCAGGTGGAACATCGGCGCGGCATGCAGGTACACATCGCGTTCACCGATCCCACAGGCCATGATGAAATGCATCGCATTGGAGATGATATTCTTGTGGGATAGCATTACCCCTTTGGCGCGTCCCGTTGTGCCGCCTGTATAGAACAGACCGTAGAGCGCCTCATCCCCGATCTCCTGGTCAACGTTGCTACGTCTCGTGGCTCCCTGTTGTAACAGGTGTTCGTAATTCCGCATGCCTTTGGGCGTTTCATCGGTGTGGGGACCACTGTACACAATCTGCTGGACACAAGAGAAGCTTTCACATTTCTCTGCAAAGGAAGCAAAAACCTTATCAACGATCAATACCCTAGCTTCACAGTCGTTGAGGATGAAGCCGATTTCTGGCGGGGCCAGGCGAGTATTGAGGGGCACAATCACCGCGCCCATGCGAGCGCAGGCGTAGTAGAGTTCGAAGTAGCGATGGCAGTTGAGCATGAGCACCGCGACACGTTCGCCGCGTTCGATCCCCAGATGCGCCAGTCCGCGTGCGAGACAATTCGTCCGGTACGCAAACTGGCTCCACGTATACGTTGTCTCTCCACAGGAGATGGCCGGGCGATTCCCGGCTACTTTGACTGCATGTGCAAGTCCCTGGGAAATGTTCATCTGCATATTCCTTTCGTGTGAGACATGTTTGCTTTTTTCATAATGCATCAATAGCTGCTCCACTTATACTTTTGAGAGGAAGCTCTTGTTGTAACAGTTTATCGGGGAGGAGGGAGAGGCACATCAGTAAGAGAACCTATTTGGCTACATATTTATAGTGTGGCAGAAAGGTCCTGGGAGGAAAGATATGTAGGTAATTTACGTAGGTAAAAGGGAGCGTCTCCCATCAGAGCGGACAACTGGATCGAGGAAGGTGTGACGACGAGTAGACCAATATTCAAATCAGTTGCTGTGTGAGAGCATAATGCGTGGCAGCATGACGGGAGGAGACGCGAATTTTGCGGTAGATTGAGCTCAGATGGGCATTGACGGTGCGTGCGCTGATCACCAGTTCCTCAGCAATCTGAGCATCAGTCCATCCCTGCGCGACCAGGCGCAGCACTTCCACCTCTCGCGCCGTCAATCCATCTGGATATCGTGAGGTGCGCGGCTGCCTATTGCCGGGAGCTGGTCTTTCTGCTATAGAGTGTGGCATAGAAGAAGATACCTGTTCTTGATGCTGGACGTCTGAGAAAGCGAGTGCTTGCTGCAGCGTCATGGTCTCGCCTTCGGCCCAGGCAGCTGTAAAAGCTGCTGAGTCGAGTCGAACACGCAACTCTGCCAGGTCAAGCTCATATACCTTTTGATCGACTGGAGCAAGCTGTCTTGTGAGGGTGAGACGGCGGGTGGCAGCGGCGAACAGAGAAGTCGCTTGCTGGAAGTTGCCTGCTGAAAGCGCCTCTCGTGCCAGTCCCAGCAAGCAATGCCCTGCGATTTCGCTAGCATCAATTGTTGCTGCCAGGGACAGGCCTTCACGATAAGAGGAGACGGCACGCTCATGCTCTTCCTGTGCCTGAGCAATGTTCCCCTGAATATAGAGCAGGCGGCTCGTTGCGTAGCGATCCCCGGTGTCACGCGCCAATGCCAAACCCTCGGCACACAGAGCACGTGCCCGAGCGTTGTCCCCTTGGAGCCTTGCGAGCTCTGCCAGACCCGCCAGAGCCCAGGAGAGTGCGGTCTTGTTGCCCGCTTCGCTGGAGAGAGCTAGATTCTCCTCAAGCAGTGCAGTAGCTTGCGCATAGTCACCTCGTGCCAGAGCGAGTGCGGCCAGGTGTCTGCGAGCGCGCGTCCCCAGTGCGACGTGCTCGTCCAGTTCACGAGCCAGCGCCAGGGACTGCTCCCAGTGGGCCACCGCCTCGGCTTCCCTCCCCTCTTTCTCGATCACCAGGGCCAGCATACTCTCGTTAAAGACGACAAATCTGCGCTCTCCTATCGTTTGACTGAGCGTGATGCCTTGCTCTGCCAACGTACGGGCCGCGCGATAATCCTTCACATAGATCTGCGCCTGAGCATACCATCCACACGTCTCTGCCATCACAAGCTGCTCTCCCAGGTGCGAAGCTGTGGCGAGACTCTCCTCAAGGCTGGCCAGGCCCTCGCGCCTCGGGCTGTGCAGGTACACGGTCAAAAACCCTGCACCGCAGAGCGCTCTGGCACGAGCGGCTGTCGGTTCCTTTGCCCCTGGCAGCTGTAATGCGGTATGGAGCCACTCCAGCGCCTCGCTGCTGGAACCGCGCAGGTTCCAGTACCACCACAACACGCCACTCAGCTGGAGCAGCGACTGAGCATCTCGTCGCTCAAGCCACCACGAGAAGGTGGCGCGCAGATTCGCCTGCTCCTGACTGAGCCGTTTGAGCCATACGACTTGCTGTCCGCCGCCTTTGAAGTGGGCCTCGGCCACTTCGGAAAGCCGCAGGTAATAGGTTGCATGAGCCTGGTGGCTGGCTTCGCTCTCCCCGCATTCCCGCAAGACTTCCAATCCGTACTCGCGTACGGTCTCAAGCATCGCAAAACGCGGCTCCTCTCCCTCCTGCTCGACGGGCATGAGCAGGCTCTTGTCAAGCAGGGCCGTCACGAGATCGAGCAGCGGGACGTTGGTGCCGGTGAGGGTTGCTGCCACGGCTTCCAAAGCTTCCAGCGTGCAGCCGCCAATGAAGACGGAGAACAGGCGAAAGAGCCAGCGTTCCTGCTGCTCCAGTAAGTCATAGCTCCATTTCAGCGTATTGCGCAAGGTTTGCTGATGCTCTGGCAGTGCGCGCGGACCGCCGGTGAGCAGGTGAAGACGCTGGGTCAGCCGGGCCAGCAACGCCTGCGGGGGAAGAGCTTTGATTCGGGCAGCGGCCAGTTCGAGAGCGAGTGGCAACCCATCCAGATAGATACAGATGTCGGCTACAGCTCGTGCGTTTGCCGACGTCAGTTGGAATGCCGGTACGGTGGCCTGTGCGCGGCCCAGGAAGAGAGCAACGGCTGGATTCTGTATGAGATCTTCACTTGAGTTTAGCTGCGAAAGCTGCGGTAGGGCGAGTGGGGCAACAGGAAACTGCTGTTCAGCACGCAGGTGAAGCACCTCGCGGCTAGTTACGAGAATTTTAAGCGATGGACACACCATCAATAACTCTTCGAGGAGAGGAGCCGTCTGCACCACGTGCTCAAAATTGTCCAGGAATACTAGCGCGTGCTTGTCCCGGAGGGCGACCTGCACTTGTTCAAACAGGGAATGTCCTCTACTCTCTTGCACATATAATGCCTGGGCGAGCGCAGGAATCACGAGGCCGGATTCTCTGATCATCGCCAGGGGTACAAAGTAGACCCCATCGCGAAACGCTTGCTGCATGCGGAAAGCGATATGCAAGCCCAGGCGTGTCTTGCCAACACCTCCCGGTCCGGTCAGTGTCAGCAGCCGCACTTCTGGAGAGACCAGCAAGTCACAAATCATCTCCACTTCTCGTTCACGCCCGATCAGAGGAGTGAGTTCTGCTGGCAGATGATCATATACTGCTCGTTCAGACCAGGAGGTCTGCCCAGAAGTTGGAGTTTTGTTGTTGGATTGCATGGGTGATATTCCTCCACCGTCTCTCCTGCTCCTGTGCTGCTCTACATCCCAAAAAGTCTAAGTCATCTTAGCAGAAATTACTCCACCTCTGCAAGAGAAGATACGCTGCGGATCCACATCCTATAGGGGGACGGCGGGCGACCATAAAGGCCCACCCGGCCACTCCTGACCACTCTCGCCCCTACAGTAGGGAATTTCCACTGGAATGATGGAGAGGATACGCTGCATTGCAATACTCTAGACACCCCGCCATAAAGCACGTACAATAGAACTCAACGACGAAAATTACTATTTCAATCTAGGGTTACCTGGAGCGGGGAATGCGCTTATTTATCTCAGTCAGCCAGAGAGAACGGAAAGAAATAAGATATGCGTGATCTTGCGAACAGGGCGTTGAATATCGCCCAGCAGCTTGGTGCCAGCTACGTTGATGTGCGTGTCATGGAACGTACAACGGAAGGGATCGACGTAAAAAATGGTCGCGTAGAAGGTATCTCAAGCGGAACGAGCAGCGGTTTTAATGTGCGTGTAATTGTTGATGGCGCTTGGGGCTTTGCCAGCAGCGCTAATATGGACGATGCCGAGGCGGAACAAGTGGCGAAGCAGGCGATCCAGATTGCTCGCGCCAGCGCTCTCGTAGCAGGCGAACCAGTGATCCTTTCACCGCTTGCTCCCCAACATGGATTCTATCGCACTCCCATGCAGAAAGATCCTTTCACCATTCCGCTCAACCAGAAAGTGCAGCTGCTGCTCGATGCCGATGCTGCTATGCGCTCGGTACAGGGTGTCGCACTCACAAACAGCAATATGGAATATTCCCGCGAGCATAAGCTATTCGTCAGCTCGGAAGGCAGCGAGGTCGAGCAAGAACTCTTTGATGTGGGCGCGGCTATCGATGCCAGCGCCGTTGACCCTACTAGCAGCGAGATTCAGACACGCTCGTATCCCAATTCGTTTGGCAGGCAAGCTGGCACCTCGGGCTACGAATTTATCGAGGCAATGGACCTGGCAGACCATGGAGCGAGGGTCGGTGAAGAAGCAGTCAAGTTACTGGCCGCTCCACAGTGTCCCAGCGGTGTCACAACCATTATTCTTGATGGCCCGCAGACCGCTCTTCAAGTCCACGAGTCATGCGGCCACCCCATCGAACTGGATCGTGTGCTGGGTATGGAGGCTGGCTTTGTAGGCAAGAGCTTCCTGACTACGGATAAGTTGAATGGGCATTATCGCTACGGATCGGACATGGTTAACCTGACCGCGGATGCTACCATTCCAGGAGGGTTGGGTACCTTCGGATGGGATGATGAAGGAGTTCCGGCGCAAAGAACACCAATTGTTACTAACGGTATCTTTAACGGTTACCTGATGTCGCGCGATACTGCTCCTATACTTGGACTGACCAGCAACGGTTGTGTGCGTGCCGATAGCTGGAATCGCTTACCGATGATTCGAATGACGAATGTGAGTCTGGAGCCGGGAACTTGGACACTGGATGACCTGATTGCTGACACCGACGATGGCATCTATATGAGCACCAACAAAAGCTGGAGTATCGATGATCGACGCCTGAACTTCCAGTTTGGCGTCGAACTCGCCTATGAAATTAAGCATGGCAAACTGGGACGAATGTTAAAGAATGCCACCTACACAGGTATCACGCCGCAATTCTGGGGATCGTGTGATGCCATTGGCAATCGTGACGAATGGGTGGTATGGGGTACACCCAACTGTGGCAAAGGCGAACCGATGCAGACAATGCGCACAGGACACGGAGCAGCCCCCGCACGTTTTCGTAATGTACAGATAGGCGTAGGTAGCTGGTAATCACACAGGGTCCTTAAACGAATAGTGAGGGTTAATAATGTATTCAGATGAAAAAAGTGTGCATGCACTGCTGCAAAAGGTGCTGAGCTATTCTCAAGCAGAACAAACTGAGGTGGTCTACTTTGGCACCGAGAGCGCCCTCACCCGTTTCGCCAACAATTTTATTCATCAAAACGTTGCAGAGAGCAACCATGAATTGCGCGTGCGTGCTGTCGTGGGTAAAAGAATGGGCGTGGCGACGACCAATCGCCTGGACGACCAATCACTTCAACGCGTAGCGGAACAGGCACTGGAGATTGCGCGCCTTTCGCCAGAAAACCCGGAGTTCCATTCGTTGCCAGAACCACAACCAATTGTGCCTGCTCCTGGTTTTAGTGAACGTACCGCTTTCTATAGCGCGGAGGCGCGAGCCAGAAGCGTTGGCATTATTGTACAACTGGCGAAGGAGCGTGGGTTAGAGTCAGCAGGAGCTTTTTCAACCGAGACGAGCCAGGTTGGCGTTGCGAACTCGCTTGGCATATTTGCGTATGAACCACGCACCGAATCCGAATGCCACGCTGTCGTGATGGCGGATGCGCAGGGTTCCGGTTATACACAGCGTCTTACTACCGATGCTACCAGTATTGACTTTGAAGCCATGGCACGCGAGGCAGTAGAAAAGGCTCAGCGTAGCCGTAACCCTATTGATTTACCCATCGGCGAGTATCCGGTTGTCCTTGATACCTACGCCACAGCGGATATGCTGCAAAATCTCATATTCATGGGCCTCTCTGCCACGGCAGTGCAAGAAGAACGTAGCTTCATGAATGGTCAATTCGGCAAACAACTGGTCAGCCCTCTTGTGACCATTTATGATGATGGACATGATCCGGTGGGCTTGCCGCAGGCATTTGATTACGAAGGTGTGCCCAAACAGCGCGTGGTGATGTTCGATCGTGGTGTAGCAAGCGCTGTCGTATACGATTCATTCACTGCCTTTCGTGAAGGGAAACCCGATACCGGACATGCTCTGCCTGCGCCAAATCCCTGGGGACCGTTGCCGCTACATACGATGATGGTGGCGGGTGATGCCAGCCTTGAAGAGCTTATCCGTGGAGTCGACCGGGGAATTTATGTGACGCGTTTCCATTACACCAATACAGTACATCCAGTCAAAACACTCTTCACTGGCATGACACGCGACGGGACTTTTTTGATCGAACATGGTGAGTTGACCAGCCCGGTGAAGAACTTCCGCTTCACACAGAGTCTTCTTGATACCTTGCGTGACGTACAGGCAATAGGAAGCGAACCTATTCAGTGCCGAGACTATCTTCCAGTCGTTGCTCCAGCGCTGCGTATCGGCAGCTTTCATTTTACAGGTGTAACAGGGGCTTAGCCTCATGTGTCCTTGTCTGGACGCTCTCCATCCCTCTGTCCCAAACCCGCAGTCCACGCGGCGTGCATCGCTTCGGTCCGGTCGGCGACCTGGAGCTTGCTCAGGATGTTGGAGACATGGTTGCGCACCGTCTTGGGGCTTAAGACGAGGCGGGAGGCGATCTCGGCATTAGACTTGCGCTGGGCGATCAAGGTGAGAATCTCGTATTCGCGCTCTGTCAGTTCTGGGAAGAACTGCGCTGGTCCACTCTTTGCGATTGGACGCGTGCTGCCGAAGTAGTGCATCAAGCGCTCTGCGACCGCAGGACCAAAGATGGCCTCGCCGTGAGCCACCGCGCGAATGGCCCGCAGCGTCTCCTCCTGCACGGCGCCCTTGAGCAGGTAGCCGCGGGCTCCGGCGCGGATGGCGGCGAAGACGGAGTCGTCGTCCTCGAACATGGTAATGACCAGGATGCGGATATGGGGACTTGTCCGTAGGATACGTCGCGTAGCTTCGATGCCATTGAGACCCGGCATTTTAAGATCCATCAGGATGACATCGGGTTGCAAGGCGTGCGCCTGGGTGAGCGCCTCGTCACCTGTCGCCGCCTCGCCAATCACCTGCATATCTGGGACCGACTCCAGCAAAGCACGCAAGCCATCACGGAAGAGAGGATGGTCGTCTGCAATCAAGATGCGAATCTGATCCATATCATTCCTCCTGGAGAGCCGCGCTTAACTCATTCGCGCGGGCCATTGCAACATCTTGCGGTGGTGCATCTTCCGCTTCCTTTACCAAAATCCTCGGTAATCTGACCCGGATGGTGGTGCCTCCTGAGGAGCCTGGGGTGATGGTGCAACTGCCTCCTAACTCACTGGCGCGCTCATGCATAGTGTGCAGACCAACCCCGATGTGATGTCCAACAGTGATGCCTTGCCCATCATCGCTGATGTCGAGCTGCAGTGCCTCGGCATCGATGGAAAGCCGCAGCAGACAGCGCTGTGCCCCGGCATGTTGGGCCACATTGGTCATGGCTTCTTGCGCGATGCGGTAAGCGGCCACCTCCACTGCGGCGGGTAGGGGCGGTAGTGTTGACGGGGTATCCAATTCTACCTCGAGTCCCTGGTGCTGGTAGTGCGCCGCCTGTTCGTGCAAGGCGGAGAGCAGACCCAGTTCATCCAGAGCCGGGGGACGCAGGTTGTAGACCAGGCGGCGGATATCGGTGATGGCTTCCTGAGCCTGCTGCCTTACGAAATCTAATAGCCTATCTGCACGAACGATATCCTGCCCGAGCAGGTTGCGTGCGGCATCGACTTTAAAGGTGAGGCTGGCCAAGGTCGGCCCCAGGCCGTCGTGCAAGTCCCTGCGTAGGCGCCGACGCTCTTCCTCTCGCGTGGTCACCAGGTGTTCCCTGGCCTGTTGGAGATTGGCCGAAAGTCTCTGGAGATGGGTGGTCAGCCGCACAGCGTAGACCGCCACACCTGCCTGCCGCGCCAGGTCCGTCAACAGGCGAGAATCCACCTTGCCGAACGTGTCGCCTGAGCGAGCGGCGAGGAGTAGGTAGCCGACGGTCTCTGCCTGGTACACCAGTGGTACTCGCATCGGGTCAGTTGTCGGCATGCCATAGGAGGCCACGATGTCTGGCACCTCGGCTCTGTCCACAGCTCCCGTCGTCCCGGCTGCTGTTCCGGTGAAAGGCTGCTGTTCTGGCAACAGCGCAATGGCCACATAGGGGAGTTTGAGGGTCTGGCCCACCGTTTCCACGATGGTGGGTAGTATCTTCTCCGGCACCAGCGTCGCTTCCAGGCGACTCCCCAGGTGCGTGAGCACGGCATATGGGTCGTCGCGCTCCCCGTACATCAGGCGGTTCACCCCTCGCTGCAGACGGAGGCGGAGCGGTTGAAAGAGCACCGCGATGACGCCGGTCGCCAGCAGTGAGAGGAGCACATTTCCTTGTACCTGGATGAGCGTACCCAGGCCGACGACGACCAGCACATACAGTCCGATGACGCTCAGGGTGAGCGCCCCATACACCAGCGTGCGATTGATGATAAGATCGATGTCCCACAGTCGATAGCGCAAGATGGCAATCCCTATGGACAGCGGAATGGACACGAGGAAGAGCTCCCGGACCGTCGCGTAAAAGAGCAGATAGGGCGAAGAGGCGACAGCGAGCGCAGGAAACAGCCCCGGCAGACCAAAGTAGGTGATGTCAATCAGCAGCGCGAGGGCGAACCCAAAGATCAGCCATTTGCACTGCTGTCGGTGCACGTGATCGGAGACGAGCGTGTAACGATAGAGCTGGACACCCATCGAGGTCCCCCAGAGCAGCAGTTGTCCGCCTGCGAAGAGCAGAGGAGGCCAGTTCAAGATCTGGTAGGGTGAGTCGGGTGGTAGCGCCCAGGGAATGATCTGGACCAGCCAGAGGAACACCAGCGTCCACGCCCAGCGTGGGATAGGGCGACCGGTGGGAAACAACGAGAAAAACAGGCCCAGGCCACAGTAGCCGCCCACGCCCAGGATGAGTGTGGCGAGAGCAAGACCAAGCGTATTGAGAACGGGAGCACCTGGGAGCGAGATTGCGCTCGCACGCGCATCACCACCCCCGGCAAAAATAATCAATATGGTCGAAGCAAAGACCGCCATCCAGTCATCAGATTTGCGCCAGAAGAGCACTAGACCGACGATCAGGAAGATCGAAGAGGCAAAGAGGCTGATGGCGAGCGTATACGTGGCATAGCTGCTGAGAGAGATGCCCAGATGATGCAGCGCCTGGATGTTCCCTGGCCTCAGTTGCCCAGTGGCGCATTCTTGCCTGGGATCCGTGCACAGCACAAAGAGACTGGCATAATAGGCAGGAATGCTCACGAAAAAGAGCACGAGGTTATAGACAGTGAGGAGCGTCCACCCCAGACGCAGCAGTAACAAACGTCTTCCCTGAACCCGTGTGCTGGTCACATAGGGTGTCGCTATGCCGGGATTGAGCGTTCCCTGTAGCGGTGCCTGGTGCAGGCTCATCTCACTACTCCTTTGTGGGAAAACCTTGTCGCACGTCTCATGGATCACACCTGCAGTTGTTCTGCTCGGCTCTACTATACCACATGCACGAACAGCAGTGCTGCTCTTTCTTTCTCAAGCCGCACCTTGCGCGCGATCCGATCGAGGAAAGAGCAGCGTCCAGGTCGCGGGTTGCTAGTTGCGTTGGACCGAAGACTCCGAGACCTGCGTGGGGTTCCCATGGAAGCTGAGGGTCGCACCTGCCCAGGCCAGGCCAGCATAGAAAAGCCCTAAGCAGGTGCTGGTGAGAATTTCGCCAAGAAGCCCATTTCCGGCCAGAACCTTGAGTAACAGGAGCACAGAACTGACAAGGATGATCCAGCCAATCGCTGCCGTGAAGACATGCGCCCGGATCGTCGTGATTCCCACAATCACACCACCGATCAAGGTCAGCACCACTCCCAGGATCAAGGGGAAGATCGCTAACGGCGGTGGGCCCTCTCCTCCTGGATGCGGAATCGAGCCTGGCACGGCGACATCAAGGATTTGGACGCCGCTGAGTACAAGAAATAGAAAGATCGTTGCAACCCACAGGAGCACCACGCCGACCAATCCCAGGATGCCAATCTGTTTGGCCTGGGCGCGATAGAGCGCTGGCAACCCAATGAGCAGCAACACTCCACTAATGACAAAGACAACATTCGTCGGGATAGATCCAGGGCCACCGAGGCCATCTGGACCAGGAAGAAGAAAGATGAGCAGCGACGCGAGGATTGCGCCAATAGCACCAGCCAACAAGAATTGGCCTTGAAGACGTAGGGACATATGTGTTCTACCTCCTTCAGGATAGATGAACAGGACATCTCAAGAGCAGACGCGGAGCGGAATGCTGCTGAAGAGAGCGGCTGGGACGCTCATCCTGTCTGCTACTCGTTCTCTGATTGAAGTGTAGAAGATACGTCGTCCCGCTGTCATGAGGCTCCGTCCCGGTTTTGTCCCAATGTGTGTCCCGATTTTATGGAAAGGCGTACTTCTGTCGCTCATCCTGTTCAGATGGAACCTGAGACCGTCGTAGCAGGAGAAGTACGCCAATCACGATCGGCACCAGGTGATGGAGAAAAGGAGGGACATTTCCGGCGGCTAATCCTGCTAACACCAGGCCAGCCAGGCTGTAGATGATGGCGAGCCAACCTATCCAATGAGGCAGCACGCGCTTGGAAAGCACTGCTCCTCCATAGGCAGCAAGCACTTAGAAGGCAAGGATAGTGTAGATTACGAATAGTGGCTGTGTCCACAAGGTAAGCTGCACATAGTAGTCTGGTACCACACCTGTTTTGACGGTTTCTTGAGCGGCCAAAGGTGCTATGCCCAGAGGAAAAGCAATGTAGATGACCAACAGTACGTCCCCGAACAGCAAGGCGATCAGTGCCAGGTAGGAGAAGGTGCG
>Ga0070706_100004798_pt1 | contig 12957 bp, 9 predicted proteins | sample KBSK5501metaG_FD_65476 | JGI IMG/M metagenome (GOLD analysis project Ga0070706, IMG submission 65476) | Corn, switchgrass and miscanthus rhizosphere microbial communities from Kellogg Biological Station, Michigan, USA - KBS K5-50-1 metaG | ecosystem: Host-associated > Plants > Roots >...
GGAGATCGCCGCTCCAACATAAGACTTCGGCGGTCATCTGTTTCAGGTGATAATTATCACGGAAGACAGGCGTCCCCGCCCCTGTCATGGCAGATGGGCTTCCAGCCTGTCATTGCCAATGTTCGACAGCCGGGACGGCTGTCTGCCCTGACAGGCCAGGAGGCCCGTCTTCCAATAGACCGTCGCTGCAAGGTTTGCGACCCCGAAAGCTTTCGGGGCCGCTTTGGTTGAGAAGGCAGCAAAACGTCTCATGTTGATCTCTTATGAATGCCGAAATGGACGTCGGCACTAATAAGAAGGCGTTCCAAATCAATTTAGACGCAAAAAAATACGGCACGTTTGCGGAGGTTGGTGCCGGACAGGAGGTGGCCCGCCGATTTTTCCAAGTTGGAGGCGCCTCCGGGACAATCGCCAAGACGATGTCGGCCTACGACATGGCCTTTAGCGACGCGATCTACGGCCCGACAGATCGTTACGTCAGCCGTGTTCGGCTGCGAACGATGCTCGATCACGAATACAAGCTGTTGCTTGAACGGCTCGATAAAAAGCTCGGGGATCAACGACACTTTTTTGTCTTCGCCGACACGGTGGCGGCGCGCAGTTTCAAGCAGCATAACGAATCACACGGTTGGCTGGGTGTGCGTTTTCAGAAACAGACCCGCAGCGAGCCTTGCGAAATCATCATTCATGTTCGGATGCTCGATGAGGCAAATATCGCCCAGCAGGAGGCCCTTGGAGTCATCGGCGTTAACCTGCTTTACGGCGCGTTTTATCACTCCGAACCGGAAAAGGTGATTTCGTCGCTGCAGGAAAATCTGACTCCCGGGCGTATCGAAGTCGACATGATCAAATTCTCCGGACCGGGATTCAAGGGCGTGGACAATCGCTTGATGAGCTTACAACTGGTCAGCCAGGGCTTGACCGATGCCGTCATGTTCACGGCCGACGGCGAGACGGTGCAACCGGCAGAGGTATTTTACAAAAAGGCGATCCTGGTGGAGCGCGGGAGTTTCCGGCCGGTCACACATGCGACGAATGACATGCTGGACGGGGCGCGCCCAGTATTTCTGAAGGAGTGCGGTTGTTCGGAAAAGGACCTCGTCGTTTTAATGGAGATGACGCTCGAGAATCTTCTTGCCGAAGGGCAGTTGAACCACGCCGATTTCCTCGCCCGGGTTGATATTCTCGGCGCACTGGGGCGGACCGTTTTAGTTTCCAAATTTGGCGAATATTATCGTCTCGCTGGATATCTTTCGCGCTACACCAACCAGAAGATCGGCCTGGTCATGGGAGTGCCAAGTTTGATCGAGATATTTGATGAAAGATACTATTTGAATCTTGAGGGCGGGATTCTCGAAGCCCTCGGACGAATGTTTAAAAGCGGACTGAAGCTTTACGTCTATCCCATAATCGACGACAAGACCGGCAAGATCGTGACTGCGACGCAACTCGAGGTGGCGCCAAATCTGCGCTCGCTTTTTCAGTATTTGATCGACAATCAATACATCGAGGAGATCACCGAATATCATTCGGAGTATCTGCGGATTTATCCGCCTGATGCGCTGGCAAAATTGCAGTCTGGGGACAGCGGATGGGAACAAATGGTGCCGCCGGAAGTTGTTAAAATAATAAAAGAGCGTGAATTCTTCGGCTATCGCCCTCCAAAAGCGGCTTAGTTGGTCGAATATATCTGAGATTAACGGTCGCCCGCTGTCTTGGCGCTGAGAACTCCGTTCAACGCTGGCGTAGAGGAGGGGAGCCACCCGCCCCAGCTGGCGTAAGGGGGTTGGAAACAGAAAAACCAGAGCGTCGGCACGCTTTCCGCTACAGGGAACCTAGCATCATGGCTAGACGCGGAGATTCTGTTGTTGGAATAGATTTGGGCAAACGCGTATTCAAAGGTGTAACGCTCAAACGGAAGAGCGATTCGCGTCTGGTGCTGACCAGCTTTGCCTCGCGGGAAGTGCCTGAGCAAATCGCTACGGCCGAAGAACTGGCGAAGCAAATCAAGCTTCTATTTAAGGATCTGGGAGGCAGTGCCAAAGGTTGTGCCCTGGCCATTTCTGATCCCGCAACTCTCTTGCGCATCATCGAGCAACCGGACACGCCGGTCGATCTGCTCCGCAATGCTTTACGGCTAAATGGTCTGGCCGTCCTCAACCAGGAATGCAAAGACTTCGTTCTTGATGTTGCACCTGTTACTTCGGGCCGGGCCAACGCAAAGTCGAGCGTTGATTCAGATAGCCAAGGCCAGGCCGGTACGACGGCGGTGCAAAGTGGTGTCACGACAAAAACCAAATACCTCGTTGGCGGAATGTTGCGCGATGTCGTTAAGCAAATCTCAGAAGCCATGGGCAAGGCGCGGGTTGCGGCGGACATTCTGCAGCTGGCCCCGGTCTGCTCGTTTAATGCATTCGAATTTGCCTACCCGGAAATCTTTACTAACGAAGCCTTTCTGCTTCTCGACATGGGCTATTCGCAGAGCACCGTGCTCATCGGGAGCAAAGGCGAGCTCGTGCTTGTGCGCAGCATCGATTACGGCGGTAAAGCCCTCACCCAGGCGCTCACAGCCGAGGGCGCACTCGAGGCGAACGCAGCCTGGACAATGATTCAGCAGGCGGACGAGGGAATGGCTGAGATTTGTCGAACGTCACTGGCGCGCCTCGCCACTGAAGTGCGTAACTCCATCGGTTTCTTCGAAGGTCAACGGGAGGAAAGTATCAATCGGATTTTCGTTTCCGGCGGATTGGCTCGCGCGGAGCTAGTTCTGCAAACGCTCAGTGATGAGCTGTCACTGCCGTGTGAAATTTGGGACCCTCTTGAAACTTGTGAAGTAGCATTGCCGGCAGCAAAACGTCAGTCCCTCCCCCACGAGTTTGTCACGCTTAACGTCGCCTGCGGCGCCGCCTTTGAATACCTGAACAACTGACAGGGTAATGGCACTTCATCTCAACCTCCTTCACGAGGAGATTCTTGAACACAGACAGCGGCAGCGCGATCCGCTCAAGATCGGCATCATGGTGCTGGTCAGCTTCGGTGTGCTCATGTTCCTCTACTACATGTGGAACGCCTACCGCACGCTCGAAATCAAGGGTCGTTTGTCGGTCGTCGAGCGCGACTGGGCCAAGGTCGAGCCGACTGTTACAGCGGCCCAAAAGCGCTCCACCGAACTTAGCAACATCATTAAGACAACGCGTGTCCTCGACGAGTACGTTGACAACCGCTTTTTCTGGGGGCCATTTTTGCAAAAGGTTGCGCTCTGTATTGCGCCCAACACCCAGCTCACCAGCATTGACGGTTCGGTTTTGGAGGATAACAAAGGGATTGCCGTTTCAATCGAGGGGGTGGCGGCCGGCCGCGAGCCGAGAGCTGCCGCTGAAGATTTGCGTCAGATGCTAACGGAGCAGCTTGCTCAGAGCTATGGCGACGTAAAGGTCGAGTTCAAAGCACTGGAAGATCTCGATACGATTGTAAATGTCAGCGGGACGAATTTGGCTATGGCCCGTTACACCTTAACTGTCGGTTTTAATCCAAGTCCGGCGGCAAAAACTGCTGCCGCATCACCATCTCCCCGTCCCACACGCGGCCCGAAACAATGAGCCAGGTACACATAAGGAAAGACCAGATCCAGAAAATTGCCCTCAGCACGGTGGGCTTTGTCTTTCTTCTTTACGTCTATTTCAATTTCTTCCTCGGGCCGCTTAATCGCAGTCGCAACACAATGCTTACCGCCATGAAGGAGAAGCAGAGCAAGTTGGATTCTTCCAAGAGTGAAATGAGCAAAGCGGCAAGTCTTGAGCAACAAGCCAAAACCGCAACCACGCGTTTCGCCGCTTTCAAGGCGCTGAATCCCGAAGGCGCGCCCATCGCTTGGTTTCCTCCTCGCATCAAGGTATTTTTCGCAAACGAGCAGGTCGACAAGGCCGTGGCGCGCCTCGAGGGCAGCTTTGGATTCAAACAAGCAGAATTAGCCGATTGGCTGAGATATAATTGGGTGATCAATATTCCCCAAGCCGATTATGCCAGGCTCGGCAAAGCTATCGCGGACCTGGAAAATACCGAGCCCCTGCTCTCAGTTACAAAAATCAGTATTCACTCCCTGCAAGATCAGCCGCAGTTCCAACAGGTCGACCTCGTCGCCAGTAACATCATTCAGAAGAAATGAAGAAAATCGCGCTGTTGCTTGTTGTAATGCTCGCGGCTGGAGTTCGCTCTTATGCGAACGAGGCGCCACATTTGGAGACGAAAAACAAGTCATCCTTCAAATTGGAAGGTAACACTCGCAACCCATTCTGGCCTATCGGGTGGAAGCCAACCGTCAAGCTTTCCGAACCGGGCGCGGACCACGCCGGCCCTGATATTCCCGTAACTGCATTTGTCCTCAGCTCGATTACGCTCGAGCAAGCAGGCCGCTTCGCCATCATCAATGGCAAGATCATGCAGGAAGGTCAGCAATTCGGTTTGCAGGTAGGCAACCAGACCTATCAGATTACGCTCAAGACCATCGAGGACGGGCGCGTTATTCTCGCCCGCCGCGACCAAGAGATCGTGGTTCTATTGCGGCGAAAATAGGCAAGTGGCGTTCTTCGGGGCTAACGATTCCTTTTCACGAGCTCTGCGTCGAGCTGGAACACTAAGATCTCAGTAATTCCGATGTCGGTGTCTCTACCGGCAAATTACGCTTTCGATCCGGACCCGAGACCAGGTAAAAAAAGGAAACGCGCATCCGTGTGTTTGAAAGTGGAGCGGGTCGCAATGGCGGCCGCCAGGCGATCCCACTTACGGATAACTGAGGCGATAAAACCGTTTCAAATTCGGATCCGCGTCTGGATACTGCCAATGGCCGGTACCATCGGCGGTGGTCGACCCGATTTTGCCAAAGCTGGCCGGGCTTAAGTCGAGCGACGCCTTGATGCTATGCGTCGCATTGGGAACACCGACGCCTTGTAGAAGAGTTTGGCCATTCGCGCGTGTGATGGAAACAATCCTCAAAGGCACACAAATCGCGCCATCGGTGACTGAGATACCATCAATCCGCCAGCCGGTGGCGGCCACGCTATTATCGGACGCCATGCGAAAACGCAATTTGATAGTCTGCCCTGCCACATTCGGGCCGAGGTTTGCGACCGTGGTGATGTAACCGCCGGAATTGCCCGACCATGCCATACGCCCAGCGATCGCACTGCCGAATGAACTGCTAATCGGGCCAACATAACCACCACTCGCGAAACTACCGCCGATCGCAGTGATATCCGTGAAACTTCCGCCATTGATATTCGGTGATGAAATCTCCAGCACACCGCCGTCATAAAAGCTTGCCCCACTCTCCAGAGCATAATTGTGACGGAAAATCACCTGGGCTGAAGTTGACGTAATGGAGATGCCCGGTGTATCGAGACGTTTATCGCTCACTGTTGCCGGATCGTCGATAAAAGCGTCGTTGGGAGCAGTGTCAGGTGTGGTAGTGCTAGTCACCCAGAGCGGCGCTGGTCCGCTCGCATTCGAGGCCAACCACCCTGCTGGGAGCGCGGGCGATGTAACGCCATCGAAGTTCTCGGTTAAGCCAATCCTCGAATAGCCGACCGGGAATGAATAGGCAAATGTACCGTAGGTGTTCGTCCCATCCGTTACCGCCAGCGACGCCGTCAAGGTAGAGCCGCACGGCAGAGATGGGTCCACTGTGAAGGTAAAATTCTGCGTCACCACCCCATCAGCCGGACAAACCACTGCATAGCTCTGTGACGCTGGCGTCGGGTTGGTGACTCCACCTGCGGCCTGTAACGTCCCGGTGACCGCCGTAGGCGTGCACCCGGTGCCAACATTTCGCACGCCAAGTGAGACGGTGACAATCCCACCTGGATAAAGCACCCCGTTAGGATCGGCCATAAGAACCGACGAAGTGGCTTTGGAGACTACTGGAACTGGCGGAGTGCTACAGGTCGCAAATTTAAAATTACCAATGCGTGTCTTCCAATCGACGGTCGCGGTCCCAATATAGTACTCGTTAGTGTACCAGAAGGTGCAGTCGTCCACCGGATCGATTGTCAAATCACTGTAGTCGCCCCACCGGTCGCCCGAACTGGTCTGGCTTCCAGCGCCTGCCATTAGCGTGGTTTCCCCCTGACCTAAAGTATTGATCGGGTCGTTGGCCAGCCGTCCTGCATAGCGAATAGAAGGAAACACGCTATCGCTCGAAGCGCTGAAGCCCACAGCGATATTCCCGACCGCATCCATCGCGGCACTGCCCATCCACCGCCAGGTCGAATCCGGCTGATAGGTGCTCTCCTGAAACACCGTCACTGGTCCGGCCGTCACGTTACGCAGCTCGAACCATCGGATGCCTGCCACGCCACCGGCGCTCACACTATAGTTCCCGACCACCGATTCGTGGTCGCCAAAATTCCGATACGCCAGCCGGAACATTAAGCGATCGCCAATTCCGTCCAAGCCAACCGACGTGCCGGGCTGGGGCACGCAGGAACGGGTGATGGCGCAAAGCTCCGTAAAAGCAGCCGCCGTCAGATTCGCGAATGTCGTAAAGGTTGAATTCGCTGGCGTGGAAAAGTCTACATGAAAGTGATAGGTGGTGTATTGACCACCTCCCGGAAAGCCCACAAACGTGTTCGGAGCACCCGGCGGCGGCATGATCATACCGTCAAGGTCCGCGGGCAAGAATGGATCCACGGTACCACCCAAAGGCCCAGTGGTGCTGACAAATGTCGCCGTCTGTCCTGCGAGCATTTTTGCACGGTCGAAGGCGAAAGGCTGCGGACCCAGGTATGCCCGGCTCGTAGGGTCGAACACGTTCATGCTCATGTAATAGGCGTCGGGCCAGACGCTCAGGTGAGGGTAGTCGAAAAAATTCGAGCCGAGATGAAAGGCATACCGGTTGTATGTGCCAGTGGCATCGCTGGTGGTAGAGATGGCAATGCACTCGTCAGTCGGGAGGCTTGTCCCGGCGAATTGGGTAATGACCCACCGGTCGGCCAGATGATCGTAGAGCACTACCGGATCGCCGTTCCCATTGTTTTGGCATACCCCGCCAAAGCCAGACCAGAGTGACACGATACTGGCGGGGCCCAATACCGACGCCCCGGTCGCCTTGTCAAAAACCTGGTAGCCCTCGTTCACTATCTGCACGTATTGCGTTCTTCCTATTGCGCCATTCGGATCAGGCGGCGAGCAGTTACAGCTAACGCCGGGGTAGGCAATCCCATCAAAGTTCAGGATAGTATTTGGTATATTGGGAGCCACAGAACTGGCCAAGGAGCGTTGAATCACGCTGTCGGCGGCGTCTTTGTGATGGCTCGGGATCTTCGGGTTTGGATTCGCCTCGCGCTCTACTTTTGAGTTTGATCCTGTTAATGGCCAGAAGTGCGCGATATCGCGTAAGGCTGGCGACACGTCATTCTGATAAGAGCCGATGACTTGGATGCCAGGCCTTTGATTTTCGTTCGGCCCCTGCGCGAAAACAGAAGCATTCGGTAACGCGCCAAAGCCAAGCAGCGCCAGTAAGAGGCCCATTACGAACAGAACAAACCCGACCAAGAGGCGTGGGTTAAAAAAAGCTCTTTCCGAGCCTGACTTTCCTCCCATGATGATTTTTGTGAATTTCCGGGGAGATTATAGTACGGATAGAAGATTAAGCGGCGGCAGTGTAGAGATCAGCAAGCAACATTCCAAGCGGGGTTTGCGGTGCTATTCAGCGCTGTTGCCGACCGACGTCAGACGCCACTGGTGAAAGCTACGCTGCCCACCGGCACAAACTCGCTCTCGCGCAGTACCACCGGTTTCCTCCCTCGGATCAGTTGCCACCATTGAACGGCAGAACCGAGCACGATCAAGAGCACGAGCAGAAGAAATGAACTAGCTATCACCGCGTCGAATCGCCAGACGGCCGCCTGGCGAACTAACTCGGCCGTTTTGTCAGCACCAACTCCGCTCGCTTTTTCCATTAAAAATTCCGCCCCCTTGATAAAGCCAAGTTTCGGATCGGCTGAAAAAATCTTCAGATAACCGGCCGAAAATGTGACCAGGCACATGAAGACAAGCGGCAGGAGGGTAACAAAAAGGTATTTCGCCTTTTGCATTTTGATTAGAACCGTCGTCGCCAAACAAAGTGCGATCACAGCAAGTAACTGGTTCGCCAGTCCGAATAGCGGCCAAAGCGTGTTGATCCCACCGAGCGGATCAATCACTCCCTGATACAAGAACCAGCCCCAGGCCGCGACCAGGAGCACGCTCGATATAAAATTCGCGCCCCACGAGCGTGTGTTGCCAAGGGGCCGCCAGATGTTGCCTAACAGATCTTGCAATAGAAACCGCCCCACCCGCGTGCCGGCATCGATCGTGGTCAAAATAAACAGCGCCTCGAACATAATGGCGAAGTGATACCAGAGGGCGAGGGCCGTTGGACTCGATGACACCCGCGCAAACATGTGCGCCATCCCGACAGCGAACGTCGGTGCGCCGCCGGCGCGATTGAACATGGTGGTTTCACCGAGACTGTGTGCCAGTTCGTCCATGCCCTGCTCGGTCACGGGAAAACCTGCCGCGGTCACTTTCGCGACCACTTCACTGGGAGCGCCCTTCGAATTGATGGCGAAGTAATCACCCGGCTGCAATACACACGCCGCGATCATCGCCATCAACGCCACCATCATCTCCGTAACCATGGCGCCATAACCGATCTCGCGAATCCGCGATTCGCGTCCCAACATTTTTGGAGTTGTGCCTGACGCGATGAGCGAGTGGAACCCGGACACCGCACCGCAAGCGATGGTGATGCAAACAAATGGAAAGACCGGACCGGCAAAGACAAGCCCGGTTCCATCGATGAATTTGGTGACCGCGGGCATTTGCAAAGTTGGATGAATGAGGACGACAGCCACAGCCAGAGCGGCGACGGTGCCGAGTTTCAAAAAAGTGCTCAAGTAATCGCGCGGCGTGAGGAGCATCCAGACCGGCAGGATTGAGGCAGCCAGCCCGTAAATCATGATCGCCCACGCGATCCATTTTTCATCGTGGCGAAACCACGCCTCGAGTGCTGGAAAATGACCAAGGAATTGCCCGCCCCAAACAGCGAAAGCAAGTCCGACCAGGCCAAAAATCGTGATCGCAGTCACATTAACTTTTCCGCTTCGCAGCCCAAATCCCATAATGAACGCAACCGGAATAGTCATGGCGATGGTGAAGACACCCCACGGACTTCGCGCCAAGGCTTGCACAACTACCAGCGCCAGCACAGCGAGCAGTATGATCATGATCGCCAGCACGCTAATGAGCGCGAGCGCGCCGACGCCGCGTCCAATTTCTTCTTTCACCATTTGGCCGAGCGTTTTTCCGCCTCGCCGCACTGAGCTAAAAAGAATGATCATGTCGTGCACGCCGCCGCCCAGCGTGGCTCCGATTAGGATCCAAAGTGTGCCAGGCAAGAAACCAAACTGGGCCGCCAGCACCGGGCCAACCAATGGCCCCGGGCCGGCAATGGCCGCGAAATGATGGCCGAAGACCATCCAGCGATTTGTTGGAACGAAATCTTTACCGTCGTTCCGGACGATTGCTGGCGTGGCGCGTTCGTCATTTAGCACCAGCACTTTGGCTGCGAGCCACTTGCTGTAGAAACGATAGCTTATCGAAAATGCGCAAAGGCCGGCCAGAATTATCCACAGTGCGCTAATCTGTTCGCCGCGTGAAAGTGCCAGGACCGCGAGCGCCGCGACCCCCAGAGTCGTAACTGCAATCCAGAGCAGCTTTTTCCAAAGCGTCATTGGCTTCAGTTTAATTGAGATTTTCCCGCAGTCACCCAGACTAAAGGGCCACAGATGAACACAGATTTACACTGATCTTCTGAATCCTGAATTCCTGAAACCCGAACCCCTCTGCATCTGTGTTTCATCGGTGTTAATCTGTGGCGAATCTCTCCGTGCCGGCTGTGTCTTTTCACAACCCGCTACATTCCTCTGTTCGGCGAAGGCAGATGCGCTCCCCAGATCGAAGCACCGCCATCTGAATTGAGCGTTCGGCGTTGAGCGTTGAGCGTTGGACGTTTGCTGCTGATTCAATCCAAGCTCTCACGCGCCTGCTTTAATTTCGCCAACTGTGCCGCGAAATCTTTGTGCCGCTGTCGATGTTCCTCCACGACCGCCGCTGGCGCTCGCTCGACGAAAGACTGATTTTTTAGTTTAGCTTCGACCGCACCCAATTCGCTTTGGATTTTGCCAATTTCTTTGTCGAGCCGTTCGCGTTCTGCTGTTCTATCCCTGCCTGTCACCGCTAGAAAAATCTCGCCCAGTGGGCTTGTTGTCATCGGCACGCCTGGCTCTGCTTTGCGACTGGCATCCAGCTTGACTTCATTGGCGTTGAGCAGTCGCGCCATCGTTGCCAGTTCGCCATCGAGCTGGGCGGAGTCAGTTCGCAGAACAAAATTGGCTTTTTGATTCGAAGGAATTTTTGCTTCCGAACGCAGATTGCGGCCGGCTTGCACCGTTTGATAAATCACCAAGACGAGCCGCTGTTTATTCGCAAGATTCACATCATCCAATGCAACTTTCTCGGGAGGAGGACTGAACTGGATCGAGCCCGCGCCGAAACCGAGTAGCGACCAAAGCTCCTCGGTGATATGTGGCATAAATGGATGCAGCAAACGCAACACAGCAGAAAGCACCAAATCCATAACGGCCAGCGTAGAATTTTTTCGTGATTGATCTTCGCCAAAGATTTCCGTCTTGGCCGCCTCCACAAACCAATCGCAGTAGTCGCTCCAGACAAAATCGTAAAGGCGCTGTGCGACTGCGTTGAACTGATATTCGCGATAAGCTATCTTGATTGCGTCGATTGTTTCGTTCAGTCGGGCCAGCACCTGCACGGCGTAGATGGACAACGATCGCGCCTCGATCTGCGGCGCGGCCGAACTCAGTCCGTGCATCTGGCGAAACCGCGCCACGTTCCAGAGTTTGGTGGCGAAATTGCGACCTTCTTCGATCTGCTTTTCATCGAAACGAATGTCCTGACCGCTCGGCGCGATCCGCATCAAACCAAAACGTAGCCCGTCCGCGCCGTACTTTTCCATCAATTCGAGCGGATCAGGGGAGTTACCTAACGACTTCGACATCTTGCGACCTTGTTTGTCGCGAATGAGTCCGGTGAAGAAAACGTCGCGGAATGGAATGTTATCTTCGACGCGATCTGACTTGCCCGGTTTGAATTTCAAACCGGCGATGATCATGCGCGCCACCCAGAAGAAGATTATATCTGGGGCCGTCACGAGCACCGTTGTCGGATAGAATTTCTGGCGCGTCTCTTCGTCCATCGTTTCATAGGCCCAGAGCCAGGACGAAAACCAGGTGTCAAGTGTGTCGGAATCTTGGATCCAGTTCTCCAGATTCGATGGCGGCTCGACCCCAACGTAAATTTCGGAGACATCTGACTTCTGACCTCTGCCCTCTGACTTCTGTTTTGGGTACCACGCCGGTATCCGATGTCCCCACCAAACCTGACGGCTGATGCACCAGTCGTGAATGTTTTCGAGCCATTGCGCGTAAACCTTTTCCCAATGGGCGGGATAAAAGCGGATAAGATGATCGCGCACGACGGCGAGCGCCTCTCTTGTTTTTGGGTAACGTAGAAACCATTGCTCACTGATACGCGGCTCGATCGGCACTTCGCTCCGCTCACTGAAGCCGATGTTATTTTCATATGGCTCAACCTTTGCCAGCAGGTTTGTCTGCTTCAGCAATTCGGCCGCCTTGTCGCGTGCTTCGAATCGATCGAGCCCATGCAATTCCGGAACCGCAGGACAATTGATGCGGCCATCCGGCGTCAGCACATCCACAATGGGCAAGTTGTGGCGCTGCCCAATTTCAAAATCCAGTTTGTCGTGGCCTGGCGTAACTTTTAACACGCCAGTGCCGAACTGACGATCGATTGCTTCGTCGGCGATGATGGGAAGCTTCTCCCGCGCCAGCGGCCGCCACGCGTGCTTACCGATCAACTCGACGTATCGCTTGTCCGTCGGATGCACCGCAACTGCGGCGTCGGCCATGATGGTTTCCGGCCGGGTCGTTGCGACTTCGATAAATCGTCCCGGCTCTTCAACGATCTCATACCGCACGTAATAAAGACTTCCCGTTTGCGGTTTGGAAATGACTTCCTCGTCGGAAAGCGCTGTTTGCGCAGCCGGGTCCCAATTGATCATCCGGCGGCCGCGATAAATCAGGCCTTTGTGGTAAAGATCGACAAAGGCTCTGAGGACAGCGCGGGTATATTCCTCATCAAATGTATAGCGCTGCCGCGACCAGTCGCAGGAACAGCCCAGCCGCTTGAGTTGTTCGATGATGATCCCTCCGTGTTTATCCTGCCATTCCAATACACGGCGTAGAAACTCCTCCCGCCCGAGATCGTGCCGGGTTTTCTTTTCCGTCCGGCGCAGATGTTTTTCTACCGCTGTCTGCGTACCCACACCGGCGTGATCGGTTCCCGGAAGCCAAAGAACTTCGAAGCCCTGCATGCGCGCGCGGCGGACCAGAATGTCCTGAATCGTGTTGTTCAGAACGTGGCCAAGAGTCAAAACACCTGTGATATTTGGTGGCGGAATGACGATTGAAAAAGCCGGCTTTGGCGAGCGTGGGTCCGCTTCAAAATCGCGGCTCTCGATCCAACGTTGATACCATTTTGGTTCAACAGCTTTCGGGTCGTACGTCTTTGGAAGCTCAGCCATTGCGATGGAATCATCCGAAGGTGGCAGATGATTGCAAGCGAGGGAGATAGCCCGTCATCACACGTTGTAGGGCGGCCATGTTGGCCGCCATCTCGGCGAATGGCGGCGAAAATCGCCGTCCTACAATTACCTGCGTCGTGTTGACCACGCACTTGCCAGTTATCCGGATAACCGCCACTGTCCAGCCAATGCGCAGGTCGCTCGCTTACGTAATTGGCGCCGTTCTAATCTGTGAAATT
>Ga0070706_100004800_pt1 | contig 12955 bp, 12 predicted proteins | sample KBSK5501metaG_FD_65476 | JGI IMG/M metagenome (GOLD analysis project Ga0070706, IMG submission 65476) | Corn, switchgrass and miscanthus rhizosphere microbial communities from Kellogg Biological Station, Michigan, USA - KBS K5-50-1 metaG | ecosystem: Host-associated > Plants > Roots >...
TGGTCGCGGCGGGCCTCCCCAACAAGCTCGTCGCCGAACGGCTGGGCATCAGTGAACACACGGTCCGGTTTCACCTCACCGCCATCTTTGGAAAGCTCGACGCCCACACACGCACGGAAGCGGTGACGCGCGCGGCCCGCCTCGGCGTGATCGCCCTCTGACCTAGCGGATCTGCTAGGGAACGCCCCGGCTAAACAGTGGATGCGTCCGTCCTCCTGCCTCCGGTACACTGCATCTGGAGGTGACTCAACATGAACGAGCTTCTCACGATGTCAGGAGATCTTGCCGGTCTCATCGAATCGGCCGGCACAGGCGTGGTGGGCGTGGAGGCGGGCCGGCGGTCGCGGGGCACCGGGGTGGGCTGGTCATCCGATGGGGTGATCATCACGGCCGACCACGTGATCCATCATGAAGAGGGGATTCAGGTCCGGCTGGCGGACGGACAGGAGATCCCCGCCACCTTGGTCGGTCGGGATCCGACGACCGATATCGCCGTGCTGCGCGTTCGCGACGCCGCCGTGAAGGCGCTCCGATGGGGAGAGCCGTCCTCGCTCAAGGTGGGGAATCTTGTGCTGGCCCTCGGACGTCCGGGCAGGACGCTGCGGGCGACGATCGGGATCGTGAGCGTCCTCGGAGACGCGTGGCAGACGTCGGCAGGAGGACGGATCGATCGTTACCTCGAGGCCGACGTCGCCCTCTACCCGGGATTCTCGGGCGGCCCACTCATCGACGTGGCCGGAAACGTCCACGGGATCAACACCGCCGGCCTCCGGCGCGGCGGGAGCCTGACGGTGGTCACGCCCACCATCCGCCGGGTGGTGGAAGCGCTCGTGGCCCACGGCCGGATCCGCCGGGGGTACCTGGGGATCGCGACCCAGCCGGTGCGGCTGGCCCCCGCACTCGCGGAGCGTGTCCAGCAACGCAGGGGTCTGCTAGTCATGGAAGTGGAGCCGGGAAGCCCCGCCGAGCAAGGTGGCCTGCTCCTTGGCGATACGTTGCTTCAAGTGGCCGGCCAGCCCGTCCGGTATCCGGAAGAGCTCTTCGGATTGCTGGGCGGGGATCGCATCGGGGCGCCGGTGCCCGTCCGAGTTCTTCGCGCCGGGGCCCTTCAGGAGTTATCGGTGACCGTGGGCGAACGGCTGCGCAAGAGTGCATAACGGGACCACGTCTGCCGATTGAGGGACGGGAGATGGGTCGGGGCCTGCTCGCCTGGCGCGAGCAGGCCCCGATCGCGCTCCGGCCGGGACCGGCCGCCGGCGGCGTGGCCTAAGCGTACACTAGTGGAAGTGGGCGATCGTCTTCCACTTGGATCGCTGCCAGTTGTCCCGGAGCCCCGGGGGCGGGATCCACGCCGGTAAGGGCATCAACAAAAAGCCCGACAGTCCATTCACGTACGGCTCGTACAATTCCCGTAGCTCCGCCAGTCGCTCCTCGAAGGCCCGGCCGGGATGGAGTGCGAGGTGCGCCTGCGCGAGAATCTGGCGCAGCCGCGCCAGATCTTCCGGCGGGAGCCGGTCGGGCTCGGGCACAAGCGGGGATCTGTTGAGGATCTGGCTCAAGTCCACGACCGCGTGGCGGGCCATGGCGAAAGTGAGCCCCGCGGTGCGCGAACGGACTCCATCGACCCCCGCCATGATGATCGCGCAGGCATCGAGGATGGTCGTGAGCGCGGCAAGCCAGGATTGGTTGTCGTGTTCCGATCGATAGAAGCAGAGATTCGGATACGCGATGTGCGAATCGAGCAGGTCGGCCGCCCACTCCTCCCATTTCTCAAGAAAGGGGTCGAGCGCCGACACGTGATCGTACTCCCCCAGCCGCTTGAGGAACTCGACCGCCGTAGGGGGCGACCCCGCCCACGCATCCAGCAGGGTGATCCGAACCTCGCGGTGCGAGAACGCTTGGTAGAGGACCGGCAGGTACGAGATGATGAGGGCGAGAAAGCCGACCCCGATGCCGGCCTCCGCGATCGTCACCAGCCGGGCCCCGCTGGTGCGCGGGACCACATCGCCGAGTCCGAGCGTGAAGAACGTCGTCCCGCTCATATATAGGTCAGTGGCCAGCGTCGGGACCCGATCCGGGCTCGAGATATGTGACCCCAGTCCCCACTGCAACAGGCCGAATCCGAAAATCAGCCCGATCGCCCATACGGTGAGGAGCAAAATCGTCGTGAGGGGGCCATAGTAGCTCAGGTACCCCTCGCGCTTCCCCCCGGGCGGGATCCTCCGCATCAGTGCCGAGTACGTGCGCCAGGCGGGGGCCAGCGCCAGAATGGCGATCCGGAAGCGCCGCGAGACCCTCCGAGGCAGCACGACGGTCTCGAACGCGTCCCAGAGGATTCCCGCGATCAAGAGGAGCGCAAACAGCAGAGCGAGGGGCTTCATTCGGCCGCCGGCGCCCCCATGATGGCCGAACGCTGGATGTCCTCGTACCGGATCTTCGCCACGTCGAACGCCTCGAGGTTGGTCGCAAGTTTCTTGAACGTCTGCTCGAAGGAGGGGAGCGTCTTGCGCTGCCGGGTTAGCGGCGTCGTCCGCGCGAGCACGTACGGCTTCACGTACGGGTGGTTGATGCCCCGCTTCTTGAGCCTGGCGACGACGTCCCCCAGGATCTCATCGACGCGGCGCACCATGGCGGCGCGCTCCTCACGTTCGGGGAGCGTTTTGGGAAAGGTGCCCTTCAGGAACTTGTCGACGCGGCGGAGGATGGGCGCGAAGGCGCCGCCGGCGAAGCGTTTGTTGGTCTCGTAGAGGAGGCCCAGCGTAATGTAGTACGCGGCCTCGAACTGGAAGGTGTAGTCCTCCTCGCCCTGCGCCGGGGCCTCCGCCACCAGGCCGCGATACATCCGAATCACCTCAAGCGATTTTTCCTTTACATTGTGCGCCTTTTCGGTGTTCAACGCGAGGATCTGAAACCCCACATCGGGCTCGGGGACGAGAATCGCCGGGATCGCCGTGGCCTTGAGCTTCTCCATGATCGCCCGGCGGTGATTGCCGTTCGGCGTCCAGTACACACCCGGCCGGGGCGACATCACGACGATGGGGTCGACGAACCGGTCGAGCTTCTTCACGGCGGTTTGGAGGCGCTTGACGTGCGCGGGGGAGAGATCGCGTTGATACGGTGTCGGCTCGACCTTCGCCAGAGGCAGCAGGCCGAAGATCTGCCAGTGGTCGCCGAGGGGTTCACGGTAGATCGCGAGCACGTGGCCGCCATCGCGTTCGACCTGCTCGGCCAGGGTGACCACCGGTCTCGGTGGCGTTTCATCGGGTAGGACCGTCCAGGGGGTCACGGAACACCTCCAACAGGCTCGATCACCGGACGCATTGACACAGCATCTCTGGTGTGCGTACATGGTGGCACGCACAGGACGGGGATCATTCGGAGGGAGCCGGCATGCGCGAGGACCTCACGCAGGATGTCGAAGGCGGCGATGGTATTCTGACCATCCGCGGGAGCCGTACCCATCGGGCGTGGAACGGCATTCACTACAAGACCGGGCTGTCCGCGAAGAACGTCGGCGCCAGGAAGCTCTCCATGAACGTCGCCACCCTCCCGCCCGGCGGCGTGGCGTATGCGCACATCCACGTGGACTTCGAGGTCATGCTCTATATCCTCGAGGGACGCGTACGCCACGAGTATGGGCCGGGCTGCCGGTACGCGCTCGACAATGAGGCGGGCGATTTTATCTTCATCGAACCCGGTGTCCCCCACGAAGTGGTGAACCTGAGCGACTCCGAACCCGTCGTGGCGGTGGTCGCCCGGTCCGACGCATCGGAATGGGAGCACATCACCAAATATGATCGCAAGAACGCGCGACCGGTCCCGGAACGATAGGTTTCTGAGCCCCTTCTTGTTCCTGATCCGGCCGTTCTCCTCCCGGCCACAAGGAGACGTCTCATGCAGGGACGTATTGGCATGGGCCCGTCTTCGATCCATGACGGCGCGGACAGGGATTTCTCTGGTGGTGGCGAACGGCATGCGGAGAAGGGTGCCCGGCGTGGCGAGTCCCACCCCGGGGGAAAGGAGGGAGCAGATGCGGACGCTCATTGCCGCCGTGCTTGTGGGGATGGCGCTTGGATTTCTGGCGACGGCCGCGCTGGCGTGCCAGGATGACGCCTACAAGCCTCCGAACGACGCGCCCCAGGTTCAGGCCCCACCGGTGACGAGCGGGAGTTGAGAGCACGAATCCACGGTTCGCGACGGCGGCCGGGATGTCTCCCGGCCGCCGGCCGTTTGCGGCGATAACCGGCCCCGCGCGGGGTTCCATCACACACACGCCCGACGTCGACGCGATCACCAAGCGCGGCCGATTCCAGGCCGGATCGATCGGGATGCTGCTTGTGCTCGCGATCATCTGGGGCGGCTCCGTCCCGCTGACGAAGCTCGGCCTTCGAGATCTTCCCCCGCTGACGCTCACGGCGCTGCGGTATCTCGTCGCCGCCCCGTTCTTTGCCGTCTTCCTCTGGGGCCGGCCGCTCCCGCCGCCTCCAGCGCTGGCGGCGGCCGGAGGGCTCGGCATCCTCGGCATCGCTATCGGACAAGTCGCGCAGACCCTCGGCGTCCGCGAGATCTCCGCCTCCGTCGCCACCGTGATTTCGGCGTTGATTCCGATCTTCGTGGTCGTCTTCGCCAGGATCCGATTACGTCAACCCATCCGCGGCAGGGAGGCGTGCGGGCTCGCCGTGGCGTTCACCGGGGTGATGCTGGTGGCCGGGGCGGACCCGCGTGAGCTCTTCGCGTCGGAAGCGACCATGATCCGGGGCGAGGCTTTGATGCTCCTCTCTGCCGTCGCCGTCGCGCTGTATTATGTGTTGAGCCTGAGCTTGGTCGCGGCGCACTCCGTCGTTACGGTCGCCGCGCTGTCCTCGCTGGCCGGCGCCGCCGCGCTGGTGCCCGTCTCTGCCTGGGAGTTGGGGCACGCGGCCGCAAGGATCACGGAGGTCGGGGTGTTTGTCGTCTTCTACCTCGCCGTGCTCGTCACCGTCGTGGGGTTGGTCATCTGGTTTTCTGCGCTGAATCGATTGTCCGCGAGCATTGCGGCCATCTTGCAATACCTGCAACCGATCGTGGGGGTGGCGGCGTCGGCCGTGCTCTTCGGCGATCCGCTCGGCGTGCGGTTCGGGGCCGGCGCCGGGTTGGTCGCCCTCGGGATTGCGCTCAGCACGACCGGGCAGGCGCGCGACGCTCAGGAGTCGCGCCTGCCCATCCCGAAGTGAATAGGCCAAGCAGAGAGGGGATGAGCGCCCAATGACTGCACCACGGTTCGGGAGTGGACCGTTCCCCGCGGGGGCGGATGCCGCCCTCAGCCGGTTTAGCCCGCTGTCGCGCATCTTGTTTTTTGACGACTTCGACCGCGGCCTGAACGGGTGGACGGCCTTGATCGGAAACTATGAGGGCACGCTCGACAGCATGCTCCCCGAGTACCGCGACCTGCGGCCGCCCATGCTCAGCAACCTCTCGATGTGGGACACGGGCACGGTGGGGGCGCTGGACGGGACTTACGCGATGAAGTTGGCGACCCGGCCAACAGCGTCGAGCCTCGCGGTGGCGGTCAAGCGCCTCACGTGGCGGCACGCGGGGCCGATCCAGATGGAGGTGTTCTTTACCTACAAGCCGGAAGCCGTGGCGCTGGAACTGCTCGACACCGGCGTTCGGGCGTTTGGGTTCGCGCTCGACATCCAGGTGGGGGATCGCGCCACCGGCCCGGTCGAGCGTGTGATGCCGCACCTTCGCTACCTGAACGCGCTCGACGGCCGGCCGGTCGAGCGGTGGCAGTTCAAGCGGTCGATCGAGCCGCTGCGTGACATCGGCGGCAGCGGCAAGACGCGGTCCCATTTTCACCTGGCGGCGACAGGCTGGGAGGATGTCCCCGGGGGCGCGCAGCGCCTGTGCTACAACGAGATCGCCACGAAGCACAACTGGTATTACGTGCAGATCGGGTTCGATCTGGAGTCGATGTCGTTCACGCGGTTTCGGTGCAACGACCGGGTGTTTGATTCGTCAGCGATCGCGCCGATGCGGTTTCCGGCGATGCCGAACCTCTGGTGCATGCTCAACCCTTTGATGTGGGTAGAGGCGGACGCCGATTCGCGGGCGTTCTTGTACGTTGATTCCGTGGTCGTCTCCGCGGAGCTCGACGCATGATTCGGCGCAGCCACACCGCGCTGGTGGAACGGAACATCGAGTGGTCCGGGGCGTTTGCGACGGAACCCTATGAAGCGGGATGGGCCTCGGAGGCGCTCTTCTTCGTGCGAACGCTCCGGCCCGCCACGCTGAGCCCCAACGCGTCCGCCGTGGTGCAGGTCTCCCCGGACGGCATGGTCTGGTGCGACGAGGGGACCGTCGTCTCGCTGCAGGGAGATCTCGGGCAGACGTTCTGCCGCGTCCGGGAGTTCGGGGGATGGCTTCGGCTCGCGGGCCATTTGCCTCCGGGGGAGACGCTCGCGGTGACCGTCTACCTCGTCCTCAAGGAATGACCGCCGCGTCGGGCCCGGCCGCTCCTTCGAGGCGCGACCAGATGTTGATGGCATAGTGGATCCCGTTCGTGAAATGAGGGATGGTCATGAATTCGTTGGGGGCATGGCCGAGCCAGTCGGGGGGCCCGACGCCCGTGGCCACGCCGGCCACGCCCAGGCGGGCGCCGAGCCAGCAGGCCTGGCGGCCTGAGGCCTCTGACCGCGGTTTGACCAACGGCGCGGCCGGCGCATAAGTCGCGCGGGCCGCCTCGACCACGGCCAGAGAGACGCGCGACCGAACCGGGGCCCTCGAGGGCTCGATCATGCTCTTCGGCGTGACGCGCACGTCGCCGTACCCATGATGAGCCAGATGGCGCTCCAGCTTCCCGAGGATGTCGCCGGGGTCCTGGCGCCAGACCAGACGGAAATCCAGGTGGGCGCGGGCCTGATGCGGGAGCACCGTCTGGGTGCCCTCGCCGGCATAGCCGGCCCGGAACCCGGCGATGTTGCACGTCGGCTGGAAGAGCAGGCGTTCCAGCGCCGCCGTCCCGGTCACGCCCGTGAGGAAACGGTCGACGCCGAGGTGGGCGCTCTGCGCGGCGTTGTCCCACGCGTACTCATCGAGGAGGCGGCGCTCATCCCCGTCCGGCGGTAGCACGTCATCGTAGAAGCCGTCGATCGCGATCCGCTCGTCGGCTCCCTTCAGCGTCCCCAGGGCCCAGACGATTCGCCAGGCCGGGTTCGGCACGAGACGCGCGCGGGCGCTGTGCAGATCTTTCGTGCCGCCCTGACAATCGAGGTGCACGTAAAGCAGGCCGCTGCTGCCGAGGGTGATCGTCGGCCGGTCCGATGGATCGAAGCCGCCGTCGAAGGAGAGCGTGAAGTGGCACCGTAGGAGCTCCCGATGCGCATCGACGAACGCCGGCAGGCTCGGGCTCCCCGATTCTTCCTCGCCGTCGAACAAGAACTTCAGGTTGATCGGTGGGCCGTCCGCCGTGTTCACGAACGCCGCCGCCGCGGCCAGATGGCAGACGAGGTTGCCTTTGGCGTCGGTGGCCCCGCGCCCGATGATGCGGTCGCCCTCGATCTCGGCGGCAAACGGCGGATGGCGCCACTGCTCGATGGGCTCCTCGGGCTGCACGTCGTAGTGGTTGTAAATCAAAAGGGTCGGGGCCCCATCGCGCGCCGCGCGCAGCTCGCCGAACACGACCGGGTGCCCCTCCGTGTCGAGGGTACGCGCGTCGATCCCGATCGCCCGCATGTGGCGAACGATCAGATCTGCGCACTCCCGGACGCCGCGGTTCTGCGAGGACACGCTCGGCTGGCGAATGAGCTGGCGCAACACGTCGATAAAATGATCCCGGTGCTCAGCGGCGTAGGCGTGCACCGCGGCCAGGGCCATCTGCGCGTCTCCCTTCACACGACGTGTGGCGCTGAGCCCCCTTCGAGGATACCCGGGGGGTTCCTCCCGTCGGGGGAACCGTCCGCCGGCCGTCGAAGATCGCACCGTGCGATCCCTCTGGGTCCGTTTGATTCTCCTGTGGATCGCCGGAGTAGACATACGGCTCACCCTCCTCGCTGTGCCGCCGGTGCTCCCGCAGATTCATCGCGACCTCGCCCTGACGGAAACGGGGATCGCCGTCCTGACCGGGCTCCCGGTGATCTTGTTCGCCGCCGCCGCGATCCCGGGATCGCTCCTGATCGCCCGCGTAGGGGCGCGGCGCGCGTTGATCGCCGGGATGCTGCTGTTTGCGGTCGCGTCGGGATTGCGCGGCGCCTGGACGTCGATCCCCCTCCTCTTCGGCATGACCACCCTCATGGGGGTGGGCATCGCGATCGCCCAACCCGCGGTTCCGTCGCTCATCAGCGTGTGGGTCCCCGATCGGGTGGGCCTGGCGACGGCGGTGTATGTGAACGGGATTCTGGTGGGGGAAACGCTAGGCGCCGGCCTGACGCTGCCGGTGGTGCTGCCCCTGGCCGCCGGCCGGTGGGAAGGGAGCTTTGCCGTGTGGGCAGGCGTCGTGCTGGTGACGGTTGTGCTGATGGCGTGGTGTACCTCCCGGCTGCCGGATGCGTCCGGGGGGCCGCACATCGCGTGGTCGCCAGACTGGAAGCGGGCCGAGACATGGCGGTTGGGGCTCCTGCTCGGTGGCGTCACGGCGGCGTACTTTGGCGCGAACGCCTTCATCCCCGATTTCTTGCGCGCGATTGGGCGCCCGCATCTTCTCGCCGCGTGCCTGACGGTGTTGAACGCGAGCCAGCTGCCTGCGCCCCTGGTGGCCGGGCTGGTCGCCTCCACCGCGATCGGCCGGCGCGGCCCGTTCCTGATCACCGGAACGGCCATCCTCGCGAGCCTGGGCATATTTCTGTTGCAGCGGGACTGGAGCCTGATGTTGGGTGCCGGGCTGCTCGGATTCTGGTTCGCCTTTGCGCTGGTGCTGTGTCTCTCCCTCCCTCCGCTGTTGAGCCCGCGCGGCGAGGTCCACCGGCTGTCCGCCGGAATGTTTGCGATCGCGTACGTCTACTCGTTTGTGGCGCAGTTGGTGGGCGGAGCGGCTTGGGATCTGAGTCGTGTGCCGGCGACCTCGTTACTTCCCGTCGGCGTGGGGACGGTGACCACGTTGATCGCCGCTGTGACGCTCCCGCGATCCTCCGACAGGGGCGTGGCAAGATTCCGTCGAACCTGAGGTGACCTCCATGATGACGGATCGCACGAAGGTAGCGCTGGTGTTTGGGGCCAGCACCGGCATCGGGCGCGCCACGGCGACCGCGCTCGCTCGGGCCGGGTTTGCCGTGGGAGCGGCCGCCCGCTCGCTCGATGCGCTGAAAGACCTCGCGGGGAGGATCGAGGCCGAGGGAGGGCGGGCCGAGGCCATCGAGGTCGACGTCGCAAATCGGGTCCAGGTCGATACCGCGGTGCGCCGGGTCGTTGACCGCTGGAACGGCCTGGATGTCGTCGTCAACTCCGCCGGCACCAACCTCATGAAGCGGCGGAGCATCGACGTCATCACGGAGGCCAATTGGAACGAACTCCTCTCCGTGAACCTGAATGGCGCTTTCAACACGACTCAGGCGGCTCTGCTCGAGATGCGGCCGCGGGGCGGCGGGCTGATCGTTCAGATCTCATCCATCTCAGGCCGGTGGGGGGACAAATCGGGGCCGGCGTATCAGGCCAGCAAGCACGGCATCATCGGCCTGTGCCAGGCCACGATGATGGAAGAACGGCTGAACGGCATCCGCGTCACCGCGATTCTTCCCGGGCTCGTCGACACCCCGCTCATTGCGCGGCGCCCGGAGCCGGTCCCCAAGGAAGTGCTGGCGCAGGCCATGCAGCCGGAAGATATCGCCGCCGCGTGCGTATTTCTGGCCAGCTTGTCGCCGCGGAGTTATATCCCCGAACTCATCATGATGCCCCCGCGCCTCCAGTGCGTCGGTCAGGCGATCGTGTGAATCCGATCGAACTTTTTCTTGACCGCATCGCCCCGCAATACGATCCGCCTTTGTCGAACCCAGGCTGCGCCGCCTCGCAGGGGGACTGTAGCGGGGAGTGAAGGCCGACTCAACGATATCTATCCAGGGAGCGGGGGCCTCGACTTCGAAAGAGGGTGGTGAGGATGAGCCCACAACTCTTGCTCATTGCCGCAGTAGCCGCCACGCGCATTATCACCGTCATTCGATCAGCGGGCGGACGCGCAGATTGCGAGGTTCTTGATGGGGGTTCTCCGGGGGCTCGTCCCCAAATGCGTTTCTTCTCGCCGTCACCGCCGCCCTCTTGACCCGGGGGTTTCCCCTTTTCGTTCCCGTTCCACGTCGTGCCTGGGTTGCGCTCTAGCTCTGGACGTGCGGCCTGACCTCCGCCGCGAAACGCTCGAGGACGTTCAGCATCTCGGGGACCGTTCCCACCGAGAAATCGAATACAAAATGCTGGACGCCCGCGGCCATGTACGCACGCAGGTCTTCGACGATCTGCGCCGGCGGCCCTGAGAGCGGGGGACCAGACGATCCGCCGGCGCCGCTCAGAGCAAGGGGGGCCTTGAACGAGATCGTGACGCCTGCGGGGTCTCGCCCCGCAGCCTCAGTCAGGCCTCGGAGCCGGCGCACACGAGTGGAGAGCTCAGGTGGGTGCAGCGCCACTGGGGGCCGTAGGCCGATCGGGTGCCATCCGTCGCCGATCGCCGCGACGCGCTTGAGGGCTCCATCGCTACTGCCGCCGATCCAGATGGGGATGTGGGGCCGACGGACCGGATGGGGACGCACGGCTCCGGCCTCGGGAATGTGCATGAACCGGCCCGCGTAGGCGATCCGCGGCTTCGTCCAGACCGCTTTCATGATCTGCAGGTACTCGATCGTCCTGGCCGCCCGATCCTCGAACGGGATGCCGAGGGCCGCGAACTCCTCACGCCACCAGCCGATTCCCGCGCCCAGGATGATTCTCCCGCCGGAGAGGTAGTCGGCCGTGGCGAGCGCCTTGGCCGTGTACACAGGGTTGCGGTACGGGATCACCAGGACGCTCGTGCCGATCGTGATGCGCTCGGTGACCGTCGCCAGGTACGTGACCGCCGTCAACGGTTCCAGCCACGGTTCGTCCGGCCCCAATGGAAAGGCGCCGGTGGGGGAGTAGGGGTAGGGAGAGCGGCTCTCAACCGGGATCAACAGGCGGTCCGTGACCCAGACCGAATCGTACCCAAGGGCGTCCGCCCGCCGGGCCAGCATCGTAATGGATTCCCGGTCCGCGAGGAGCCCGCGTCCCTGCAGGGAGAAACCGAACTTGACGTTCATGGCCGTGATCCTCGTTGGCGGTGCGGCCGCGTGGATTCCTTCGGCGGAAACGGGAGCAAAGCCCTCTCCCGCAGGGCCTCCCGCGGGTCCCACAAGGAGAAGGACGTAACACGGCGAAAGCCGCTTCCCACAACCGCCACCCGGTTCATCTCCCGGCCGGTCCCCGCGAGGGGACCGGGGGTACGCGCTCGTCAGGAGGGTGTAATGCGACCGATTTTTCAATGGGTCTTGCTCGGGCTTACCTGCCTCGCGCTCGTGGTTTCCGCCCAACTTGCGATGAGCGCCCCCGGATCAGGGAGCACGCTCGTCTTCTCCCGTGTGCAGGAGTCCGAAACCCTGGACCCCCAAAGGACCACGGCGGTCTCCTCCGCAGAGGTAGACTACCTCCTCTACGATACCCTCACGTCGCTCGACTACGACAATACGGTCAAGCCGGGGCTCGCGGAAAAGTGGGAGGTCTCGCCGGACGGCAAGACCTACACGTTCACTCTGCACAGGGGGGTGCGCTTCCATTCAGGCAAGCCCCTGACCGCCGCGGACGTGAAGTTCACCCTCGACCGCTGGAGGACACTCAAGGGCTCTCCGACCGCCTTCAACATCGCGCCGGTCGAAAGCGTGGACGCGCCAAACCCCACCACGGTCGTCTTGCACCTCAAAGAGCCGCTCTCGATCCTGTTAATCAACCTCAGCGGATACTCGGCGAGCATCTTGAATCAGGAGTTCGTCACACGCGCCGGCGACGATTACGGTACAGGCGTCGGCAAGGTGGACGGCACGGGACCCTATGCGCTCAAGGAGTGGGTGCGCAACGACCGCCTGACCGTGATGAGAAACCAAGGGTACAATTGGGGACCGCCGGTCTACAAGAACCGGGGGCCGGCTCACTTCGAGACCGTCGTCTTCCGTACCATCGTCGAGGATGCGCCCCGCGTGGCCTCGGTGGAGTTGGGTGAAGCACAGTTTACCCCCACCGTCCCGGCGGTCCAGGTCGCCCGGCTGACGAAGGATAATCGGATCAAGGTCATCCGCTACAGCGACCTGAACACGCAGTTCCTGGGGTTCAAGACCGGCAAGAAGCAACTTGCCGACGTGAAGGTGCGCCAGGCGATCAACTATGGGATCAACAAACGCGAGATGATCGCGGGCGTGTTCTATGATCTGGCCGAGGAGGCGTACGGCCCGCTCGCTCCGGGGACGCCGGGATGGTGGAAAGAAGTTACGAAGTCAGGCTACCACTACAACCCAAGCACGGCGAAGCGCCTCCTTGAAGAAGCGGGGTGGAAATCGCTCAAGGAAGGTGGAACCCGTCAGAAGGACGGCCAGCCGCTGGCCATCAACCTCCTATATTCGCCCGGACCGGAGAACGAAGCGATGATCAACCTGATCCAGGCCGACCTGGCCGGGATCGGCGTTGACGTCCGGACCCAGCGACTCGAGTGGACCGCATTCTTGGCCGCGCTGCGAGCCGGTCAGCATGACATGTTTCTGATCAACGTCCGGTACGTGACCGCCGACATCCTCTACTTCTATTTCCACAGCAAGCAGCGTCCCGCGCCGAACCGGTTCGACTGGGCCGACCCCGAGACCGATCGCCTGCTGGAGGCCAGCCGGTCGAGTACCGTGGAGGGCGAGCGGATGACGGCCTACCAGAAGCTCCAGCAGATCGTGGTGACGAACGCCATCTGGGTGCCTCTGGTTCACGAGAAGCGTGTCGTGATCGCGTC
>Ga0070706_100004801_pt1 | contig 12953 bp, 8 predicted proteins | sample KBSK5501metaG_FD_65476 | JGI IMG/M metagenome (GOLD analysis project Ga0070706, IMG submission 65476) | Corn, switchgrass and miscanthus rhizosphere microbial communities from Kellogg Biological Station, Michigan, USA - KBS K5-50-1 metaG | ecosystem: Host-associated > Plants > Roots >...
TTACTTTCAGATCGCCGACCTTTGCCAATCGCGTGAGAATTTCGTCTTCTACGCCTTCGGTAAAGTAGGCATTGTCGGGATCGCGACTGAGATTTTCGAACGGTAGCACCGCGATCGATTTTTGTGGAATTCCTGTAGTCGCCTCGCTCTGTCGAGGCGCTCCGTTGATAGCGCTGTAGCGTCCGAGAAAAAATAATCCGATCGATAAAACCGCGCCGATCACGACGATGTAAATCCAAACGTGTTTCTTCCGTCGCGCAGTCGCCGGCATGGCGTCGGCCGTTTCGGTGCGCTTAATTCCCTGCGGCGTCAGCTCGAACATCCAGGCCAGGGCCAGCGCAATCGGCAAACCGATCATGATAAACAGGACAATCAAGCGGACCACCCAGTTAGGAATGTCGAAGACCGGAAAAACTTGCGCGATGCCTTGAGCGAGAGCCCAACCGGCGACTACATAAGCGACCGCGACTTTGTAAACATTACGCCGCTTCAGCTCCCCGAAGAAGTTCCTCGGATTCATGGCGTTGCTTTTGCCACACTGTCAATTCATGAGCAAGGCTGGCATTTTTCCAGATTACCCGCGAAAAACGCTAAATGCCGCGAATTCTCTGCGATGTCTCTGGTATCCAATAATAATTTTCTTTTAGCGTCATTCGTGTGATTCGCGGGCCAGGAAATTCCAAATCCCCTGACGAGTCATGCGGTGCGAGTTGCTAAACAGATGCCAACGATTCAGAATTCGCGCCGACAGAACGAGGAAATCACTATGTCAGATCGCCCAACCGAACCAAAGCGTCTTCTCTCACGCGTCATCGCTGAGTGGGCATCCGCACTTAAATATGAGCATCTTTCCCCCAGCGGCGATTCAAGCGGCGAAATTATTTTAGTTCGACGCCATCGGCTGTGCGCTTGGCGGCAGTCAGCAGGATGACGCCAGGATTTTTGCTCAACTACCGGCCACGCCAACGTGCTTGCGCAACTTCGGGCGGCAACAGAATCAAATATCCTGAATCTCCGATTGCGGTGAAGGTGTAGGTCTGGCCGCTTCGCACATTCAGAACCATTGCTGACGGGGTCAGGTATTTTGGACTGGGAGTTGGCAGCAGTGATAAAACATGCCGTCCAGGCGACAGGAATCCCTCATAGGTGCGCCCATATGGGATAGTTGCAACCGGGACGCCATCGACATCCAAGTGGGCGATCAAAAAATTACCGAGACCCGGGTCCCGGTATACGATTAAGCGAGCAGCTCTCTCAACAGGTTGCACAACGGCAGACCCTGCGGCGCCAGCGCGACGCGACTGCGCATCGGAACTCATCGCCTGACTGGTGGCATATGGACCAAGAAACAAAAGGCACGTGATCATGAGAATGAGGGCGTTGCGGTTACTGTATCTGTATGTTTTCATAATAGTCTTGTTACTCCGATCATAGTTTTCGTTCTTGCTTAAAGATTGACGATAGCACCTCCACCGACTATTGCGCGTTCGCGGGATTTTTCCGTGACACTTAAGAACGGGTTGCGAGTCCCTCTTTGGAGGGGGTTCATTAACGCTGGATACTGAATCGAGCGAGTGGGAGACGCGACATGGAAGGCAGAGCCGCTATCAATTGGGCTGCGAACTGCCGTAAAAAAAGTCGGTATGTTGCAGAGGTATTTCTTTCGGTACCTGGCCGAAGCGGCTTGAAAATCCGCATAGCTCGATCAAGGTCATAGCCCAAGCCAACGAGCATCGACATGTCACAGCATCCAACTGACTCGAAGCGCCTCCTGTCGCAGACCATCGCGGAGTGGGCTTGTGCCCTCGACTATGAGGATCTTTCGCCTGCGGCGATTCAAGCCGCGAAATTATTTTGGTTCGATTCCATCGGCTGCGCGCTGGGAGGCAGTCAGCAGGATGACGCCAAGATCTTGCTCAAGCATTATCGCGCGATGGGCGGCGGCAAAGGTGTCGCCACCACGTTCGTCTCCGGCTTTAAAACCAATCCGGTTGATGCAGCCTTTCTGAATGGCCACATGATTCGCGCCATGGATTACAACGACATTTATTGGAAGGCTGATCCATGTCATCCGAGCGATCTTATCGCCGCGCCGCTGGCACTCTGTGAAAGCGAGGATCTGGGTGGCAAGGATTTGATTCTCGCCACCATTACCGCCTACGAGATTGAAATGCGTCTGTGCGAAATCGGTCGGCCGGGCGTGCGCGAATATGGTTGGCATCACGCCACTTTGAGCGCGTTCGCCGCGCCGATCGCGGCGGGTCGAGTTCTGAATCTCACATCGGAGCAAATGGTGTCCGCCATCGGCATCAGTGCGTCGCGAACTTTTTGTCCGGGTGCGGTCACGGCGGGCAAGTTGACCAACATGAAGAACACGGTCGATCCGTGGGCTGGGCGCATGGGAGCTGAGAGCGCGCTTCTGGCTCGCGACGGATTTTCCGGCCCTGAACACATCATCGATGGCAAGGAAGGTTTGTTCGCCGTGTTCAAGCACGTGCAATACAAAGGCGAATCGGCCACTTTCGACGGCGAGGCGTTGGTCAAAGATCTCCCCAACTCAAAAGACTCTCACTATCGCATTCTGGATTGCGGCATGAAGAGTTTCCCAATCGAAGCGCTCAGTCATTCGCCGCTCACGGCCATGATGAAGACGGTCAAGGAACACAACATTCAGGCCAACAACGTGAAGGAAATTAAAGTCGAAGTGATCGCGCGTGCCGCCGATATTCTTGGCGACCCGCACAAGTATCGACCCGACTCAAAAGAAACCGCCGATCATTCGCTGCCTTATTGCATGGCCGCCGGACTGGTCGACGGCATGGTCACGCCGTTGCAATTCCGAGAAGAACGCGTGCTTGATAAGGCGCTCATTCCAATCATGGACAAAGTGAAAGTGGTCGCGAACGAGGAGTTCGAGGCGCTCTTTCCAAAGTTCCAGCCGAGTCGCGTGACCATCACCACCAATGACGGCAAGTCGCACTCTACCCGCGTCGATGTTCCCAAAGGTGATCCGCGCGATCCAATGACCGAGGAAGAAATCGCGGTAAAATTCACCGCGCTGGGCGGCGATGTCATCGGCAAGGATCAATGCAAAAAGTTGCAGAGCTTCATCATGAATATTGAGACTGCCAGGAACCTTGGCGGACTATTTGAGCTGACCACAGCTCGCTAAGCCGTTTCTCTGTAGCCACCGGCCTGTGGCCGGTCCGACCAAACGAGCGCTGAGCAGAAAAACGGCCCACAGGGCCGTGGCTACAGGCGTCCCCTACAAAATTACGCCGTTGCGCTGCCTTCGTCGCTGCCGAACTGGATTCCCTGCGCCAGGGGGAGCTCGCTGGAGAAATTGATCGTGTTCGTCTGCCGGCGCATGTAGCTCTTCCAGCAATCGCTTCCGCTCTCGCGGCCGCCGCCGGTTTGTTTCTCGCCGCCAAAGGCGCCGCCGATCTCCGCGCCGCTTGTGCCGGTATTCACGTTCGCGATTCCGCAATCGCTTCCAATCGCGCTGACAAATTTCTCCGCCTCGCGCACGTCGTTCGTGAAAATGGACGAGGTCAAGCCTTGCGGCACGTTGTTGTGAATCGCGATTGCTTCATCGAAATCGCGATAGGTCATCAAATAAAGCAACGGACCGAATGTCTCGTGCTGCACGATTTCAAAATCGGGTTTCGCGGCTGCGAGACACGGCTTCATGTAACAGCCGCCCGGAAAATCCGATCCTTCGAGGCGATCACCGCCATAAAGAACTTCGCCGCCTTCGTCTTTCAATCGCTGGATGGAATGGTGCACCATGTCGACAGCATTCTTGTCGATCAACGGGCCCATGACGGTCTTGCCATCGAGCGGATTTCCGATCGCCAAAGATTTGTACGCAGCCAAAAGTTTGTGGCGCACTTTGGAAGCAACCGACTCGTGCACGATCACCCGCCGCGTCGAAGTGCAACGCTGTCCCGCGGTGCCGACCGCGCCGAAAAAGATCGATTGCGTCGCCATCTCGATGTCGGCGCTCGGCGCGACCATCAGCGCGTTATTGCCGCCGAGTTCCATGATTGTTCTGCCCAGCCGGCCATGAACGGTTTTCGCGACGTTCAGCCCCATGCTTACCGAACCAGTGGCCGAGATCAATGGAATCCGCGTGTCATCGGTCAATTTTTGGCCAACCGTCCTCCGATCACCGATCAGCAAAGTGAAGGTGGCCGGGTCGGCACCCGTTTCACGGCAAACGCGCTCCGCGATTTTTGTGACGGCAATCGCGGTCAGCGGAGTTTTTTCTGAAGGCTTCCAAACAGTCGCATCACCGCAGACGGCTGCGAGCGCGGCGTTCCACGACCAGACTGCGACGGGAAAATTAAACGCGGTGATCACTGCGACAACGCCGAGCGGATGCCATTGCTCCATCAAACGATGGTTCGGTCTCTCCGATTGAATCGTCAGGCCATAAAGCATGCGCGATTGACCGACCGCGAGATCGCAGATGTCGATCATTTCCTGCACTTCGCCTTCGCCCTCCGCGATTATCTTTCCGGTCTCGAGCGTCACGAGCTGCCCGAGCTCATGTTTCGAGTCGCGAAGCGCGTTACCGAGACGGCGGACGGTCTCGCCGCGCACCGGTCCCGGCGTTGTGCGCCATTTCAAAAACGCTTCGTGCGCGCGGACGATGGCCGTCCAGTAATCCTCGTCGGACGCCGTGTGCACGCTGGCGAGTTTTCGGCCATCGATCGGGGAGATCTTGTCGATCTTGCCGCCTCCGCCGCGCCATTCACCGCAAAACACGCCGGGGTTTTCCTCTCTAATACCGAATTTTCCGAGAACCGATTGCATGATACTAATCGCGGCGCTAAGGGCCCTCTCAGATTGAAAATTATTTACGGCACCGGGGGCAGTATTGCCGCATTAAATCGATCGCTTCGTCGATAACTTGGGAGGTGATATCAAGCGGGGGCCGAAAACGGATTGACTCTTCGCCGGAACGCAGCGTCAACACGCCGAGGTCGAACAAACCCTTCCACATCTCTTCGCGCGTCTTTGCATCCGGCAAATCAAACGCGAGGAACAGCCCGCGACCACGCACTGCTCTGATAAAGTCGAACTCGTTTTGCAGATCGCGGAGTTGATCGAGAAAATAGGCACCCACTTTGGCGGCATTTTTCACGAGGTGTTCTTCTTCAATGATGCGCAAATAATGGGTGGAGCGTACCATATCCGTGAAATTGCCACCCCAGGTTGAATTCAACCGGCTCGGCAACCGGAAAGCATTATCTTTTACTTCATCGAGACGCGGACCGGCCATCACGCCGCAGACCTGCGCCTTTTTCCCAAACGCGAGCAGGTCGGGCAAAACGTTGAAATGTTCGCAGCACCAATTACGTCCGGTGGCGCCCATGCCGCATTGCACCTCGTCGAAGATGAGTAGTATTTCGCTTTCGTCGCAAATCTTGCGAAGCGTACGCAACCATTCGCCGCGGAAATGGTTATCACCGCCCTCGCCCTGGATCGGCTCGATGATGATGGCCGCGATGTCGATCTTATCCTTGTCGATGTGCGCCCGGATCTCCTGCTCGGATTTCTTCTCGCGCTCGATTACGTCTGCCTCGCGTTTCGATTCCGGCAAGGAAAAATCAATGGAGGGACAGGAAACGCGCGGCCAATCGAACTTCGCGAACAAATCCGTCTTGCGCGGATCCGTGTTGGTGAGACTCATGGTGTAGCCGGTGCGTCCGTGAAACGCGTGGCGAAAATGTAAAATCTGGGTGCCGCGTTCGCCATAACCGGCGGCCATGTTTTTGCGCACCTTCCAGTCCATCGCGGCCTTTAAGCAATTTTCGACTGCGAGTGCGCCACCCTCGATAAACAGATAACGCTCGAGCGGTGCCAGACCGACCACGCGCTCGAACGCTTCCACAAATTCCGAGTACTCTTTCGAATAGACGTCCGAGTTTGCGACTTTGACTTTGGCCGCACGCAACAAATCGCGCTGCACAGCGGGATCGTCGAAGTGCGGATGATTAAAAGCGACCGGCATCGAGCCGAAAAATCCGTACAGATCGATCAGGCGTCGATCGCTGGCGGAATCATATAAATATGAGCCGCGGCTCTTTTCGAGATCGATCACGACCTTGAAACCGTCGAGCAAGACGTGTTGCTCGATCGTTTCAAGAACGTTCGACGGCGCTATTCGTTTTCTTTTTTCGCTCTTTGTGGCGCGGCTTCGAGGTGAAGCCGCCTCCGTGAGCACGGGCGGCATACTCATCTGATGATCGTAATCTGGGGAGGGAGCGCGGTCAATGGACGCGTGCGCTACCCAATCATCACCGTTGCGCTCGGCTATACAATGCCGTCGCGCGAACTCAGTTGTTTTCCGGCTAGCAAATCTTGCACGAGCTGGTAGCCGCGTTTGTCCGCGTTGCGATGTGTGCCGGCAAAGTAATGGTCGATCCGCATTTTGGCGGAGCGACAAAAATAGTCCGCGACTGAAAGAACTTCGTCACGTGGTTCGCCCTTGTCGATCTTGTGCTGCGCGAAGGAACATGTCGCGCTGATGGCGAAAAGCTCCGTTGCGATGCCGACGAAACGTGAGAGCAACAATTGTTCGCGATCGAGTTTTGGGCCGTATCGCGCCATGGCGTGAAATAATCCGCGCGCGAGTCGTTTGCTCGTTCGCGCCGCGTAATTGACGTGGCCGCGCAACGTCTCGTGCAGATTGTCGATCTTGCCGGCATCGCCGGGCAACCACTGGCGTGGATACCAACCAGCATAAAATTTTCCGGAGGTGAAAACGGCCTTGGCGCGCTCCGACATTGGCAATTGCGTGTTGAAAATTGCGCCGCCGACCTTGAGATGTGGATCGAGCGCTTCGCGCGCGATGAACAGCCGCATGATTTCGCTCGAGCCCTCGAAGATGAGATTGATCCGACAATCACGGAGGAAGCGCTCAACTGGAATAGCCTCCTCGCCGCGGCCCGCGAGCGATTGTGCAGTCTCGTAACCACGGCCGCCGCGCACTTGCATGGCATCATCGGCAATTTTCCACGTCGTTTCCGTTGCCCACATTTTGCACATCGCAGTCTCGATGCGCAGATCGCCTGCCTTGCGATCCACCAGAGACGAAGTCAGAAACGTCATCGCCTCCATGGCAAAAACATTGCCCGCCATCTCCGCGATTTTCCCTGCGATGGCAGCGTGTTGGCCAATCGGGACCCCCCATTGAACCCGTTCGCTCGCCCATTTGCGGCAGATATCGAGCAAACGTTTCGACAAACCAACGCATGCGGCTGGAATCGTTAGGCGGCCCGTGTTCAGGGTCGTCAGCGCGACTTTCAATCCCTGGCCTTCCTTGGCGATCATGTTTTCGCGCGGCACGTGCACGTTGGTGAATTTTACAATGCCGTTGTAGAGCGCGCGCAGTCCCATGAAATGGCAGCGGTACGTGATCTCGAGACCAGGCGAATCAACGTCAACGATGAACGCAGTGATTTGTTTGCGTTCCCTGCCGTTGACGATTTTCGGCGGCGTTCGCGCCATGACTACGAGCACCCCGGCCTTGATCAAGTTTGTGCACCAGAGCTTTTCGCCGTTCAGGATGAATGCCGAACCATCTTCGGTCGGATCGGCGCGCAAACTCATGTTCGCGGGGTCGGAGCCGGCGTTCCATTCCGTAAGCGCGAACGCGGAAATCTCGCCGCGCGCGACCCGCGGTAGATATTTTTTCTTTTGTTCTTCCGTGCCAAAGAGCAGCAAAGGCTGCGGAACACCAATCGATTGGTGCGCCGAAATGAGCGCAGTGAGATTTGCGTCCCAACTCCCGAGTAACATCGCCGCGCGCCCGTAATTTACCTGCGACAAACCGAGGCCGCCGTACTGCTTCGGAATTTTCACGCCGAAAGCGCCCATCGCGAAAAGATCGTCGATGTTCTTTTGCGGAATTTCACCGGTGCGATCGATTTCGTCAGCGTCGATATTTTCACGGAGATATTTTTTCAACCTGGCGAGAAATTCCTTCGCGGCGGCGCGATCCTCGGCGCTTTGCGCGGGATAAGGATGAATGCGCGCGAAATCGTAGCGCCCGATGAAGAGATTGCTCGCGAAACTGCCGCGATCGTCGAGCGGGTCGCGTGATGCTTCCGTCAACTCGAGCGCTTCGCGTTTGCCTTTCGCCATCCTCGACGTGTCGATAACGGCAGACGGAGTGGCAGGCTTCGCGCTCGTTTCTTTAGCAACCTGTTTCTCGGGAGCTTCGAGAGGTGATTTCATTTTCGTAACACAGGCGTCACGCCTTTGGGAACACCGGGATCCTGCCTGGTGTCTGATTTCTTTTAGATGAATATTCGGCAGGCGAGACGCCCGACCGACCCCACAGGCAAGATGCCTGTGCCACATCAATTCTCATAAAATTTCGTTCCGTTGCGCGCGTTCTTTTCTAGGAATTCGCACGGCGCGAACTTGTCGTCGGTCTGTGCCAGCCGTTCCATCTCATCGACGATCTTCTTCAATCCGAAATGTTCCGCGAACCGCAATGGTCCGCCACGAAATGGCGCGAAACCGGTTCCCAATATCATTCCGTAATCAGCATCCTCGGGCGAACCGACCACCTTCTCTTCCAAGCAACGTGCGGCTTCATTAACCATGAGAAAGACGAGCCGATGCGCCAGCTCGCTCTCATTCAGCCGCAACCGTGGATCGCGATGCCAGTCCGGCGGAATGACTGGGCCCTCGGCACCTTCCGGATCGCCATGCAATCCCCGCCGCCATTGCGTCAGCGAGTCGTTAGCCGATTGCGTTTTGCCTTCGTATTTGTAGAAACCGGCGCTGCTTTTGCGACCGAGCATCTGCCCGTCGCGCAACCAAAGTAGAACCGCTGGAACATGATCGCGACGCCCGTACGCCTTCTCAAGTGTGTTGCCAATATCGATTGTGATATCGATGCCAATTTCGTCGATCAGTCGCAGCGGGCCCATCGGCATACCCCATTGCAAAAGCGCATTGTCGATCTTAGCTGCGTCCAGACCGCTCTCGAAAAGTTCCGCCGCATCGAGCAGATAGGGAAACAAAACGCGGTTTACGAGAAACCCCGGGCTGTCGCGGACAACCACCGGCAATTTTCCGATTTGCCGGGCAAAGGCGAGAGTCCGTACACGCGTTTCATCTGAAGTTTGTTTTGCAACAACAACCTCCACGAGCTTCATCCGGCTGACCGGATTGAAAAAGTGAAGGCCAATGACGTGTTCGGGCAAAACCGTCACATCCGCCAGTTCGCTGATCGGCAGCGCCGATGTATTTGTGGCAATAATCGTTTTCGAACCGGCCTGCATCGCCAACTCGCAAAAGATTTCTTTTTTGATCTCAATCTTTTCCGAGGCAGCCTCGATGACAAATTTGACATCGCGCAATTCCATTGGTGCGGTGGAGGCCACGATCCGGGCGCGACCCTCTTTCGCTTTTTCCTCGGTCATCAAACCGCGCTTCACGGCGTTGGCGTAAGTTTTTTCAATGTTGGCCAGACCCCGCTCGATTTGTTCCCGGGCGATGTCGCGCAAGATCACAGTGACACCGCGTGAGCTGAGCCATTGCGCGATACCCGAACCCATGACGCCAGCGCCGATCACGGCGGCGTGCACCACTTTTTCCGCCGGCGTTTTTGAGGGTCCTTTCTTGTATTTTTCCCCGAGGAAAAAATTGCGGATCAAATTTTGCGTCGACTCGCTCTTCCCAAGATCGACAATGGCGTTGAGTTCAAGCGCGAGCGATTGATCAGTCGAACTCGCCAAACCTTTCTTGATCACGTCGAGCGCGCTAGCAGACGCGGGATTTTCGGTTTCGATCGGAGGGGCGAGCTCCCGCGAGTCCGCAGATGGCGTCGCAGGAGCTTCACCCTCCATCTTGCGCTTCCCGCTGCGCAATTTCTTTCGCGCAAGATCGACAAGTCGATCCGCCGATGTGATTTCATCGATCAAACCAAGCTTCAACGCATCTTGCACGGAATAAAGTTTTCCTTTCAAGATCACTTCGGCCGCGCGTTCCGGTCCAATCAGACGCGGCAAGCGCGTGCAACCGCCCCAGGCCGGAATTAAGCCGAGCGTTGTCTCGGGAAGTCCGATTCGTGTGGCTGGATCATCGGTCGCAATTCTCCAATCGCAGGCCAGTGTCACCTCGTAACCGCCGCCAGCGCAGGCTCCGTGAACAGCGGCGACAGTTGGGATTTCCAGCGCAGCGATCCGATTCAATATTCGCTGGCCGTCGGCGATGAAATCGCGCATTTCGCCGGTTTGGGCTTGCTTTAAAAGCGTCTTCAAATCCGCGCCGGCAATGAAGATTGATTTTTTCGCCGATGTGATGATCAGCCCGCGCAACAAAGTGTCGCTTTCAACAAAATCGAGATGTTCGTCGACCTCATTGAGAGTGGCGGCGTCGAAGATGTTCGCTCCCGATTCTGGACGATCGAATGTAAGCAGACAAATGTGATCGTCGCCGATCTCACGCCGAATCATCGCCCTGGATAAAGTCGCCGGCATTGCACTCACTCTTGACCTCTTTCGCGCAAATTCCAAGCGAAGACGCAGCTCCGCCACGGAACAATGATAGCAATAGATTCCTCGACTTCGCTCAGGTTGACAAGGGCGATTGCGCTCTCCGAATCGGGGTGTTAAAACTCGGCGGCACCCGTGCGCGAACACTCAACCCATGGTCGGCAAACTCTTAGCACCAGAAATCAAAAGCCTGATTGACGCCCGTAATTTCGGCGCGCTGCGTGAGGTGTTTCGCGAGTGGCCACCGGCCGATGTCGCGGAAGTGATCCTCGATATGCCGGAAGATGAACAGGTGATCATCTTTCGCGTACTGCCGCATGCGCTTGCGGCGGATGTTTTTGAATATCTCGATCTCGAGGCGCAGCAGAAATTATTGCGTGCCATGGCGCATGAGCAGGTCGTCGGAATCCTGAACGAGATGTCACCGGACGACCGTACCGCGCTACTGGAGGAATTACCGAGTGCGGCGGCGCGCCAACTAATTAAGCTGCTTACGCCCGAAGAACGCCACGTTGCTCAAGCCTTGCTTGGTTATCCGGAAGGGAGCGTGGGCCGTTTGATGACCCCGGATTTCATCGCCGTGCACGAAGATTGGACCGTCCAGCAAGTCCTCGATTTTGTGCGCGAACACGGCCAGGACAGCGAGACGCTTAACGTCATTTACGTGGTCGATGACCGCGGCAAACTAATCGACGATATTCGGATGCGAGAGTTTCTGCTCAAGCCTCTCACCTCCCCTGTCCGCGATTTGATGCAGAAAACTTTCGTCGCGTTGAGCGTAAGCGATTCGCAGCAGGACGCGTTGAACCTCTTCCGTAAATATGATCGCACCGCCTTACCGGTGCTTGATTCGAGCGGTATTGTCGTCGGGATTGTCACGATCGACGACATGCTCGACGTCGCCGAAGCGGAAGCGACCGAGGACATCCAAAAGTTCGGCGGTATGGAGGCGCTGGACGAGCCGTATATGCGCATTCCGCTCTGGCGAATGGTGCGCAAGCGGGCCGGCTGGCTGGTGATCTTGTTCCTGGGCGAAATGTTGACCGCGACAGCAATGGCGAATTACCAGGATGAAATCGCCAAGGCGGTCGTGCTGGCGTTATTTTTGCCGCTCATTATTTCCAGTGGGGGCAACTCCGGCTCGCAAGCATCGACATTGATTATTCGGGCGATGGCGCTAGGCGAAGTGACCCTGCGCGACTGGTGGCGGGTGGCAAGCCGCGAGATTCGCGCCGGCTTTTCGTTAGGCGCGATTCTGGGCGCAATCGGTACGGCACGGGTCGCGATCTGGTCAATCGTTGGGGACCATTATTTCCATAGGCAATTGTATGGGCCGCATTGGCCATTGGTGGCGCTCACGGTTGGTGTGGCGCTCGTCGGAGTCGTCCTTTGGGGATCCCTTTCCGGCTCAATGCTGCCATTTATCTTGCGGCGGTTCGGCGCCGATCCTGCGACTTCATCGGCGCCGTTTGTCGCCACACTTGTCGATGTTACCGGACTTATTATTTATTTTAGCATCGCGTTAGTAATCATGCGCGGTGCAATGCTCTGAGAGCGCCAAGGCTTATGCTGTCGATCCAAAAAATTCTCGGCCACGACCAAAAGTTTTTCGATTTGCTGGAGGCCAGCGCGCAAGAGGCAGACGCTAGCGTGCACCACTTGATCGCGCTGCTGGAACGGCTCGAGAAAAAAGATTCACCGCAAAGCCTGGAAGAATTCGTGCGCAGCCGGCGCAAAGACAAGCAAATCACTCAGGAGCTGACCGAGCAACTTTGCAAAACCTTCGTCACTCCGCTCGAACGTGAAGATATTCAGGCGCTGGCGACCGCGCTCTATAAAATCCCGAAAACAGTGGAGAAAATCGGCGAGCGCGTTTTGATCTGCCCGCAAGACCTGCATGGACGCAGTTTCCGCAGACAGGTGGAACTTCTCGAGCAAGCTGCGGAAACTGTGCTCGCCATGGTCCGGCAATTGCGCAAGGGCACCGACGCGGCGACGGCGCGTGAGATGAATGCAAAGCTTCAGTCGATTGAGGGCGACGCCGACAAACTGGAGCTCGATCTACTGCGCGACCTTTACCAGGGCGATTACAAGACGAAGCAGATCATTTTTCTGCGCGATCTATTCGAGTTGATGGAAAAAGTGGTCGACCGCTGCCGGGATGCGGGAAATATCGTCCTCGAAGTGGCGCTGAAGTATTCGTAGCCGGCTACGGCTATGCTTACGTTTTTTTCTGTCGTTCTCGCGGCGATTATCTTTGAATACAGCAACGGCTTTCACGACGCCGCCAATGCCATAGCCACCGTTGTTTCAACCAGAGTTCTAACGCCGCGCAAGGCGATCGCGATGGCGGCGTTTTTCAATCTCACCGGCGCGCTGCTCGGCGGCGCGGTTGCTTCGACAATCGGCAAAGGTCTCGTGGACACTGACGTC
>Ga0070706_100004802_pt1 | contig 12952 bp, 14 predicted proteins | sample KBSK5501metaG_FD_65476 | JGI IMG/M metagenome (GOLD analysis project Ga0070706, IMG submission 65476) | Corn, switchgrass and miscanthus rhizosphere microbial communities from Kellogg Biological Station, Michigan, USA - KBS K5-50-1 metaG | ecosystem: Host-associated > Plants > Roots >...
TGGTCCAGGACTCGTTGGTTCGCGTGCTCCAAGGTCTCTCGCGTTTCGTCCCCGGCGGACCGGCGCGGCTGTCGACGTGGATCCTCACGATCGCGACTCGCGTGGTGCTCAACGACCGCCGGCGGATCGATCCGCGCACGGCGAAGCTCGAACCGTCGCGTTACATCGATCCCGCAACGGCAGTCGCCGATGTCGAGCTCGGCGTGGCGATCGCAAAGGCAGTGCTCGATCTACCCGACGCGCAGCGCATCGCGTTCCTGCTGCGCGAGTATCACGACCTCGACTACAGCGAGATCGCCAAGGTGCTCGACGTCGACGTCGGCACCGTCAAGTCGCGGTTGTCTCGCGCTCGCAGCGCAGTACGCGCCACGCTGGCGCGCACATGTCCTGATCTGTTCGGAGGTGTCCGATGACTCACGATGATGCAGGCGAGGATGCGCTCGCTGGAATCGATCTTCACAAGTGGCAGGTGCCGCCGCCGCCCGATCAACCCCCGTCGATCCTCGCGCGTGCGTTGGCGAGTGCGCCCGTATCGCGCCGCCGTCGCATCGGCTGGGCACTCGCAGGGATGGCGATCCTGAACGCTGCGCTGGTGGCGATCATCGCGATCATCATCTCGCGACCGCCGAGCGGGCCGATCGTTTCGTCGCGCGCGGCCGGCGGTCCGGCCGACGACCGCACGCAAGAGCTGCTGCGCCAGCTCGACGAGCAGCAGCGCGAAATCGACCGCCGGCTCGCGGAGCTCCAGGAGCTGCGCGCGCTCGTCGATCAGCTGTCCGAGAAGCTTCGCACCGTTCAGCAGCGTGACAAGAGCCGGCCGCTGCCGAAGCCGCGCGATCCGCTGCCTCCAAGTCGCGATCCGGTGTCACCGAGTCGCGATCCGCTGCCACCAAGCGATCCGGCGCCCGCACGTCTCGGCTGCGATGAAGTCTCCTGCGTGCTCGACAACTATGCATCGGCATGTTGCGCGAGGTACCGACAACCCCCGGCGAAGGCTCCGGTCCTCGGGCCGACGCTTCCAGACTCTCTCGATCGCGCGATGATCTCGACGGGTATCGCCGCGGTTCGGGCGCGGATCTCGGCGTGCGGTAATCGCTCGTTCGCGAAGGGCAAAGTGAAGGTGAGGGTGCAGGTCGACTCGTCGGGCTCGGTCACGAGTGTTTCCGTCGAGAGCACGCCAGATCCGGAGCTCGCTGCATGCGTCGCGGCGACCATCTCGCGGACGAGGTTCGGCCAAACGAAGTCCGGCGGTTCGTTCAGCTACCCGTTCATCTTCTGATCGCGCGCGCATGCGGCTACGCTCGCGCGGATGCTGACCAACCGCTCCGCACCGCACGCGCATGTCGTACCGGTCCTCACCGTCGCGGACGTCCGCGCCGCCGTCGCGTGGTACGCGAACGTGTTCGGCTTCGTCGAGCACGTACAGATCGGAGAGGGCCATCGCGCCCAACTCGGACTGCCCGGCGGTGGCGAGCTCGTTGTCGCGGAGGAGCGGCCGGGACGCCGGCTGCCGAGCGCGGGTCGCTCGCACCAGATCATGTTGAAGGTCGAGGATGCCGCGGCGATCGTCGCGCGCGCGAAGGAGCACGGTGCGACCGTCGTCGGCGAGCTGCACGATTGGGAGTATGGCGAACGCCAAGCCACGATCGACGACGTGTTCGGCCACCAATGGGTGCTCACGCAGACACTCGTCGACACGGCGCCCGAGCAGTGGGGCGGCAAGACCGTCGCGCCGCGCAAGTAAGACGATCGCTACTTCAGATCGTCGAGCTCTTTCACGAACAGCTTCGGCAACGTGGACACATCCTCGACGAGCCACAGGCGGCCGGACCCAGCGTCTGCGATCTCCGCGAGTAGGTTTCGGTCCGCGCCGGCGACGCCGATTGCCGACACCGTGATCTTCGACGCCGCCATGTCCGCGACAAGCTCCGTGATCCCGTCGCTCGGTGCCTCACCATCGGAAAGCAGGATCACGTGCTTCCGCTTCTTGGAGGCTTGGAGGATCTCGAACGCATCCTTGAGGCCTGGGAAGAAATTCGTTCCGCCGCCCGGCTTCACCTGGCCAACGAGCTTCGCGACAGCGGCGCGCTTCGTCTTCGGCTGATCGTGGAACACGACTGTCGCCTCCGAGTCGAATACGACGAGCGATGCGACATCGGCTGGACCGATCGCATCGATCGCGGCCAAGACCGCCTGCTTCGCTGTCTCGAGCTTGGGCCCCTGCATCGATCCCGATCGATCGATGACAAACACGATCGACGTGGGCGGTCGCTTCTTCGGCCCGGCCGTCGCTACCAAAGCTGACATCACCACGACCGCAAACACGTGTGCCGCGCGCATGTCGCAAAGGCTAGCAGCTCGAACGCGAGGAATCCCGAACGACCAACGGCCCGTAGATCTGCGGCTTCTAGCCCTCTGGATTCTGGACGACGACGTAGGTGACGTCGGTCCCGGTGTACTGCGGCGCGTAGTAGACGTTGCCGCAGTGGTAGTAGGGCGCGCCGCTCCAGTTGACGCTGCTGCAACCTGCCGGCAGCGAATACGCGACGCTGCCGATCGCCGCCGCGGTCACACCGGCCGCCACGCCAACTGCGGCCGCGCGCGCGACCGGCGCACCACCGTAGTAGCGACCGCCACGGTAGTAACCGTAGTCGCCGTGGACATTGACGTCGCGGTTGACGTTGCGGTTGACGTTGCGGTTCACGTTCGCGCTCGACACGTTGCGCGTGCCGGTCGTGCGCGTTTGCGCACCGCTCACTCGCGCGGCGCCGCCACTTGTCCGGGCGTAGCCGCCAGTCGCTCGGCCGCCACTCGTCCGGGCGTAGCCGCCGCTCGGTCGGCTCACGCTCGTGCGCGCGCCTCCGCCGCGTGCGCCCCCACCGCCTCCGCGGCCACCGCCTCCGCGGCCGCCACCGCGGGCGGCTTCGGCGTCGCCGATGTGCAAGGACCCGACGATCGCGACGAGCGCGAACGCGAGCACGGAGACTCGATGATCATGAATGCGATGCATGGTAATTCTCGCGTTACTTGGGTTGGCGCCGGCGTGCGCTGCGAGCCACTCCGGCGGGCAGCTTGCCGACTTCGCTGAGCGCGATCTTCTGGCTGTCCTTGGGCGGCGTGAACGCGAACTCCGCGGGGTCGTGTGTGACGCCGAGCATCCACGTCATCTCGACCGCGTACTCGGGCCGCGCCGGATCGTCGGTCGTGGTCAGCACGACCTTGCGCGGAACGGGATGCGCTCCGCGTTCGATCCACACCTGCCAGTCGACATCCGGCTGGCGAAACGCGTAGTGGTCGGTATCGATGCCGTTCAGCTTCGCCGGCCCGACGTACATTGCCGACTTGATGTCGCTGGTGTCGTAGTTGGGCGAGCCCCAGCGAAACAGGTCGACCATCGGCAGCTGCAACCCGTACCGCGTCGACAGCTCGTCCGCGAGCTCGCGCAGCGTCGGCGGCGCGATCACGCACGCGTAGAAGCCGACCTCCGGTGCATTCATGATGAACGTCTTGCCGTTGTAAAAGAACTGACGCGCTTTGCGATCCGACGTGACGTCGGCGCGCAGGTGATCGGGTCGCTGCACACGCAGATCACCGTCCGCTGCAATCGTCACCTTCTGCCCGTTGTCGAGCACGTACTCGGTCTGCGACTTGGTACGTACGCTGAAACTGTTCTGCTTCTGCAGGTACGCTCCCATCTGCTTGAGCGCTCCGATCGCCTTCGGATCGATCGCAGATTCTTCCTTTTTCTCGGCCGCAGCCGTCTCTGTCGTCGGGTTCGCCTCGCTGGTCGACGCGAGTGCGAGCCCCGCGATGATCAGGATCGACGTGCCGCGGAGGGTTCTCATGAGCGTCTCCATGAGCAGGCAAAATGCACGTCGCGTGCGCGCGGCTGTTTACGTTCGATCCGGCATGCCCGCGCCCGGTGTAGCCTTCCTGCGTGACGCTCGTCAGCAAGACCTATTGGATGGGGATGCCGTTCTGGTTCAGGCGCCCGCCCGAAGGAGCGGACGTCGAGTCGCTGGTGTTGCGCGCGCACGACATGCGCCAGCTTCGCGCCCTGTGGTGGCATCGCGGGACGCCAAAGGTCGGCGTAGTCGTGATCCACCCGCGCGTTGACTTCGCTCACCACTACTCGATCCCTCGGCTGCTCGATGCCGGTTACGGCGTGTTAGCGGCAACCGCGCGTCACGCCGGCAACGACACGCTTCACGAGTACGAAGAGGTCGTGCTCGACGTCGCCGCCTGCGTGCGTTACCTGCGCGAGAAGCGCGGGATCGACAAGGTCGTCTTGCTCGGCAACTGCGGCGGCGGTTCGCTCGTCGCGTACTACCAGGCGCAAGCGCGTCTTGCTGCGGCCGAGCGCATCACCCGCACGCCGGCAGGATCGCCGACGTACTTCGAAGGTGCGCCGATGCTGCCCGCGGACGCGATGGTCTACGTCGTGCCGCATCGCGGGCTCGGAAAGATGATGCTGGAGGCGATCGACCCGAGCGTTGTCGACGAGCGCGATCCACTGTCCGTCGATCCCGAGCTCGACATGTACGATCCGCGCAACGGGTTTCGCGAGCCGCCCGCGTGGTCGGAGTACGACCCGGCGTTCCTCGCGCGCTACCGCGCCGCGCAAAGAGCTCGCGTCGAGCGGCTCGACGCATACGCACGCGACCGCATCGCGAGCCGGCAGGCCGGCAGTGCGCGCGCGAAAGTCAGCGAAGAGATCATGGTCGTCTATCGCACGATGGCGAACCCGGCGTTCGTCGATCGCAACGTCGAGCCGAGCGAACGCGACTACGGCTCGCTGCTCAGCGAGCGCCCCGACCTGATGAACTATGCAGCGCTCGGCTTCGGCCGCACCGCGACACCTCGCGCCTGGCTATCGACGTGGTCCGGGCTCACCTCGCACGCGGATCTCGTCGCGAATGTCGCGCGCATCGCCGAGCCGACGCTGCTCGTTGCCGCGGGACGCGATCGCGAAATCTATCCGAGTGACATTGCCGCGATCGAGCGCGCGATCGCCGCCACCGACAAGCGCGTCGAGACGATCGCGGCGGCGCGTCACTACTTCGAGCCCGAGGCTGGTCAGCACGATGGGCACGTCGAGGCCGTCATGGACCTGATCGTGCCGTGGATCGCAGAGCGGTTCGCGTGATCGTCGTCGTCTATCATTCCGCGAGCGGACGCACCGCGGCACTCGCACAAGCGATCGCGCGCGGCGCCAGCGGCACCGTGATGTCGGTCGACGCGATCGATCACGACGTGCTCGCGCGCGCCGACGCGATCGTGCTCGGCTGCCCCACATACATGGGCAGCGCGTCGGCTCAGTTCAAACAATTCATGGATGGCACATCCGCGATCTGGGCGCTGCAAGGCTGGCGCGACAAGCTCGCCGCTGGCTTCACCCACTCCGCCGCGCCGAGCGGCGACAAGCTCGGCACGTTGACCCAGCTCGCGGTGTTCGCCGCGCAGCACGGCATGGTCTGGATCGGCCTTGGCCTCCCGCCGACGTACGCTGCCGCGGGTGTCGCGGCCGACGACACGAATCGCCTCGGCAGCCACCTCGGTCTGATGGCGCAAACGCCGCCGGGTGCTTCGCTACACGAGGGCGATCTGCGCACGGCAGAAGGGTTCGGCCGCCGCATCGCCGACGCGGTCAGCCGCTGGCACCGCCCCGTGGTCGCGAGCACGACGGCAAAACGTCATTCGCTCGCAAAGCACTGGACCGAACCTGTCGGCGCGATGAACCTGCGCGAGCTCGCGTCGCGGCCCGAACGCTTCGAGCATCATTTGATCGTGTTCGCGCGCATCGGTGCCGCTCAGCTCGAGCTCGCCTGCGCATCCGAGCCGCTGTACTTCGGTCATCGCAACATCAGCGACGAATTCGCGCTCGCGCTGTCGACGGGTGACGAGCTCGTCGATCGCTTCCCGCTGCGCACGTTCCTGAGTGATACGCGGGGAGACGTCGGTCGCTACAATCATCGCACCGGCGACCTCGTTCTCCATCCGCTCGGCTTCATGCACTGGCCGGGGCGTATGCGGCCGCCCTACGAGATGCCGGCGATACCGCCCGACATGCGGCGCAGCGTGCTCTCGCTCGTCTACTGCGCGAACGTGCCGACGCCCGCCGCCGACGTCCTCCTCCCTGCCACCGACGCGCGCGCGAAGGCCTACGTCACGCCGGCGCCACCGATGTCGATCGTCGACGTGCGAGCACACACCGGCGTGATCGCCGCGATCGGTGCCACGACGCTCGAAGTTGTAACCGGCACGATCGCGCCACCGCGCGGTGGCTGGGTCGTTGATCTCGCAACGCTCGAGGTGCACCGCCTGAGCCCAGGTGACCGACTCGACCTGCCGCGCGCGCTGCTGTTCTCGTCGCGCGAGGCCGAGCCAGATCCGATTCCGCCGGCGTGGGCCGCGCTACCCGCACCGCCGTTCGCGCCGCTCGAGGACGTTCCGCGCCACGGGTTGCCGTTCACGCACGGACCGCTGTCGGTGATCGAACGCAGCGAAGCGATCGCGGCTATCACGCTCGAAGATGCGATCGCCGAGGTCCCGCGCCACTGGCTCACGCGCACGTTGTTCCGGCTCGGCCTTCACGATCTCCGCCTCGGCTACGTCGAGACGTACGGCGGCATCTGGTTCGACGATCACGCGGGCGGCGATCTCGACGTCGGGCTCGGCCGCGTCACGTTCCGCATCCCGCGCGCCGAAGCGCTGCAGTTTGTCGAACGCTTCTATCGTGCAGTCGCACCGCCGGGCTACACCGAGCGCATCGTCTGAACCGATAGAGCTCCGCACATTCACGGCGAGCGCATTTTGCGCGACACTCACGTCCGTGACGGACCTCGCGATCCGCGGAACGTGCTTGTGCAAGGCTGTCGAGGTCGGCGCCGCCCAGCTTCCACGACAGGTCACTCAGTGCAACTGCTCGGTGTGTCGTCGCTACGGCACGCTGTGGGCGTACTACCGGCGCGCGGAGGTGTCGATCGTCGCGCGGCGCGGCGCACTCGAGAGCTACTCGCGTCCCGCGCGCGCGCTGAAGTTCGTGCGTTGCAAGACCTGTGGCTGCATCATCCATTGGGCGCGTTCCGGTAAGGCCCGCCCAGACCACCGCATGGGCATCAACGCGCGCCTGTTCGATCACGCGCTGATGGCGAGGGTGCCGGTCAAGGTACTCGACGGCGACAAGACCTGGCGCGTGCTCGGCGGATACAAGAAGCCGGAGATGTGGATCTCGCCGTCTCGCAAGTCACCGCCAGCGAAACCGCGAACCGAACGTCGTTCTCGTCGATGAATGCTCGGTTTGGGCAAGCTCGTTCGCGATTTGGCAGCAACCTCCCAGAAGTACGCCGGGGGCGTGACCGACGTTCGACTCGGCGATGGCGGGCAGCGCTTCAGCCGACTGCGACCGCGGTGTGGACGCCCGGCCAATGGCAATGGGACGGCCGCGCGTACATCTGGATCGAGGGCGCGTGGCGCATTCCGCCGTCGCAACAGTCGACGTGGGCTCCCGCGACCTGGTCGGTCACGACACGCGGCTCGGTCTTCGTTCCCGGTCGGTGGACCGCGGGCGGCTCCTCGACTGGCTCGGTCCGCGTTCGCGATCATCGCCGCCGGTAGACCGGCGCGCCTCGCGTCGCTCCGACCTACGCTGCCACCTCACGGATGTCGACCTCGTTGTCGACGAGGATCGCCGCGTACTCCTCGGTGAACCGCTTCGCGTCGTCGAGCGATGGCACCTCGAGAATCGAAAAGCCCCCGACGAGCTCCTTGGACTCGGTGAACGGACCGTCGACCCATTGGCGCTTGCCGTTCACGACCTTGTAGCGCACCGCCGTCTTGCTCGCCGTCAGCGCGGCTTCGCTCTGCAGTACTCGATCGCGTTTCCAGCGAGCGAGCAGCGCGCGTACATCGGCGGGTTGCGGCGCACCTGCTTCGAACGCGCGGTCCGCTTTGAGGAGCAGCAGGAATCGGTGCGGTGCATCGGCCGGGCGCGGGCTGCCGTTCAGATCCCAACCTTCGACGACGGGTCCGACCTCGACTTCGCGCTGACCCGCTGCCTCGCCGAGCTCGATTGCGAGCTCGATCGCCTTGTCGATACCGGTCGTCGAGACCATCGCGAAGCTCGCGATCAGCTCGTTGGCACCGGCGTAGGGGCCTCGCACGACCGTCGGCGTCCGGTTCTCGAACGTGATGCGAGCGCGTGTCGCGCCGCGATGCAGACCGGCGCCGTCCTTGAAGATGCCGGCCTTGAGCGAGCGTCCGATCAGCTTGCCCATCTCCTGGATGACGGTCTGCGGCGGCGGCTCGCCCGCCTCGTGCTTTGCATCGACCTTGTGCATGACCATGAAGCGCATAGATTCGTGTCCTCCTAATCAGGCGACGATCGAACGAGACCGCGATCGACAGGTTCTGTCTCGAATGCACGAGCCGTGATCGAGATTCGCCGGCCGACGGCCTTTGCGTTGTGCGGAACCTCGTGGGTCCAGGCGAGGTTAGTCGCGTACGGCATGAGGATCACCGTGCCATTGCCGGTCGGAAGATCGTGGGTCGCTGCCTCGCCCTTCCAGCGGCGAATCCGGAACACGCGATCGGCGCCGAGCGAGATCGTCAGGATCGGTGCGCCGTCCACCATGTTGATCGTGCTGTCGCGATGCTTGCCGATATAGTGCGCGTGCTCGGCGTCGTACCAGTTGAGCAGCAGGCCGTTGAGCCGCGGATCGATCTCGTCGCGGATCCAGGCGTGAAGCGGCTCGAGCTCCGCCGGGATCGCGAGCGCGCGATTCGTGTTGCCGGTGTAACGGTAGTCGGCGCCGTACGCTTGCTGCCAGCGCGGCGTGCGCACCGATTTGCCGTGCATTTTGATCACGTGAAACGTGTCGGGATGCAGCGCCCACATCCGATCGAATCCGGTCGGATCGGGAACGAGCGCGTCGGGCAGCCGGCCGACGTATACGCATGCGCGATCGTCGAGCGCGTATAGCTCGAGAGGCCAGCGCATGCGGATCAATCTGACCGCCGGTACCTGGTGAGTCAAGACGATGATCGCCGGGCGGGATCGCTACAGCACGCGACTTCAGTCACCCGGTCGAATGCTGTCACAGATCTTCGTGAGCCAGGCGATCAGGTCCGCGTCGGGGGATGCGGCGCGCTTCGACTCGCTGCCGGCATACCAGTGACACGACGCTTGCAGACCGTGGGCGTCGTCGATCGGGATCCACACCGCAACATCGAGGTGCCGGTTGTCCTTCACGGCTGACACGTACTGGAACCTGCCTCCGGCGAGCGTTTGCTTGCTGACCTCGACGAGATCGGGCCGCTTCGCATCGGGTTCGACATCGCGCGCGAGGTCGTCGGGTGTCTTGAACGCGCGTTCGAGCAGCCGGATGCTGACCCGTGGTCCGGCATCTCCGAATGCGACGCGCCAATCGGGCCCGACGATCGATTCCTTGTTCTCGGGCAGTCCCTGCGGAATGTCGACGTGAAGCTTCACGCCTTTTGCCTCCACGGTCGTCGGCACGAGCTTCGCTGCGAGCCATTTGCTGCGGCTGTCGCCGGCGGATTTTCCGCATGCCGTACCCACGATGCAGATCGATATGATCGCCGACGCGAGAAGCTTTCGATTCATCGCGCCGGATATAGAGCGTTGGCGCGGTATTCTCAATGTCGAAGCGACACCGATGACCGCGTCCCGTGCGCCCGCTACACTCGCGCTCGATGGCCATGACGTTCGACGATGTCGATGCGATCGCGACGAGCCTGCCGGGCGTTAGCGTCGGCGCGAAGTGGGGGAATCGCACGTGGATGGTGGAGGACAAGGGCTTTGCGTGGCAACGGCCACTCCGCAAGGCCGACCTCGAGCGCTTGGGTGACGAAGCGCCACCGACCGGCGACATCCTCGCGGTGCGTGTCGAGAGCCTCGATGCCAAGGACGCGTTGCTCGAGATTGCGCCGCCGGGCTTCTTCACGATCGCTCACTTCAAGGGTTACCCGGCCGTCCTTATCGCGTTACGGAAGGCGCGCGCCAAGGACGTGCGTGCCGCGATCCTCGACGCGTACCGCAGCATGGCATCGATGCTTGCCGCGAAGCCCGCGTCACGATCGCGCAAGCAGTCGCGAAGCCCGTCGAAGGCCGCGTCGCGATCGCGCAAGCGTCGGCGGAGCTCGTCGAAGTAAGTGCTCTAGTACCCGACGTGGAGACAGCGGAATCCGGCGCGGTCGACGGACTCGGAGCGCGCCGATGTTTGGACGCCGTTCTTGACCCAGCGATGCCCATTGAGACCCATCTCGGTGGGATTGGTTGACAGCAGCTTGTTGTACGCGTTGTCGAGGGCTCCGCTGCTGCCGCAGAAATAGGTTCCGCGACCCTGGTTGCGAAGAGAATGCGGATGCCGCGAGCTGGTGTCCGCAGGCTCGGTCAGCCCAGCACCGGCAGCAACGCCCCTCGCAAACGAAAGCTGTCCAGCGTCTCCGCCGGCAACGGTGGTGAGTGTGCAGATGTCGATGGTTTCGAAGAGTGTGTCAGGCATGGCTCTTACCTTGTCGATCAGCGAGGTTGCAGACGCCATGCCGGGCGCGCCGCTGCGCAGGATGTTGATTCGACTCGGCGGTGCCGGCCCGCTGAGTGGCCGCCACCGGCTTGGGCCGCGGCCGTCACGCGCAGTTGACTCGATCGTCAACCCCGAGATTCGATCGCAGTTTGACGCAGAAAATCATGCGACCGCGAGCAGAACCGAGGCTCTATACGGCATGCGCTTGGCCCTCGTGCTCGTACTGATCGGATGTAGCAAAGCAGATCAGCCACCCAAAGGAACGCAGACCGAGGCTCGCGGAGCACTCGAGCACCAGCGCGCCAAGACCCCGCCGACGACCAAGCCCAGCCCCGACATCCCCGACTGGGTCCCGCTCGACCACCTCGATGGCGCGCCGACCAAGCCAACAGCGTGGAAGGCAGACGGTCGCCCCACGCTCGTCGTGTTCTCCGCGTCGTGGTGCCCGGGCTGCACCGCCAGTGCACTCGCGGATCGCGCGCTCGTGCGCGCCCACGGCAAGGATCTCCAGATCGGGATCGCGCTCCAGGAATCCGACGAAGAGTTCGTCGCATCTCCATACGCGCGCGCTCTTTCGGGTGTTCCGGTGTGGAGCGAAGCGAGCACCGCGAAGCTCACCAAGGCGTGCGATGCGGTCGCGATTCCGAGCGCGTGCCTATTCGTACGCGGCAAACCCGTATGGACGGGCGAGGTCTCCGAAGCGAGTGCTGTGGTCGAAGCGAATCGTGCAGGCAAGCTCGCCGAGTGGCACGCGTCGGCGGACGCTGCGAACGAAGCGGCTCAGCAGAAGACAGACGAAGCGCTGCGCGATCCGAACAAGATTCCCGAGCTGCTTGCGATCATGCATGGCCACGCCGACTGGGAGAACAGTGTGGCCTGGCGTCTCGTCGATCGTGACAATCCCTCGCGCAACGCCGTGGCTCTCGCGGTTGCGCTCTCGCGCGACGCGGTCGTTTCCGACGGTGGCATCGACTTCGCGCATCTCGATACGTACGCACTCGCGCTCGCACAAGCCGGCCGTGCTGCCGACGCCGCGTACGTCGGCGCGCGCGTGATCGCGGTGTGCAGTGCCGTCAACGGAAAGTGTCCCGAGGAGAAGCGGCGCGCGCTCGAATTCATCGAGTCTGCACGAACGCAGTGACCAGTAGTCCGCGTCGGATCAGAACGCGTCGGGCTCGAACATGTCTGCGAAGTCGTTCGCGCTCGTCACGCTCGCGAGCACGGGCACACCGAGGATCTCCTCGGTCGTCTTGAGCAAGGAGCTGTGCGTGTACATCGTCGCCGATGTGCCAGGCTTGACCTTCGTGCCGAGCGCGAGAAACGGGATCAGGTTCGTCGCGCTGCCCTCGTCCCACGTCAGGAAGATCACGGCGTCGTGCGTCTTCGCGTACTCGATGATGCGCGGCAGCTCGTTCGAGAGCCAGGTGTCGCCCGCCTTGATGTTCGCCGAAGAACCAAGCCCGGATGGACAGAAGAGCCCGCCGTGCATGTCGTTGCAGATGTCTGGCGTGATGAACACGTAGCCCGTCATCCCGGCGGCGAGATCGGTGGCGAACTGCGAATACGGCTTGTGGTGCGCGATGCAGCCTGCATTGTTCACGCTCGGCGGCGAACCCACCACATCCTGGAAGAACACGAACGGATCGTGCTTCGGCGCGTAATTGCCGGTCGTCGCGAGCGGGCACTTTCCGGCCGTGATGCCTTCCTGATAGGCCATCCATGGCACACCCGCGGCGGAGAGTTGGGTCACGAGGTGCTCGGTGTGCGACGTGCTGTTGGCCGCCGACGCATCGTCATCATTCGAGAACGTGTGGTCCGAGAACACGTTGGTGCCGGCCTCCATCCACACATAGTGCGGCTCGCTGTCGAGGCTCGGCAGCTCGTCTCTGAAGTTCGTCGCGTGATTCGAGGTCGCAAACAACCCGTTGATGTATGGAGCATCCGCCGTGTTGCCGTAGATCGCCGTATCCGCCTTGTTCTCGAGCGGGATCACGAACACGGTACGGATCTTCGCGGGCGCGTCGACCGCTGCATCGATCGACCCGCCGGGCGCGTCGATCATTGTGTCGTCGTCGTCACCGGTGCCCGGATGGTTCGAGCTGCAGGCGGCGAGGGTCAGCGTCAGGACGAGGGCGGCTCTCATGGGGCCCGAGCAAATCACCGTCTGCATCGCCGTGCACGTGCAAAGTGTCTGGGACAAATGCCCGTAACAGGCCTGTAACGGACAGTGAGGCAGCTCGTTCAGAGACTTACGGCGAACAACTGGCGAATCGTGATGAGCGGCTCGGACGCGGGATCGACATCAGCAATACCGACGCGAAGCGTGATCGTGTCGCCACCACCCCACGGCCACCAAAGTCCAAACAGCCGCGGAGCAAAGAGCTCGTCACCGGCGAGCAAGCGCT
>Ga0070706_100004805_pt1 | contig 12945 bp, 10 predicted proteins | sample KBSK5501metaG_FD_65476 | JGI IMG/M metagenome (GOLD analysis project Ga0070706, IMG submission 65476) | Corn, switchgrass and miscanthus rhizosphere microbial communities from Kellogg Biological Station, Michigan, USA - KBS K5-50-1 metaG | ecosystem: Host-associated > Plants > Roots >...
GGCGGCGGCAAAGGCCTCAGGCTTCAAATATCCGTCACCCGACCGATGTCTCCGCGTGAAAGTTTCACGAGCATTTGTCATGCAATCAGTGGCGCAAGGAAGCGCCAGAAGCTGACCGGCTCTACCCCGGGCCCGGCAACGCTGGGGTGCGGCACCTGCCGCGCCGCTTCAGCCGGCCCGGCAAGGAAAGTAGATGGACACCATCGCGCCGATCCGCACGGCCGTCCAGCGTCCCCTTCGCACCTGCCTGGCCGTCGGGCCGACGGCGCCCGCCGAGGCACGCAACCTGGTCACGGCGGCCGTCAGGGACTGGGAGGTCCCCGTCGACCCGCACGTCGCTGCCTTGCTCACCAGCGAACTTGTGACCAACGCCATCCGGTACGAAAAGGGCGACACGATCAAGCTCTTCATCACCTGCTCGTGCGGCCACTTGCGCGTCTACGTCCATGACACGTCGCGGGTCGCGCCGGTTCCGCTGGAGGCGCCTGTCGACGCCGAAGCCGGACGGGGCCTGATGCTGGTCGCCAGCCTGTCGACCGACTGGGGGCATTACCGGACCCCGGTCGGCAAGGCCGTGTACTTCACGCTCGCGTTCGAGTCCGATCTCGACGACGATGACGGGCGCGACTCGCCGGGCGGCCGGCGGGCCTTCCGCGGGGCCGTGAACTACTGAACAGCTCGTCCGGGTGTTACGGCGCTCGTCCGGGTGTTACGGCGCTCGTCGCGGCCTGACGGCGGTCATCGCGGCGTCACGGCGCGCAGCGCAGACTCGCGGGCGATGTCAATGCGCGAATGGACGTCGAGCTTCTTCAGTATGTGCGAGACATGGGTCGCGACGGTCCGCCTCGACAGGAACAGCTTGGCCGCGATCTCGGGATTCGACAGTCCCTCTTCAACTAGCGCAGCGATCTTCATCTCCGTCGGCGTGAGGCTCTCCCAGCCGGTCTGCGCGTGGCGGTGCTTGGCGTGCGGGCCACGGCGGATCCCGTGAGCGCGGAACTGCGCCTGCAGCCTGGCGACGTCGGCCGCGGCGCCGAGCGCGCCGTAGATCTCGACCGCCCTGGTGAAGGCGACCCGCGCCTGGCCGCGCTCGTCGCCGCGGACGAACATGCCTGCCGCTGCCTCCAGCGCCTTGGCGCGCAAGAGCGGCCGACCGGCGTCGGCGTAACTCGCCGCGGCCTCGAGCAGCCGGGCGGGATCGCGTTCGAGCAGGCCGCGGCAGTACAGATCGTTCGCCTGGCGGTGCGGGATCCTTGATCCCGCGGCAAGAGTCGCGGCGTGGCCGGCGAAGGTCTTCGCGGTGCTGAGGTCACCGACCTGCACGGCGAGGCGGACGGCGTCGGCCACGACGTCCTCGATCTCCTCGAGTTCACCCGCATCGTCGGCGAAACCCGCGGTCAGCGCCGCAAGCGCCTCCCTGAGCGCACCGACATGCTCGCATTCCAGGCTGCGGGCGACCGCCAGCGAGCTGATCACGCGGTTTCCTATCCGCTCCGCGTGGCGTGCTGCGGCGGCCAGGTGGCGGCGCGCCGTGCCGATCTCGCCGCGATGAAGACAGATCACCGCCGCGATGCCGAGATCGCAGCAGACCGCGATGGGCTCCTTCAGATCAGCGTCCAGCGCCGCGACCTCGGCCATCGCGTCGTCCCACCGGCCCGTGTCGAAGAGCAGTTGACCGAGCGCGCTGCGCGCCTGAGCCAGCCGGTTGACGGTGCCGACCTGTTCGGCGAGATTCCGGGCTTCGCGCGCTGCGACGAGGGCATCCTCGTGCCGGTCGAGGTTGCACAGGGTAACGGCCTTGTTGATCTGGAGCAGCAGCCGCAGGTCCGTCAGCATCGGATCGGCCTCGGTCACAGCGAGAGCCCGTTCGAACAACGGCAGCGCGTCCGTCATCTGCCCCTGCAGCGCGGTCACGATGGTCAGCACGTGCAGGGCCCAGCCCATCGCCCAGCTGTCGGCCGCCTCCGATGCCACGGCGAGCGCGGTTTCCGCGACTTCGCCCGCCTTCTCGACCTCGCCGAGACCGCTGTGCGTCCGCGCGGCGAGCACGAGCAGCCGCGCCCGGTGCCGTGCGGTGATCCCGGGTGCCGCGAGTGCCTGGTTCAGCGTGGCGAGGGACTCAGCGAAGCGGCCGATCCGCATGCGGCACTGCGCGAGCGTGCAGTGCAGGTCGACGAGCAGGTCAGGTTCTGAGGCATGTGCCAGCGCGCGGTTCGCCACCCGCTCGGCCTCGGCCGCATCGCCGACGCGGTAGAGAGCTTCGGCGAGCCGGCCAACCAGGCGGCCGTGCCGCGCCGTACCGGGGGAAGAGTCGGCGACCGCCTGGCGGAGCAGGTCGGCGGCGACCTGGGGCGCCTGATCGACAAGCAGTTCCGCGGTGCGGGCGAGCCAGTTCAGGATCCACTCGTCGACCGGACCCGCGGCGCCTCCTGACCCATCGCCGATCGCCCACAGCACCTGCCTGGCGACGCGGTCCGCCGGCGCTCCGGCCTCGGCCAGCGCCCGTCCGGCGTCGCGATGCCAGGCTGCCCGTACGGGCGCGGGCATCTCCTCGTACAGCGCGGCGCGGATCAGCGGATGCCGGAATCCGAGACTCATGCCGGATTCGGTCAGCACGCCGGCCGCTCGTGCCTCGTCGATGTGCGGGATGAGCTCGGCGACCCGGCGCCCCAGCACCGTCGCCAGGTCAGGGACGACGAAGTCCACCCCGAGCAGCGCGGCGGCCTTTAGCACCTCACGCACCGAACCTGAAACGAAGCCGAGACGATCGGCGATCGCGGCCGGCAGCGAACGGGGCGCATGACCGTCCGCCAGCTCCACAGCCCCGGTTCCGGTGTGGCGCAGCCCGGCACTGCGAGCCAGGGCGGCAATGAGCTCGGTGACGTAGAGCGGGTTACCCGCCGCGCCTTCGGCGAGACTGAGCAGCCTGTCGTCCGGCCTGGCCCCGGCCAGGGCCGCGACGAGGTCGGCGACCGCTTCCTCGGCGAGGCCGGTGAGCTGCAGCCGTGCGTCGCCGTCCACCACCCGCCGCAGCGCCAGCAGGTCCGCACGCTGCGGCACCGGTCGCATCATCCCAACCAACAGGAGCGGAGCCTGCCGTGCCGACCTTGCCAGCCGCCCCCACAAGGTGACGGTCGCCTGATCCGCCCACTGGAGATCGTCGATGATCAGGATGGTGGGCAGCTCGGCGCACTGCTCAGTGACGAGCGCGAGTAGCTGCTCCGCCAGTACCGCTGACGCGTCCGCGCCGCCGTCGGCGCTGACTTCGCCGCGCAGCAGCCGGACGATCGTGCTGCGCCGTCGATTATCGGACGGCTCACGTACCCGCAGGCCCTCGAGCATGGGCAACAGCGGTAAAGCCTGCCCGAGTTCGTCTCCCGCGCCCCAGAACACCTGACAGCTGGCGGCCGCACCATCAGCCAGGGCCGCCCGGACCAGCGCTGACTTACCGATCCCCGGCTCGCCCTCGATCAGGACCGCGCTGCCGTGTCCGCGGGCCGCGTGGGTGATAAGCCTGGCCAGCGTCGCCAGCTCGCTGTCGCGGCCGAAGAGCGCACCAGCGGTGGTCACGGTGGGCACGGAGCGAACTTTACTACTAGAACATTAGCGAAACAAGAGCGCTTTCCGGTCTAAGTGATTTAAGTCGGCCATTGCGCCGCAGGCTGCCAGAAATGCATCGCCAGGCGCTGGCCGTAGAGCTCCCTGAAAGTTTCATCGCGTCTTTCAGCGCATGAGCGACCATACATTCCCGCGCACGGCGACATGAATATTTCTCGCGCTGCGCCATAGCAATTGTTGCGAATAGTTTCACAATTCAAGAAAGATTAGAAAATAGCCTTCGTAGACGCATGAAATACGCACGACGGGGAAATTGCTGCATAAGAGTTAGGTGCGCCGCGTAGGTTAGCCGACCCGCTCAGCGGGCCGCTGGCCTCGGGGGATCGCCTTGGAGGAGTCATGCGCATCGGGCGAACCGTCCTCATTCCCGCAATCCTAGCGCTCGGTGTGGCCGGAACGAGTCTGGCTGCTTCGGCGGTGCCTGTGGCGGCCGCGCAAACGCATGCGGTGCACGCGCACGTGCTCGCCGCCTCTGTGGACCATACCTATTATCATTGCTGAGCCGGCTGCTATTCCCGGCCGGGCGGACCGCACTCGAACGGCGCGTCCGTTGAATTACCCGGACGGCGAAGTCGGGCACGCCCAGTTACCGCTCCTAGCTCCTGATTTCCCCGATATTTCGGTGTGCGTGCGCATCAGTCACTCGGATCACTTCACTCGCGTGTCACCCTCCCGTCACGAAAAGCGCCTTGGTCGCGCTGCGCGATCGCGGGAACGGTTGAGCGGGCCGCACTGAGCATGTTGCCCGCGTGAGTTCTCCTGGAGGCTCGCACCATTGGCGTTTGCCGAAATGCCGCTAGGCTGGACATCAGGGCAAGGTTGCGTTGAAACTTTCACGCCGCGTAGCCCGCGCTGATCGTCCCGCCGGTCCCCGGGCTGGGTTCCGGTCCCGGTCCTAGTCCCGGCCCTGAGTCACGGTCCCGGCCCTGTCCCCGGGGTTCCCGGCATCGTCTCCCGGCCCGGTCGCGCGGCGCTGAGCAGGAGGACGCCCGATGACCATGCCAGGAAGCCCGACGGTCCGGCGCAGACGGCTGGCCGCCGAGTTGCGTTCGATCAGGGAGGGGACCGGCCAGAGCGGAGACACCGTCGCCGCCGCGCTGAGGTGGTCGCCGTCCAAGATCAGCAGGTACGAGCTGGCCAGGACCGGCCTGAAGCCGCAGGAAGTCGAGAAGCTGCTCGACTACTACGATGTCGCCGGGCCGCGCCGAGCGCTGCTGCTCGCCCTCGCCAGGGACGCGGCAAGGAAGGGCTGGTGGGAAGAGTTCGCTGACAGCCTCTCGGCCGATTACCAGCAGTTCATCGGGCTCGAACACGAGGCGAACGCGATGTCCATTTGGCATGTTGAGGTCGTCACGGGGCTCTTGCAAACCGAGGCCTACGCCCGGCACATTATCGGCAGCTATAGCCGGGTCGAGCCCATCGCGCCGGGCATGGTCGAGCGCCTCGTCAGGGTACGCATGCGGCGTCAGCAGGTACTGACCAGGGATCCGGAGGTCCGGCTGTCTGTCGTGCTCGACGAGTCGGTGCTCAGGCGCAGGGTGGGTGACGACGCGGTGATGCACGGGCAGCTGCAGCGGCTCGCGCGGGACGCAGGCCGTTCGAACGTCACGATCCAGGTTCTCCCGCTTGGCGTGCAGCACACCGTGTTCGTTGAATCGTTTGTCCTATTCCGGTTCGGCGCGGACGATGACGCCACCCTCCAGGACGTCGTCAGCGCCGAGCACCTGAAGAGCGGCTTCTCCGTGGAGGGCGAGCGGGACACCTACCTGCACAGGCTCGCGTTCCAGATGCTCGCGGAGGCGGCGCTCGACCCTGAGTCGTCCAAGACCCTGATACTCGATACGGCAACCTCGCTCTGGGCGGATGGTCAGAATACCCGTTGATTGACCGGGCCCGGCGAACGACCGCAAGAGCCGCTTCGCCCGACCTCTTGCACGTTTCCGTCGGGCAAAAGGTGCGAAACCGGCGCCGAACTGACCGAAACGTGCACGAGGTGGCATTGGGAGCCGGCCGCGGCTCCCCGCGGCGCCCGGGCGGAAGCCGGGCGCCTTACATCTGCGGGTGGACCGGAAGGTCTGATCTTCGGGTGGATGCCGCGGCCCTCCGGCGCGCCTTTAGGTTCTTCGTGGCCGGCCAGACGGAGCCGGCGGCAAGCACGAGGAACTTGTCGGGGATTGCCAATGTGGTTACCGTTTGCGATGCGGACCTTTCCGCGGCACGGCCCAGGAGAGTCAGATTGGTGGAGGCAATGCGTCGGAGATTGGTCGTGGCCGAGTTCGCCGCGACGTGCGTTTCCAGCGTGCTGGCGATTATCACGATTGCCTGGCCGGACTGGATCGAGTTGGGGTTCCACACCGATCCTGACCACGGAAACGGCCTGCTTGAGATCCTGATCACGGGCCTGCTGATCGCGGTCGCCTTCGCGTCGAGCCTGGCCGCACGCGCAGAGTTCCGCCGCGGCGGCGCGCGCGCGAAGCTGGACGCTGCGCGATGACGACCGTCGGCGCGGGCGACGCCTTCCTCGGGCATTACCGCCTGGCCGTTAAGACCAGCATCTGGCGCGAGAACGGCAACATCGCGCCCGCTAGGGAATTTCAAGACATTGAGACGTTGATCGGCTCGGTTCCGCCTGACGGCGTCATGAAGCAGCGTCCTGGCCTTCACATGTCGCCCACCGCCACCAACGAGGAGAAACTCGCGGCGGCGCCCACCCGTTTCCTCGAAGAGCAGGTCAACGTGACGGTGCCCGCGTATCTGTGGTTCGTCAGGAAGGAGACGGACAACGACTACCACCTGATTCTCGGCAGCACGGCCGACGGGGGCGCCACCTACATGACCTCGGAGGTCTCGGGGCTGCCGCCCGGTGGCGAGGACCTGGACACGCTCAGCAATGTCCGGGGCCAGCTCGCGACCCTCGTCGGCCACCTGGATGTCTCCCCGGTATACCAGCAGCAGACGCCACCGCGGCCCGTCCAGGTCACCGGGTCGCTGTTCTTCGACGGCGATCACAGCGCGGGCGAGGTCGGGCCGGACGGATATCGCCCGCAGACGGTCTGGGAGATCCACCCGGTCATCGACCTGCAGGCGCGCTGATCACAGCAGGCCTCGGGCGCGGTCGAGCAGATCATCGCCGACGACGGCGGATGACCGCGGACCGCCAGGCCGGCCGAATAACCCGCGTGAGCGAGCCGCCTCGTCAGATGACCGAGCCGAACGCTGGCGGGCCGACGATCTCGTAGCTGTGCATGACGATGCCGCCGGCTGTGGACCTGCTGTCCGCGAGCCGCATCGCGGCCGGCGGGACACCGTCGCCGAACAGGCGCCGGCCTCGGCCGAGCACGACGGGAAAGACGACCAGGCGGAACGCGTCGATCAGGCCGTGCTCCAGGAGCAGCCGCACAAGGGCGCCGCTGCCGTGGATCTGGAGCTCCCGGCCAGGAGCGCGCTTCAGCTCCCTCACCTGATGAGGGACGTCGCCGCTGATCGGCACCGTGCCCTTCCAGGTGAACTCCTTGAGGGTCGTCGTCACGACGTACTTGGTCAGCGAGTTCAGCTGCATGCCGACTCGGTTCGCGGGGTCGTCGACGCCTGGCCAGAAGCCTGCGAAAGACTCGTAGGTCCTGCGGCCGAGCAGGAACGCGCCGGCCTGGTCGAACACACCGTTCATGTACTGGCCGGTCTCGCCGTCGAAGAGCGGCGGAAGCCAGCCGCCGAGGTCGAAGCCGCCCGTTGGGTCCTCTTGCGGAGCGCCGGGGCTCTGCATGACGCCGTCAAGCGTCAGGAAGGTCGTCGCTGTCAGTCGCATGGTTCCTCCTGTGCGCGGGGCCGGCTCCCGGCCGGCCCTCACCCTGGCTACGAACGGGCGGCGCTCCGATCGACGCTTCCGCAGGAGCCGCAGGAATCGAGCGGGGGCGGTCAGCGCCGCAGGTGCTGCTGAGCCCGCCTCTTTCAACACTCAGGTGCCACAGACGTTGCTCTATGAACGCCGGTGGCACCTGAGTGTTGAATTTCCTAGGGAAGGGGCGCGCGGGGTTCCGGGCAGGGGCGTTCAGCGATCCGCGCCGACCACCCGGATGGGGCCTGGGGTCCGGGAGCGCCTGCCGGATCTCCTCTGGCTGTACTCGCTCGGCGTCACGCTGTACTGGGTACACGACACCAGTGACGGCTGCGCCAAGACCTACCAGCTGATCGACGCCACCGTCCCGGTGATCGCGCAGTTGGTCGCGGCGTCACGGCTGCCCGTGCTGCGCCGCACGCTCGGCGATCTCATCGCGATCGCCGATCAGCTGCCCTTGTGACCTAAGCAGCCGCGGTTGACTACTCGAGCAGGCGCGCGCGGCAGGCCAGTTGCAGCGCCAGCCGCTGGTCGGCGTCGGCGAGATCGACTCCGAGCAGCCCGGTGATCCGGCGCAGCCGGTAGGTCACCGCGTTGCGGTGCAGGTGCAGCCGCCGCGCGGTCCGCACCACCGAGCACTGCTCGTCCAGGTAGACCGCGAGCGTGCGGATCGCGGTCTCGGACCGCGCGGGCCCGAGTCGCTCCAGCGGCGCGAGCTGCTCGCGCACTGAGGCCCGGGCGCTGTCGGAGGCATACCACTCCATCAGCATCCGCTGCACGCCGGCCGCGTCGTGCGCGGAGACGCCTTCCGGCTTGCCCGCCGCCCTGGCGGCCAGCAAGGCGACCCTGGCCTCGGCGGCCGAGGCACGCAGCCCCATCGGGCCCTCGTGCGCGGTGCCGACCCCGGCGCGAAGCCGCAGCCCCGGCCGCCTGCTCCGGACGGCGCTCAGCGCTCGCTCGGCGGCGCGGGTCGCCCGCACGCCGACCTGCGGGCCAGGATCGGAACTCGCCATCCAGACAAGCACGATCGCCCGGGATACCCGGGACAGATACCAGGTGCCGGTGATCGCCACCGCCTCGAGCGCGACCTGCCCCATCGCCTCGAGCAGCTCGAACCTATGCACCTCGCCCGGCTCGGCGTCGTCCAGGTTGTCGGCCTCCAGCCGCACCACAACATGCCATCCGCCGAGCGGAACGCCCAGCTGCCTGGCCCGGTCCAGCAGGTCCTCCCCCAGAGCCGCCTCCGACATCAACAGCTCGGCCAGCAGTACGCTGCGGGATCGCGCAGGAAGCTCGCGGGCCCGGCGCGCCGCGTCATGCAGCCGCCCGGCCGCGGCCGCGGCCGCGTGCAGCACCAGCCGGGCGGCTACGGCCAAGTCGCCGCGGGCATCGGGAGCGGTGAAGTAGCCGAACGGCGTCTGCGGCGCCCCGGCCATGACACCGGCCTCATAGCCGGCGGGAGCGCGCAACTCGATCCTGGTGCCCAGCGCCTGGCTCACCGACCGGCGCAGCAGCTCGAGGTCGGCGGTCTGCTCCTCGGCCAGGATCACCGCTGTCAGGCCGCTCTCGGCTCTGGCCAGCGCCGCGTCAGCGCTCCCCCCGACCTCGCGCAGCAGCGCCCGGATCAGCCAGGTGCTCTCGATGTCCGCAGGAACGGAGATCAGCGCGATGCCCGCTCGTTCCGCGATGTCCGCGGCGGTCGCGGTCGGGTGCCAGCGCGCCGCGGCGAACGCGGCCACCGCCGCCACCTCACGCAGCGCGGCCCAGCGCAGCCCCATGTCAAACCGGTAGTCGGTGGCCGCGGCGGAGGCCTCACGGCCGAGCAAGACCAGGCTTCCCGCGCCAGCCTCGCCGAGTTCGGCGAATTGCTCGGCAAGCCGGATCTGGGTGATCTCCCGGCCGCCGCCGCGCGTGCTGACCCGCGCGAGGCGGGCCAGCGCCGGGCTGGCCAGGACGGTATCAACGGCGGCCATCGTGCGGCCAGCCTATGCCAACGGCACAGTTTATGGCCGATCATGGTGCAGAGCGCTCATTACTCGCCGATGCCCGCAGTGGCAGGATGCGGTTGTATGCCGGGCGTACGAATCGCCGTCGACATCGGCGGAACCTTTACCGACCTGGTCGCGCAGGACACCGCGACCGGCCGGGTCATCCGGGCAAAGGCCAGCACCACCCCCGGCGCGCTGGAGCGCGGCGTCCTGGCAGCCCTGGCCCAGAGCGCAGTGCCCGCGGCGGATGTCTCCGCGTTCATACACGGAACGACGGTGGTCATCAACACCGTGACCGAGCGCACCGGCGCCCGCACCGCCCTGGTGACGACGAAGGGCTTCAGGGACATCCTGGAAATCGGGCGCGGGAACCGGCCCGACCTTTACAACCTCGCCTATCGCAAGCCGACGCCGTTCGTGCCGCGCTACCTGCGCTTCGAGGTGACCGAGCGGATGAGCTACCGCGGCGAGACCCGCCAGCCGCTTGACGTCATCGAGCTCGAGGACGTGGCCGGCCGGCTGGCAGCGATGAACGTCGGCGCCGTCGCGGTCTGCTTCCTGCACGCCTGGGCCAACCCGGAGCACGAGCGCCGCGCCGTCGAGACGCTGGCCAGGCGGCTGGCCGGCGTCACGGTCGTCGGCTCGCATCAGATCAGCGGCCAATGGCGGGAATACGAGCGAACCAGCACGACGGTGCTGTCGGCCTACGTCCAGCCCGTGGTGGCCGGCTACCTGGGCTCACTGCGCGAGACGCTGCGTGGTGCGGGGCTGGCGGCACCGCTGTACACGGTCCGCTCCAACGGCGGGGTTTGCTCGTTCGAGCATGGGGCGCGCACCCCGATCACGCTGCTCGAGTCCGGGCCGGTGGCCGGGGTGACCGCCGCGGCCGAACTCGGCAGGCTCATGGGCGTCCGGCACGTGCTCACGCTCGACGTCGGCGGGACCACCGCGAAGACCGCCGCCGTGCGCGACGGCGAGGTCCGGATGGAGACGGTCCACCACATCGGCAAGGACCCCGCGCACGCGGGGTACCCGGTGCAGTCCCCCACCGTCGAGATCGTCGAGATCGGCGCCGGGGGCGGTTCCATCGCCTGGACCGACCGGGCCGGCGGGCTGCACGTCGGACCGGTCAGCGCCGGCGCCGACCCGGGGCCGGCCTGTTACGGCCGGGGCGGAACAGAGGGGACGCTGACCGACGCCAACCTGGTCGCGGGACGGCTCAACCCCGACTACTTCCTCGGCGGCGCCATGAAGCTGGACGCCGCAGCCGCCACGCGCGAGCTGGCCGGGCTCGGCGAGCGGCTCGGGACCGATGCCGCCGCCGCCGCCCGCGGCGTGCTCCGCTACACGGTGGCCCAGATGGCTCACGCGCTCCGGCTGGTCACCCTCCGACGGGGGCATGACCCGAGGGACTTCACGTTCGTCGCCTACGGCGGGGCGGGGCCGCTGCACGCCGCCCTGCTGGCACGCGAGCTCGGCATCACCAGGACGATCATCCCGGCGGGGCCCGGTCACTTCTCCGCCTTCGGGATGCTCGCCGGGCCGCTGCGCGGCGAGGCGGTTCGCACGGTCGTCGGCCCGCTGAGCGGCATCAGCCTCGCCGCGGCGTTCGCGCCCGCGGAGCGCTCAGCGCGCGCGGAACTGGCGCCGCAGGCAGACGCCGCGGTGATCGCGCGATACGCGGAGCTGCGCTACCGGGGGCAGGAGCACGCGCTGGAGGTCCCGGTGCCGGAGGACGCGCTCGGCGAGGCTGGCGGCGAGCCCCAGGCGCTCAGGGACGCGTTCGAGCGCCGCTGCCTCGAGACCTACTCGTTCCGGCTCGACGCTCCGCTGGAGATCGTCTCGGTTCGGGTCGCCGCCACGGCCCCGCTCGCCGCGGAGATGCGGTGGGGAGAGACCGCGTCGGCAGACGAGCTGCCGGCGCCGGGGCACCGGGCGGCGTCCCGGCTGGTGGACCTCGATCCTTACGGGGAGCCGGCCGAGGCTGCGGTGCTCAGCCGGGCCGACCTCGACGCCCGCAGGATCAGCGGCCCGTGCGTGGTCGAGGAGGTCGCGGCGACCACCCTGGTGCTGCCAGGGCAGGCGGTCTCCCGCGACGAGCTCGGCAACCTGGTCATCGAGGAGCTGCCATGAGCGAGACCGTCAGCCCGTTCGACAGGTTCACGATGGACGTGCTCCGCGAGGCCTTCGCGGCCATCACCGACGAGATGTTCGTGTCGCTGCAGCGCACCTCGCAGAGCCCGATCATCTACGAGGTACTCGACTTCGGCGTCGGCATCTCGGACGCCCACGGCGAGCTGGTCTCGCAGGGCAACGGCGTCGCGGGGTTCCTCGGCCCGCTCGGCGACGCGGTCAAGGAGACGATCCGCCGCCGGATTCCGCTCCAGCCGGGCGATGTGATCGTCGCCAACGATCCGTACTCGGGCGGCGGCACCCACCTGTCCGATGTGGCGCTGGTCCGGCCAGTGTTCTGGGAGCGGCAGCTCATCGGGTTCGCCGCTGCCAAGGGTCACTGGACCGAGATCGGCGGCAAGGATCCCGGGTCGTGGACATCCGACTCGGCTGACGTCTACGCCGAGGGCCTGCAACTGCCGTTCGTGTACGCCTTCCGTGGCGGCGAGGCCGTCGCCGACCTGCGCGCGATCCTGGCCGCCAACAGCCGGCTGCCGGAGATGACGCTCGGCGACCTCTCGGCCCAGGCGGCCTGCCTGGAGGTGGCCGAACGCCGGCTGCACGAGCTGTGCGCGCGCTACGGTCCGCCCGCGGTGACCGGGGCCATGGCCGCGGTGCTTGACCGCAGCGAACGGCTCGCGCTGCTGACCCTGGCCGCCATCCCGCACGGCGTTTTCACCGCGTCGGAGCTCACCGACACCGATGGCCTCGGCAACGGGCCGTTCGAGATCAAGGTTAGCGTGCAGATCACCGGATCCGGCGTGACCTGCGACTTCACGGGCAGCCACGGCCAGGTGCCAGGACCGATCAACTGCACATGGAGCGGCCTGGTCTCCGGCGTGCGCACCGTCTACAAGGCCATTACCGACCCGGGCGAGCCGGCCACCGACGGCTGGTTCCGGCCGCTGACGATCATCTGCCCGCCGGGCACCATCTTCACCGCGCAGCGCCCGGCGCCTGTTGCCGCCTATTTCGAAACCAGCGACCTGGCCAGCGACCTGGTCTGGAAGGCACTGGCCCCGGCGTTCCCGCAGACGCTCACCGCGGGCAGCTACATCTCCACCTGCTCCACGTCGCTGAGCCTGACGCACCCGGATACCGGCGAGCCCGCGCTGCTCGTCGAACCGGAGATCGGCGGCTGGGGCGCCAGCGCGGTCGCCGACGGCCAGCACGGTCTCATCACCGCCGGGGACGGGGAAACCTACGTGATCCCAGTCGAGGTCGCCGAGCAGCGCTACGGCATTGCCGTCGAGCGATTCGAGCTGCATATCGCCGAGGGCGCCGGAGCCGGGCGGCGCCGCGGCGGGCGCGGCCTGGTCCGCGAGTACCGGG
>Ga0070706_100004807_pt1 | contig 12944 bp, 14 predicted proteins | sample KBSK5501metaG_FD_65476 | JGI IMG/M metagenome (GOLD analysis project Ga0070706, IMG submission 65476) | Corn, switchgrass and miscanthus rhizosphere microbial communities from Kellogg Biological Station, Michigan, USA - KBS K5-50-1 metaG | ecosystem: Host-associated > Plants > Roots >...
CGATATGCTGCGGCGGACGGTGACCGAAACGAGTCTGCAACGCTGCTTGCCTTTCCGAAAAACCCCCACGGGATGGGCGTTCTCCCTCCGCTTCTAAAAAGTGTCAGGGAGAGAGGAGGGACCGGCGGGCGAGGAGTGCGCACTCGAGGGGGGCGAAGAACCTCTCGGCCATGGCGTTGTCAGAGCAATCCCCCACCGACCCCATGGAGCAGCGGATACCCACCGCCTGGCAGCGCTCCCCACAGAGCACTGAGGGGTACTGGCAGCCGTGATCGGAGTGGTGAATCATGCCGCTCGCTGGTCGCCGATTGCAGACCGCCATCTCCAGCGCGCCGACGACCCGTTCCGTCCGTAGATGATCCGCCATGCGCCAGCCCACGACGGCTGAACACATCCAAGATGACTGCCAAGTAGAGAAAGCCATCTTGCCGTGTCGGCACCTACGTGCTGTCGGCGATCCACAGCTGGTTGGGCGCCCTGGCGGCAAACGTGCGCCCAACCAGGGCGGGGGCCGGCTGGGCCGTCGAGTCGCGCTGCGTGGTGGGGAACGGGCCTCGGCGATGGCAGCCTGCCAGACCGGCCTGACGCATCAAACGCGCCATGTGCTTGCGCGCCATGTGCTTGCGCCCACCGTGGATCCCCCTGCTCGCCAGGTCCGCCTGCACGCGCGGCACGCCGTACGGGCCGCGGCTCGCCTGGTGAATCGCGGCAATCTGCCCACGCAGCGCAGCGTCAGCCGGTGCGCGCGCCGATGGCGGACGCTTGCGCCACGCCCAGTCGCCCCTGGGGGCGACACCCAGCAGACGGCAGAGCTGAACAACCCAATGATGGGCCCTCGCGCGCTCGACGAACTCGTATCCGACGACCGGATCGCGCCGGTCTCCTGCGCAACGAAGGCCGCGGCTGTTTTCAGGATCTCGCGCTCCTCGCGCAGTATCCGGTTCTCCCGTCGCAGGCGTTGCAGCTCTTCCTGCTCATCACTCCTGAGGCCGTCGCTGCGCTGACCTTCGTCGAGATCCGCCTGTTTGAGCCAGCGTCGCAGCGTCGCGCTGGTCATGCCCAGATCCCGGGTAATCTGCGTGTGCGGCTTGCCGCTCGTGCGCGCCCGCCGGATCGCCTCGGCGCGAAACTCAGGCGGGTAGGGCGCTACATGTTTCGACTGCTTGGCCATGGAACACCTCCTCGGGGGCTACACCCCCAAGCCTACCGGTGTCCACCAAAGCGGGTCAACTCCACTATAGTGAGACGATCTGCAGGGGAGATGATCGACATAGATCTGGAGGCCGCGAAAGGCCGCAGGGGCAAGCTTCTGCGAAAGCGATGGGCTGGCCGGAGAGCGGACTAGTGATCTTTCAGCCATTCCCGGATGCGCTGCACATCCTGCTCACTGTAGTACTTGCTGCGCTTGTCGAAGTTAAAGACGGTTGGATTGATTCCAAGCGCTGCAATGGCTTGCCGCACTTTGGGTTCGCCGATACCCAACTCTTTCATCACAAGGTCAAGGGTCTTGTACCCGTCATACTCTGGCATCTGTCCACTCCTCCCAGCATTCGCTGCGCCGCGATCAAGATGAGGACTCTCATGTTAAATACGAAAACACAGAGGGTTGAGGTACTTTCATGCTACTGCATATCATCCACCACTGCAAGACATGGGCATGATATAGCGAGCATATTGACATGATATACATAGGCATGATATCATGTGGTTATGGCGAGACTTTTCTCGCTCTAACAAGGGAAAGCGGCCAGAGGTCTTGCACACCCCTGGCCGCCTAGTAGTTCGCGTCCACCCGAGAAAGAGCGACACGGCTACGCTAGCCACTAGTATGCCAGATGACGCCTGCCCGCGTCAAGCTGGCCGCTTGTGGTCCAGCCGCCACCTCCGTCGCTCTGACGACCGACGGAGCGCATGACGAACGGCGGCCGAGCGGCGAGGAGAAGGCGCTCCCCTTGCCAGGCTTGCTGGTGAAGGTGTATTTGATCTTCCCCATCATCCTCTACATTCCCGACGCCATCTTTAACTACTTCGTCTACAGCGACGGAGCGTACGTGCCGAACGACTCGCTCCCGGTGCAGATCAGCCAGGTGCTCCTGTGGGGCTTCCTCTCGATTGGCGTCGTCGGCATGGCGTATCTGCTCTCGGTGCTGGCGCCGTGGCACTGGGGCCAGAGACACCGCATGCAGGCGTTCTTCTGCTGGGTGGGTGTTCTCGTGGCCACGGGGGTGACGACCTGGAACAGCCTGTCATATCGCAGCGGGACGTTCAACGAGTTCCCCACCGATAAATGGATCTATCAGTACTTCCCCACCCTCGCCGCTAGCCACATCAGCCTGACGATGGTCCTCGTGGCCATCGCACCGCCGTTTTGGGGCCTCTTCTGGGCGCTGGTTCAGCCGACGCAGACGGGTCGCAGCCTGCGTCAGTTGCAGGAGGGTCATGTTGAGAAGCTGTTGCGCGTGCAGCATGAGGCGGAGTTGAAGCGGCTGCGCGCCGAGGCCAACGCGAAGGTCCGTGAGGCGCAGCTCAAGGGCATGGCGCAGACAGCCGCGGCGGCGCGAGCGCAGGCGGAGACCCTGTTCTCACGGAAGGATAGCGACAAGAGTGCTCAGGGTGGGGCAACCGCCGAAGGCGATGCTCCACCCACCATGCATCCTGCCGCGCCGCAGACGCCAAATGCAGGGATGCCGACTCCACCGCCTGCGCGCGTGACGAAAGATGACGCGCTGGCGACCTTCTCCGCTCCCTCGAGCGCGCCACGGCAAGCCAGGCGCGTGCGCTCTGCGGTGCCGTCAGAGAGGTCCCATGCCATCAACGCTCCCGCCGATGTGGCGGACGACGATGATCTCAGTCGGCGTGGCTCCCTCAAGTATGTGACGCCGCCGGGTGGCGATCTGCCGGTTGGACGGGTCTCGCGCGCGCCGCGCACGCGCTGATGAGGTCAGAACTTCCATTCACTTCGTGTTGAGGAGGAACCAGACGATGCAACGCAAGCTCAAAGGCGACGCCTACACCCTCACCATTGTGCGCCGCAAGGGAGGCATTGGCACTACCACCACCACCACGGCGCTCGCCACTGGGCTGGCGGCGCGCGGCTACGCGACTTTGATTCTCGAAGGGGATGACAATCGTCGCCTGTCGCGCACCCTGCTTGGTCTGGATCGCGAGAGCGCGCCACCAGTGCAGGACACGCAGACGACCTATCACCTGTTCACGCATCCCGACGAAGGCATCGGGAATTCACACTTCACGCTCAACATCCCGGAATTGCTGCGCGAGATCCCTGGGAACCGCGATGCGGTTCTTACGCAACGCAGGTGGACCAATCCGGCGCCGTTGCGCATCGTCCCCGGTTCGCGCAGCCTGCGTCGTCTGGAAGCCGACTTCATCTACGCGGCGCGCTCCGCGCACTCGCCAGGTTTCCAGCCGTACACTCAGCTGATGCGAGCGATCGCGGTGATTCGTCAGGATTTCGACTTCATCCTGATCGACACGCCCTCAATGTTGAGCCTCATCACCATGAACGAGGTCATGGCGGCGCAGCACCCGCTGTTCCTGCTGGACTTCGATCCCGATTCACGCTACGACTTCGACGAGGCGCTTGAATTCTTCCGCCTTGTCGTCAGCAATTGCGCTTCGATCGGTGCGCTACCGCCGCAGCCACTGGGCGTCGTCCTCAACAAGTACACCGGGAGCGCTGAGGACGAGGCGTTGTATCGCGCGTACACGGAGGAGCACTACGACGAGGACATCGGAGGACTCGCGCCACCCATCCTCCCATTCCCGGTCCTCGCGCGGCTGCCCTATGACGACGCCGTGGTGAAGCGAGCGATGCGCAAACGGCGTCCCGTCCATGTGACCGACCCACAATCGGCGCTGGGCAATGCCATGTATCAGCTCTGCAACGTGATCGAGGAGCGGTTGGGTCTCCGCCCAGCGATAGGAGTGGTCCGATGAGCGCCAATCTTCTCCCCAAGTTGAGCGCGTCAGCGTATGTAGACGGACGCGAGCGCGGACAGCTGCGTTCGACCATCGTGCAGGCGGCGCAACGGCTCAATGACGCAGAGTGGGGCACGTCGGGCAACATCACTGGAATGCGGACACGCATCCCACGCGCCGATCTCTGGGTCAACCCCTGCAGCGTCGACTACGTGGAGACGACGATCCGTGAGATGGCCGAATCCTTGAAGCTGGAGGGACAGCTGCAACCCCTTACCGTCACACCTGCCGTCGATCAGCGCAGCTTCGCCGAGGGAGGAATCGGCGGCAAGTTCCTCATCCTCGATGGCAAGCTGCGCTACCTCGCCGCTCCCTACACCGGCCTTCCCACGCTCGAAGACCTTGATTGCGTGGTACGTACCTACTCCGATCCGTATGCTGCGACGCTTGCCGGCGTGACGATGAAAACTGCGCAACAGCCTCTGTCCGATGAACAGGCGGGCAAACTTCTCCGGCGACTGCATGCTGTATGGGAGGAGGCGACGAAACGCGGGATCGCGGTAGGCAAGTGGCCCACGCAACAGGAGTGGGCGCGTCGATTCGGCCGCAGTCAACCTACGATCGCCCGCTGGATGGGCATCGCGCGACTTCCACCGGACATACAAGACGACGTGGAACAAGGCGCAATTACCGAAGATCAGGCGCAACAACTGTTGAGCGCGTCGCAATCAGTGCAACGCAAGGTCGCCTCTGTCGTCGTCGCGCGCAACGCTGCTGGCGCTCCGATGTCACAACAGGAGGTCCGCGATGAGGTCAACGAGCAGCGCCGTGGACCGGCGGAGACTCCTGGGAGTGTTCTTGTGCGCCCCCCCACACCAATTGCGCCTGCCATTCCTCACGGAGAAGCCTGCGGTCGAGGCATTGCGCGATACATTACACGACGCGCGCGCGTGGTTGGGCGACACGCTCGACCAGATGGACAACCCAGATCGCCAGTGGATGGCGCTCTATAAGGCAATGAATCAGCCGAAGATTATCGCCTTCATCAACGACGCCGGCGAGTAGATCATGTGTTCGAATTATTCGTCAACGAATAATTCGAAACAGCGTTCTATTGGCGCCGAGCCGAAATGAAGCGTTGGTCATCAGACGTCGCCGTTGCGCCGTCTACGTATGCATGCACCGGGAGGAGGTTTGGCTACCTGCGTTTGGAGTATCTTCGCGTTGATCAGCGGGGCTAGCGCAACAAGGAGTGTGCTTCATGTCTCGTCAAAGAAACCACCCAGAGAGAATCCTGAATCCTGTCGGTATGCCTGGTCCTGGCACACGGTTTGTCGGCTATCTGCGCTACAGCAGCCGCGAAGGATCATTCGTCACACAACGGCATTGGATGGAACAGACGGCGTCGGCATTCTCCTGGTCGCTCATTGGATGGTTTGAAGAGCCGAGGGAGAGCGCCAAGTATGAAGAGATCGAGCGCCGACCTCAATTACAAACGCTGCTGGCGGCCGCGGGTACGCAGTTTCAGGGCATACTCGTCTACCATCTTGATCGTTGGAGTCGCAACCCAGCCGTAACCTATGGCACATTGGCGCGACTACGGCGACAAAAGGTTTGGTGGCAGTCCGTTGCTGATGGCTGGGACATCGACGTGGTGCAACAACCTGGATCGAGCAAGCTGTTCAGCTTGGCAGTCCAGGAGGCAGCTGACTATTTGGCACGGCTCTCGGAGCGTACGATCAACGCAAAACAGGCACGTGCAGCCGAGGGATTGCATAACGGCAATGTCAGGTTCGGCTACGTGCAACCGGATCATCCGCAGCTACCTGCAACGCCTGACCCCATCAATTTCGAGGCGTTGATCAAGATTGGAGAACTGGTGGCCGAAGGTATGACCGATCAGCAGATCGCCGATTCCCTGCCTGACTCGCGGACACACTCGCCGCGGTACGGGGAGCGATTACTCACAAAAGATACCGTCGCAGCGATCCGCCGCTCCTATTTCCCGCGCGAGTTTGTCTCTGGACGTGGACGTGGCACCATCGAGTCTCCAACGGGAGAGCTGATAGAAGGAAAGCATGTTGCGGCTTGGTCGTTCGAGCTCTGTCAACGCATAGATGAAGCTGTGAAGCAGAGAAGGCGCCAATCTCAGTCAGCGCGCCCGCCAAAGGTGTACCCCTTTAGCCGAACCATCATCTGCAGCGCCTGCCATCGACAACTCCGCGCCGCGCCAGCCGGGAAAGACTTGTACTACAAAGACACCAGCCGGGTGCGCAAACTTCCCTGCAGCGCCTTTGGGTGCCTCTCAGTGAGGGCTCAGACGCTGACTCAACAGTTTGCCACAGTGCTGCAGCAGGTCCAGTTGCCAGTAGAGTGGCAAACGCAGCTTGGTGTGCGCTGCAGAGAGATAGCGGCGTTGATCGGCTCTGAATCGCCTCAAGAACGTCGACGGACATTAGAAGCAGAGCAAAGTCGGCTCATTCAAGCCTACCGCAAGGGGTACATCGATGATGCACGCCTTGGGGAAGAGATCGGAGAGATTCGGACGGAACTAGCCAAGATTCCCATGGCTCCGATCCACGACCTTGAGAGTTTTCTCGAACGCGCTCAAGAGGTCGCTGATATGCTCGGTGATCTCGCGAACTACTGGAATACCGCATCGATGCGGCGACAACATGAGGTTGTCGCCGCGTTGCTCATGCCTGAGGGCGTCGTCTACGACTTGCAACGGCAGCTCGTCATAGGGTTGCGACCACGACCAGAGGCGCAACCGGCTCTTGAACTGGCCCTTGCTGATGAATGGCAGCGCGGGGACGACGACAGTAGTCGCGGCTTTGAGGCCAGTTGCTACACCGGCATGCTCTGGCTCAAACCTGAGCACTATGATCGGTATGCGCGACGCAGCGCCGCAGAGGCCGCAGACTATCAGCCAGCTCAACGTAGCAGCATCACCAGGGAACAACGCGAGCGAGTGCTTGCGCTCCTGGGCACTGATCAGAGCCTGCGGCAAATAGCCGACCAAGTGGGGATCTCCTACTGGGCGGTGCTTCGGCTCGCGCAGCGATTCGCGGACCCCGCTACGCAGCGTCCCAGCCACCAGCGCCCCAAGCTCTCGGCTGCCGAGCAGCAAACGGTATTAGACTTACTGGCAACTGGCATGAGCTTGCGCGCCGTAGCCAAACAGTTCGACGTGTCCTACGCCAGCATCGACCGCATTAAGCGGCGCCAACTCATGCGACAAACGCCGCAGGCTCCGCTGGATGGCTCGGCAGCAGACGCTGCGAACGGACCAGTGGAGCCTGAGACGTAGCTCGTTCGAGCTGTTACATGTATTGCGCTTCCTAGCGAGGCGGACCCGACGGGCATGAACTCCGATTCAACCACACGGCATAACAAGGAATAAGGCAGAGAATCTGCCAGGATTGTATCGCTCACGTGTTGCGGCGTCAACATGGTGAGCGTTTTTTGTTGCCCGCGAATCGGTGGGCAATCGAACCAGTCAACCAAACACGAAAGAGGAAGCAACGACCATGGCGAACTTTGTGATTACCGGCAAGGCCGAGCAGACCGACGAGTCGACCTACACGATCCAGTCCACGGGCGAGGTGGTGACCAAGATCCAGCTCACCCTCAATGTCCCAGGGATGACGGATCGGGTGCTGTGCGAGATGCCGCTGGATGTCTCCCCCAAGGCTGAGACGCTGGAGCAGTGGGAGATGGAGGAGTCCTGGCTGGTTGTCTCGGCCAACACCATGCGGGCCCTCGGCTTCACCCGCTCGAATGCGCGGCCCGGTGAGAAAGCAGTCGGCGCGCTGGTGATCTTCCAGGCCACCGATGTGCGGGAGGCGACGGCGGATGAGCGGCGGGCGCTGATGGAGGCGCGCAAGGTGAGCAAGCTCCAGGCCAAGCAACGCCGCGCCGCTCGCAAGGCCGAACGCGACGCCGCCAAGGCACAGATGGCTGAGAAGCAGTCCGCGTAGATGACTACTGAGGAGAGATGGGTAACTATCTCTCCCGTTCACTTTGGGAGACTCCATGACCAACCAAGATAAGACAACGGAGGAGACTGCGTCTGCTCCTGCTCGACGACAGGGCAGGCTGCAGACGTGGCGAGCACGATGGTTTGGTGAACGAGATGAGGTGGCTGACCAACTCGCTGACATCGCCCGTCAAGGATCAGGCATGGCGCGGCTCGCGCACATCTGCGCCTCGCTCATGCTGGTCTTGTTCTCTGCTGGATCCCTGGTGGCGCTCGGTGGAGATGCGTTGCGGAGTGTCCTGTCTGGCGCACAGCAAGGGTATGTCGATTTGCCAGCTGCTATCTCGCTGGGAGTCAGCACGCTCTTGGTGCTGTGTATGGATGTGGCGATGCTTTACGCCGCCTCGATGCTGCGCCTGTTGAGCATCAGACGAGCGGAGCCACGCACCATGCGCTTGCATCGCGGGGTCATGGCGACGGTCGCAGTATTGGAGGCAGGCACCTACGCCTACATGGCCTGGCGGTACGAGACACCGATCAGCGCCGTTGCCTGGGCGCTCATCGTCTCCCGTGCGCTGGCCGCTCCGCTCCTGTCAGTCTATCTGTCAATGGCGCGCCCATTGCCGGTGACGGCGCGAGACATCCTGGCGCAGGTAGAGCTGGCGAGTGGATTGGGCTTGATTCGGGATGCGGTCACCATCGCGAATGACGCTTCTGCCTCGCTGAGTCAGAAGGTGGCGCTCTTCGGCGCCTCAGCGGTGATGACGCCCCAGGATCGCGAACGCCTCGACGGACTGCTCGCTGCGGTTGAGCAGCAGCGGGATGTGACGTCGGCGCAGTTGGAGGGGCCGTTCGCCGCGGCGACTCCGACAGAAGAAGACACCATGGCGGAGGTGGCCACGCGCGGTGTCCCTTTCGCGCTGAGCCACAACGGCTCACGATCGCGCTCGTGAGTGGAGTGACGCCAGAGGCCATGGGCAGGACCTGGACGGCGGCGGAATATGCAGAGCGGAATGAGCGCTTAACGGCGTTGGGAGTGTCGTCTCTCCGACGGAAGGGAGGTGACCGATGCGCTTAGACGGTGGCGAACACGTGGGGGTCGGGCAACGGCTCCTGATGTTTGCGCGCAGAGGCGATCAGCGCCTCCAACGCCTCATGGCCATTCTTGATCGCTTCCTCGTAGGTGTCGCCATGGGTTACCGGACCCAAGACACGATCCGCCCACTCCGGCAGGGTCACCAAATAGGCCTGATCCTCATCGGACCACTGAATGAGCATCGAATAGCGCAGACGTTCACTCATGGCTGCTGTCTCCTCTGCGCATCGGCCAGGCGCTGCAGCGCCTCACGCACTTCACGCTCTTGATAGGGTTTCGCATCTGCGCCATCCTTGCCAACGAGGTTGGCGCTCACGCCAGGAATCAGCGGATGCTTCCACACCTGATGGCTGCCGCGTTGATGGTCCACCGAGAAACCGGCGCGTTGCAGATCAGCGCGCAGTTGGCGGAGCTTGCGGGGCATGCGACCTCCTGCGCCGTGCTGACGCCCATCCATTCTAGCCCGCTGAAAAGATGGGAGTCAATGACAGAAGTCAACGAACGGGAGTCAACGAGTGGCGGTGGTGTCTCACGGAACGGACCTCGCGCTTATGGATCGCGGGATGCCGAGTCCAGGCCTCCCAGGCGGTGCGGTCAACCCCGCTGGGCTCGCGTCCCCGTCACCGCCCGAGCGGGGGGCCACGTCAAGGCCGGCGCGGAGCGGAGTGGAGGGCAACGGAACGCAGCGGAGCGCCGCCCGATAGGGCTTGGCCTTGACGGGGAGCCGCTGGGCGGTAGGGTCGACGCAGCCCACGCGGGGGACCACATGCGACCTGCGAGGACGGAGGCGGTGTCGGCGCGCAGGGGATGCCGAGGGAGGCAGAAAGCGGTCAATCATCTTCCTTTAGACACCGTGTGCTTCTCGGAGCACACATGAAAGTAATCACTAAGCCCGCCCGACGGCAGGACGCCGTCGGGCGGGCAGGCCAAGGCGTTTCACTGCTCACACGCCGAAGTGGGCTTTGACATCAAAGAGGTTCATTGTGGGTTCAACGCCAGCGGCGCGGAACATGAGCAGCGCAGGAGGGGTAGCTCCCGACTGGCGAAACGCATCAAATGCCTCACGGCTCTCCCACATCCCTGCGAGGCGCCAGCGGGTGGGATCAGCCGTGTCTTGCAGGAGAAACCCGGCGCGAATCGCAGCCGGTCGTTGGCTCTGGCCACTGGCATACGCTTGTTCGAAGGTCGCCCAGCGATCTTGGGGGATCTGGGCCTCCCACACCACCATGATCATGACCGCTCTGTCCTTTCCCATACGGTGCCACGGGGATGTCGTTCAGGCACGAGCAGTATATCGCGGACTGAGGCGTCGGTGTTGGGGAGCCACGGAGCAGGCGCGTGAGGAGTGAGCTGGCGGAAGCAGTGCCGCCAGCCAAAGGGCCGACTGGGTCTCACGGCCCTCTCCGCTGACAGCGAGAGAGGTCATGTTCGTGAAGGAGATGTAGGATGACGAACGAAGAGACGACTCCTGCCAGCGAGACGGCTGCACGCGTGCTGCTAGCAGGGCCCGATACCTTGTACTTCTCGTGCGATCTGCCGATCAGCGAAGCGATGCGGGATCGCCTGAACGAGGAGAAGGCGACGGCACAGGCGTTGGCTGATGAGCGGCGGGTGCATTGTCCCGAATGGCTGGGCGCACGTGTCTGTCCCCAAGGCGCCAAGGGCGGCTACGCCTTCCTGATCGAGACAGAAGACTTCAGTGTCAAACTCCTTGGAGAGCGGATCCAGAACCGGCCGAGCGTGTACATTGAGATGCGCTCGTATGCCCTCCATACCCATCCAGACGGACCACAAGAGGGGTGTCGTGCTGCGCTGGCGTGGGTCCGCGAGAAACTCTTTGCCGATCAACCATCCAAACTGGTCCATGACGCGATCTCGTTTGAGGCGGCAAAGCTCTCGCGGGCGGATATCCATGTCGACTACCAGGGCGGCTATGCGCCAAGTCTGAGCAATGTCTCGGAGGAGTTGCGCTGCTTCATCCGACCAGGCAAGACCAAAGGCGCGCTCTACTTCCAGGGGAGTCACCCTACTGGCTTTGCCTTTGGCAAGGGGCATGTCCAGGCCAGACTCTACAACAAGACGCTGGAGACCAAGGAGAGGGCGAATGACAGTTATGCCGCGCTGCTGCTCGCCAAGAATGGTGATGGCTATGACTCTGAGCAGGATGTGTGGCGGCTGGAGTTCCAGCTGCGCCGTGAGGGCGCCAAGGGGTTCAAGTTGTATGCGCCACCCGAAGAAAATGACGATGAGGCGGAGATCGAGGCCGAGTTAGCAGCGGAGGAGTTGCAGCATGTCGGGACATTACCCCGCTTCTTCGCTCGCATGAACGAGCTCGTGCTCTATCTTACCCAGCATTGGCTGCGGCTCGTGGAGGTCAATGGGTCGGCCAACCGCTCGCGCTGGCCAACGCATTCCACCTGGCTCGCGCTACGTGAGCAGTTCGCAGCAGTTGCCCAGGCACAGCCACTAGATGACGTTCAGCGTCGCCTCGTACATGGGTCACGATACAGTGGGAAGAATCGCATCCTGCGCCGACTCGCGCTGGGCGTCGTGAAGTCGCTAGAAGTAGAGGACGCCTCGCCGACGAGCGCAGCCTTGATGACACTCCAGCGTTGGATAGAGAAGGTGGTTGAAAAGGAAGTGGCGCACATCACCGCCAAGTGTCAGCGCTACCAAGAACACCAAGGCTCTGTGCCGCGCTGGGTCGAGCGCGGGATGGGGGAGCGGTTCTCACGAGCAGAGCAGCTGGAGCATCGCGTGCAAATGTTGCTGGGGATCTTCTCCGCCAAGGGGGTGTTGCCGCTCGAGTTCAAGCCCGCGTACTCAGTGGGCGACCTGCTCACGCAGCATCTTGACGAGTTGGAGCAACAGACTGAGCGCAAAGGTGGCGTCAAGCAGCTTCTCATCGACCACTTCGCGAAGGTATACAAAATCGATCCGCCGCTTGCTGCTTAGCGCCGCACATGAACACAGCCGTTGAGGGCTACACTGTCTCGTTTTCGCTGAGGCGCTTGTGCTCGACCAGCCAGCGCACGAAGCGCAGTCGTCGCTCATCTAACCCGAACTCGGCGCACGCCTGGGTCGTCTCGTACTGCTCCCGCAGCGCCCGCAAGCGGCTGAGCTCCTCCGGGGTGAAGATCGTGGCGAGAGCAGCGTCCCGCTGGAGTTGGTTAGCGCGTTCCCAGGTGAACATTCCCGGCCTCCTCTGTGGATGGCGCGCACTCGTGTCGCGCGTTCCGTTTCTCTCCTATTCTTTTGCGCCTCACCGAGAGCGGTATAGCCGTCCGCCGTCACGCGGGCGTCACACCCCCGTTGTACCGGTCACAGCGCGGTCACGTCGCCCGCCAAAATGGGCACGGCGGTCGCCCTGTCCTCGCATCCGATCGAGCCAGAGGGATGGGCGCAGCGACTTTCGGCGGCAGATCAGTCGCTGTGCCGTGGCGAGCGGCCCCAAGGCTGGGTCCTGCAGCCGGGGCGTCTGAGTAACCCGCGTATCGCCTACCTGACCTGACTCACAGCGCCGTCAGATGCGCGAGGACGCGTTCACAGCGCTGACATACCAGCTCATGCGCGCTGCTCAAGCCAGGGACTTGGACACTGCAGCGATGGAACAAACCGCTGTACTCACGGGTCGAACACCTCGAGCATCGGGTGCAGATGTTGCTTGGGACCTTCTCGGCCAAGGGCGTACTGCCGTTCCACTTCAAGCCAACGCGCACTTTGTCGGCGATCGCCGCACCCAACACCTCGACGAGCTGGAGCGGGAAGCGGAGCACACAGGTGGCGCTTCTGGTGCTCACTGCTCATGTGGCCTCCAGGTCTCGTGCAAATCTGTCCCTCGCGGCGCACCATCCGCTTGTCGTCCGCTCACCGGGGTGTGCGCCTGATTCCTGATGTTGCCGCAACGCGCCTCTTGGCGCCTGACCTTTG
>Ga0070706_100004809_pt1 | contig 12939 bp, 14 predicted proteins | sample KBSK5501metaG_FD_65476 | JGI IMG/M metagenome (GOLD analysis project Ga0070706, IMG submission 65476) | Corn, switchgrass and miscanthus rhizosphere microbial communities from Kellogg Biological Station, Michigan, USA - KBS K5-50-1 metaG | ecosystem: Host-associated > Plants > Roots >...
CAGTTCCTGCGCGCCCTGGTCGTAGTGCTGGACGGCCTGGTCCATCTGCGTGGTGAGCTGGTTGACCGCCTGCTGGACCTGGCTGACCGTCGGCTGCGGCGCCGCTCCCGCCGCTACGGCGAACGTGGCCAGCGTCCCGGCCGCGAGCGCACTGGCCATGATGGCCGCGCCCCGGCGCAGCAGGGACGGCTTGACCACTGGGCGCGTACTCACGTGCGTGCCCGCCAGAATGCCGCGCGGAAAGGTGCCGGCGCCGGGTGACCGGAAGCACATCGGGGCGGCACGCGGGCAAGACGCGGATATCTCCGTTCGGCAAACATGGCATCACGGGAAGGCCTACCGTGATCGCCCGGGAACGCCAGAGCATCGCTGCGCCGTCCCGGGTGCGAACGGCCGCTGGTACCGGGGGCCCGCCGCGCGGCTCGCCTGTCCGTCGGCTGGCGGGTGCCCTGGCCGTTCCCGAGGCGAGGTAATTCCATGACAGATATGACCCGCCGCGCGCTGCTGGCCGGTGCGGGCGCCGCCGGTTTCGGGCTGCCGGGCCGCGTGCCGCGGCCCGGCGCCGTCCGCCACTGCGTCACGCCCGGGCACACCGGGCGCCCCTGGTTTCGCCGGACCCGGTGACGGCGCGGTGCGGGCCGCCGAGGCCCGGCGCCGCCTGCCGGGCGGGCGGCGGACCGGGGTGTCGCTGATCGCGGGGGCCGGGCGCATCGACCTGGGCGGGCGGACTGTGGAGACCTGGGGTTACGGCGGCCAGGTCCCCGCGCGCGGCGTCTTCGCTCCACTCGGCTTCGCCCTCAGCCCCGCCATCGGCGCGCTCAGCATGTCGGGGTCGAGCGTCATCGTCGCGGTGAACGCGCTCCTGCTCAGGCGCCTTTGCCTCCCGCAATCACCAGGCCGCGCAGACCAAGACGCACACCAGGCGAACCCGGCCGGCGATCAGCGCGGCACGCTGGCCGGTGACGCCAGCTGACTGTCCTCGCGGTGACCGGAGCGCTGGCCGCCGTCACGGCGCTACCACGGGCCGGCTCATGCAGTTTCCTCACCGGGGGCGCTGCTGGCCGCGGCGGTGGCATGGCGGTGCGGGCTGGTGTCGAAGGCGGCCGCGCAGTGGGCGGAGCAGAAATATACGGTGCCTGCTGCGGTGTCACGCCGGGCTGTGCTGCCCGCGGGGGTGATGGCCATCCCGCACACTGGGTCTGCCACGCTGGCGGGCCCTAGCTCGGGCTCGGGCGGCCTGCCGGTATCACCGGCGGGGGTTTCGACCTGCGGTTCGGCAGAGGTCTGGCCGGCAGGCGGCAGGGGTGTGGGGTGGTAGCGGCGCAGCCGGTTGGCGTTGGTCACCACCGACAGGGACGACAGGGCCATCGCGGCGGCGGCTATGACCGGGGACAGCCGGATACCGAGGAACGGGTAGAGGACGCCGGCGGCGACCGGGATGCCGATGCCGTTGTAGGCCAGGGCGAAGAACAGGTTCTGCCGGATGTTGCGCATCGCCGCCTTCGACAGCGCGATAGCGGTGACCACCCCGGCCAGGGAACCGGAGATGAGGGTGATGTCGGCGGCCTCGATCGCCACGTCGGTGCCGGTGCCGATGGCCAGGCCGACGTCGGCGGCAGCGAGGGCGGGGGCGTCGTTGATCCCATCGCCGACCATGCCGACCACAGCGCCCCCGGCCTGCAGGCGGCGGATCTCGCCGGCCTTGTGCTCGGGCAGCACCTCGGCCAGCACCCGGTGCACCCCGGTGCGGCGGGCGATAGCGGCTGCGGTGCGGGCGTTGTCCCCGGTGAGCATGACCACTTCCACCCGCAGGCGGCGCAGGGCGGCGATCGCCGCCGCGGAGTCATCCTTGACCGGATCGGCCACGGCGAGCACCCCGGCCGGCCCGCCATCGACCGCTGCCAGCACCGGCGTCTTGCCCCCAGTGGACAACTCCGCGGCAATCGGGTCCAGTTCGGTGGTGTCGATGCCGGCGCCGGCCAGCAGCCGGGCGCTGCCGACCAGAACCGGGCGCCCGTCCACGGTGGCCTGCACGCCTCTGCCGGTGACCGAGTCGAAGGACGTCGCTGCGGGCAGGGCCAGGCCCCGCTCGCGGGCTCCGGCGACGATCGCCGCGGCCAGCGGGTGCTCGCTGTCGGCCTCGGCCGCCGCAGCCAGGGTCAGCAGCCCGGTCTCATCGAACCCGCCGATGGGCCGCAGGTCGGTGAGTGCGGGCTTTCCGGCGGTGATGGTGCCGGTTTTGTCCAGCACGATGGTGTCGAGTTTCTGGGCCGTCTCCAGCGCCTCGGCGGAGCGGATCAAGATCCCGGCGCGGGCGCCCTTCCCGGTGCCCACCATGATCGACAGGGGGGTGGCCAGGCCCAGGGCGCAGGGGCAGGCGATGATCAGCACCGCGATCGCGGATACCAGCGCAAAGGTGAGCGGCGGGGCCGGGCCGGTGGTGAACCAGATGGCGAATGTGGCGATCGCGATGGCGATGACTGCGGGCACAAAGAAGCCGGAGACGGCGTCGGCGAGCCGCTGGATGGGGGCCTTGGACGCCTGCGCCTGCTGCACCATCGTGATGATCTGGGCGAGCATGGTGTCGGAGCCGATCTTGTCCGCCCGCACCCGCAGCGACCCAGTGCCGTTGATCGTCGCCCCGGTCACCCGGTCCCCGGCGTGCTTGGTGACCGGCATCGGCTCCCCGGTGACCATGGACTCATCCACCGCCGAGGACCCGGACAGCACCACCGCGTCGACCGGGATCTTCTCCCCGGGCCGGATCACCACTTCGTCGCCGACGACCACATCCTCGACCGGGATCTCCGCCTCCACGCCCGCCCGCACTACCCGGGCCGTGCGGGCCTGCAGCCCTAGCAGCTCGCGGATCGCCGCGCCGGTCCCGGCCTTGGCCCGGGTCTCGATCAGCCGTCCGAGCAGGATCAGGGTCAAGATGACCCCGGTGGTCTCGAAGTACACTCCGCGCACGCCCGCGGGCAGCAGCCCGGGGGCGAGGGTGACGGCCAGGCTGTACCCGTAGGCGGCCACGGTGCCCAGAGTGATCAGGCTGTTCATATCCGCGGAGCGGTGGGCCAGGGCCAGCCAGCCGGTGCGGTGGATAGGCCACCCGGTGTAGAACATCACCGGGGTGATCAGCGCCAGCTGCACCCAGTGGTTCAGCAGCACCGCGGGCACCCAGCCCGCCCCGAACAGGTCGTGGGCCATCACGGCGAACAGCACCGGCAGGGTGAGCACCGCACCCACCACAACGCGGCGGGCCAGGTCGGCGATCTCCGCCCGCCGTTCCGCCGCCTGCGCCGCCTCCGCGTCCGCCGCGCCGGTACCGCTGGCCCCGGCCGGCGCGCCCTCGCCGACCGGCGGAACGGCGCCTGCGCTGGCTGCGGGCTCCCGCCCGTCAGCGGCGCCAACCTCTCCGGAGGGCTGCACAACGAGGGTGCCGTGGATCATGTTCATCCCGCACGCGAACCCGAACGACCCGGCCGCAGCCGGGTCGAGCCGCACCGTGGTGCGCTTGAACGCGGGCAGCGCGGCGCTCACAGCCAGGCCGGGGAACAGGACCCGGGAGGTGCAGTCCCCGGATTCCTGTCGGTCGAACACCACCTCCAGCGGCACGCCCGGGCGGGCCCGGATCACGTCCGGGCTGTACCCGCCGCGGACCGTCACGCGGACCCGCTGCACCCCGCCGGACAGCTCCGCGGCGCGCGCCCGGCGAGGGCCGAAGAAGAACCACCCCAGCCCCCCGATGGCCGCCGCGGCCGCGAGCACGACGATGATGTCAGCCGCATTCATGGCCAGCTCCCCTCACAATGTGTCCCGTTCAGGCTCCCACGGTATACCCCCTGGGGGTAGTGGCTTTCGGCTGCCGCCGCGGGACCTTCGGCCAGCCGCCGCGCAGCCCCTCCCCGGACAGGACTCCGGCCGCAGGTCCGGCAGGCTGACGGCGCCGCCCTGGCGGAAAACCTGCCTGGGTCAGGCACAGCCCGGGCGTGGCCCGCGCGGTATGGCCGGCGCTCTCACAGCCGGATGACCTGGCGGATCGTGCTGGCCACCTCGGCGAGGCATTCCTCGCCGCCGGCATCCGAGCTGCGCACGCTGTTCAGCACGCAATGATGGAGGTGGTCGTTGAGCAGGCCCACCGCGACCTCCTGCAGCGCCCGGGTCACCGAGGCGACCTGGACCACCACATCTGGGCACCAGGCGTCGGCCTCCACCATTTTCTGCAGGCCCCGCACCTGGCCCTCGATCTTCCGCAGCCGGGACAGGTAGTCCTCCTTGCCCGAGGCATAGCCCCGGGCCGTCCGCCGCCCGGGTGCGGCCGCTGCCGGGGTGCGGTCCGTAGCCAGCCCGGCAGCGGGCGGCGCGGTGGTCAGGGCGGTCATCGCCCGCTGCCCGCGCCTGCGGGGCTGCTGGCATGGCTGGCCGCCATCACGTCCTTGAGGTGCTGGCATTCCGCGGCGTCGATCTCGCCTTTGGCTAGGCGCTCATCGAGGATCCGGGCTGCCGCATCACCATCCGGCCTGCTCTCTGGCTTACGGGTCGCGTTTGCCACCAGCACATAGACCGCCCAGATCAGCAGCCCCCAGAAGGCGACCATGCCGGCCCACATGAGGCCGACTTCCCAGAAGGGCCAGCCGCTCCCATACCCGAACATCATCATGACCATCTCCCTCGGGCCCGGCGTTCCCAGGCATCTCCGCTCAGCATCCAGCTGACATACCCGTGGGGGGTAGTGCCATCGGTCCTCCCAGAAGGTGCCGGACGGCCCGGGCGGCGGTGGCGATTGGCCCTGCCCCCCGGGGGGTATCCACGCGCATCCTCGGATCGGTGGGGCAAATGGTGCCTTGCCAGGTTAAGGAGGGATTTAGATGGCAGGCACAGGAACGGCAACAGGCAGGTGCATCCCGGCGTGGCCGAAGGATGCCCTGCGGGTCACCTTCGGGGTCATCTGGCTGATCGACGCGACACTCAAGTGGCTGCCGGGGTTCCGGTCCGGCTACATGGGCACGATCATGGGCCAGGCCGATGGCCAGCCCAGTTGGCTCAAGGGCTGGTTCGACTTCTGGATCAACCTGCAGCACCCGCGGGCGCTCTTCTTCGCCTACCTGGTCGCGGTCGCCGAGACGCTCATCGCGCTGGCGCTGATCGCCGGGTTCGCGCGCAAGCTCACCTACATTTCCGCTGCGGCCTTCAGCGTGCTGATCTGGGCGACCGCCGAGGGGTTCGGCGGCCCGTACACCTCCGGGTCCGCTGACATAGGCACTGCGGTCATCTATGCGGTGGTGTTCATGGGCCTGCTCGCCCTGAGCTACTACGCAGGCCCCGCGCGCTACAGCGTAGATTACTACCTGGAGAAGAAGATCTCCTGGTGGTGGAAGCTCGCCGAGGTGCGCCGCCCCGTCCAGGAGCAGCCGGTCCCGGCCGCCCCGTCCGCCACCGCGCCGGCCGCCGGCACGCCCGCCATCGTCCCGCAGCCGCGGGTAGCTGAGCCGGTCACCGCCGGGCCGCGCGGGCACCGGCCAGCCTGAACAGCCTCACGCATTGCTGATCAGCAACCACCAGCAGCAGACCAGTGGAGGACGTCATGAAGCACACCCGTCTCGCCGCAGTGATCGGCGCCGCCGCTCTCGCCGCGGCCGGACTAGGGGCTGGCGTGGCCATCGCTGCCAGCAGCTCACCCGGGCCGGGATCATCAGCGGCCAGCGCGGCCAGCGCACCGAGCGGATATTCCTACTACCGGTCGATGATGGGCCGGCTGTACGGCGGCTCGATGATGGGCGGCGGCTCGATGGTGGGCGGTGGCTCCTACGGCTGGATGATGGGCAGTTCCGGTTACCGGTGGATGACAGGCGGGCGCGGCGCCCCGGCCTGGATGCGCGGCCACGCCCTGCCCGGCTTCATGATGGGCACCTCCGGTGACCCGGGGAAGGTCATGGGGGCGCTGTTCGCCGACGCCCCCGGCCCCCGGGTGAACGCGGGGGCCGCTGCCCGGCTCGGCAACACCAGTCCCGCCGGGGCCACGGTGAACCGGGCCGCCCGCCAGATCACCTTCTCCGGCGCCAGCGTCCGCATCACCATGCTCGCCAGCCCGGCCGGGGGACCCGATGAAACCTTCCGCATCGCCGGCATGGTCAACCCCGCCATCACCGTCAAGGCCGGCGCCCAGGTCACCATCGAGGTCATCAACGCCGACCCGGGCACCGCACATGGGCTCGTCATCACCGCCAGCGGCGCCAGGTCCTCCTGGATGCCCATGATGACCTCCTCGCCCGCGTTCACCGGGTCAGCGCTGTGGTTCCTCGGCAGCCCGACATCCGCGGGCATGCACCAGGCAACGCTCAGCTTCACCGCCACCACCCCCGGGCACTACACCTACCTGTGCGCAGTCCCCGGGCACGCCCAGAAAGGCATGACCGGATCATTCACCGTCAGCACGACCGGGTAAACCACCATCGACCGCAAGGGCCTCGCACCAGCAGGTGCGAGGCCCTTCACACCGAGGCTGCCGCCCCGGCCAACCCCTTGGCGGCGGCCGTCCCAGGCTCACTGGCGGGCCAGGTGAGGTCAGGCTCACTGCCCGGGCTCGATATCCACCGCGCCACCGGTTGGGATTTCCACCGCGCCACCGGTTGGCTGGCTGAAGTCAGCCACGGTGGTGCCCTCCGCATATGTGCGAATCCGGCTCGCTTTGGCTAGCCAGGTCCCCCTGCCCGGCCTGTCCGCGACCCGTTGCACGGTGCCCGGGCACAGCGGATGGCCGACGGCGTCCATGCCGCGCATCCGCATGACAAGGCTCCCAAGCCTCCGCTAGCATCTACAGCACTGTAGAATTTCTACAGTGCTGTAGATGGATCTGGGGAGTCCAGCATGCCACGCCGGGCAGGTGCGCGGCACCGCCGGCGTGCGGGAGGGAAACGTGCGTGAGCATCGCCGCACCCTTGGCCCTGGCCGCCGCACGGCCTGGCTGTCAAACCTGGCCAGCCTGGCCTCGCCGCTGCGGGTGTCTCGGCCGCCTTGCGCCTACAGGCTGTCGTAACTTGCGTGCGCGTCGGCTGCCCGCGCCTTCCCCCGCGGCGCTGGCAGCCGGATGCGATCCATTCACCCGGGAAACCGAGTATTGAGCCGAGCCTGCGGGCCGGACGGACGGGAAGGCCGCCGATGTCCCACCTGACTTACGCCGAGGCGATCGTTGTCGGGCTGTTCCAGGGTGTCACCGAGCTGTTCCCGGTCTCCAGCCTGGGCCACAGCGTGCTGATCCCGGCGCTGATCGGCGGCCAGTGGGCCAAGGACCTGAACGTTTCCGCCCCCCAGTCGCCCTACCTGGCGTTCATCGTCGGCCTGCACGTGGCCACCGCCGCGGCGCTCCTGTTGTTCTTCTGGCGCGACTGGCTGCGCATCATCGGCGGGCTGCTCACCTCGGTCCGGGACCGCCAGGTCCAGACGCCCGATCAGCGGCTGGCGTGGATGCTGATCCTGGCCACGATCCCGGTCGGCATCAGCGGGCTGGCGCTGGAGCACCTATTCCGCACGGTGCTCGGCAAGCCCATCCCCGCCGCGATCTTCCTCACGCTCAACGGCGTGATCCTGTACGGCGGCGAGCGGCTGCGCCGCCGCACCCCGGCCGAAAACGGCGTGCCCGGGGCCGCGGGCGCCGCCGGCCGGGCCAGCCTTGCCGGCCATGCCGGGCAGACGCGGACCGCGGCGCGCCAGGCCGCCCGCACCGACCTGGCGTCAGACCGGCGGCTTGCTGCCCTCGGCTTCGCCGAGGCCACGCTGATTGGCTCGGCGCAGGTCCTCGCGCTGCTGCCCGGCATCAGCCGCTCCGGCGTCACCATGGTCGCAGGGCTGGCCCGGGGCCTGTCCCACGAAGACGCCGCCCGGTTCTCCTTCCTGCTGGCCACCCCGGTGATCCTCGCCGCCGGCGTGCTGAAGATCCCCGACCTGACCGGGCCGCTGGGCGCCGGCATCGGCGGGCAGGTGCTGGCCGGCAGCCTGTGCTCCGGCATCGGCGCCTACCTGTCGGTCCGCTACCTCGTCCGCTACTTCCAGACCCGCACGCTGACCCCGTTCGCCATCTACTGCACCCTGGCCGGGCTCGCCAGCCTCGCCTACCTCACCCTGGCCTGACGGCCAGACCTGCAACGTCACCACTGAGGAGACCCAGTGACCACCTCCGCCTCCACCCGTAACGCCCCTGCCGTCCTCACCGCCGCGCTGATCGCCCTCGGCGTGATCTTCGCCGGCCTCGGGGTCCTCTACCTGGCGAAAACCGCTGGCCAGCTGCCCGCCTTCCTGCCCGGTCACCAGGCCGGATCAGGCCACCATCACACCAAGCACGCACTCGCCGCGTTCGCTCTCGCCATCCTGTCCTGGGCCGGCGCTTGGTTCACCACGGGCAAGCGCACGCCCAGCCCGGCGTCCTGATGCGCTACCGCTCAACGGAGCTGACTGACTGACGCCCGCATCGAGGTTCGATAAGGCCTGAGTGCGTGCAGTGCTGCTGGTGATCGCATGAGAAGCCGCATTCCCGTCTGGAGGCGGCCCAGGGCCGAGAGCCGGCTGCGCGGGTTAAGCATGATCGCCAGTTACACACGCTCGCCGCCAGAAAGAAGCGGCCGCAGCACGTTCGCGCTGCCGGGGCTGGCCGGCGGGGCGGGGACACGCGGCGCCTGGCTCTGCGTCCGGGCGGCCTGCGAGGTGATGTCAGTGGTGGTGATGGGTGTTGGCCAGGGACAGCAGGTCCTGCAGGTCGTTGGCCGCTATCAGGGCGCAGATCCCGGCCAGCGCGACCAGGGCGACCACGGCCGCGAGCAGCACCAGCCGGCGCGGCGGCGGCGGCGCGAGCAGGGCGGCGACCCGCCGGGGCACCGGGCCGGGGCGGGCGTGCGCCCGCATGCGGGTGCCGGAGAAGACCGCGCCGAGCATGCCGGGGAGCGGGCGGCGGGGCCGGTTCGCCTTGGCGGCCAGCGCCGCCCGGCCGATCGCATGCGCGACCAGCCGCCGGTCTCCGACCACCGTAGCGGCGCGCTCGTCCGCCCAGCGTTCCACCGTGTAATCCACCGCCTGCGCGGCGGGGCACAGCAGCGGGCTGGCCGTGGCCGCCAGCCGCGCGGCCGTGGTGAACAGGTAGTGGAACCCGGCCAGGTGCGCTTGCTCGTGGGCGAGCAGCGCGGCCCGCCCCGGTTCATCCAGCGCGGCGAGCATCCCGGCCGTCACCACGACCCGCCCGGGCCGGCCCGGCAGCGCGTACGCGTCGGCGGCGTCGTCGGCCACCACGACGGTCTGCCCGCGGCCGGGCAGGCACCGCGCCTCCCGGTAGGCGCCGGCCAGCGCCCGGTACCGGCGGATGGCGAACCCGGTCACGGTCAGCGCCGCGACGCCCAGCAAGATCCCGGCCAGCAGCGCCACCGCCAGCCCCGGCGGGGTGTCAGGCCCCAGCACCGACAGGGACCAGTGGCCCAGCGAGGCGACCAGCGGGATGCGCACCGCGGCCGCCGCGGCCAGCAGCCCGAGGGCCAGCGTGCTGCACCCGGCCAGCGCCACCGCCGCGCCGGTCAGCAGCCACGTCGCGTGCACCGGGTCCAGGCGCGCAGCCAGCGGCCCGGCGAACGGCGCGAACAACGCGGGCAGCACCAGCGGCAGGTAGACCACTAGGCTCATGTCAGCCGCCTTCCGGCTCGCCGTCGCCCAGCAGGCCGCGCAGCAACTGCTCATCACCGCCGGACAGGTCCGCGACGAACCGGGACAGCACGGCTTGCCGGTCCGGCTCTTTGTCCAGCATCGCGGCCAGCCGCCGCGCCGCGAGCCCCGCCTCGTCGGCCACCGGCGCGTACCGGAACGCGCGCCCGTCACGCCGCCGCTCCAGCGCCTTCTTCGCGTGCAACCGGGACAAGATGGTGACCACCGTGCTGTAGGACAGCTCCGCCGCGCCGGGCTGCCTGGTCAGCGCCTGCTGGACCTCGCCGGGGCTCAACGCCCGCCCGGCCTGCCACAGCACCGACAAGACCGCCGCCTCCAGCTCGCCCGCGCCCCGGCGCGGCGGCTGCGGATCCGCATGCGGCATCAGGTATCCCCCTTTCCGCACCTTACATCTACACTACTGTAGAACCTCTACGGCCCTGTAGAACCATCCGGAATCGAGTGTGCCACAACGGCCGCCACGATCGCTGCCCGCGAGGAGGAGAGCACGACCCGATGAGCCAGCCCGTGCCGCTGCCCGGATTCCTGCACACCCTTGCGCCGCTGCTAGATCACTGGGGGTATCTCGCGGTCGGGTTCCTGATTTTCGTCGAGGACTTCGGGGTGCCCTCGCCGGGCGAGACCGTCCTGATCGCGGCGTCCGTCTACGCCGGGGCCGGGCGGCTGAACATCGTCGCCGTGGGCGTGATCGGCTTCGCCGCCGCGGTGCTCGGCGACAACGTCGGCTACGCGATCGGACGGTTCGGCGGCCGCGCCCTGGTGCTGCGCTTCGGCCGCTACGTCCTGCTCACTGAGGAACGCCTGGCCAGGGCCGAATCCTTCTTCACCCGCCACGGCGGCAAGATCGTCATCGTGGCCCGGTTCATCGAGGGCCTGCGCCAGGCCAACGGCATCATCGCCGGGATCACCCGGATGCCCTGGCCGCGGTTCCTCGCCTTCAACGCCCTCGGCGCGGCCCTGTGGGTGGGCACCTGGACCACGGTCGGCTACCTGGCCGGAAACCACATCCAGGCCATCTACACCCAGGCCAACCGGTACGCCCTCTACCTGCTGGCCGCCGCCGCGCTGGCCATCGTCGCGCTGATCATCCGGCACCGCCTTCGGCGCGCCCGCCACGACACGGCCAGCGGCGGAAGCCACACCGAGACCGATGACGCCCGCCCCTGAGCGCGCGCCCGGGCACGGTAACGACGGGGATCTAGGCGATCAGAAGTGGCTGCCGGCACCCCCGCCGCAGCCGTGCTGCATGCCGCGAGCACCAGGCCAGCCTTAGCCAGCAGTCAGGGGCATCCCCTGGGTGGAGTCTCGCTGGCAGCGGCCGCGCGGTAAGGCCCTCGAGCAGCGAGATCACCAGCGGACAGTAGACAGCCAGCAGTTCGCCTTCCCGGCCGGATTGGCCGGTCACGAACCTGGCCACCAGGGCCTCGCGGTCGGCGTGGCCGTAGAGTGCCGGCGCATCCGTCGACGGCCAGCCCCGCCTCTTTGGCTACCGAGGCGTCGAAGTAGCCGCGCCCGGCGTGGGCACCGGGCCGCCCTTCTGATGAATCCGCCACGAATATCGTCATCACCGTCGTATGTGCCCGCTCCCGGCCGCCCCAGCCCGCCCGCCGCCAGCAGCTGCTCCGCACCCGGCTTGGCCGCCGGTGCCGATGCAGTGCATCGGCTGGACAACAATGCCCGCCGCGCCGCAGCCGGCCTCCCGCCCAGAACCCGCCGACGGCGCCGCAGGACCCTCGCCAGCCTCACCGCCGCAGGCGCGCCCCCCTAACCACAGCGACCCGAGCCCGCGACACCCGGCCACCCCCACCTGCACGAAGATCAGCCGATGCTGCCCCGGGACAACCTGCCAACCGGGCAAACCGCCCCCGCGAACCCCCACGTCCAGCCCGAACGGCCGCCGCAGAATGTCAGACCCAGATGCGAAGATCACCCAAGGCCAAAACGTGAACAAGGCCCCCCGCAAACGTGAAGACCTCACTGTGTCCGAGGGGCGAATGCACTCAAAAACCAATGCGTGCTCACCGGTGAATTCCCAGTTGGGAGCCGGTCATGACCGCCGGCGCGGACCGGTGGATCCGGTGGACAACGATCGGATGCGTTGCTCTGCTGGCGCTGATCGCTGGCACAGTCTCCTACCTTCATATGCACCTGCTGGTGGAGTTACACGGGCAGCCAGGCTGGGTTGCCGCCCTGACGCCGCTGTCGGTGGACGGGATGATCGTCGCTGCGTCGACCACGCTCCTGGCCGATTCTCGGTCGGGACGCAAAGGCGGAGCATTGCCGTGGGCACTTCTGGTCGCGGGCAGCGTCGCCAGCCTGGCGGCCAATGTGGCCGTGGCCGAGCCAAGCCTGATCGGGCGCGTGATCGCAGCGTGGCCGTCGTTCGCGCTGATCGCCTCCTATGAGCTGCTGATGCGCCAGGTTCGCCGCGCCGCCGAGGCCGGCAAGTCCCGGCAGCGGTCGCGCGGGGTCCGAAGCCGGCCAGAAGGCGCGCAATCGGCTGGTCGGCCCGGTGTCCGGCTGCCTGATGCCGGGCGAGGGCCGACCCGGCGCGGCCGGGAAGCGCAGCTCCTGGCATGGTAGTGGGCGCTGGCCAACCAGTCCGGTGACGGCGCCCTGCCCTCCGGCCGGGACATCGGCCGCCAGCATGGCCGGCGCGAGCGATGGGGCCGACTGGTCAAACGGTCAGGACTGGCTGGCGAACTGGACCCGCAGACCTAGCCGGCGGTCTGACACGCCTCCAGATGGGGCACTCTTCGTGCCGACTACGGGTGCGTCAAGTCATGCGGAAGATGCCGGGTCGCGCCGGCGCAGATCGGCCAATTCTGCGCACCGCGGGCCGGCTCAGGCTGGCATCGCGGGCACGTCCGCAGGCCAGGCGGTGGGTCTGCTTACCGGTATGCCGCCATGGGCGCGGCGCCCATGCGGGCGAGTTCGCCCTCGCCAGTTGCGCGCTCGCTGTGCCTGGCGAGGATGAGGGTGCGTGCCCGCAGGCGCGCTTCGGCACCCTGGGGTGAAGGGCGCCCGCGATCGGGTTGCGATCGGCGTGCGCTTTGGCTTCGGCGAGGTGGCGGGCTGCGCCGGGGGTCATGCGCGAGGGCGGCGGCTTCGGCGCGGAGTGCGGCGACCCACTGGTGCTACAGCAGGGAGTGCCATGAACGGCTGCCGCCATCGCCTGCGCTGAGCAGGTCCATGGCCGGGCCTGAAGAAGAGGTTATTCCTCAATGGCCCCGCCCACCG
>Ga0070706_100004811_pt1 | contig 12932 bp, 14 predicted proteins | sample KBSK5501metaG_FD_65476 | JGI IMG/M metagenome (GOLD analysis project Ga0070706, IMG submission 65476) | Corn, switchgrass and miscanthus rhizosphere microbial communities from Kellogg Biological Station, Michigan, USA - KBS K5-50-1 metaG | ecosystem: Host-associated > Plants > Roots >...
TTCGCATGTGTTATTAATAATTGCAAGTCGATGCCAGAACTTCCCGATGTGACTGTTTATGTGGAGGCGCTCCGTGAGCGGATCGTCGGTCAAACCCTGACACGGCTGCGCCTTGCCAGCCCCTTTATCCTGCGCACGGTCGAGCCCGGCATTTCGGAATTCGAGGGCCAGGATGTGCTCGACGTCCGCCGCGTCGGGAAACGCATTGTTCTCGAATTCGAAGGCGATCTCTTCATCGTCCTCCATCTCATGATCGCAGGACGGCTGAAGTGGCTCCCCGCGGGCGCGAAAATCCCGGCGAAGCTCGGCCTGGCGGCTTTCGATTTCTCGAATGGAACCCTGCTGCTGACCGAAGCCGGATCGAAGCGGCGCGCGTCTCTCCATCTCGTGCGCGGCGATGAGGGAGTACGGGCACTCGATCCCGGTGGAGCGGAAGTGCTGCAGATCGACCTCCAGACCTTTCGTAGCTTGCTCACGCGCGAGCGCCATACGCTCAAGCGCGCGCTGACGGATCCTCATCTTTTCAGCGGAATCGGCAATGCGTACTCCGATGAGATTTTTCATCGCGCGAAGCTCTCTCCGATTCAGATGACGACCAGCCTTTCAGCGGAGGAGATCGCGCGGCTCTTCGAGGCCACCCGGGCGACGCTGCTCGATTGGACCCAGCGGCTGCGCGACCAGGCCGGAGGCGGATTTCCAGAGAAAGTAACCGCCTTTCGCGAGGGAATGGCCGTGCACGGCCGCTACAACAAGCCGTGCCCGGTTTGCGGAACTCCTGTTCAGCGCATTGTTTACGCCGAGAATGAGACGAATTACTGCGCCCGCTGCCAGACGGGCGGACGGCTGCTGGCCGATCGGGCCCTCTCGCGGCTGTTGCACGGTGATTGGCCCAAATCGATCGACGAGATCTAACTTTCCGAAATTATTGGCGTCTACACGCCAAGAGATGCATGGTGTGGCCCCGGCCGTAGGCTTACCGAGCCCAGTGATCACCACCGAGACTCCAATTCGACCGACGCGCACCGCCAGCGAGAACGACCTCCGGCTGGCTCGCGCGTGCGCCGAGGGAGATACGGGCGTCTTCGAGCAGATCTATCGACAGCACAGTGAACGCATGAAAAGCATTGCCTACAACCACCTGGGGAACGTATCCGACGCGGAAGACGTCGTCCAGGAAACATTTCTGAAGGTCCATCGCGCCGCGTCGACGTACAACGGTCAGTCGGCCTTCACCACGTGGCTTTATCGCATCCTCATCAACAACTGCTACGACGCGCTGCGGCGACGTCAGCGGCGCATTCAGGAAGCGCCAATCGATGACGTGATCACCACCGAACGCGCCGGCCAGAGCGTGGACGACGCCAAGCGGATGACGCTGCGCAAAATGCTGGCGGGCCTTCCGGAGCAGCGCCGGACCGTCTTTCTGCTGTTCGAGGTGGAGGGCCTCACCCACGCCGAAATCGGACAGATCCTCGACATCACCGAGGGGAATTCGAAGTGGATTCTCTTCGCGACCAAGAAGCAACTTCAGGAACAATGGAAAAATCAGTCATGACAACTAATTGCAATAATTTTGACGAATTCTTGCTGGAAGGCGACACTGTGGGCGCCGCGGAGCACGCGAGGGAATGCCCGGCCTGCCGCGAGAAGCTGGCTTCATGGAATGAAATCTCCGACGTCGCCCGCGGCATGCAGACGACATGGAGCAACGAGATGCTCTGGCCGCGCATCGCGCGCGCCATTCGCAACCAAAAACGCCAGGGCTTGCGGATCTGGCAAGTGGCCGCCGGGTTCCTGCTACTCCTCGGCATCGGGCTGTTTGCGTGGAGAGCCAACGAAAACGTCCGCAGAGACAAATTCAACCAGACCATTCTTCAAGCCTCGGCAGTGGATGAGGTCGAGAAAGCCGAGAAAGCCCACGTGGCGGCCATCGACCAGTTGGAGAAAGTCGCGCAGACGAAGCTCGACGAGGCCTCCACTCCACTCCTGGTGAGCTACAAGGAAAAGCTGATGTTGCTGGATGATGCGATCGCCGAGTGTCAGTCGAACATCGATCGCAATCGACAGAACGCACACCTCCGAAAGCAGTTGCTGGCCATCTATTCGGAGAAGCAGCGCACGCTGCAGGAAGTGTTGCGGGAGGGAAATCATGGTTCGAATCAGTAGATGGATAGCAGTGGGCCTGATGCTGCCCGCCGCGGCACTTGCGAACGAAAACAGATACGAGAACAGCATTCAACTCAACGCGAACTGGCGCGGCGGTCACGTAACGATCGAGCATAAGTTCGGTCGCGTCGAGGTGAGCACGAACAACGGAGACGAAGTCATCGTCCGGGGAACCATTCGCGCGTCCGATGAGGACATCGGCAAGGAGATTCACGTCACCATCTCAAACAGCTCCGAGGGCATTGCGATCCGGACGGTGTATCCACAGATCCACATCCATGGCGGCAACGTTTCATATTCCGCCGACCTCGAGGTCACCATTCCCTTGGGTGCGCCACTCCTGCTGCGGAATCGATTCGGAAGCGTCGAAGTTGCCGGTCTGCGCTCGTCCAGCGAAATCGTCAACGCCCAGGGCGCGATCGCGTTTCGTGACGGCCGAGGAACGCAGAGGATCGAAAATTCGTTCGGGTCGATCACTGTCGAAAACAGCGGCGGCGACACCACCGTGCAAAATGCCAATGGAGCGGTCAACATCGACAAGGTCGACGGCAACCTCGCCGTCACCGATCGATTCGCCTCTGTGTCGGTTCGCCGCGCAGCGAAGGCCGTGACCATTCAAAATTCGAACGGCTCGGTCGAACTGTCCGACGTCGGCGGCAGCGCGCGCGTGACGAACTCGTTCGGCAGCGTGCACATCCGCGACGTCGACGGCAACCTCGATCTGACGAATGAAAACGGCAGCGTCGAATTCAGTGAGATCAAAGGGGCCGCCAGCGTGAAGAATTCGTATGCCACCACCCGGTTCGCGAACATCCGCAATGATCTGACGATCGACTCGACGAACGGCCGGATCGAGGGCTCGGTCGTAGGTGGCTCGGCAACAATCAAAGGCAGCTTCGCTCCGATCGAGATCCGCAACGTCTCTGGTCCCGCCTCCATCACCAATTCGAACGGCACGGTGATCGCGGCAGATATCCGCGGCAATCTGTCGATCGATACGCGGTTCGGCCTGGTGAAGGCGGAGCGCGTTCGAGGCTCGCTCGATGTCGACAATTCCAACGGCGGCGTGACTGCCAGCGACATCGCCGGCTCGGCGCACGTCCGCACGAGCTTCGCGTCCGTGTTCTTGAAAGGAATTAACGGCGGGGTGGACGTCGAAAATCAGAATGGAACCATCTCGGTCAGCGGATTGAAAGGCTCGTGCAATGCCGTTTCGCTGAGGACAACGTACGCGCCGATCAAGATCGCGGTGCCCGCCAGCTCGCGTTACGACGTCGAGGCCCGAACGAGCTACGGTTCCGTCAACACCGAGGTGCCGATCACCATCAGCCGCAAGAGCGAGAACACGCTCAGCGGCACGATCGGCGGCGGCGGCTGCAAGATGGATCTTGTGACGTCGAACGGCAATATCACGATTACAAGAGAGTGACGTGTGGACGACAGCCGCCCTCGGCTGTCAGGACAGCGGGGGGCCGCTGTCCCCCACCTCCACGATCACCTTCGGCGTCGCAACTGCGACGGTGCCATACAGCGGTCAACGCTTCTTGAAGCGTTCGACGAGGTCGGTTGCCTGGTCACGCGTCACTCCGCCAACAGAAAAACGCAGACGGACTTCGTTGAACAGCGTCACGTCGGGGCGCACCGGATGGTCGCGATCGATTGTCCCTTCGATGTGCACGCGCGCCGACGGAATCGGCAGCGACATCTCGCGGGCGATGACCTGCAGCAGCTCCACTCCGCATGCCGCCACGCCGGTCAGAAACGCCTCGGGCGGCGTGACCGCTTCGCCCGGACATCCATTCTGCACCGGTCCATCGATGACGAAGTGGTGATTGCGCGCGTTGCACATCACCCGCCCGAACGTATCGGTCGATCGGGCCTCCGCCGCATATTGGCGAATGTTGGCGCTCATACGACGCGTTCGGCTGCGATGGCTGCCCCACCCTGCTTGCGCAATAACAGCAGCGAGATCACGAGAATCAGAATCAGGAGCGTCAGCACTGCCAGCTCGGCGATGAAACGCTGCAACATCGGCTCGGGAAGCTGCGGAATGTGGCCGAATTCGGCCGTGATGACCAGCACGCGCCGGATGGCGGCAATCACTCCCACCAGGAGGAAAGGCTCAGGGACAATGCTGTGCTCGCGGATGGAAACCTGCACGGTGTAGAGCAGCTCCACGATCAGCAGAACCAGCAGCATGTTGTCGAGAAGCGAGATGACCTTCGCGGGGAGCGTGCCTGTCTGAATCGCCTGCCCGAACGTGATGAAGCCATTGAACAGCAGCGCCACGGCACTGGCAGCCAGCAGCAAGCCCAGGCCGATGTAGACCAGGTCTTCGATGATGGTGAATCCGCGTGCAATCCAGGCGCGAGGAATCAGAGTGTCGATTGCCATGGCCGCCTCAAAACGACCGTTTATACGTGAAGATGAACGCTTTCGCCACGCAATTGCGGATCGGGGGCGAAAATTTGGCGTCGCGGATCTCGCGCTCGGCCAGAACGCCCAGAGACTGATCGCCGGTGGTGTTGGTGACGATCTTCGTGGCTGTCACGTTGCCGCGCGTGTCGACGCTGGCGTCGACGGTCACAATGCCGTGCGCGCTGTTGCTGTCGGAAAAGGAAGGGGTGGGAGTCTTCGTGAATTGAAAATCGGCGTCGGCGGGACATCCCCGCCGCCCCCGCCCTTCGCGAAGGACGTGATCCACGGAGACGAATCCGATCGCTCCGCTGGCGAGCTGCACGCGGTCCCACTGATCTCCGGCGGAGAGCAGCGCCAGGCGCTCACCCTTGCGCACCTGTCCGATCACTTCCGCGGACGCCGTTGCTTCGCGCCGCACGTTGAGCGTCGTGGCGGTCACGCGCACAGTGCCGATCGCCTTCTCCGCCGCGGGCGCACGCGTCTCCGCCGGCTGTGGCAAAGGGGCGGGCGGCGGTGGGGCGGAGCACGCCGCAAGAAGAACGGCGACGACGACGAATCGCTTCACGACGCCAACCGCTTCACCAGCGCGTACAGGAACTGCAGGCTTTCGTAAAACTCCGCGACGCCGACGCGCTCATCGCGGCCGTGCGCGCGGCTGTCATTGATCTCGGCAAAGAGGCCGGAAACGCCGTAGCTCGGAATTCCGGCGTTGCGTAGATAGAGGCTGTCGCTCGCGCCGGTGGCCATCAGCGGCATGACCGGAACGCCGGGCCAGAATTCGTTCGTCACCTGCTCGATGGGACCGATGATGGCGGAATCGAGCGGCGAAGGAGCGCTCGGCTTCGGCCGGTCGATCCAGGCGACGTCGATTCCGGGATCGTTCAGCACCTTGACGATCGTGCTGCGAACATCGTCGGCCGAGGCGGCCGGCAATACGCGGCAGTTCACCGTCGCGCGCGCCGACTGCGGCAGTGCGTTGTCCGCGTGTCCCCCTTGCAATCGCGTGGCAACGCACGTCGTGCGCATCAGCGCGTTGTAGACCGCAGTCTGCGACAGGCGTTCGGCCGCGGCCTTGTCGCCCTTCGCGACCGCCGCCATGTCTTTGGCCGTCGATCCATCTTCAATCTTCGACATCCGCTCGAAGTACGTGCGCGTGACCTCGTTCAGCTCGACGGGAAACTGATATTTCTCGAGCTTCACCAATCCCTCAGCAAGCTCGTAGATCGCGTTATCAGCCCGCGGCACAGAGCTGTGGCCACCTTTGTTGTGCGTCTCGAGACCAAAGGAGACGTACACCTTTTCGCTGGCGCCGACGCCGTTGTAAAGCCGCTTCCCTTCCTTCATGCGGCCGCCGCCCCCTTCATTGAGCGCAAACGCCGCATCGATCAGATCGCGATGCTCTTTCAGAAGCCAGGACACGCCGTTGTAGTCGCCGCCTTCTTCGTCAGCGGTGAGCGCGACGATCAGATCGCACTTCGGAATGAAGCCTTCCTTTTTATAGCGAATCAAATTCGCGATGAAGATGGCGGCCATTCCTTTGTCATCGCTCGTTCCTCGGCCGTAGTAGTAACCATCCTTTTCGGTGAAGACGAACGGATCGAGCGACCAGTCTTCCCGTTTCGCTTCCACGACGTCGAGATGCGCCAGGAGGAGAATCGCTTTCTCGCGCGTCGATCCACGCAAGCGCGCCACGAGATTACCCTTGCGAGCATTGGGACCGAGGACCTGAATGTCGGCATCAGGAAATCCCGCCGCCTTCAACCGTGCTGCCATCGCCTCGGCCGCCGTCGTGGTGTTGCCGACCGAATCGGTAGTGTTGATCTCGATCAATTGTTTGTAGATGTCGCGCGTGAGCTGGCGCGTGGCGTCATCGAGCGGCGGAGGCGCCGCGTAAAGCGCAGACGTACACAGTAGTGAGAAAAGCAACCCTCTCTTCATGCGGGGCGGATTGTAACGTTCACAGGCGCGGCTTCAATGCTTCATATGCCGCGGCCGACGTCAGGACTGGAAGAACTTCAAACTCGACGATGTCGCTCCAACGTTCCAGCCACTCCTCGAGCGCGCGCCGATCGTCGCACTCCATTACCTGATAACACTTTCTGAAATCCTCCGTCACCCAACTGCCGAGGTATCGAAGACTGTCAGGCGCGAGGCGTCCGCGATCGCGAAAACGCCGGTAAACGGCGAGCACATCCTTGAATGTTTCGATGACGATATATTGCACTTTAAGTCCTTACGTTTCAGGTCGTTGGAACCAGGATTGATAGGCATCCATCTCGCACATATTCCGCGATGGAGGTGCGAAAAAACATGACTCCGCTTAAATCGAAAATCACTGCTGCAGTCCTCAGCCTGGCGCTCTTCATGCCGGCGGGATCTGCGTTCGCAGTCACACGTCATCATCGTCGAGCGTATTCTTCGACCACATATCACCGGAAGCACTACAGCCAGGCAGGTGGCGCTCTGGTCGGCGCGGCTGCCGGTGCTCTGATCGATCGTCGTCACCCGCTCACTGGCGCCTTGATCGGCGCGGCCGCGGGCGAGGGCGTCCAGTACTACCGCAACAAACGCGTTCGACACTAATCGACGACTCGGCGGCGGCTCAGAGCCGCCGCCACGGTTTTCCCGGCAGCCACCGACGCACGCTGCGGCGTCGGCGTGCGGCCGGGATCACTACTTCTTGCGCCGCGACGCCTTTTTCCGGGTTACGGCTTTCTTTTTCCTCTTCCCCGCCATCGCCTTCGGCCTCGCATGCCTCGGCTGATACACGCCGAGTTTCCCGCCGCCGGGCAGCGTCACCTGACTCAGCATGCCCCAACCCTGGTTCTGCACCGGGCCGCATGCGATCTTGCGCTTCTGCATCTCGGCGACGAACCCATGGATGTCATCGCACATGAGATAAAACTCGTGCACGTCATTCCTTTCGCCGGGATGCACGGCCACTTCTGCTGGAGGCAACCCGAAGATCAGCCAGCCTTCGCCGACGTCGACATGCGGCATGCCGAGGACGTCGCGCAGAAAAGTGCGGTCGGCTCCGGGATTCTTGCTGTAGATGATCGAGTGAGCGCCGATGATCATGCGATGCCTCCTGTTGGATATCCGGCCTGGCGGTCGCGACGAAAGCGCGAGCGCGTGAACGCGAATCGACGCTGGATCGCCACCAGTCCGAAGAAGATGTGGTTGAGAAAACGCGTCCATAAGCTGGCGTTCCACTTGCCCGCCAGAATCGTAACGACCGACCGGAACAGCAGCTTTGGCGGCCTCGGATCGAAAAAGAGATCGCGAAACTCCGGCGTGTAGAAACCGATCACGAAACGGCGGAACGTTTTGAACCGCTTTCTTTGACGTCTCGAGAACGCCGCGAAGGTACGCGCAGAAAAATCGTTGCGCTTGAACGCCCGATCGAGCTCCGCCGCCGCTTCGATCCCCGACTCCATCGCGATGCCGACGCCGGTCGAGAAAACAGGATCGAGGAACGAGCCGGCGTCGCCGGCCAGAATCCAGCGGTCGCCGGCGTACGTCGACGCGCTATAGGAAAAATCCTTTTCGACGCGCACCGGCCATTCGCGCCGCGCGTTGCGCATCAGCTCCACAATGACGGGAGTATCGGCAATCGCCCGCTCCAGAGTCTGCTCCGGCGACTCGTTCGGCCACTGCCTGAAGAGATTTTTCGGCAGGACCACGCCGACGCTCATCAGCTCTTTCGAAATCGGAATCAGCCAGAACCAGCCGGAGTCATGCCGCGCAACGATGCGGATGTCGTCGGGACGGTTGCCCGCGAGACGCGGCACACCGGTGTAGTGCGAAAAGACCGCGATGTTGGCAAGACGCGGCTCGTCGGTGCGAAGTCCGAATTTACGCGCAATCAAGCCGTGGCGTCCGGTGGCGTCAACAAGCGCTCGCACGCGGAGCGGCTGTCCTGGGCCGCCTTCCGCCGGCGCGACGTCGAGCACTGCGGCATGGGGTGAGAAATCGCAGGCCGAGACCCGAATGCCCTCGCGCACGTCGACGCCGAGTTCGCGCGCACGATCCATGAGAATGCGATCGAAGTCCTGGCGGCAGACCTGATACGTCTGCGGCCGCATGACTTCCCTCGATTCGGCGAAATCGACGCCGCGTCCGCTCTCGCCGTCGTGCGTCAGCAAGCGCGCTCCCCATTTTTCTGGAAAGGCCGCCGCCGCGATTTTTTCCGCGACGCCCAGTGCGGCAAAGCATTCGTTTGCGTTCGACAGCAGCGACTCGCCGATGTGAAAGCGCGGGAAGCGATCGCGCTCCAACAGCACAACCGTGTAGCCGCGCTGCGCCAGCGAGATGGCCGCCGAGGATCCTGCCGGACCTCCGCCGGCAACGGCGAAATCGAAGTCGTGTTCCATCAGGTGGTCACCAAACACAAAAGATATGGAAGTGTTGTTCCGAGCAACAGCAAAACATTCGCAAGCAACACCAGCAGAACAAGGAGTGCTCGCGTCAATGGCACGCGCGAATCATAACCTCCTCCAAATTTTCTTCCTTGCCTCCTTGTCCTTGCCCTCGTCGTGACGGGCGTGTTAGCGGCGGACAAAAAGGCCGCGAAGCCGAGCGACGCGAGTCTCATTGCCAGCGCCATGAAAGCGGCTCCAGCAAGCGTGGCGAAGGGTGCCGCGGTCGTTGCGATGGAATCCGATGGCAGCATGCGAACTCTTCGAAAGGGAACAAACGGATTCACATGTATGCCGGACAATCCCACCACGCCGGGCCCGGACCCGATGTGCATGGATGCGAACGCGATGGCATGGTCGGCTTCATGTACATGCTCGCTGGTGGGACTGACGCCAGCAACACCGACCCATACGCCACAAAGCCGACAGCCACGAACCATTGGATCAAGACCGGCCCGCATGTCATGGTCGTCGGAGGCGATCAGGCTTTTTACGATTCCTATCCCAAGAACGCCGATCCCGACACGTCCATGCCGTACGTCATGTGGCCCGGGACGCCTTATCAGCACTTGATGGCTCCAGTGAAGTAGCAGCGCTACAGCCTCCGGCCCACCGCCGGAACGATGATGCGCAGCTCGTCCATCAGACGCGCGAACTGATCGGGATAGAGCGACTGCGGTCCGTCGCAGAGCGCTTTGTCGGGATCGTGGTGCACTTCGATCAGCACGCCGTCCGCGCCTGCGGCGATGATCGCGCGCGCGAGTGGCATCACCTTGTCGCGCCGGCCGGTGGCGTGCGACGGATCCGCAATGATCGGGAGGTGGGAAAGCTTCTCGATCACCGGGATGGCGGAGATGTCGAGCGTGTTGCGGGTGTAGGTCTCGAACGTCCGGATTCCGCGCTCGCAGAGGATGACGTCGTAGTTGCCGCCGGTCATGATGTACTCCGCCGCCAGCAGCCACTCCTGAATCGTCGCCGACATGCCCCGCTTGAGCAGAATCGGCTTGCGCACCTGACCGAGAGCGGTCAGCAGATTGAAATTCTGCATGTTGCGCGCGCCGACCTGGAGGATGTCGACGTACGGCAGCATCCCCTCGATCTGGCTGATCTCCATGACCTCGGACACTGTCGCCATGCGCGATTCATCCGCCGCCGCGCGCAGCAGTTTCAATCCTTCGACTCCCATTCCCTGAAAGGCATAGGGCGACGTGCGCGGCTTGTACGCGCCGCCCCGAAGCACCCGCGCGCCGGCGCGCGCGACGCGGCGGGCGGTCTCGAACACCTGCCGCTCGTTCTCGATCGTGCATGGTCCGGCCATGATCACGACCTCCGGCCCGCCGATTTCGACGCCGCGCACCTTGACGATCGTCTTTTCGCGCCGGAAAGTCCGGCTCGAGAGTTTGTACGGCTCGCTGATCCGCACGACTTCCTGCACACCGTCGAAGAGCTCGAATTCTCGGGTGTCGATCTTGGCCACATCGCCGACGACGCCCAGGACTGTTTGCTCGCTGCCGGTGGATCGGTGGACGTCGAAGCCGCGCGCGACCAGCTCAGACATCACGCGCTCGATGTTGGATTCGGTGGTGTGCTTCTCCATGACGATGACCATCAGTCGTTCTCCGTTGTTCGTTGTCCGTTATCCGTGGCTGCTTCGCGCTCGATGCGGCGCGACTCGTCGATGATGCGCTCGAACAGCCGGCGCATCGAATGGCCGTCGAGCGGGCCTTCGCAGGTCTTCTCGACGTGATGGAGCACGTCCTTCTCCCGCTCCGGGGCGTAGATCGGCAGGCCGAGGACGCCCTTGATCTCGCCGATCTCGATGGCGTACTTGGCACGCTGGTTCAGGAGTCGGACGATGACTTCATCGACGCGATCGATGGCGTCGCGAATGCGGTCAATCTCTCGTTCGGCATCGGCTCGTTCCATAATTCTCAGTTTATCCCGAGCGGAGCGAGGGATCTCCGGTGCAGCAGCGACTGAGCCTCTCTAACTCGCAAGTCGTGCAACGTGCGCTGCGGGATAAACTGAGGGAGCCATGGCCCGAGCAGCGACCCAGCGATGCTCGAATCACCCGCAGCGGCCGGCTTTTGCCGTCTGCATGGCGTGTGCGAAACCTCTGTGCCAGGAGTGCGCCACGCAGTGGGACGGCATCTGGCACTGCGCCAAGTGTCTGGCGGCCAAGCGAGGGGCGTCAGATGTCCGATCGAATTTCGCAGGCTGGCTGACGCTGGTCATCGGGTCGCTGATCCTCCTCTATCTGAGCGCGCAGATGATGGTCTGGGCAGGCGCGCTGCTCTCGGGTCTGTTTTGATCCACGCACCGCTGACGACCACCTCGGTCCTCGACGAATCGACCGACGTCATCTCGATGGTAGCCGCGCCGTGGGCGGCAGTCGTGATCGCCACCTCGATTCCGTACCGTTTCCTGCAGGCGCTCTTTGTCGACCGCCTGATCGAGGTCGGCGGCGAAGCCTCGCACTACGGCAGGCTCCTCGGCACGACTGCCAATTTCGCAATCGCGGCGTTCGTCCTCTCGCTGTGGGGACGGGCCGTCTTCGCGCGCGCGTGCAGGCTGGCGGCCGCGCGCGGCAGCGCGCCAGGGCGCGAAGCGTGGCGCGTGCCGGCGGTGGCATTCACGAGCTACCTGTTCACCGGCACGCTGGCCGAGCTGATTTTTTACGCCACGATCTTCACCGGAGTCGGCACGCTGGTGGCCGCGATCGTCGGCGGGCTCGCGATCGGAACGATGGAGCTGAATGAGCGGGCTAGCATTTCCGCGACCATCCGATTGATCGCGCGCTATGGGCGCGAGCTGCGCGTGCTGAGCGCACTGACCATCGTCTTCGCTTGCGCCATGTTCATCTCGCTCATCAACGTGGCGGCAACGTTCGGACTGGGCATGTGGCTCTCCGACGTCTTCCTGGGCGCCGATCTCTCGCGTTGGAAAATTTTGTTCAGCGGCAACAACCGCCGCTTCGTACTGGCCACCATCGCAGGCGCGTGGATCGCGCTGGAGCCGTTCTGGATCGCGGCCAACGTGATGCTCGTGCGAAAGGCGGGAGCGGCTGAAACAGGCGAAGATCTCAAAGTCTGGTTCGAGGAGCTGCGGCAGTCATGAAGCGTCTGGCGGCCATCGTCATCTTTCTCGCCGCATTTCCGGCGTACGGACTCACCACGCGCGAATATGCGCGCTCCCTCGATCGGCTGCGCATGCTGCTCGATGCCAGAAAAATCGAGCAGGCACACGTCGAAGCCACAGCGCTGATGGGCCGCGAAGTCGAGGGCGGCTTTCACGTCGATGACACGCTCCTGCGTTCGGTGATCGAAGCGACGTCGCTCGATCTTCGGCTCCAATCGCGGCTGGCGTTAACCGCGGCGCAGTTGCGGGCGAGCACCTCCGGCACGATGTCCACCGCCGATCAGAAACTGCTCCGCGAGATCGAAGCCAATCAAACGCCCGAGGCCCTGAAGGAGGGGGGAGAAGTCTTTCCTCCGGAGCTGGTGAATGCCTCGCTCTTCACGCGGATCGCAGACGCCATGGGCAGGATGTTCGATTGGATCGGTGAGAAGCTGGGCAAGTTCTTCGACTGGCTGAAGCGCTTCTGGCCGGACATCAAGGTCAAGGAGCATCCGACCGCGGGCATGCGATGGATCGTCGGATCGGTGGTCGCGCTGATCGTGGTCGTGATCGCCGTGCTGGCGTTCGAAGTGATCCGCCGCAGCCGGCGCCGGCCATTGGACCTGGTGGCGGAAAGCGAGCCTGCATCGTCAACAACGCGCGACGCTGATCCCCTTTCGCGCGGTGCGAACGAGTGGGAGCGCTACGCAGCGCAACTGGCGGCTGCCGGCCGCATTCGCGAGGCCATTCGCGCCTGGTATCACGCTGTGCTGGTGACGCTGTACGGCGAGGGAATTCTGCACTTCCGCAAAG
>Ga0070706_100004812_pt1 | contig 12931 bp, 11 predicted proteins | sample KBSK5501metaG_FD_65476 | JGI IMG/M metagenome (GOLD analysis project Ga0070706, IMG submission 65476) | Corn, switchgrass and miscanthus rhizosphere microbial communities from Kellogg Biological Station, Michigan, USA - KBS K5-50-1 metaG | ecosystem: Host-associated > Plants > Roots >...
AGGGAATTTACAAAAATCACAAGAATTAATATACTGTAACCAGGGACGTATGATATAATAGCGGGTAGTAAGTATAAGTTCTGTTTCCCCATGTTCATACGGAAACAAACAGTGTTGTGAGATAGAGGTAGCTCAGGAGCAGAACCGAAACAATTGAACAATTTCTATCCCGTAAGGGAAATTTCTCGCAATCCCTTCAAAGTTTCACTGCTATCTGGCAATGTTGTAGAGCTACGACTCCTAACGTATCTAGCCCGGACCTACCGGAATGATATACAGGTGCTTCACATAAAAGAAACATCTGCTGCTGCAAGGGCCGCGCCATATACAGAGAAGTGGCGCGGTCGATAATTTTTTTAGGGGAGCATTCGATGGTGAATGAAGTAACGATTCGTATTGGCGGCGAATCGGGAGAGGGAACCATTTCTGGTGGTGATATCCTCGCCCTGGCCGCTGCTCGCTGGGGGTATCATGTTTATACCTTCCGCACCTTTCCCGCCGAAATTCTCGGTGGCCCTTGTCTCTTTCAAGTACGTATAAGTGACCAGTCAGTGAAATCAATGGGCGACTTTGCTGATGTACTCATTTGCTTAAATCAAGAGGCTTTTGAACGAAATATCAGTGACTTGCGTCATGGCGGCGTTCTGATCTACGATCCCTCAGATTTTACGCCCGAAGCCGGCGATTTCATAACCTATGCCATCCCATTCAATGAAATAGCCCGCAAAGAAGTTCAGCTATACCAGACAAAGAATATGGTCATGTTGGGCGCGATCTCTGGCTTATTTGGGCCACCTATGGAAGCTATCGCCCAGGTGGTTGAGTCCAAGCTTTCCAGATCACGTAAATCAAATCCCATTTTGATGGAAAAGAATATGCTGGCGTTAGAAATTGCAAAGAAATATGTAACAGAGCAATTATCTAAACGTGATACATACCACTTGGGGACAGTAGAGAAGGCTGATCGCGTCGTGCTCAATGGGAACCAGGCGTTGGTCGCTGGCGCGCTTGCTGCACACTGCGGCTTCTTTGCAGGATATCCCATTACTCCAGCAAGTGACATCATGGAGGGATTAGCAAAAGAACTACCGCAGGTCGGTGGAACCTTCCTGCAGGCAGAAGACGAAATAGCCGCGCTCGCCGCAGTTCTGGGAGCCTCCTTCGCAGGTGTGCGGTCTATGACGGCTACCTCCGGACCTGGCTTCTCCTTGATGACTGAACTCATTGGCTATGCTTCAATGGCAGAAATACCGGCTGTGATTGTAGATGCGCAACGCGCTGGCCCGAGCACCGGCATGCCGACCAAGATGGAACAATCAGACCTGAGTTTCGCTCTCAATGCTGGCCATGGTGATACCCCACGCATGATTGTAGCTCCCGCTGATGTCGCGGACTGCTACTCCCTGATGATCCTTGCCTTCGAGATGGCCGAACGTTACCAGATGCCCGTTATCTTCCTGAGTGACCAATCTTTAACGGCTCGTGTTGAGAGCGTAGATCGCAGTGTCTTCAAACCAACAGAAATCCACGGACGTCTCCAATACAACGGTAATGGTGCAAATGGAGCCAGCGCACAGAGCGAAGCGGTCACCGTTGGCGCTGGGGTAACTGAGCATAGCTATGCACGCTATACTTACACTGCAAGCGGTATCTCTCCCATTTTGGCCCCTGGGGCAGGCGCATACACATATGTCGCAACAGGCCTGGAACATGACGACCGCGGACATCCGAATTACGAACCGGAAAACCATATAGCAATGATGGAGAAAAGATACCGCAAGCTGGCAACAGCGGCTGAAGAACTACCCAAGCCTCAAAGATACGGCGATGAGGACGCCACCATCGGTATTATCGGCTGGGGATCGACGGAGGGCACGATTCAAGAGGCGGTGGATCGCGCGCGTGCCAAGGGATATAAAGTTGCGGCGCTACATCCTAAGATACTCTCACCGCTGCCTGATCGTGCTATCCGAGATTTCATTCGCTCAGTTAAAACGGTAATCGTACCTGAGTGCAACTACTCAGGTCAACTGGCTAATCTACTGGGCGCTAAATATGGGTTACAGGCGATCCGTGTGAATAAATTCGGTGGTATCCCATTTACCGCTGGTGAAATTTTGCGTGCAATTGAGGAGGTTAGCTAACCGTGACGCAAACTACTTTAACTCTAACTCCAAAAGATTATAAAAGCGAAGTAAAACCGACCTGGTGCCCAGGGTGCGGCGACTTCGGTGTCCTTAATGCTATCTATAACAGTATGGCAAGCCTCAAATTGCCTCTAGACCAAACCGTTGTCGTGTCAGGCATTGGCTGTTCAAGTCGCCTCCCACACTTTGTGGAGACATTTGGGTTTCATAGCCTGCATGGGCGCGCATTACCCGTGGCCCAGGGGATGAAGATGGCACGTCCTGACTTGACCATATTAGCGGTTGGTGGTGACGGTGATTTTTTCAGTATCGGGGCTGGCCACCTTATCCACGCAGCTTTACGCAACATTGATATCACAGTGGTCGTCATGGATAACGAAACCTATGGATTGACGAAAGGCCAGACTTCGCCAACCTCCCCTACAGGTCATACCACGAAGTCAACCCCTTATGGCCTGCTCGCTTCACAATTCAACCCCATCGCGACTGCGTTGTCACTGAACGTCAGCTTTGTTGCACGGGGATTTTCTTCCAAACCAAAGGACCTCGCTGCGTTGGTAGAGCAAGGCATTAAGCACCACGGCTTTTCGTTCATCCATGTACTCAGCCCGTGCCCGACATTCTACAATACAATGGATGTGTGGAAAGGTACAGTTACGCCGATTTCAGCCGATCATGACACGCATAATCACTCTAAGGCGATTGAGTTAGCTATGGAAACGGAGAAGCCCTATGTTGGTCTCTTCTACCAGGAAGAGCGTCAAACTATGGATCAAGCAGCGCACCATTTAGTACAGCAGGCTAATGAGTTCGACCTCAATCGGTATATGGCTCGATACTCTTGATACTTCCTTAAAAAGCACGACGAGGGGCAAGTTTTGCTAAACCTTGCCCCTCGTCAATTTCTACTTGGTCTGGCTTTTTCTTAAGGCGATTGCAAAGTTGTATCGATCGGTGGTGTCATACTGGATATATTGATCACAGCGCGAGTAAAATCCTCACCACAAGTACGGCAAAAAAGTCCACTTTCATTGTGAGAAAGGCCGCCTATAGCTGTCAATTGCACCTCTGCAGGCTTCCCACACCACTCACAACGACTTCCACGAGGAACGCCATCAACAGAGATTGGTCGTCTAAATTCATTTTCGGACATTAGGTATCTCCTGGTTAATGCTAATCAGGTAATGACTGAACAGCGTTTTCACAAACATTAGGAGAACACGTATCTGGTGGCCAACAATAGTGGTAAATCCACGGCGACACGGCATATACAAAACGCGCATCATCGCCCAGGAGCAGCTCCGCTCATTTGATCGACAATATAGAGAAGCAATGCAAATCATCGATGCACATCAAATATAGCATATTTTGATGGAAAGTGCTAGTCCGAGGTACTTTTCGTAGTAGCCTCTTCTAGGGAGGTCTGATCATCTAACGCAGGAAAGCGCGAAGAGAGGCGATTACCAATAACCCATCCAATAGCACCTAGTCCAAGCGTGAGGCCAAGCCAGATAAGTAAATCTGTATTCAGAGCAACGCTAAAAGTTGCTAAGATGGCTGCAAGCACAATGCCAAGCGTCAAGCCCAATGTTAGACCTATGAGACAACCAGGATGAGACAGGTTACGGCCTCGCAACTTCTTCATCATAACATGCGTTCTTCTTTCAACTTCTTCTTAACTTTGGTATTTAAGATGATAGCTTGATAAGAATGATGCGTCAAGGTAGTATTGGACCAACCCCGCATATCATTCAGTTTAGATTCAGGTCTTTGTACTATAACATATCCAACATATTGGAATATGATATGATGAACATACGCATATCCCGCATACTCCCTGCGGTATTGAGTGGATCACCAATCGATAACACATGAACGCACACATTTTGATAGTCGATGATGACAACCGCGTAACAAACGCTCTGCGCCGTACTCTTGCTTACGAGGGCTACCAGGTCTCCATCACTGCAAACGGTGAAGGAGCTTTGTCAATTGTTCGAACCAGGCCACCTGACCTGATAATACTCGACCTCATGCTTCCAGGTATTGATGGGCTTGAGGTCTGCCGTCGATTACGTAGCGCAGGAGATGGTATAGCAGTACTCATGCTGACAGCCCGCGATGCAGTTGCAGATCGTGTAGCTGGATTGGAAACTGGAGCAGACGATTACCTTGTAAAACCATTTGCGCTTGAAGAATTACTGGCGCGAGTCAAAGCGCTCCTGCGAAGACGCAATCCTTCTGAGATCACTCGCGAAGTCCTGGTTTTTGAAGACCTGGAGTTAGATACCGCAACACGCCAGGCAAAACGAGGCAATCGCCTCATTGATCTAAGTACAACAGAATTCGAACTCCTCTCAATATTTTTGCGCAACCCGCGCATGGTCTTGACCCGTTCATTGTTGATGGATCGAATCTGGGGAAGCGACTTCGAGGGTGGTCCTAATGTATTAGAAGTTTATATCGGCCACCTGCGAAACAAGTTGGAGCAGCAAAACGAAAAACGACTCATCCAAACAGTGCGCGGAGCAGGCTACGTCCTCCGTACTTCTGAATAGAAAAGGAGGGGATAAAGACTATGTACTTTCCGCTACAACTTCGCCTGACGTTATTCTATGCTTTCCTGCTCGGTATTGCCTTGTGGATATTTGGAACTATTGTCTATACTCAAGCGCAGCAGCGAGCATACAGCGATTTGGACAACTCGTTAAATAGTCGAGCCGCCAGCGTAAGACTTGGTAAAGATCTCCTGGTTAACCAAAATCCTTCTAATCTTCCCTTTTCTTTGCCCAGTGTCGACGGGCTTGGTTCAGGCGGTGTCGCTATTGAGGTGCTGGATAACCAACTCCACCTGCTCGCAACTACATCAGGCAACCAGGCAGATGGTATTCAACCAGGTGTAACAGGACTTGGCGATAGTCCCATTCCCTGGGATATGCAGGCTGCTCAACGGATCTTGCAGCATCCTTTCTCCAATGATGGTGATACTAACAGGATGTACAGCACGATTACATACCAGGGTCAGCACATTCGCATTTACACACTGATGAATAATGATATTGGTGCCGGGCATATCATTCAGACAGCACGTTCAGAGCAAGATATTGAGCAATCTCTGACAGATCTACGCCTTCTACTCTGGCGCGGTGGCGTCCTTGTAATGGTATTCGCCATAATCGGCGGATGGTTCATCACGTGGAGCGTATTGTCAGGAGTAAAACGTATAACAAAGACTGCTCAAAGCATCAGCTCCTCTCGCGATTTCAGCAAACGCATACCTGACAAGTCCCTCTTTGGTCGAGATGAATTAACCTCACTCGCATTCACTTTCAATGAAATGCTAGCAAACCTTGAAAAGGCATATCAACGCCAACAACGCTTTGTCGCGGATGCCTCTCATGAACTGCGCGCGCCAATTACCTCAATTCGCTGCAATCTCGATCTGCTAGCTAAAGCTCCTGATCTCCCTCCTGAAGAAGCAAAAGCAGCATTGGCCGATGCGCTTGTCGAAGCTGATCGCATGGGACGTCTCGTGAATGACCTCCTGGTGATTGCTCGTTCTGATGAAACCGCTCAAGAAATCACAGTCAATGGCTATAGGAAAAGGAAAAATCAGACGTCACTAATTGACCTTGATAGCCTTTTGCTCGAGGTTTATCGCCAATACAGGCAAACAGTCGAAAGCGATAACGGAGATAACAGACAGCAAGGGCCACGGTTGATGCTGCAAGATATTACACCAGCAAAAATGTATGGTGATGCTGACCAGCTAAAACAGGTGTTGGTTGCTTTAATAGATAATGCTCTGAAATACACACCTTATGAGGGATTTGTTACGCTATCTCTCACTTCAGATAAGAATGATGCCGTTATCAAAGTGAGTGATACGGGCATTGGTATTCTACCTGAAGATCTGCCTCACATCTTCGAGCGTTTTTACCGTGCAGACCGCGCTCGCTCGCGTGATCGTGGCGGCACCGGCTTAGGTTTGACTATTGTACTCAATATCGTACAAGAACACGAGGGCAACATAGAAGTAGAGAGCACACCTGGAAGAGGAAGCACTTTTACATTGAAACTTCCCATAGCAAGCGGGTTGAATTGACAACTTTCCAACCTGGCTAGGTATTTTTAATTTGATGACCGCAGGCCCAATCGCCTACGACGTGTATGGTATTGCCACCACTCACTGATTCCAGTATCACATCCATAGTACCGGATTGCTCATCGTTATTGATCTTAACATTGCCAGAACGATACAACCACGAGAAGTTCCGGCCAGTTGAACCTTCACTTAAACCAACTGAGATATGCTTCTCATCGTTATAGGTGAACGGGCCAGTATATCCTACAATGCCAAGAACCAGGTGGTATGACATACTACCAATTGTCGCGTTGGGAACATCGAAAATATATTTATGAGATGCACCTGCATTATTGGAAAAAATCAGACATGAGGAGTTAGCCGTTGCAGCTATGATTGATGAGCATCCAGATGAAGCAAAAAGTGTGAACCCGCTCCCATTGCTTGTCCCAGAGGTGGTGGGTGTCGAGGATTTTATACAGATTGAAGCCGTTAGCGAGGATCCAGCAGACTTAATTGTTTCATTAATGGATGAGCTAGATTGAGCATTCGAACTCTCACTCATTCCTGGAAGACGCGTATGAAACAGTCCCATCAGCGCAGCTACAACTCCCGCAGCAACGATAAGTCCCGCGAGGAAAAAGAGGAGACACTTTGAACCAGCTCGTGCTCCCCGCCTGGGAGCAGAACCCTGAGGACTCTGCGCTTCTTGTGTTCCCGGTGACGAATGATCATTCTGTGACTTTTCGTCAATATCTTGATTTGCCTCCATTTCTGGTCCCGGATCCAGTTCACCAGGCATTGAGCTGGCTGGTTCAAGATAGTCCTGCTGTGTTTGCTGTTCCTCTTCCTCATTTTCTGAAGTTAAGGGTGGCGTTTGACGCTCATCTTCTTCATGATTTTCTGATTCTGAGTCCTGCGTTTGCTGTTCCTCTCCCTCTCCATTTTCCGATTCTGAGTCCTGCATGGGCTGTTCTTCTTCCTCTCCATTCTCTGATACTGAGTCCTGAAAATTGTTGAAAGCCGTAGAACTAACAAGTGGAGACAAAGGTGTATCTTCTATAGGAGCATCACTGAAGTTTTCTGCCTCCTCGGACTCGCTAGCAGTTCTCCTTCCACAGCGCCCACAAAAAAGAGCATTGGTGGGCATTTCAGCCCCACATTCTTCGCAATGTTGCACCGCAGTACCTCCTGGCAGAGAATAGGCCGCTTTGTTTAGCTCCAATATAAACCAGTGCGACCCTTTACGACATAATTTAGGACGACTACAAGAATATAAGGTAACTGAATTTCATCGTGATAGCCCATTCTTGTGTCCACCTATCGCATAGCAACATGCGAGCAACGATCATGGCACAACCTCGAACCATCTCGTCCGTATAGTTTATAGAATGTATGTTTTGAATACATTTTTAGCTAAAACAAATGAAATGAATGAGAGCGAGCAATGCATCGCCTCACCGCTACACAGGAGCTATCAAGAATGTGGAATAGATATCAACCTTACCGCAGGGGAATACGATTTTTCCCTCATATTATCCCAATAGGATTTCCGCTGATCTTCCCATTGGGCATCGGCCTGATCTTCGGGCTCTTCCATGTACTGTTCAATGTACTTGGAATCCTGCTCCTCGCCGCCCTGGTCTTTTTCATCATCCGGGCAATTACGCTAGGAAGTCCCCAGGCAGCCTGGAATTCGATGTGGAAAACGGGCAATCAGTGGCAGCAGAAATTCACCTCACAGAGCCAGCAGCCGCCCTACTACCAGCCACAACCGCCCTACTATCAGCCATCGTCTCCAGCAGGGCAAGAGCAGCCATCTCAACCGTATGGACAGGGCTACCAGCCTGAGCAGCCTTCATACCCATACCCTCCAGAAGGACAGTTTAATGACTACGATCAGCCTCGGACACAGAATCCAGAGCAAATGCCGCCAATGCACCAGTAAGGCGTCATTTTTACTGCGCGATCTTGAGGTCGCATAGCTACCATTGTGTCCCAAATTACTGAGGTGCAATTTGGGACACAACTGCGCATTTTCTATAAGCAGATCGTTTCCTTCTACGGGCAGCACCCGGCACTAAAGTGCATCACTGAGACAGAAGAAAAACAATATTTGCCTGCCACCGCTACAAGCTCATTCCCCAAATACCTGGTCTCTTAGATGTTTGGCTTTCTATCGTGCTTAGTCCCACGAATCCAAAGTGAGACGTGCGCTGGTTGCATTGTCTCCTGAACAACTGCAACTAGATGCTCACTCAACTGGCTCAAATCCACTTCATTCCGCAGCGTTGCGCTAAAGGCTTCCAGTGTACGCACCGCGTCATACTTTTGCCTGTAAAATCGTCGATCGATGATTTTTTGGATGCGTCTTCGCAAAGGCTGGAACAGAGCGGCAATTGCCAGGGTAGATGCGACAATGACAATATCATTCGTCTCCTTAGTTAGTCCATGTAAAAGGTATTGCAATCCGAAAACAAGGCTAAAGTAGATTATCGCAAGCAGCGCCGTAAGTATCGCATACACCAGCGTACGGTTGATCAGAAAGTCGATGTCGTAGAGTCGATAACGTAAAATCGAGAAACCAATTGAGAGCGGGATCAGGAATGCGACGATATGGAAGATGATATTAGCGATCAATTCACCCCAAAAATTATAGTTGCCGTTTGATGGGAAGAGTAATGGTTTAATGACGACTAACCCTATGAATATTCCTACTGCCGCCGTTACTCCTAAGACAATCCACTTCGTCTGCTGGCGTTGCACCCGATTCGATAAACGTATATAGCGGTAGATCTGTGAAAATATACCAACGCCAATGCCACAAACGATTGGTGCGAAATCGAGGCCAGGCAACACCTTATCTAAATTGAAATACGAGTTGGGAAAGAGAGCGGAGAGCACCGGGCCCACAAACATTACAAAGATGAGCACAGCAGTCCAACGAGGTACAAATCTTCCATCTGGAAAGAGGTAGAGAAACAGGAGAAAGGATACCCAGCCAAGGTCATCAAGGAAGGAAGTCAGGACATGTAATGAGGGATAGGCAGCTCCGACATCCGCAGGACTTCCCAGACCTTGCGTCGCGGGAAACAGCACAAGGAAAAGCGCAACTAACAGTGCCATCCAATCATTGGACTTGCGCCAGAAGATTACGAAAGCAACGACAACCCATACAAAATAGAAACCAAAATTGAGTATGACAAAGCAGGCAGCATAGAAGTCAACCGAGAGATTCATCCTGTGCAGTTCTTGCACGATGCCAGCAGTCAATTGTTGTCCAGTGCATGAAGGACCGACACAGGCGATATGAAGCTGCGCAAATTCAAGGTGAATGTCAACAATAGAGACTGCCAAGCTGAGAACGACGACGACTAACCATACTATTCGAACCAGGATGAGCCAGCGACCTTGCAGGTATGTGCCGGATGCACCCCCTGCTTCAGAGCGATTATGTGTTGGTGCTAGTGTATGCCCACGGCTCATGCTATCCTCCCATTGTCATCACGACCAGGAGTCGAAACGCAAAAATGAAGATCACGTACGCCTGAGTAGATGTCCACTCGCTATCATATTACCATAGCCGCGTTACGTAATCGTTACGAGATAACCAATTTACCGACTTGCAAACTCTCCCCTACGAAAAACATGCGCAATTTTTACAAACCCCCTCCAAATTGGGAACATTTCGTCATGGTCGCAAAGTACAAGGTTAAGATTTCTCAATGCTTTATAGGTACTTTTCTGCCAGTAAAGTATATCCCTATGAATGTATCTCTCCCCCGACCGGGTAATATCCTTTGTATCACACATACTCAAAATAAATCAACGTGTTTCAGAGTATAACAGACCAATTACCTCTAGAGTTTGAAGAAATAAGGAGGACGAAATTTCTATGAACCAGCGATACAGACGCAAAGCTGCCTCGTCATTAGAACGGCGCAAACGTTTTTCACCGCTCATGCTGGTTGGCCTGAGCGTGCCTGTTGTGCTTGCGCTTATAGCCTCGGCAGTGTTCATCCTGCCGCGTCTGGGCTCTCACGCAGCAGTAGACAATGGTGATTGTACGTTGATTGTGCCTTCCGAACCGCTTTCAGCTCAGGGGCTGGCCACGCCTTATCAACTCGTCGCAACTGATCCAGCGAACGGACCATGCAACGAGTCGAACAAGGCTCAGGCAGCCTTTGTTCAGGGCGCTGTGATCGACCCGGCAACCGGCCAGATCTCTATTTACAACCCGCTCGTCATCGACCAGGGAACCCAACCCGCGGCTGCTCCCGTGGTGCCACAACTTCCAGCCAATGGTATCGTCGCACTCTGGTTCGGGTCCAACGGCAACACTCTCACCCTGCAAGATACTAATGGCAGCTTGAGACAAGGCAGATGTGTGAATGGGGTCGATGGCTCCATCTTTGGTCAATTCTCTTACTGTAATGCCCCGGCCTTCTTCCGAGCAGCCAATCAGGCGATACGGGCAGGCAAACTCGTTCCTCCCGCGCTCGGCAAGGGGCAAGACGGCCTCCCCTGCCCCACGACACGCGACTTTTCGATTGTTGATCAAGACCAGAGCGACAATGTGACGACCACCTATATCATCACGGCTTCCGGCCAGGTCGCGCAAAACAACCAGGCCAACACCGCCAGCCTCGGAAGGCAGGTGCAGAAAAATGGCAGTGATGAACGCTTGCTCACGCTCGTGGACAGTGCGCTGGGCTGCAATCCATGGATGGCTCCCGACCTGGCTGATCCAGGCCAGATGTTGCCCTCGTTGCCGCTCAACGAACTTCAGGCGGCTGCACAACAGGCGGCTCCCATCGCGCTCGTACCAGCGGGTGATCCTATGGTACTCAACAACACCCAGCCCGATCTTAAAAAGCTCAATGCTTATCGCAGAGGTGTCGATCAGTCTCCTGCCCAATCATTAGCAGTTGCCAGTACGACAACCTACTGCCAACACCTTCTTGCGGTCGGGCCAGCACGCATGCAACTTGATATGCAACTCACACAAGGACGAGCTTCGCCTGATCCAGCAGCCGCCAATTCGCTCTTCACCTTTCTCGCGCAACGTTTTGATGCCAGTTATGGAGCCAATGGGCTGAACTGTGCAGGATTGTTGAATGTGCCCGATCCAATAACAGTAACAACCGATGCTGATGGTGTAGCAGTCAGCGCAACTTTTAATGCCGGCAATACTAATGCGCCGAACCAGAACAGCAACCAGGCGACTGTTGTGGCATCCACACCGGCAGCGGGAGCGCCTACACCTACAACAACGGCCGCGCCGACTACCAGTCCAACAGTAGTCCCAACGACAGGAGCAACTTCTTCGCCAACCGTACCTGCTGCAAGTCCCACTATTACGCCAACGACGGGTAACGGTAATTGATATACCTGTACAGCAGGAAGGGAAAGGAAATGAAATTGCAAAAATGAATACCTTGAACCTGTTGAGTATCTAACCAGGTTTAAATTGGCCGATCCAGGCATCTTTCAAAACGAAAGGCAGCCCTCGTGGTTGCCTTCGTTTTTCTCCAGACACCTGTGTGAAATAACACGATGAACTTATCCCTGGCAAGTTTTTTTGCTGTAATGGGTTACTCCAGAGTAGATCCACATGCATCGAGTAGCAGTGGAATTTACTGTGCCGTTCTCCCCCCATCAATCGGAATCACCTGCCCCGTAATATAACTCGCTCCCTCGGAGGCAAGAAATAACACTGTGGGTGCAAGTTCGCCGGGTTGTCCGATGCGCTTCATGGGCATGGCATCGGCAACGATGGCTTCGGCGCGGTCGAGGATGGCTTCGGTCATACGTGTTCTAAACATAGCGGGTGCAACCGCATTCACGCGAATACCACGAGCAGCCCATTCTACCGCCAATGCGCGTGTTAGATTGATTACCGCAGCCTTACTGGCATTGTATCCAACGGTGTTCAATTGTCCACCGCCGAGACCTGCAATGGAGGCAACATTCACGATAGCACCCTTCTTGCGCTCCAACATTTGTCGTCCAACAGCCTGAGACATTAGAAATGTTCCGCTAATGTTTGCATCGATGACCTGCTGCCATCGCTCTAAGGGCATCGTCTCCGCAGGAGCACCCCACGTTAAGCCCGCATTATTAACCAGCACGTCAATTTTGCTATTGTTCTTAAGCGTCTGCTGCACCAATTGTTCTACAGAGCTGGCATTGGCAACATCACAGACCATAGTATCAACAGCAATGCCCTCGTCCTTTAGAAATTTTTCAGCTTCAATGAGCCACTGTTCCCGTCGTGCGGTAATCACTACCTTAGCGCCAGCTTGCCCAAATGCATGGGCAATCTCCAGGCCCAGGCCCCGCGAACCACCCGTGATAATAACAACCTCGTCTTTGAAATCAAAGCTGACAGACCCCATAGATACCTCCTTAGCATTATCATTTCACCGATTGGTATTATATACCAGTTTTGTAGTGCGTTAGCTATCCACGATTTCCCCAGCCATATTGAAGAGCATCTTGGACTAGATAATCCCACATAGAAGAGCTAATACCCTTTCCCATAATCCATCCCTTTCCCGTCACCAGCCGTAAGTCAACACCAGACATGAGACCATCCCGATAGTTGTGTACCGAGACGGCTGTGCGAGGGAGGAGAGGGGAGAGGATAATACAGGCATAGATCGTTCCTCTGGAACAAGTACCGTATATCTCGCAAAGG
>Ga0070706_100004813_pt1 | contig 12929 bp, 13 predicted proteins | sample KBSK5501metaG_FD_65476 | JGI IMG/M metagenome (GOLD analysis project Ga0070706, IMG submission 65476) | Corn, switchgrass and miscanthus rhizosphere microbial communities from Kellogg Biological Station, Michigan, USA - KBS K5-50-1 metaG | ecosystem: Host-associated > Plants > Roots >...
CTACCCCTACGCTACGCTACGGCGCGATCACGGTCTGGACGGCCTCGCGTGGGACCACCACCATCTCGACCCAGGCGAATTCATCGTAGATGCTGCGCGCGTAGACCCGCGCGAGATCGAGGTCGTCCGCCTCGATGGCTCCTACCTGTCGCAGCGGCTCTTCGTAGGAGCGCCGCGCCAGCACCAGCCACACCCGGTCGCTCAAGATATGCGGGCGGGCGGCGCTGCGGGGCGTCTTGGCCGGGGCGGCGCGCGGCGCGGCTTTCCTGCTCATAGCGCCACCCCAAGCAGCAGCAGCGCGTCTCGCCCGTCAGCGGTGAGCCGTGCCTTCGACCAGACGGGATCCCACACCACGTCGATCTCCAGCCGGGCGATGCCCGGCAGCGCGCGCACGCGGCCACGGATATCGTCGTCGATCATGTCGGTGGCGGGGCAGCCCATCGCGGTGTAGGTGAGCGCGATGTATGCGCAGTCGCCATCGCGCCGCGCGTCCACGATCATGCCCATGTCCACCAGCGAGATGCCCATCTCCGGATCCATCACCTCGCGCAAAGCGTCCCACAGCTCGTCGTGCGGATAGTCCGCGGCGGCGCTCGCCTGTAGGCCGAGCGGGGCAGCCATTACGCCACCTCCAGTAGCTTCGCCAGCCCGCGATTGCCGCGCTGCACGTGGGCGACGAACTCGGCGTTGCTCGGGCCGCGCTTCTTCCAGCGCACCATCACGTCGTCCCAGGTGATCGCGCCCTCCTCGAGCAGCCAGCGCTTGCGGCGCTCGTCGAACGCGGCGGGAAAGGCGCAGTCCACCACCCAGCGCTGCGACGCTTCGTCGTGGTGGGCCGGCACGCGGAAGCCAAGCTCCTGGCAGAGCGGCACGGCCGTGTTCAGCCACGTCTGGCGCAGCTCGTCGTTGCTCTTGCCCTTGAAGCCGAAGTCCAGCTGCTCGGTGTGCTTCTTGAGGTCGTCCGGCAGGCCGAACCACTCGATGGTGAGCAGGAACATCCAGTCAATCGCTTGCTGCAGCCGCTCGTGCTCGGCAGGATCGGGCGCCAGCTTGCGCATCCACTGCTCGCCGTGGCGCAGATGGAACGTCTCCTCTTTATCCACTTTGACCAGCGCGCGCTTCCACGGGCCGAAGGTCGTGTTGGCGGCCACGTCGCCGAGCAAGGTGTAGCCAGCGCGGTCGTAGAAGGCGTTGGCGATGATGAGCTCGTAGAAGCTATCGAGCGGCACGTCGAAGGCGTAGGGATACTTCCATTTGACAGGGTCGCGCTGGTAGACCAGCTCTTCGGTGTCCACTCCCAGGTCGCGCAGGAGGCGATAGGCGATGTGGGCGTGGCCAAGCTCATCCTGAATGATGGCGATGGCCGAGCCGAAGGAGTTGATATTTGGGGCGTGGCGCGCGGCGTGCCAGTACGCGGGTGCGCTAATCAGCTCAGTGTCGGCGGAGACGGTCAGAATGCGCTTGATGCCCTCGAGATAGGTTGGGCTCATGTGCCCGACGTGCTCGATGAGCTTGTGCTCTGTGATACGTTCGCGTACCTGGGCGTCGGTGAGTGGCGCTTGCATAGCACATCCTTCCCGCTGGAAGCACTAAGCGCGCAGCGCGCTTGAGCGCGTCATTTGCGGCCTTCTGATAGCTCCATTTGGACATAGTCAGTGTAAGGTGGCTCGTACGCCTATGTCAAGCAAGGAGCGTGAAGACGTGGGCAGGCAATAGTGGCACGAGCATCTTGCGCCGCCCTTGACAGTCCAATCAATAGCAGGTACCATTCAAATACCGACTGGATAGTATGTAAACCACACAACGATCGCTGCATGATGAACGAATCAGCTACAGGGGAAGGGAGACAACGATGGCGATGATCGAGACACGCGGACTAACCAAGTCGTTTAAGGCGCGCGGCAAGACGGTCGAAGCTGTGCGCGGAGTGGACCTCGACGTGCAGGCGGGGCAAATCTTCGGCTTTCTTGGGCCGAACGGCGCCGGCAAGACGACGACAATGCGTATGCTTGCCACTCTGCTCGCGCCGTCCGGCGGGCAGGCGAAGGTCGTCGGGTTCGACCTGCTCCGTCAGGCCAGTCAGGTACGGCGGCACATCGGCTATGTGAGCCAGAAGGGTGGCACACATGACCTCTCCACCGGCGACGAGAACCTGCTGCTGCAGGGCAAGTTGTACGGCATGACGAACACCGCGGTACGAAAGCGCGCCAACGAGCTGATCGACGTGCTGGATCTCGCCCCGTTTGCCAGCCGCCTGGTGCGCACCTACTCGGGCGGCCAGCGCCGCCGGCTCGATATGGCAATGGGCATGATCCACCGGCCCGCGCTGCTGTTCCTGGACGAGCCGACGACGGGGCTGGACCCGCAGAGCCGCGTGCGCATGTGGGAGGAGCTGCGCCGCCTGCGCGCGGCCGGCACGACGATCTTCCTCACGACACACTACCTGGATGAAGCGGATGCCCTCTGCGAGCGCCTGGCCATCATCGACAACGGCCAGATCGTCAGCGAAGACACGCCCGCCGCGCTGAAACACCAGATTGCCGGCGATATCATCTCGCTGGGCCTGGACACACACAACGGGAACGTTGTTCGCGCCGGCGGCGTGCTGCGCACGCAGGCCTTCGTTCGTGAGCTGCACGCGCACGAAGGCAGCATGCAGCTCTACGTCGAGCGGGGCGAAGAGGTGCTGCCGGTCGTCTTGCGGCTGTTGGATAGCGCAGGGTTGACTGTGAGTACGGTGACGCTGGCACGCCCGACGCTCGACGATGTGTTTCTGCGTCTGACGGGTCGCTCGCTGCGCGAGACGGCGCAATCCGCCTGAGCGCGGTAGCGGCCACCGACGGGGCCCCGCCGCGTGCCTGCATTGCTGCGTGAACGAGTTGACAATCAGGAGACTTCCCATGGCCAAGATGCTGCGCGATATCTGGCTGCTCTTTCTCTCCAACCTGCGCACGACGTGGCGCAGCCCGATCTGGATCATCATCGGGCTGTTTCAGCCGATCTGTTACCTGCTGCTGTTCGCGCCGCTGCTGAAGAACCTGGCAGGTTCGCCTGGCTTCCCGCGGACTGGTGCCTACAACGTCTTCACCCCCGGGTTGCTGATCATCATCGCCCTCTACAGCGCGTCGTTCGTCGGCTTCAATTTGATCGACTGGCTGCGCTCGGGCATGCTGGAGCGTCTGCGTGTGACGCCCGTGAGCCGGCTGGCGCTGCTCAGCGGGCTGGTTATCCGCGATGTCCTGCTGCTGCTGGTGCAGTGCGCGCTGCTGATCGGCCTTGCGCTCATCATGAGGTTCCGACCGGATGTCGTCGGGCTGCTGTTTCTGGTGCCGCTGTTGGTGATCGTCGCGGTACTGATGGCGTCGTGCTCCTACGCACTGGCACTGGCGACGAAGGATGAAGGGGCGCTGGCCTCCACGATCAACCTTTTCGTCCTCCCGCTCTCACTGCTCTCGGGGATCATGCTGCCGCTGACGCTGGCGCCGGAGGTCTTGCGCAACATCGCCAAGTTCAATCCCTTTACCTACGCAGTGGACGCCGCCCGCGCGCTGGTGGCGGGAAACACGACCGACGTCTCGGTGGCGCGCGCGTTCGTAATCTTCGCGCTGCTGGCCGTGCTCGGCGTGATCTGGGCGACGCGCTCCCTGCGCCAGGCCATGATGTGAGGAGTGGCCTGGGAGGACCGCACCGCCTTCGGCGGGCGCTTGGCTAGCAGGCCGCATCCCGACCGGCACTGGGGCGAGCACGCAAAACGGGCGAATGTCCGCAGACACCCGCCCGTCCATCCCTGAGCGAACGCAGGAGCACTTGCAGCGGCTGCAGCCGCTGCAGCGGCTGCAGCCGCTGCAGCCGCTACAATCGCTACAGCAGCGCTTCTGCCACGATCTCTGGTGCACCCTCGCTCAGCTCGCTCCCTACCGTTGCCGCCGGCCGGCGGCCCGCCAGCGGGATCTCGCGCAGGAACAGCGAGGCGATAAGCGCCAGCACCAGCATGCCGGACCCGATGGCGAACACCAGCGTCACCGACGAGGAGAACGCGTCCTTCACATTCGTCGCCAGTTGCAAGGCCAGCACCTGGAACTGCTGCGGGCCCAGGTGCGCGATCGCGCCGGGCACGTTTATCGCCTTGCTTGCCGTGCTCTGGTTCGCCAGCTTGCTCGCGTCCACATAGGGCGCCAGCGCGGCCGGCACGCTGCTTGCCACCCTGGCGCTGTAGGCGTTCGTCACGATCGCCCCCAGCACGCCTACGCCGATCGAGCTGCCCAGCGAACGGAAAAAGGTCAGCGAGGAGGTCACCTGCCCGATCATGTCCCGGCTGAAGGCATTCTGCACGATGATCGTGAAGAGGCTCATCAGCAGGCCGATGCCCAAGCCCGTGACAATCATGTTGCGGACCACCTCACCATTGGTGGTGGTCGGCGCCATGCGCGACAACAGGAACATGCCGACAGCGCCAACTACAAAGCCGACAATGGCGAGCGACTTGTAGCGCCCCGTGCGCGAGAGCAGCTGGCCACCCACGATGCTGCTGACGATGAAGCCGCCCATCATCGGCGTCAGGATGATACCTGAGTTGGTCGCCGACTGCCCCAGAACCAGCTGGACGAACGGCGCGAGATACGTGATCGCCCCGAACATCCCTGCCGACAGCAGGAACATCGAAAACGTCGAGATCGAGAAGATGTCGTTCTTGAACAGCCCCGGCTGGATGATCGGCTCACGCGCGCGCATCTCCACCAGAAGGAATGCCGCCAAACCCACTATCGCCGCCGCGAAGAGCGTGATAATCTGCCACGAGTTCCACGCCAGCTCCGAGCCGCCCAGCGAAAAGCCCAGCAGCAGGCACACCGCCCACACAACCAGCAGCAGCGCGCCGAGATAGTCGATCGTGTGGCGCCGCCGCAGTGTGGTCACCGGCAACACCACGAACGCCACGACCAGCGCCACCGCCCCAATTGGCATGTTGACGTAGAAGACCCAGCGCCAGCCCCAGTTGTCCGTGATCGCGCCGCCGATCAGCGGCCCGACGATGGACGAGATGCCAAACACCGCCGTGAACAGGCCTTGCCACTTGCCGCGCTCGGCCGGTGGGAAGATATCGCCGATGTAGGAGAGCGCGAGTGGCATCAGTGCGCCGGCTCCCAGACCCTGGAGGCCGCGAAAGAGCACGAGCCCCACCATATTCTGCGCCGTGCCGCACAGCGCCGACCCCACGAGGAAGACCACCATGCCGCCGATGAAGAACCACTTGCGCCCATACAGATCCGACAGCTTGCCGATCACGGGCACCGTGCAGGTGGAGGCCAACAGGTACGACGTAATAACCCAGGTATAGTTCGCCCCGCCCAGCTGCGTGACGATGCGCGGCATCGCTGTACCCACCACCGTCTGATCGAGCGCGGCGAGCAGCATGCCAAGCATGAGGCTGATGATAATGGGTACGACTCGGCGGGCGCCGAGTGTCTCTAAGAGACTCGCCTCTGCCGCGCCAGGCAGTGAACCGGATCGTGAGTCAGCCACCGAATTGGGCGACGCGTTGGTCAAAGTGTCTGCCATGTGAGCGATTAACTCCTCCGTCAACTCGTGGTCAGTCTCTGTGCCTCGGCCAGTTTTCCGTACGCTTGGATTTAGTGGCGCCCTCGCGCCCGCATCACCCGCCATCACCCGCGTTTCCGCCGGCGACCTCGCGCGATACGACAGCCGCCAGCGCGCGTAGGCCCTGAGTCAATGCCGCCAGATCCTCTGGGCTCAGCTGTGCCATCCACCCCTCCATCTGCTCGCCACCACTGCGCTGGAGGCGGGCGACCAGCTCTCTCCCCGTGGCCGAGAGCATCACGAGGGTGCGCCGCCGGTCGTCTGGGTCCTCCATGCGTTCCACATAGCCGAGGTGAACCAGCCGGTCGACCAGAATGCTCGCCGACGGCTTGCTCGTTTTCAGCCATTCCGCCAGCTCGCTGACGTTCATCTCACCCGCCGTAGCCAGCGCCACCAACGCCTTCAGCTGACCCATGGAGAGGTCCAGATGGGCCCAATCCGGCGTGGAGGCGCTATGCATTGCCTGCACGACGGCTCGCTGCGCCTCCACCGCGGCCCGCACCTTCGCTGCTAGGTCCTCTTCGTCCCGCATCATGTTCGTGTCCTTGGTTGCCTCACGCAACGTGAGGAGCATAGCATAATATTTCCGTCCATGCAATCATTTTAGAATATCATAAATAAATTGATTGACGTCTCGCGGCGAGGGGATTACGATACGACAGATAGGCGAAGCACACGCTTCGTCTTCGGGGAAACTGGCGATTATGGGGATCAAATGTAGGCCAGTTGAAGCAGTAGGAAGTAGTTGCAGGTGTAGAGCATTCGCCTCGGCGATCCCCGTGCTCTACCCCAATGGGTCCACATAGAGGGACCGCTTGGTTGCAGGGAGGCGGTAACGCCTCCTGGCACAAGCGTGGCGTTCTGTGCGACTCGTCGGGGTGGAGCCGCACGAATGAAGGCTCGATTCCGATGGGAATCGGGCCTTTTTTTGTTGCTCGAACGGAAGAAAGGACAGCACCATGGGAAACGCACAATTTGACCCTTCGGCAATCAAGGCAGAGCAGCGCGCGCAGTGGAGCGCTGCCGCGCAGGGCTGGCGCAAGCGGTGGGCAATCTTTGAGCGGGGGGCGCAGTCGCTCAGCGACCGGCTGATGGAGCTGGCGCACGTCGCGCCGGGCCAGCGCGTGCTGGACGTGGCGACCGGCATCGGTGAGCCAGCTATGACGGCGGCACGCTGGGTGGGCCCGAGCGGCGCGGTGGTGGCGATCGATCAGGCGCCGCAGATGCTTGCCGTTGCGCGCGAGCGTATGCAGGCGGCTGGCATCCGTACTGTCGAGTTCATCGAGGGCGACGCCGAGACGGCTGCGCTGCCGCTCGACTCCTTCGATGCAATCGTCTGCCGCTGGGGCTTGATGTTCTTTCACGATCCGGTTGGCACGCTCGCGCGCCTGCGCGCCAGTCTCGTCCCAGGCGGTTGGCTCGCAGCCGCCATTTGGGGGCCGCCAGAGCGGGTGCCGATGATCGCGTTGCCGTTTACCGTCCTCACGGGCGAGCTCGGTCAGCCGCCTACGCCGCCACCTGGTCCGAGCCCGTTCGCGCTGGCCGAGCCCACCAGGTTAGAGCAGGTGGTGCGTGACGCCGGCTTTGCGGAGGTGCACGGTGAGCCGTTCACGGTGACCTTCGTGTTCAACTCAGTGGACGAGCTGCTGGGTCACCTGGGAGATGTGTCCGCGCCGCTGCGCGCCATCATGGCGAAGCAGAGCCCCGAGCGCCAGGCCGAGCTATGGAAGAAGCTCGCCGCCGCCGCCGCCTCGTTCGCGGACGCCGGTGGGACGATTCGCCTGCCCAATGACTGCCTGATCGTCGCGGGCCGGCGCTGACGCGCTTCCGCCCTCTCGTCGGCTGAATGTGGTGCGGGTGAGAAGGGTGAGACACTGTCGTGAGCGCTATGCAAGAGCGCGCCCCGCCCGACCGGCGCTACTCGCCAACCTGCCAGCCGGGATCGGTCAGCGCGGCACGGGCAGCTTCCTGCTCCGCCTGGCGCTTGCTGCGGCCCTCGCCGTGCGCCACCGCATGCTCACCCAGCAGCACCTCAACAACAAAGGTGCGGTCGTGCGAGGGGCCGCTCTCGCTTACGACGCGGTAGCTCGGCGTGACGCCGAGCTGGGCCTGCGCGCGCTCTTGCAGCCGCGATTTGTCGTCCTTGATGTGCTTGCCCGCGATGGCCCTAGCGGCCTCCTGGCGCAGCAGCGGCTCCAGAAAGCGCCGCGTCGTGCGCAGGCCGCCGTCCACGTAGAGCGCACCGAGCACGGCCTCGAATGCGGAGGCAAGCAACAGCTCGCGCCCGCGCCCGCCGGTGGCCTCTTCCCCGCGCCCTAGGCGCAGGTGGGGGCCAACGCGCACCGCGCGCGCAAAGCCGGCCAGCGCCGAGGCACGCACCAGTGCCGCCCGCAGATAACTGAGCTCGCCCTCACTGGCGTCTGGATACAGGCGAAACAACAGATCGGAGCTAATCAGCTGCAAGACGGCATCGCCCAGGAACTCCAGGCGCTCGTTGTGGCGCACGCCTGGCACGGTGCTTTCGTAGGCGAAGGAACGGTGTGTGAGGGCATCCAGCAGCAGCTGCGGGTGCTTGAAGGTGTGCCCGGTGGCGGCCTGGAGCGCGGCAATAGTCTGCTCGTTCGGCGCGGGGGCTGTCGCATCGGGCATTCGACTACTACTCCACCGCGAGACCGGCGCCCGTGCGTGCGCGGCCAATCTGGTAGCAGGCGACGCCCTCCGTCGCCAGCGCCGCACGAGCACGCTCCAGCGCGGACGGGTCAACTGCGGCCAGCAGCCCGCCGGAGGTCTGCGGGTCGTAGAGCAGCAGCCGATCTAGCGGTGTGACGGCTTCTCCGTAGGTGGTGTGCGGCTCGACGAATGCGGCGTTGCGCTGCGTGCCGCCGGGGGTATAGCCGGCGGCGGCATAGTCGCGCGCGCCGGCCAGCCAAGGCACCTCGGCAAGCGTGATTTGTATTGCGCAGCCACTCTCGCCGGCCATCTCGAGTGCGTGCCCCAGCAGCCCGAAGCCTGTCACGTCGGTGCAGGCGTGCAGCGCGTCGCCCAGCGTGCGCAGGGCATGCGCGGCGGCGGCGTTCAGCGTCGTCATGCTGGCGACCGCCGCCGCCATGTCGTCGTCGCGCACCGCCTCGCGCTTCTGCGCGGTGGTAATGACGCCAGTACCGAGCGGCTTCGTCAGCAACAGCACATCGCCGGACCGCGCGCCGCCCTTGGTAAAGATGCGCGCGGGATGGACGAGGCCGATGGCGGCCAAGCCGTACTTCGGCTCATGGTCGGTGACCGTGTGCCCGCCGGCGATCACCGCGCCGGCCTCGCGTACCTTTTCGGCGCCGCCACGCAGGATCTCGCTGAGGATCGCCGGATCGAGGTCCTCTGGGAAGCCGACCAGGTTGAGGCAGAAGAGCGGATCACCGCCCATGGCGTAGATATCGCTCAGGGCGTTGGCGGCGGCGATGGCGCCGAAGGCATACGGGTCGTCTACCACCGGCGGAAAAAAGTCTGTCGTGGCCACGATGGCCTGCTCGTCATTCAGGCGGTAGACGGCGGCGTCGTCCGCGACGCGCAGCCCAACGAGCAGATCGGCGGGCGGCTCGCCAAAGATGCCAGCAAGGGGGCGCAGCACGTGCGCCAGGGCGTCGGCGCCCATCTTGGCGGCTCAGCCAGCGCAGCTGGCCATGGTCGTCAGCCGTACTTTTCTGCCCGGCGCCATACGCTTCCCGTTTCCATCTGTCGTGACCCACCACCCATGTCCGGCACGCCCCGTTGCCGCGGAGTGCTTTACTCATTCTAGGGAGTCGGCATGCGCGGCGTCAAACCTTTTCGAGCATGTACGGCATAAGGCGCAGCAAAGTGCGAGGGCGAGCGATCGCACGATCGCTCGCCCTCGACGCACGCAGCGCTGGCGCTATGCCGTCACCTCGGCCGTCTCATGCCTGTGGTTGAGTGCAAGCTTCGGCAATTTGCCGCTCAGCGCCTCGGCCGCCTGCGGGGCTTGCGCCAGCACCGTGTTCAGCGCCTCAACCGCGCGCGGCGCCTGCGCCTGATACTGCTCGAAAGCCGTCTTGGCCACGAGCTCGCCAGTGCGGCGGGCCTGCTCCGCCACTGTGCTGGTCTTGCCCAGCAGCTTGCGGGTGGCCTCGCGGCCCTCCTTACGGGAGAGCACGACGCCCAACGTCACCCCTGCCAGTCCCAGCGCCGTTCCGGCGACCAGCGCCGCCACCTGTGTCCGCTTCATGTGCACCCTCTCCTTCGTCCACGCCGCCGGCTGCGCAAAACAGACGCGGCCGGCACTCGGTCCATACTGTCGTATGGGGAAACGCTCAACAGTACAAGACTCGCCGGGAGGGGCTTTGGTCACCAACCAGCGATGCCAAGCTCTCATTATACGGCGCGCGGCGACGCTGGGTTGTACGCAATAGTGCCGACAGCATCGGCGCGGCTCTCGCTCCACCGTCGCTGCCGTAAGCGCGCCGCGCGCCGTCCCATTGGCGGGCCCTACGATGCGCCTGGACGGTCGTCCGGGCTGGCCTCCGGGGGGGGCTCCACTAGAGGCGGGAGACTCTCTACGTCTGCACCTTCTCCCGCCACGTGGGGCGGGGCGCTCAGAACGCCATCAAGCTCCGGACCGAGCGCACCCGGTGCGACACGCAGCACTGTCGCCTGCAGCTCGGAATCTTCGTTGCTGGGGACAGCTGCGTCATCCGCAGGCGCGGGCTCTCGCCGCAGCGGCGCCGGGCGCGGCGCCCGTCCGTCCAGCACCCACCCGCCGCGCTCGGCCGGCGCCACCGCCGGGCTCTGTTCGCGGCTCCAGCGCAACGCCTGCGCGAACTCTGTCGCATCCTGGTAACGCTCGTCCGCCTCGCGGCGGATGGCCAGCAGGATCACCTCCTGCAACGCCCGCGGCACATCGCGGCGATAGGCCGTCAGCGGTGGCGGATCGGCGACCATGCGGCGCGAGGCGGCGGCGAGCGGCGTGTCGGCCTCGAAGGGCAGCCGCCCAGTTGCCAGCTCATAGAGCACGACGCCCAACGAGTAGAGGTCCGAAGAGGGGCCACCCGGCTCGCCGAGCACTTGCTCCGGCGAGAGGTAGTCGGGTGTGCCGAGCACCTGTCCGGTGACCGTCAAGGTGGTGAGGTCGCCGCCGACCTGGCGCGCGATGCCGAAATCGGTGAGCTTCGCGAGCAGCTCCATACGCGAATCGACGATCATGGTGTTCTGCGGCTTGACATCGCGATGCACCACACCCATCGCGTGCGCGGCGGCCAGCGCGGAGCAGAGCTGCTCGCCGACGCGCCAGATCCACCTGAACGGGAGCGGCCCCCTGGCGCGCAGCAGCTCTTTGAGCGTGCTGCCGAAGACATACTCCATGGCGAGGTAGGGCACCGGCTTGTCGGCGTCCTCCCACGGGACACGCGACGCCGTCGCCAGCGGCACGGTGTAGCCGTAGTCCAGCACGCGCACGATATGGGGGTGCGTCAGCGTGGCGGCCAAATGCGCCTCGCGCCGGAAACGCGCGGCCGCGTCCGGAATGAGTGGGCCGGAGGTACGCAATACCTTCACTGCGACGACCCGTTCGGTATGCAGATCGATGCAACGGTACACGACGGCCGTGCCGCCGACGCCAACGCGCGCCAGCACGCGATAGCGGTCCGCCAGTGGCAGCGCACCGGTCTCGCCTGTGCCCGTTCCCGGCGTCTGTGCTTGCATCGTGCCCCCCACCGCGGATGCTTCCCGCGACCTACGCAGAACGCAAGCAGCATACCACAGTGCAGCGCGCGTGCCCCCTCACCGCGCGCATCCGCGGCCATCCTGAGCGGCGGCCAGCGCTGCTGGCGCCGCCGCCTCGCCTCAGCCAGGGAGCGCGAAGGCGACCGCGACGACCATCGCATAGAAGGCAAGCAGCTGCAAGCCCTCCAGCCAGGTCGTCTCCCCGTCCAGACTGACCAGCGCATACACGAACGCTACCAGGCCAAGCACGATCAGCTCGAGTGGCTTGAAGATCAACGTCAGAATGAGGCCGGGAACGAAGCCGCTGATCGGGAAGCTGAGCAGGACCAGGATCGGCGTCACGAAGAGCGCCACCTGCACGCTTGAGCCAGCAGCCACCGACATCGCGGCCTCCATGCGATTTTGCCAGGCCGCCATCACCGAGCCGGCCTGTTCGCCCAAATTGCAGACCAGGGGGAACAGCACGAGGCCGACCGAGACCGGCGTGAGGAACGGAGAATCGACGATGACGTTATCGGTGACGCTCACGAGCAACCAGGCAATGGCAACGGTGAACAGGGTGACCAACGCCAGCCCGCCCACGGCCAGCCCAACCTCGCGCGGGTGCGCCTTACGATAGGCGCGCCGCCGCAGCTTGTCCGCGTCGCCGGTGGCTTCTTCGCGATCGAGCTCCTTCTCGATGAGGGTTTCGTGCCTGGGGTCGTCCGCCAGCAGCGGAAGCCCCTCAGCAGCCGGTAGCTTTTCCGCCTTGCTCGACTTCTCGCCTGCCGCCTGCTCTTTCGGCTTGGCCTTGGCGCCGACCTCGAAGACTGTCGCCGCGAGGTACGAAACGTAGCTGAGGATGAGGATGATGCCGAAGGGAATGCTGACGTTGATCTCCGCGTCCACCGATGCGTGCTCGGCGAGGCTGACCGCCAGCGTCGGCAGCGCCAGGCCGACGACGGCGATCGCCAGCATGGAGGCGTAGCCCGCCGCGCTCTGGGCGCTGAAGGTCATGCGGCCGTTGCGCAGCGCTGCGAAGAAGATCGATGAGCCCAGGACAAAGAGGATGTTATTGATCACGGAGCCGATCATCAGGCCGCGAATTACGTCAAAATCTAACCGGACCGTGGAGGGTTGCCCGCTCGTGCGCGCCTGCACCAACAAGAGAATGCCGATCGCTAGTTCAGGCGCATTGCCGAACGACGCACCGAGCAAACCGCCGACCTTGTCGCCGTAGAGCTCGGACAGCCGGTCCGTGAGCTGGCCGATGATCGTAGCCAGCGGAATCACCGCGACCAGCGCCAGGCCAAAGATCCAGTAATACAGTGTGCCCGCGTACTGTCCCTGACCATTCAAGTACGCCGCAGCAAACGCCAACGGAATCGCAATGAGCAAGACATTCAACCACTTTGCCTTCACAACCCTCTCCTCGCTGCCAGCCCCCGCGCCAGTAGCCCTACTCCACCGCTGAGTAGCAGTCTAACGTATCGGGCAAGCCCCCACGGTCCGCATCACTGCGGTATAATGCTCGGCATAATTCCGTACCGCATGCCGGCAAGCGCCACATATACTGTGGCGGATGAGCGATTACTGTGGCGGATGAGCGATTACTGTGGCGGATGAGC
>Ga0070706_100004815_pt1 | contig 12928 bp, 14 predicted proteins | sample KBSK5501metaG_FD_65476 | JGI IMG/M metagenome (GOLD analysis project Ga0070706, IMG submission 65476) | Corn, switchgrass and miscanthus rhizosphere microbial communities from Kellogg Biological Station, Michigan, USA - KBS K5-50-1 metaG | ecosystem: Host-associated > Plants > Roots >...
ATCGGTGGTAGAGCGCGCCGTGTTGTTGTGTGAGGGCGACCGAATTGATATTGACGATTTTCCGGCTGAGTTGCGCTCGAGACCCACGCTACTTGACCGCACCGATTTTGAGCTTCCCAACGAAGGGTTTTCCCTGGAGGAGTTTGAACGGCAACTGTTGGAGAAAGCGATGGCCCGAAGCAACGGCGTTATTGCCAAGGCGGCGAAGATGCTCGGGCTCTCCTACAAGACGATGCAGTATCGGTTAGAAAAATTTCAGCTCGGCCGCGGCGCGGCGAGCCGGATGCAGCCGGAAGGACTGGAAGAACAGAATCAACATGGAGGGTGAACGGATGATGAGAACAGCGCGGCAGGCGGTAGGGGCAGTGGTATGTGTCGGACTTTTGGCTGGAGTAACTGGCTGTGACTGGTGGCCGCCGACACTCCAGGAACGCATCGGCCAGCAGGAGGCGCAAATCAAAGCGCTCCTGGGAGAGAAGGCCCGGCTGCAGGCGAAGGTGACGGAGCTGAGCAAGACGCTGGAAGACATGAAGGCTCAAGCCGCGCAGATGGAGCAGACGAACAACAGTCTAAAGACGCAAATGGAACAGCTCAAAGTGTCATTGGCGCAGGCCGAGGCGAAGGCGGCGAAGGTCACAGCCCCCCCGGCGAAGCGGAAGAGATAAAGAAGGTTAAGACCCCGAGGGGGCCGGTGACGAGGGCGCCGGCCCAGCCGAAGAGCCTCTGTCTGAGGACGACGTGGACCCAGAGGCAGCGGGAGAAGCGGGCGTAGAAGTTTTGGCATCACCTTTAGGGGTTGATGAGTCATTCTGCGCGCCGCTAGCTGAAGGCGATTTTTCTTGTGAAGCGGATTTTTCTGGCGCCCCCTGCTTCATTTTATTGGAATAGTCCGTCACATACCATCCGGATCCCTTGAAACTGATGCCGGATGCAGAAATCAGCTTCGTGACGGGCAGCGAACAGATCTGGCAGCTTGTGACCGGGGCGTCACTGAATTTCTGTTTAACTTCGAAGTGATGCCCTGCTTCGCATCCATACTCATAGACCGGCATGCTGATGCTCCTTCATTAAGAAAAGTAACACTTTTCTGGCGCTGGTCAAGCCCCGCAAGGGACATTTACGAAAGCCCGAGCACGGCCGCTTCGATCCGTTCCATTCCCTCGGCGATCTTGCGGATACTGGTCGCATAGGAGAATCGGAGGTGGGCCGGGGCGCCGAAGGCTTCCCCCGGGACGGTCGCCACCCGGGCTTCCTTTAACAGATAGGAGGCCAAATGAGCGGACGAGCTGATGGGTCCATGGGGAGAACTCCGGCCGAGCAACCGACCGACGGACGGGAATACGTAAAAGGCCCCGCTCGGCATCGGACATTCAATTCCGGGAATCTTGTTCAACCGTTCCACGATAAACCGCCGCCGCTTGTCGAATTCCGCCACCATTTCCGTAATGCAATCGTCTTTCCCCTGAAGCGCGGCCACCGCGGCTTTTTGCGCGATGGAATTCGGATTCGAGGTGCTTTGGCTCTGCACCGTCCCCATTGCCGCGATGAGGGCCAGAGGGCCTGCGGCATACCCGATGCGCCACCCCGTCATCGCATAGGCTTTCGACACGCCGTTGACCACAACGGTCTGTGCCTGGACATCAGCTCCCAATGACGCGATGCTGATATGCTCGGCGCCGTCATAGATGATCTTCTCGTAGATTTCATCCGAAATAATCAGAATGCCCCGCTCAAGAGCGATCTTCGCGATGACCTCCAGCGTCCGGCGCTCGTAGATGGCCCCCGTCGGATTCCCGGGGCTGTTCACCACGAAAGCCTTCGTGCGAGAGGTCAGGTACGGTTCGAGAAGTTCGGAAGTGAGCTGAAAGCCGGTCTTCTCGCTAGTGGGGACGAAGATCGGTGTCGCCTCATTCAGGAGCACCTGATCCGGGTAGGATACCCAATAAGGAGAGGGGATGATCACTTCGTCACCAGCTTCGAACAGGGCTTGGGCGAGGTTGTAAAGAGAGTGTTTGGCGCCGCAGGAAATCAGAATTTGGCCTTTCTCATAGGAGAGGCGCTGATCCCGCCGGAGCTTCTCGATGACGGCTTGCTTCAGGTCATCCGTGCCGCCGGTCGCCGTATATTTGGTGAACCCGTTTCGGATTGCTGCGATGCCGGCTTCCTGGATGGGCGCCGGTGTGTCAAAATCCGGTTCCCCTGAGGCGAAATCGATCACGTTTATCCCGCGCGCGGCCATCGCTTTGGCTTCGGCCGTCATGCTGAGGGTCGGGGAGGGCGAGATCTGGCTCACTCGCTTGGCGAGCTTCATGAGGAAGAGCTCTGGAATTTCGCGATCACGTGGCGAGCCACGTCGGGGTGGAGAAGGTCGCCGAGAGCCCCTCCGAAACGGGCGACCTCCTTAATGATGGTGGAGGTTAAGTAGATGTATTCCTGACTCGGCATGAGGAACACGGTCTCGGCGCTTGGATCCAAGTTTCGGTTCATAAGCGCCACCTGAAGTTCGAACTCAAAATCAGATACGGCACGAAGCCCGCGAATGATCGCGTCTGCTCCCCGGTCGCGCACAAACTGCACCAGCAGTCCGTGAAAGGGCTCGACCTCGACGCGGGGCAGTTCCTTCGTAACGGCCCGCACCATTTCGACCCGTTCGTCCAGATCGAACAGCGGATGCTTTTGCGGATTGAGGGCAACCGCGACGTACACCTTGTCGAAGAGCCGCAGGCTGCGTTTGATGAGGTCCACATGACCGTTCGTAATCGGATCGAAGGTCCCCGGATAGACGCCGATCCTCATGCAAGATCCTGTGGCGTCTGAGGCTGATAGACCGAGAGGATGGTATCACCGTGCCGGTAGGATTTTACAAAGACGAGACGACCGACCCGGACCGGTAGCTGGACCTTGTGAAAGTGCTCAATAACTACCACTCCGTTGACAGCAATAATAGCATCGCCCCCCAATAATGGCAACACACGCCGCTCGTCAATGGCGTGATACGGGGGGTCGACAAAAGCGATGTCGTAGGGCTCACCTGATGCCTGTTTTAGGAAACGCGAGGCGCTCATGGCCCGAACGTCCGCTAAGTGCGCGTATCCGCAGCGCCGAAGATTGGATTTGACCATGCGATAGGAGGCCGGATTGGATTCGACGAATGTCACGTATCCGGCGCCTCGACTGAGGGCCTCGATGCCGATCAAACCGGTGCCGGCATAGAGATCGAGCACGCGGGCACCGGGGATCCGGTCGGAGAGGATGTTGAATAACGCGGCTTTGACGCGACCGGCGGTCGGTCGGGTGCCTGCCACTCGGGGACCGGCCAACTGGCGCCCTCGCAATGCGCCTCCGAGGACTCGCATACCTAAACTGTAGCCTCTTTCCGAGCGTTTTGACAATCGAAAATCTGCTTGACTATCATGGATCGACGCTCGTAAGGTGTCGCTCCAGAACAGCCAGATGACCACGAAGAAGCAGGGAAAGTCACAGAGGGGGATGGCTGGAGTCGCTGGCAGGACGAAATCGGACGTGCTAAGGAGAGATAGGTTCCGGAGCGTTCGCCGGAGGCTGCTTGCGCTGATTTTCTTTGATGGTCGGGTCGACCATCGCGCCGCAATTCAAGCATTTCCAGGCATAACAGACCAGGAAGTAGTCAGACAACCGCTCCTGGACCATCAATCCTTTGCATTTGGAACAGTGCATACGAGCCGAAAATAGAGCAATGGAGGTGCCGAAAATATCTTTTCAATCATTTCGCTGGGTTGGGCTACTTCTGGGCGGCATGCCTTTATCTTCGGGATCTATCTCTGTGTCAAAAAAGCCTATTGGCTGTGGGAGAGGCCACACAGAGGCCACACTCGAGGAGGCTCGTGGGAATCGAATCCTGGCCGGCGGAGGAGCGACCGCGGGAGCGACTCTTTCGTTACGGAGCCGACACTTTAACGGATGGCCAGCTTCTGGCCATCGTGCTGGGAACGGGTCATGCCGGCGATTCGGCCTTCGATCTTGGGGTGACTGTCCTCAGTCAGCATGGAGGGTTGAACGGACTGGACCAACAGGGAATTCGAGAGCTTTGCGCGATTCCCGGCATCGGACCGGCGAAGGCTGCCGTGATCAAGGCCGCCCTGGAAATCGGCAAGCGGGCCATCGCGGCTCCCTTGACAACCGGGCGACGCATCGGTTCGAGCCAGGATATTTTTCGCCATTACCGCCCATTGATGCGGGGCTTGCGCCGCGAAATCTTCAAGGTGATTCTGCTCGACGGCAAGAATACGATCATCAAGGATGTCACCGTCTCGGAAGGAAGCCTGACGCTCAGTCTGGTACACCCGCGGGAAGCGTTTGTGCCGGCAGTGAGAGAGTCGGCCGCCGCCGTCATCTTTGTGCACAATCATCCAAGCGGCGATCCCGACGCGAGCCCCGAAGATCGCGCCTTGACGGAACGCCTCGTCTCAGTCGGGGAACTTGTCGGGATACGGGTTCTGGATCACGTCATCATCGGAGACCGCCAGTACCTCAGCTTTGCCGATCAGGGATGGATACGGGCGTAGCGTCAACAGACTGGAGGAAAGGTCGCAATGCCTGCACATAAAAAACAAGTCCGAGGAAGGCACCACAGCGCCACGAAGAAGGTTGTAAGCGCGAAGAAGAGCGCTCCGCCTGCGAAGGCTGCCAAGGCGGCGAAGGCGGTTCGCGTCGAGCCCCCGCCGCCAGCAAAGAGTTCCGGGGACGTGGGGGCGCACGTGCGGCGCCTGACCGGCGAGGTGGAGACTCTGAAGGCGGAATTACGGAAACGTCCTGGCGGAACTGGTCCGGAAGCATCTTCTCGCCGCGATCTGGACAAGATTCTTGCCGATCGTCTCGCCCGTTTGGATGAAAAGATCGAATCGCTTTGGGGCCGAGTGGCCGATCTCGAAGAACATTTCGAGGGAGAGGGCGGAGGCCGGACTCGCGAGCCCGATTTCGACGAGACACCCGATCGCGATTTCTACGAGCGTTAGCCAGCGATCTGCATCTTCGCGCCTGAAGTCGGCGCACGTTTTCCGCTAGATTAAGTGTAAATACGTAATCATCTTCCGTTGACTCGGCAAAACGGGCTGTGCTACCGTGATCGGCATGACCGCCCCGTGCTACGCCCCAGATTTCAAGCGGTTTTGCGCGCTTGCGAAGTGCGGAAACCTCATTCCCGTCTTCCGGGAAGTGCTGGCCGACTTCGAAACTCCCGTGTCGGCCTTTGCAAAGATCGATCAGGGGCCATGCGCGTATCTGTTGGAAAGCGTTGAGGGGGGAGAAAAATGGGCGCGGTACTCGTTTTTAGGCAGCGGTTCGCCCATCCTTGTGCAGGAGAGTGAAGGCGAGCTCGTCCTGTCTGATGGGCCGCGCAGTCGTCGCATTCCGGTGACGAAGGATCTTCTTCATGGTCTCCGGGAGATTATGGCGGAGTACCGCCCGGTCTCTGTGCCGGGTCTCCCGCGGTTCTGCGGCGGCGCGGTAGGGTATTTAAGCTATGATGTTGTCCGGCAATTCGAGCGTCTCCCATCGCTTCGCAAGGAGACCCTGGGTCTACCCGATCTCAGCTTCCTTCTGACCGATACCCTAGTGATCTTCGACAACGTCGCGCAGACGATCAAGGTGGTCGCCAATGCTCGGCCCGCGGAACGTGGACTCCGAAGAGCATACGATGAGGCCATTGGCCGCATTGAAGCGATCATCGGCCGCCTGCGGACGAAACGGCCCGGTCTCCCGGCGCCTTCGAAGCGTCGCCGGCGGCCCCTTGTCTTCACCCCGAACATGAGCAAAGCTGACTTTGAAAAAATGGTGATGCAGACGAAGCAGTACATCCAGGCCGGAGACATCTTTCAGAGCGTGCTTTCCCAGCGTTGGCAGGCGGCGCTCGGCGCCCGACCCTTCGATATCTATCGGGCCCTTCGGGTCATCAACCCTTCCCCCTATATGTTCTACCTAAGATTTCCACAGGTCGAGCTGGTGGGGGCGTCACCGGAAGTGCTGGTGCGCTGCGAGGACGGCGTCATTCAACTGCGTCCGATTGCGGGCACCCGTCCTCGGGGGAAGACGGACGAGGAGGATCGGGCGTTACGGGAAGACCTGCTGGCGAACGCCAAGGAGCGTGCGGAGCACGTGATGCTGGTCGACCTCGGCCGCAACGACGTGGGCCGGGTCGCGCGCCCTGGCTCGGTGCGCGTGAAGGATTTCATGGTGGTCGAGCAGTATTCCCATGTGATGCATCTCGTGTCGCAAGTGGAGGGACGGCTCGAGGCGGGCAAAGACGCCTACGATGTCCTACGCGCCTGCTTTCCGGCGGGGACTGTCTCGGGAGCTCCGAAGATCCGCGCGATGGAGATCATTGAAGAGTTGGAACCCTCGCGTCGAGGACCCTACGCCGGGGCGGTCGGCTACCTCGGGTTTTCCGGCAATCTGGACGCCTGCATCAACATCCGCACGGTGGTGATCAAAGGTCGCCAGGCCTATATCCAAGCGGGAGCGGGAATTGTGGCCGATTCCGACCCCGAGGCGGAATACCAGGAGACCTGCAACAAGGCCCAGGCGATGAGGCGGGCAATCGAAATGGCTGAGGCGGGCTTAGACTAAGCCATGGTGTTGGTCATCGACAATTACGACTCGTTCACCTATAACCTGGTCCAATATCTTGGCGAACTGGGTCAGGAACTGAAAGTGGTCCGGAACGACGCAATGACCGTCGATGAGATCGCGGCACTCAAGCCAGAGCGCATCGTGATCTCGCCGGGGCCGTGCACGCCGAAAGAAGCCGGCATCTCCGTCGACACCATCAAGCGTCTGGCGGGGGCCATTCCGATTCTCGGCGTCTGTCTTGGTCATCAGAGCATCGGAGAAGCATTCGGCGGGGAGGTAGTCCGCGCCGAACGTCTGATGCATGGGAAGACGTCCATGATCCGTCATGATCAGCAAACGATCTTTCGCAATCTGCCCAACCCGTTTGAAGCGACGCGCTACCATTCGCTGATCGTCCGACGCGAGACGCTCCCCTCCTGTTTGGAAATCTCGGCGGAGACGGCGGAGGGAGAGATCATGGGCCTTCGCCACCGCACTCTTCCCGTCGAAGGCGTGCAGTTCCACCCGGAATCCATCCTGACCCGTCCCGGCAAAGATCTTCTTCGCAACTTCCTGAACCTCTGATCGCGCCAGCCATGATCAAGGACGCCATCGCCAAACTCATCGAGCGGCAATCCTTGACCGAGACCGAAGCGGAAAGCGTGATGCTCGAGATCATGGAGGGGCAGGGAACGTCCGCTCAGATCGCCTCCTATTTGACGGCCCTTCGCATCAAGGGCGAAACCGTTGAGGAGATCACGGGCTCGGCGCGGGCCATGCGGGCGAAGGCCGTGCGGATTCGGCCGACGGACCCACTCGTCGTGGACACCTGCGGGACCGGCGGGGACGGGGCAGGCACGTTCAATGTGTCGACGACAGTGGCGCTCGTACTGGCCGGGGGCGGCCTCACGGTCGCGAAGCACGGGAATCGCGCCATCTCCTCGGCCTGCGGGAGTGCCGACGTTCTGCAGGCCTTGGGCGTGCGGATCGATCTGCCGCCCGAGCGCGTGGAAGAATGCGTCAATGAAATCGGTGTGGGTTTTCTGTTCGCGCCGATGTTTCACACGGCGATGAAGCACGCGGCCGCGGCCAGGCAAGAAATCGGGATCCGCACGATCTTCAACCTGCTCGGACCCTTGACGAATCCGGCAGGCGCGTCGATTCAGATCATCGGCGTCTATGACGAGGCACTCACCGACATGCTGGCGAAGGTCCTTATGAATCTTGGGTCGCGGCACTGTTACGTGGTGCACGGCCTGGACGGTGTGGACGAGATTACGCTAACCACCCGGACACGTGTTACCGAGGCGAGGGCGGGCCGGATCACCAGTTACTTCATCGAGCCGGGCGATTTCGGATTCGAGCGAGTCCGTCTGAAAGATGTGAGCGGAGGAAATATCGAGGAGAACGCACGCATCACCCGGGACATTTTGGAGGGGCGCGAGGGCCCTCGTCAGCAGCTGGTCCTGCTCAACGCCGCTCCCGCGTTTGTGGCGAGCGGGAAGGCGGCGACGCTCCAGGAGGGGGTGGATCGGGGCCGCGCCGTCATTCGATCGGGAGCGGCCATGCAGAAGCTGGAGAGCCTCATCAAGTACACAAATCGGTAACCCGGTGATTCTCGATCGGATACTCGAACATAAGAAGCAAGAGATCAAGGAGAAGAAGAAGGCGACCTATTTGGCGGACCTCAAGGCTAGGATCCGGGAGGCGCCGGCTCCGGTGGGGTTTTATGCGACGCTCGCGGGGCTGGAGGCACCACCCCCGGTCGGCCCGAGCCGCCCGGCGTCCTTCCTCCGAGGCGCCACTCCTCGATTGATTGCCGAAATCAAACAAGCTTCCCCGAGCAAAGGGATGCTTCGCGAGGACTTTGATCCGCTCGCCATCGCCCGAATCTATCAGGAGCACGGCACCTCGGCGCTTTCGGTTCTGACGGATCAACACTTCTTTCACGGCAGTCTCGACATTCTCAAAACGATTCGGGAATCGGTTCCACTCCCCGTCCTGAACAAGGAGTTCATGATAGACGAGCTCCAATTCTATGAGGCGCGGGCGTATTTTGCGGATGCGGTACTGCTCATCGTGGCCGCGCTGGACCGCGCGCAGCTCATCGATTACTATCACCTGGCTCGCCAGGAATTCGGCCTCGATGTCCTGATCGAAGTGCATCACGAACGCGAGCTGGATCTCGTGCTCGAGCGTCTCCCCGAGGCGCCGTTGGTAGGGATCAACAACAGAGATTTGACGACCTTTGTCACCTCCTTGGACGTGACCTGCCGGCTGGCAAAGCGCATCCCGGTCGACAAATTGATTGTGAGCGAGAGCGGAATTGCCACACGCGATGACGTGCGTCGGGTCGCGGAAGCGGGCGTTGGAGCCATCCTCGTCGGGGAAGCGCTGATGACCGCGGGAGACATTGGGGCGAAAGTGAAAGAACTGATCGGAGCCGAGGAGGCAGGGGCCGCGGACTGAGGTTATTTTCGTTTCTTGGCTTTCGTGAGTTTGGCCGCCGCCGGTGATGTTTTCGGGCCCAACGTGTGTTCGATATAGACAATCACATCGCCGACGGTTTGCAGCTTTTCAAGGTCCTCGTCAGGGATGGAGAGATTAAAGGCCTCTTCAATCCGATACAACAATTCGATAATCGCGAGAGAATCAAGGCCCAGATCCTCCCGTAAGGACAGCGTCGCCCCTAATTTGCGTTGATCTTTGTTTAAATAGTCCCCTAAGGCCGCGATGACCTGGCTCGCCACGGCCGATTGCTGAGGCCGATGTACGGCCGTCCTCCTCACTGCCATTTCTTAAATACCAGCGCGGCATTATTGCTTCCGAAACCGAAGGCATTGAGCAATGCGACCTTCGCGCGCCGTTCCTGGACCTTCGCGGAGATTCCGGGAAGCGCGCAGTCGGAGTCGGGATGCTCATAATTAATTGTCGGATGGATCTTGCCGCTCTGAAGGGCTAAGACGGACGCAACCGCGCCGATCGCGCCGGCGGCGCCGAGCGTATGGCCGATCAAGGACTTGGTCGCGTTTACGACGACGTGATTGGCGCGGCCTTTCAACAACCGTCGAATCCCTCTTACCTCCGCGGCATCACCGACCATTGTGGACGTCGCATGAGCGTTGATGTAATCGACCTGAGCGGGGGTGATCCCAGCATCGTCGAGAGCCAAGGCCATCGTCGTGGCCATGTCGGCCCCGTCCTCCCGGGGAATGACGACATGGAACGACTCGCTGGTGGCGCCGTAGCCGGCGACTTCGGCATAAATCCCCGCGCGGCGCTTTTTCGCATGAGACAGCGATTCTAAAATTAAGGCCCCCGCGCCTTCTCCCATGACGAAGCCGTCCCGCAGTTGATCAAAGGGGCGAGACGCGAGATTCGGGGTCTTGTTAAATTTTGTCGACAGCGCCCTAAGCGAGCAGAAACCGGCGAAGACTAAGGGCGTCAAGCTCGCGTCCGCCCCGACGGCGATCACGACATCTGCCTGGCCGGCGCGAATGGTCGCGAGGGCTTGGCCGATGGCGTGTGCGCCGGATGAGCACGCCGTCGAAATCGTGAGATTGGGGCCTTTCGCGCCATGTTGAATCGCTAACAGCCCCGAGGCAGAGTTCAGGGTAATCGTGGGAATAAAGTTCGGATGCACTCTCTCGGGTCTCTGGGAGAGATAGAGCTTGGTGATCTCTCGTTCTCCCATCATCATCCCGCCCATTCCTGCCCCGACGATCACGCCGACGCGATGGGGTTCTTCGTGCTCCATGGAAAGCGAAGCATCCCGCAGCGCTTCCGTTGAGGCAACCATCGCGAATTGAGCATACCGATCCACGCGTTCGGCCACACCGGCCTCGAGGAATTGTGCGACTTGAAAATCCCGCACCTGTCCCCCGATCTGACACCGATAGGCGTCCAAAGGAAAGCCCGCCCAGGGCCGAAGGGCCGTAATGCCCGACCGTCCTTCCAACGCGGCCTTCTCAAATTGGCTCACCCCGATCCCGATCGGGGACACCACCCCAAGCCCTGTAATTACTACGCGACGTTGCATTCAGTCCCTACACTTCAATTGCAGGTTTTACTCCACGGGCCCCCCACAGTCAACTTGAATTCACCATGCATGAGCGCGTCCTCAGGATCGATTCAGGGGTCCCGTCACGGTCAGGCCATTGTCCGAAACCCGATGGATTCTAATAATGCCTGCATATCGATGTGCGCCATTAACCGGGAGCGCTCACGGTCCCAGGTCTGGGGCAGGCCGTGGCCGTACGGCAGCTCGCCGATAAGGCGAAGCCCGGTCCATTGCAGGATGGTGCGGATCGTGTCATGACCGTCTGCATTGTCTGGTGGAGCGGTCGGGTTGTTGAAGAGAATCCCGACTATGGGGATGTCCCTGCGTCTCAGGCATTCGACCGTTAACAGGGTATGGTTGATGCTGCCGAGACCCGAACGTGCGACGATCAGCACCGGAAGGCACAATAGATGAATCAGATCGGTGACGAGAAAACCGGGGGCGAGAGGAACCATGACGCCACCGACGCCCTCGATGAGCATGCAATCATGCCGGGAAGCCAGCGCTTCGTAGGCCGAGACAATACGCTGGACGTCGATCAAGAGATCTTCGGCCTCGGCGGCGATCAGCGGCGCAGCGGGCGCCTGCAGCCGATAGGGAGCGATCATTTCTCGCGGGACTGCGCTTGGGGCAACCGATATGAGCCAGTCTGAGTCAGGCAGGACTCCAACACCGATTCCAGTCTCGATCGGTTTCATAACGCCGGCATTGAGCCCGTGAGCCCGTAGACACACGGCTAGGACGCCGGTGGCAATCGTCTTTCCCACGGCGGTGTCGGTGCCCGTCACGAACAGCCCTCGGGGAGTGCCTGCGGAACTCAAAGAGGCAGTATCCGGCTGTCGAAATTGAACACCTGCCCGGAGACGTTCCGCATGGCCGCGACCGCGACCACAAACTCAGCCACAGATTCCATCGTGGCGCCAGACTCCAGTACCGGTGCGAAGGGCGGCTGGCCGGAGTTCTGCTGGTATCCGGTCAAGGCCGTGGCATGCCATCCGGGGAGAATCATATTGATCGTGATACGGTCGGTGCCCCACTCCCGTGCCGCGCTCTTCATCAGTCCGAGCAGGCCCGCTTTCGCCGCAGCGTAGGAGGACTGACCAGGACGTCCTTGAATTCCCGAGTGAGAGCCGATCAGAAGGACCGCACCTCTGCCCTGCCGTTGCATCACCGCGCCTGCGGCGTGAAGACAATGAAACGTTCCCGTCAGGATCGTCCCCAAGACCCGATCCCAGGAATCTTCCGAGAGCCGGACAAGAAGCTCATCTGCACTCACCGCTGCGTTGCAGATGAGGACATCCAAACGTCCCCAGCGATCGATGATCGTGGAGACCATGGCGTTGACCGCTTTGGCGTCCCCGACATCGGCCTGGTGCGGAAAGGCCTCTCCGCCGGCAGCTTCGATCGCGCGCGTGCTTTCGAGGGCGCCGATCGTATCCCTGCGATAGTTGGCGGCGACGCGGTATTCGTTGCCGCCAAAAGCGGTAGCGATGACGCGGCCGAGACCCCTGGATGAGCCGGTGACGAGGACCACTGGCCAGTTTGATGATCTGCTCATAGCGGGTGCCTGTGCATGATGTGCTGTTACGGAGCGGCAAATTATAGCAGACTTGATGGCGCAAAGGGCCGTATGCTACCGTACCACTTCTTGGAAGGATGCGTTCAATGAAGAGACGCATGCGGCATTCTATCGGGTGGACAGCCCTAGCGATAGGCTTGACCATCGTCATAGCCGGCGATGCCACCCGGGCGGCGGAAAACCAGCCGCTGCTCCGGGAAGTGCAGAATACCGAGGAGTATTTTCCAGACGGCATCGGAAGCGTCTGGCAATATGTCGGGCATACTCATACCGAGCAAATCGAGAGGATCTCGGAAGTCACGTTTAAGAATGAAGTCACGACGATCGGCACCTCGAACATGCATGGCGTGATGGTGAAAATCTTTCGGGAGACTAATCAGGGCAACAAGGGGCCCTCTGACGGTTTCTTCCGGCGCGATGCGTCCGGCATCGTGTACTATGGCAGCCAGCCGACCACGTCATTCGAACAGCAGTTGGTTCCCTATCGCATCCTGAACTTTCCGCTGGTCATGGGAACGACGTTTCAGCAGTTGAAGAAAACGAACGTCGACATGCAGGCGGATCTTGATGGAGACGGACGCCCGGAACGGGGGGATGTGGTGGCGGATGCGCGGATCGTCGGTTATGAACCCGTGACCGTTGCTGCTGGAACCTTCCCCGACGCGTTGCGCATCGATGCCGCTATGACCATCTCCATCACGTTA
>Ga0070706_100004819_pt1 | contig 12920 bp, 15 predicted proteins | sample KBSK5501metaG_FD_65476 | JGI IMG/M metagenome (GOLD analysis project Ga0070706, IMG submission 65476) | Corn, switchgrass and miscanthus rhizosphere microbial communities from Kellogg Biological Station, Michigan, USA - KBS K5-50-1 metaG | ecosystem: Host-associated > Plants > Roots >...
GACTGGCGGCCATGTTGCGGACGACCTCGTCGGTCACGCGCTTTTCCTCGTCGCCTCGACCGCTTCGCGCGCGAGCCGAGGCGCTGGTGTTCAGCGAGGCTGAGCTCGGACTCATTCCAGACGTTCGCCGACCAGGCTGCGATCGCCATCGCGAACGTGGACCTTTTCGAGACGGTCGAGCGCCAGCGCAAGGAGCTCTCGCGCTTCATCTCGCCCCAGGTCGCCGCCCTCATCACCAGCGAGCAGGGCGCGAAGATGCTCGAGGGGCATCGCCGACAGATCACGGTGGTGTTCCTGGACCTCCGCGGGTTCACGGCCTTCGCGGAGACGGCGGAGCCCGAAGAGGTCCTCGGCGTCCTCCGTGAGTACCAGCGGTCGATGGGCGAGCTCATCGTCGCGCACCAGGGAACACTCGAGCACTTCGCAGGTGACGGGATGATGGTCTGGTTCAACGACCCGCTCCCGGTCGAGGGTCACGAGCTGCAGGCGGTCCGCATGGCCTGCGCGATGCGCGAGCGGTTCAGCGAGCTGGCCAAAGCCTGGGAGAAGAAGGGCTACGAGCTCGGCTTCGGCGTTGGCATCGCGACCGGATACGCCACGCTCGGGCGCATCGGCTTTGAGGGCCGATACGACTACGGGGCGATCGGCAACGTCGTCATCCTGGCGCAGCGGCTTTCGGCCGAAGCGAAGTCGGGGCAGATCCTCTTGAGCCAGCGTGTCCAGGCCGCGGTCGAGACCGATGCCGAGACCACGCCCGTCGGGGAGCTCACCCTCAAAGGCTTCACCCGGCCGATCCCGGCGTTCGACGCGCGCTCAGTGAGGACGCCGGCGCCCGTTCGCTCCTGACCGCATCGGAAAACACGCGAGGACCTGCACATGCTAATGTATGTGTATGTTTGGCCGGCGGCTTCAGATACTTCTCGATGACCGACGCTATCGGCGTCTCGCTATCCGTGCCCGTCAGACGAACAAGTCCGTAGGGGCACTGGTCCGCGAAGCGATCGACCTCGCCTATCCGGCCGGATCGGCGCAGCGCTCCACGGCGTTTCGGACGATCTCCGAGGCGCCGCGCATCGAACTGCCGTCGCCCCGAGAGCTCCGTCAGGAGCTCGAGGAGGTCCGTGCGGGTCGCGCGTGATCATCCTCGACACGACGGTACTTGCGTACGCGGTCGGTGCCGATACGAAGCTCGCCCAGCCCAACCTCCGAATTCTGGAAGCGGTGCGCGACGGAAGACTGGAAGCGACAACGACGGCCGAAGTCATTCAGGAGTTCGCCCACGTGTACGCGCGGCGCCGGGACCGGGCGCAGGCCGTTCAGTTGGCTCGCGCTTACGCCGAATTGTTGACGCCGCTCGCCGTGGTCGACCGGAGCGAGCTCGAGGCTGGGTTTGCATTGTTTGAACAGGTTCGCGTGCTCGGTGCATTCGACGCTGTGCTCGCGGCTGTGGCGCTTGGCCATGGAGCGGAGGCGCTCGTCTCCGCCGATCGCGCGTTCGGCGCGGTGCCAAAGCTACGCCATGTCGATCCGTTCTCGTCGATCGAAGAGGTCTTCGCCTAAGCGAGTCCGGCGCGCGTAAGGAGCGGCTGCAGCTGCTCGGCGGCCTTCGCGCGCACTTCGTCGGGATCCATCTTCGTCGGCCGACCGTCGCGAACGAGGAACTCGCCATCGACGAGGACGTGGCGTACCGCGCGCGAGCCGCCCCCGAACAGGATCCGCGCCGCGGGATCGCCGCCCGGGCCGTCGAGGCGATTCACATCCAGGACCACCAGGTCGGCGCGCTTTCCTTGCTCGAGCGTGCCGACCTCCTGATCGATCCTGAGCATCTTCGCCCCCTCGCGGGTCGCGAGCGCCATCGCGTCCGAGGCGGTCAGCGTCCCGAGCCCGCTCACCACGCGCGCGAGCAGGGTCGCAAGCCGCATCTCCTCGAAGCCGTCGAGCTGGTTGTTGCAGGCGGCGCCATCAGCCCCGATGCCGACGGTGATGCGCGCGGCCCGCAGCTTCGCGACCTGCGCGATCCCCGAGCCGAGCTTGAGATTCGAGGAGGGACAGTGCGCGACCGATGTCTTCGTCGTGCGTAGGATCTCGATCTCCTGATCGTCGAGGTGCACGCCGTGCGCGATGATCGCCCGCTCGCAGGCGATCCCCGTGTCGAGCAGGTACTGCATCGGCGTGCGACCCGTCGCCATGACCACGGCGTTGCGTTCGTCGACGCTCTCATTCGAGTGGGTGTGGACCAAGAGATCGCTCAGCTTCGCGAGCTGCGTGACCGCCTCGAGGAGCTCGCGCGTGCACGACAGAGCGAAGCGCGGCATGTACACGTACCCGATGCGACCGCTCGATGCCTTGTGCCACCGCTTTGTCAGAGCACCTGCCGCGTCGAGGGACGCGCGTGTCGTTTCCACTAGGCTCGGTGGCACGCCCTCGCCGAAATCCATCATGGCCTGCCCGAACCGTGCGCGGATGCCGCTCCGCACTAGCTCCTCCGCGACCACGTCGCCGAACTTCGTCGTTCCCATGTCGAGGATCGTCGTCGTCCCGGTCATGAGGAGATCGAGGAGGCCGAGGCGGATGCTCGCGCGGACGGAGGCCTCGTCGTGCGCGGCCTCGAGCGGCCAGATGCGCGCGCGAAGCCATTGGAGCAGCGGCATGTCTTCGGCGAGTCCGCGGAACAGCGTCTGGACGAGGTGCACGTGCGTCTGGACAAGCCCGGGCATGACGACGCAGCCCGATATGTCGACGATCTCCGTGTCAGGCGGCGGCGTGACCTGGCCCAGACCGCCGATGCGGGTACCGCTGACCATAAGATCGCCGAAGATCGGACGCGGGCTGTCCCTGAGCGGCAGCAGTGTGCCGCCGCGCAGCAGGACGCTCACGTCTGATACGCCAGCTCGCGCAGCGCGGTCGCGAGAGTGCGAGTCCCCAGCACGACGTCCTCGGCGGCGGTCGCCTCATCGGGGCAGTGGGAGCGCCCGCCGATGCTCGGCACGAAGAGCATGCCGGCGTTCGCCGCGGCGGTGAGCACTTGCGCGTCGTGGCCCGCGCCGCTCGTCATGTCGCGCGGCTCTATGCCGGCGGCAAGGCAGGCACGGCGCAGCGCGTCGGCGATGCGCGGCGAGAGGGTCACCGGGGGACGATCGCGAAGCGTGCGGATCTCCACGTCCAATCCACGTTCGCGGGCGATCGACTTGCACGCATCCCCGATCTGGGTGAGAAGCTCGTTCCGCCGCCAAGGATCCGGATGCCGTGCGTCCACGGTGAAACGCGCGACGCCCGGGACGACGTTCACCTGCCCGGGCTCGACGGCGATCGTCCCGACCGTCGCCACGGCGGGGTGACCCATGCGCACGGCCGTCTCGGCGATCGCGATGGTCATCGCGGAGGCACCCAGGAGCGCGTCGCGGCGTCGCGTCATGGCCATCGCCCCGGCATGGTCCGGCTGCCCGCGGACCGTGATGTCGAGATGCGCCGTTCCCGCGATCGTCGTCACCACTCCGAGGCGCGGGCCATGGTCCTCAAGCACCGGGCCCTGCTCGATGTGCAGCTCGACGAACACATCGATATCGCGCCGCACCGCGTTGGCCGCCGTCGCCGGGTCGAGGCCGACGGAGCGCATCGCATCGGCGAGCGAAACGCCGTCGCCGTCGCGGACCCGCTCCGCTTCATCAGGCTCGAGACGGTCGGCGATCGCGCGCGCTCCCCAGAAGTTGGTGTTGAAGCGGCTGCCCTCTTCCTCGCAAATCGCCACGCACTCGGTGATTCGAGCGGGCCGTCCGAACCGCTCCCAGAGGCTGGTCACGGCCTCTATCCCGGCCACGACGCCGAGCGCGCCATCGAGCGCGCCGCCGCCGCGGACCGTGTCGATATGCGATCCGGTCACGATCGCGCGTCCTCCGCGCGAGCCCTCGATCCGCCCCCACACGTTGCCGACGGCGTCCCGCCGCACGAAGAGACCGGCCTCCTTGAGCCAGCTCGTGACGAGCTCCATCGCCGAGCTCCACGCGGGGGTGTACAGGGCGCGATAGATCCCGCCTTGGGCGAGGGCGCCGCGTTGTGCGAGGTCGTCGAGCCGGCGCAGGAGCCTGCGCTCGTCGATCGCGACCAGCTCGTGCGTGGTTGTGGCGGTCATGCTCTCGTACCTCCCTCCCTCGCGATGAATCGTCCGTGCGGCGCGTTCGTGACGATCTCACCGTCACGGTAGATGACGCGACCGCGCACGAGCGTGAAAACGACTCGGCCGCGGAACGAGCGTCCGACGTACGGGTCGACTCCGCGCGTGTGCGATCCCTCGCGCTCGAGACTCCACTCTCGGTCGGGATCGAAGAGGACCAAGTCGGCATCGGCACCCACAGCGATCGTCCCCTTGCGTGGCCAGAGCCCGAAGCGCTGGGCGGGCTTCACCGCGAGCCGCCACGCGATGAACCCCGCGATCCTCCGCACGTCGAGGGCGTCGCCGGCGCGGTGGGCCGCCTCCGTGAACAGTGCAGGCAGCAGCGACTGAACACCGGCGACCCCGCCCCACGCCGCGAAGATGTCATCTTTTCCGCGCTCCTTCAGCGCCGGCGGGCACGGAGAGTGATCCGATGCCACCAGATCGATCTTTCCCTCGAGGAGAGCGCGCCAGAGGCCGTCGCGGTTGCCCGCATCGCGGACCGGCGGGGCGCACTTCAGCGCGGGGCCGAGACGCTCGACGTCGTCTTCGGCGAACTCGAGGTAATGCGGACAGGTCTCGACCGACACATCCGTTCCAGCATCGCGCGCCGCCCCGATCGCGCCGAGGGCCTCGACCGCCGAGAGATGCACGATATGGACGCGCGCACCGGCCTCGCGAGCGGCCGCGCAGGCCTTTGCGACCGCGCGAACCTCGACGAGCGGCGGTCGCGAGGCCGCCCAGGCTCTGACGTCACGCCGGCCGGTCGCGCGCACGCGCGCGGTCGCCTCGCGCACGAGTGCGTCGTCTTCCGCGTGTAGCGCGACGAGCAGGTCCGCCTCCGCGGCCGCGCGAAGCGCCGGCACGAGCTCGTCATCGGCGAGCGGCGGGAACTCCGGCACGCCGCTGTCGCAGAGGAACGCCTTGACGCCGATCGCGCCGCGGTCGCGCAGCCTGCGGAGGCTTTCCGGATCGGCGTCGACCAGTCCGCCCCAGAGCCCGAAATCCACGACGGAGCCGCGCTCCGCGGCGGCGCGCTTGGCGTCGAACGCCGCCCCATCGAGTAGCGGTGGTAGCGAGTTGAGGGGCATGTCGAGAACGGTGGTGATGCCGCCCGCCGCGGCGGCGCGACTTCCGCTTGCCCAGCCTTCCCATTCGGTCCGCCCAGGCTCGTTGAAGTGCACGTGCGCGTCGATCATCCCCGGCAGCGCGAGCAGACCTTTGGCGTCGATCTCCTCCGAGGCCTCCGCTGCGCCCGGTTCGACGAGCGAGCTGACGCGACCGCCGCGGATCAACACATCGCACGGGTACGCTCCGTCCGATATGACGAGCGCACCGCGGATGGCGAGGTCCGCCCGAGGGCTCACTCCAGGTCGATGGCGAGGTCCTGCGCGCCCTCCCAGAGTGTGAGCCGTCCGAGCTCCGCGAGATGCTCGATCCCGTCGACGACGGTGGCGAAGTGGTTTCCCGCGAGCTGGCCAACTTTGCTCGCGAACAGCGTCGGGCCGTAGGGCAGGAGGATCTCCATCTCCGAAATGCCGCCCGGATACACGAGGACTTGGCCAGGCGCCGGGTGGCTCGTGTGATTCTCGTAGTCCACACCGAGGCGCTTCTCTCCCATCGGGACCCACGTAGCTTCTCCACTCCAGCGAACGTGTAGCAGCTTGCTGCGCAGCGGCAAGAGCTTGCGGATCGCGGCGCTCGTCTTTGGTGCCGCCTGCTCCTCGAGACGGGCGCGGAACGTGAACGGGCCGGCGGTCATCCGGAGCATCCGCATCGCGGGCGTACGATACCGGCCGCTCATGGCGGCCCTTTCCACTCACGTCCTGGATACAGCGACCGGTCGTCCCGCGGCGGGCATCGCCGTCGCGCTCGAGCGTGACGGCATCGTGCTCGCGCGCGCGACCACCGACGCAGACGGCCGGGTGCGAGCGCTCGCGTCGTCGCTCGCCGCCGGCCGCTATCGTCTTGTCTTCGAACTGGCCGAAGGCTTCTTTCGTCGCGTCGCGCTCGATATCGAGATCGGAAGCGAAGCGAAGTACCACGTCCCGCTCCTAATTACCCCGTTCGGTGTCACGAGCTACCGCGGATCGTGATGGGGACCCGGCGGGCGGACCTCGATTCCGTCTTCGAGCGCGCGCCGGGTCTCGCCGCCCGGGTCCGTGGTGATGATCCAGACGCCATCGTTGTAGCGGCGCGCTCGGCGCTCGGGCGAATGACGGAGGCTGAGCGGATCGCCGTGCTCAACGCGCACCCACGGATCGGTGCCGATGCGGCGTCGCTCTCGGCGGCGTCCCGCCGGGAGCAGGGCAGAGACGTCGACGACGCGACGATTCGGCAGCTCAGTGAACTGAACGAGGAGTACGAGAGAAGGTTCGGCTTTCGCTTCGTGGTCTTCGTTCGCGGCCGCGCGAAGGCCGAGATCGTGCCAGTCCTGCGCGAGCGGCTCCTTCGCACGAGAGAGCAAGAGCTCGCCAAGGGCATCGACGAGTTCCTCGCGATCGCCCGCGACCGCTTGCGGGGAATGCAACGGTGACGTCGACCGAGATCAGCTACGGGAAGGCGCGCGTCGTCTTCTACCGTCTGGCCGGCGGCATGCCGCCGCTCGCGGCGTCCGTCGACATCGACGTACTCGGGGAGCGGTTCCTGTCCGCCTACACCGAAGGCGATAACAGCAGCGTCGTCGCGACGGACACGATGAAGAACTTCGTGTACGCGATGGCGGCGGAATACACCGGAGACACGCTCCTTGGGCTTTGCGCGTTCTTCGGCCGCAGGTTCCTTGTGACCTATCCGGTGATGGAGGCCCTTCGGGTGGCCGCGCGCGAAGTGCCGCTCGACGCGGCTTCGGGCGAGCGGGGCCCGAGCAGGGTCCTTTTCCGTTCGACGAGGGGCGATGGCACGGTGGCGCGGGTCACGCTCGAAGTTCATAACGGCGAACCCCAGGTGACGGGCGCGCAGAGCGGCTGGGAAGGCATGGTCCTGATGAAGACCACCGGAAGCTCGTTCGCCTCATTCGCCCGGGACGATTACACGACCCTTCCCGAGCTCGTCGATCGGCCGCTCTCGATCCGCCTCGATGCGTACTGGCGTTACGCCGATCTGCGCGACGGCATTGGCGAGGGTACTGGTCTTCTAGCCCCGCGGGCCGTGCGCGACGAGCTGGAGCGAACGTTCCACGAGTTCAACAGCCGCTCGATCCAGCACCTCGTGCACGAGATGGGGACTCGCCTGTTCGCCGCGCACCCACAGCTGGCCGAGCTCGAGTTCGTCGCCGAGAACCACACGCCCGACCACGTGCGTGACGGCGCAAGCGGCGTGAAGGTGTTCGCCGAACCGCGCGGGACATTCGGCAAGATCGGCCTCGTCCTTCGGCGCTGAGAGCGCCAGAAAGCGGATTACGGGCCTTCATCGCGGCGTAGACTCGGTCGGTAAAGAAGACCGAACTTCAGGGCCCGGCACGAGTCTTGGTCGTCACGGATCAACCGCTCGCGAACCTCATTGCCCTCACCCTGAACCATGGCGTCTACAAGACCCGCACCGTCGAGACGACCGAGGCCGGACGCGATGAGCTCCGTCAGTGGCGGCCGCACCTCCTGCTGGTGGATATCGACGACGAACGCGCCGAGTCGCTCGAGCTCATCGGTCAGCGCATCGCCCATCGTCGCCTGCCGACGATCGCATTGACCACGCGCGGGGATCTCAAGACAAAGCTCGCGGCGTTCGAGCATGGCGCTGACGACATCATGACGGTGCCCTTCGCTCCGGAAGAGCTCGTCGCGCGCGTGCTCGCCGTGATGCGGCGAACGTACGGCGACGACGCGGTGCAGTTCACACCCGTGATCAAGGTGGCGGGGCTTGAGATCGATCTCCTCGATCAACGCGTCAAGGCGGGTACGTCCGAGCTTCGACTCACCACGCTGGAGCTTGCGCTCTTGTACCTGCTCGCATCGAACTCCGGGCAAACGCTCGGCCGCGACGAGATCCTCGACGCGCTCTGGGGTGCCGACTACGTCGCCGAGAGCAACATCGTGGACCGTCACATTCGCAACCTCCGCGTGAAACTGAAGGAAGGCACGCGACATCCCGGGTTCATCGTGACGGTCCCCGGAAAGGGATATCGTTTCGAGGTCGCGCAGAGCGGCCCTTCATGAGCGCGCTTCATGACACATCGACATGACGCGCCTACACCTCATGAGTGACACCACGCGAGAGACAGCGTCAGGGGAGTGAAGGACGTTCAGGACCGCGGGTCCTGATCGTCATGAGCGAAGCGCTCGCCAATCTCGTCGCGCTGACGCTCCAGCACGGGCGCTACGAATCCAGGCGGACGATCGATGCGGCGGAGTGCCGCCAGCTGATCCGCGAGTGGGAACCGCGGCTGGCTCTCATCGACCTCGACATCTACCCGAATTTAGTCGACGTCTTCGAACATGGGCAGATCCCTATCCTCGCGTTCACCCGGAAGCGCGACGCCGCCCTCAAGCTGAGTGCCTTCGAGCGCGGCGTAGACGACATCGTCGAGGTGCCGTTCACGCTGGATGAGATCGTCGCGCGGCCGTACGCGCTCATGCGACGGGTCCACCACATCGACGTCCCGCTCGTGCCAACGATCAGGCTGGACGGCCTCGAAGTCGACCTCATCAAGCAGGTCGTTCGTGTCGGCGGTCGGGACCTCGAACTCACGCCGATCCAGCAGACGTTGCTCTACCTGCTCGCCGCGAACGCGGGCAAGGTCCTGAGTCGGGAAGAGCTCCTGACCTGTATCTGGGGCGGCGAGTTCGAGATCGAGAGCAACGTCGTCGACCGGCACATCCGCGAGCTCCGCGTGAAGCTCGGCGACGACTGGCGCACGCCACAGTTCATCGAGACCATGGCCGGAAAGGGCTACCGCTTCAAGTCGCAGGGCGCTCCTGAGCGCGGCAGCGAGGCCGCCAAGTGAAGTTGCGCGTCGGCTAAAGCGCGCTGGCTATGAACTTCCGAAATGACACGCGCGGTGCAGGCGTGGTAAATGTGGAGGGCACCGCGGGGGCGGTGGGCCCGTAGAGGCCGACTCATCATCGGTTGACAAACGGCCACGGGGAGGCGAGCGAGCTGTCGACACGAAGCATCGTCGATTGGGAATGCCAGGCGCCTGAGCATCGCGCTTTGCGATCCCGTCATGGCAACGGCGGGCTCACGATCCACGATGGATCTTGGGCGTACTGCGACGGGGCGGGCTCGGACAACGCGCATCGCTGGTCGCCGACCGGCGGCGCGCCCCTCGAGAGGCTCGTGCGCTGGACCGCGCCCAACGGCGCGCCCGCGGAAGTGAGCGCGGCGGCTTACGACAGCGGCGACCGGCCGACGTGGCAGTCGACCGCACGGCCGGCGAACGGGAGCACCAGGAAGACCACACGGAAGACGAACGGAGTCCGGCGGATCTAGCCCACGGCCTGGTCGGCGTCGAATGCGACGAGCGTCAACCACATGCCGCCCGATAGGGCGCAGAACATCCAGTCCCCCATCCAACGGATCATGCGGAACGTACTGCCCGCCAAACTGACACGCTTCACGGCCCTCACTTCGGTATCTCGGGCGGATCAGTCGCGTCCGCTGGACGCCGCACCGGTCGTGCCCGCGAGAATCGGCGCATATCCTCGCCCGCACGCGCGACCACGGGGAGGCTGAGCGCATGTCCAGCATGAGCCGGAACGAATTCCTGCGCGGAGCGATGTCAGCCGGGGCGGCGTCCTTCGCTGAGTCACTGACCGGCGAACGCGCCGCGGTCGAGCCGTCGGCCACGGTCCAGGCGCTCGGCCATGTGCAACGCCTTGTCGACGCCGCGAGCGACCGCCTGACCGGTGCGCTGGCCGATGCCGGCGAGATCGACCCCGCGGTGATCACGGCCCTGCAGACCATCAAGGCACGGGCAGAGGCCGTCGCGGCCCAGGTGGACGAGGCGCTGCCGCTGGGCTAGCGACCTACTCCTCGACCCCCGGAAGCGCGGCTCCGATGACATCACGGATCGACGCGAGGCCCTGCTCGCGCACGTAAGCGGCGAGCCCCTCGATCACGCGCAGCGGCGCAAGAGGATCGGCGAAGGTAGCGGTGCCGACCTGCACCGCTGACGCACCGGCCATCAGGAACTCGAGGGCGTCTTGCGCGCTCGTCACGCCGCCCGCGCCGATCACAGGGATCGACACGGCCTGAGCGACCTGATAAGTGATGTGGACGGCGATCGGCCGGATCGCCGGACCGGAGAGCCCGCCGCTGCCCGTCCCGAGGATCGGGCGCCGACGCTTCGTATCGATGCGCATCCCGAGCACCGTGTTGATCGCGGTGAGCGCATCCGCGCCCGCCTCCTCACACGCCCGCGCGACCGCGACAACATCGGGCGCGTTCGGGGTGAGCTTCACGATCACCGGAAGATCGGTCTCCGCCTTCACGGCGCGCGTCACTTCCGCGGCAAGGCTCGGATCGCAGCCGAAGAGCATCCCGCCCTTCACATTCGGACAGGAGACATTGAGCTCGTACGCGACAACACTCGGCGTCCCGGTCATCTCGTGCACCACATAGACGTAGTCCTCGACGCTGTAGCCGGCGACGTTGACGATCACCGGAACGCCAAGTTCGGCCCACGCTCTGCCGTACTTGCGCGCGACCTCGACCGCGCCGGGATTCTCGAGCCCGATCGAGTTGAGGATGCCCGACGGCGTTTCGGCGATGCGGTATTGCGGGTTCCCTGGCCTGGGATTCGGCGTCGTCCCCTTGTTCACGATCGCCCCGAGCCGGCTGACGTCGATGAGCTCCGCGTACTCGAGGCCCTGCCCGAACGTGCCGGAAGCCGTCATCACGGGATTCTTCAAACGAAGACCGCGCGCCGCGTCCACCGCGAGATCGACGGATGCCTCGGAGGCCGGGCCGTCCGTGCGGCGCCGGGGGACCACGACGACGTCAGAACGAGCGAGTGTCTCGTGCAGCTTGGCCGCGAGCGCTCCGGGTGCGTGCTCGGGGTCCGGCTCTCCGGTCGCGGCCTCGGTGATCGTCGCGTCATCGAGCGTCGCGAGCTCGGTGAGGTCCTCTTCCTCCTCGCCGGAGGCCGCGTCCTCGAGCGACTCTTCGATCGAGCGGCTGACGTCGATGGGCCGCTCCACTTTTTTCCGTGGCCGCCGCCAGGGCATCAGGCGAGTATCCCGACCGTGGCGGGCTCTCCCTGCTCGAACGCGACGTCGCCAAGCGCGAAGACCGGACCTTCGCGGCAGACCCGGGCGTTTCCTTGCGCGGTGACGACGACGCAGGCGCGGCACACCCCCATCGCGCAGCCCATGTGCTGCTCCACCGCGACCTGCGCTTCGATGAGCGGCCTCCGTCCGGGGTAGGTCGAGGATGCACGGTCCGCTTCCTCATGCAGGCGCCCGAGCGCGGCGAGCATCGGCCATGGACCGCATGCGCAGAGCTGATCCGCCCACTCGAGCAGCGGGCGGATCGCATCGGTGACCCGTCCGGTGATCCCGAACGAGCCGTCTTCGGTGGTGGTGACGTATTCGACCGTCGCGGGAAGCCGATCGCTCGGCCAGAGATGCGCGACCGATCGGCCGCCCATCAGCAGCGTCACATTGCGTCGCGCCGATTCCTGCTCGGCGAGCACGCGCATCGGCGCGATGCCGGTCCCGCCCGCGACGAGGAGCAGGTTGCGCGTCGAGCGGTGGATCACGAAGGCCGATCCGAGCGGACCGAGCAGATCCAGGGCATCCCCTTCGCGGCGCGTGGCGATCCATTCGCCACCCGAACCGAGCGCCTTCACGATGAGCTCGATCTCACCGCTCGCGCGGTCGATGCGGTTGAACGAATAGGGACGGCGCAGCAGCGGCTCGAACGACAGACCGGGCCGCACGTGGACGAACTGCCCGGCACGGGCTTGCGCGGCGATCTCGGGGGCGGCGATCCGGAGCACGGTGCCGAGCTGGCCGATCTCGGCCGACGCTACGACACGACCTTGCTCGAGGAGCACTTCGAAGGACAAGTCTCGCAGAGAACGAAAGAGGGAGGCGCGGCGCGCCTCCCTCTCGACGCGCGTGATCGCTCGAGGCTACGTGATCCGATTCTCAGCGAAGTCGAAGTTGAAGGAGATCCACTCCCCGTTTGCGCTCAGCACCGAGTACTCGACCTCCCGGGCGCGTAGGCCGGAACCGGCCATCGCGACCTCATCTCCGCCCGCTCCGGTGGTCGCCTGAATGACGCCGGCGATCGCGCCGGGAACGCCGCCACCGAGATGCGGCTGGGGACCCGTCGTCTGAGCTCGCGTCGACGGACTGAAGGACGAGATGAGGATGTCCGTGAACTTGTACTTGAGGAAGTCGACCTGGTCCTTGCCCGCCTTGCGCAAGGTGAGCACGGCCTCCTTGATGTGCGCGCCTGTCGCGACGTACTTGAACAGGAGCGGCGAGGACTTGTCGATCTTCACCACGAAGTTGAAGTCCTGGGCCGAGACCTTTCCCGTCCCTCCGCCGCCGCCGAACGCGCCGGGCTGAGTGGCGCCCCAGCTGAACGAAAGCACTTCGATCTCGTCTTTGTGCTTGGAGTCGAGGCTCTCGCCCTTGATGCCCTCGATCTTGAGAAATGAGTCGAATGCCATCCCTTAGTCCTCCGTGAACAGCGTCAGTGCGAACTTCGCCGTGCCGTTCCCACCGAAGCCGTAGATATCCTGCTGGGCCGTGTAGCTGCCTCGTGCGCCGGTATACCTACCGGTTCCGCCCACGATCGCGTAGGTCCGCCGCGCTCCGACGCC
>Ga0070706_100004822_pt1 | contig 12919 bp, 9 predicted proteins | sample KBSK5501metaG_FD_65476 | JGI IMG/M metagenome (GOLD analysis project Ga0070706, IMG submission 65476) | Corn, switchgrass and miscanthus rhizosphere microbial communities from Kellogg Biological Station, Michigan, USA - KBS K5-50-1 metaG | ecosystem: Host-associated > Plants > Roots >...
ATCAGCCCGTGCGCTCGCGGCCGGTGATCCTCTCGGCGCCTTGAAGCGAGTCGCCCTGCGGAACGACGCGCCTGCTCTCGCGCTACGCGGCGTCGCGATGGCACAACTCGGCGATTTCCCGCGCGCGAAAGAGCTCTTGCGACGTGCCGCCCGCGCATTCACCGCGAAAGAAGCCGTAGCACGCGCGAGATGCGTGGTGGCCGAGGCCGAGGTTGCGCTCGCGTCGCGCGACTTGAGTTGGCCCGCAAAAACGCTCGATGCGGCGCGAGCGACGCTCGAACAGCACGGCGACCGTCTAAACGCCGCGTTCGCGCGCTACCTCGCGGTCCGCCGTCTGCTCTTGATCGGCCGACTCGACGACGTCGAGCGTATGCTCGCGGACCTCGACCCCGCACCATTTCCCCCTGCATTGAGAACAGCTCACGAACTCGTCGTTGCGGGAATCGCAATGCGTCGCCTGCGGACGAAAGAGGCGCGGGCTGCACTAACGCGCGCCGAGCAGCTCGCACGCCAGGCGCATATCCCGGCGCTGACAGCAGAAGTCGAAAGCGCCTGCCGCATCCTTAATACGCCGGCGGCGCGCCGGATTGCATGTGGCGAGGAGCGCCTTCTTCTGCTGGAGGAAGTCGAAACGCTTCTCGCATCAAAAGCGCTTGTCATCGACGCCTGTCGTAATGTCGTGTGCAGTGCAAACACGCTAGCTTCCCTGACAACGCGTCCAGTGCTGTTCGCGCTGGCACGCGCGCTCGGCGAAGCCTGGCCCGGCGATGTGCGAAGAGACGTTCTCCTCGCCCGCGCGTTTGGAGCACGGTTCGTTGATGAATCGCATCGCGCGCGCTTGCGCGTCGAAATCGGACGTCTGCACAGGATGCTGCGCCCGCTGACCGCCATCACCGCGACGCAGCGAGGCTTCGCGCTAAAGCCTCGCAGTCGGAGGGAGGTCGTCGTACTAGCACGCCCAGTCGAAGAAGAACATGGCGCAGTCCTCGCCTTCCTCGCCGACGGCGAGTCGTGGTCCAGTTCAGCCCTTGCCCTTGCCCTCGGCGCCAGCCAGCGCACCGTGCAGCGCGCACTCGACGAATTGGCGGCCGCGGGCAAAGTGCAGTCCTTCGGCCGAGCGCGAGCCCGCCGCTGGATTACGCCGCCTGTCCCCGGTTTCGCGACAATCTTGTTACTCCCGGCTCCACTGCCGAGCGACTAGGCTTGGAAGCATGAACAAGTCCACTGCCGAAATTCTCCGCGAGTACGGCCCCTTCGAGGGTGCAGAGCGAGTCCATGGCGTCACCTATGATGGCCAGAACGTCTGGTTCGCTTCCGGAGACAAGCTGAACGCCTTTGATCCCTCGAGCGGCAAGTTGCAGCGCACAATTGATGTCGCCGCACATGCAGGAACGGCATTCGACGGAAAGCACCTTTATCAAATCGCGGAAGATCGCATCCACAAGATCGATCCCAAGACCGGACGGGTGGTCGCCACCATTCCCGCGCCCGGCGGCGGCGGCGGCGACTCCGGTCTGGCCTGGGCCGAAGGAACGCTCTGGGTCGGCCAGTATCGCAACCGCAAGATCCATCAAATCAATCCTGACACCGGCGCGATTCTTCGCACGATCGAGTCCAACCGTTTCGTCACCGGAGTCACATGGGTCGATGGAGAGCTCTGGCACGCTACCTGGGAAGGTGATGACAGTGATCTGAGGCGAATCGATCCTCGAACTGGAGAGGTTCTTGAGAGCGTCGAGATGCCGCGAGGGGTCGGCATTTCCGGGCTTGAGTCCGATGGTCACGATCAGTTCTTCTGCGGTGGAGGAAAGAGCGGACGGGTCAGGGCGGTCCGGCGGCCTCGGCGACGCGCCACGAGAGGCAGCGGCACTGAAAGCCCGGTGGGCTGAAGAGGCGTTTAGTCCAAGCGGGCCCCCAGTGCCATGCTTTCCTTGGCGTTCGGACCTCTTTCTGAGCCTATCGTCGACAACTCGGGACTAATCTAATGCTCAAGCGCGGCGGAAGGTGTAAATGAGAACTCGGCCGGCGGGACGTCGAGATTGACTGGGGGCCGAATTTGGAAACATTGTCTCAGGTGTGTTTACCCCAGTGCTCGCGAAACACTCGAAGTCGTTCTCGCTCATTGACTGCATATCGGTTGGAGTCGACCGCATGCAGCGAAGCTTTGAGCCGATGCGAAAGCAAGTGGAAGCTTGGCAGAGAAGTGAATTGACCGACGTCACCGCCAAGGTGGTCATCTACGAGGCGTTTGTGGAGGGTGAACTCGAAGCTCCCAGGCACCTGGCCCGCACCGTGCACGACCTGTACTTCGAGCCGAAGTACGAGGAATTCCGGCCGCGGACGATTTGGAGTCTCTCCAACGCGTTCACGTCGGCATTCAAAGAACTGGATCCGATCCCACAATTCAAAGCGACAGCGAAGCTGGGCGAGTTCCTGGAAGCCCGGTTCTCACAATCGTTCTAGCCTCCGGGGCGGTGCCGGCCGGGCCGCCGCTTTTTGAGTAGCGAGGGTTGAGCGGATTGGAAGTTTTCCCGAATAGCTTCCCACAACTCGTTTCCGGACCGTGACGGGCTCGGTTCAAGCCTGTTGCTGTGACAGAGGTTGAGTCAGAGGTAATCAGTTGAAATCTAACGGCGCCGATCGCCTGCTTTGGCGCTCAAAGTAACCCTCAGGAAGCGTTATCGCACCCTAATTGCACCCAGATCTGACCGCTACTTTTACAAGGCAGAGGTCGCGGCCTTTCCTATTCCGAAGAAAAATACTTGGCGGTCGCCCGTTCGGACCGTCACGAAACCTGTCACTTCCCGGTCTCAACAGAGAGCACGCAGGATGAGCCTTTATGAATCTGGGCTAATCCAATGGTGAGAACATCGGGAACCTAACGATGCCTGACAACAAGAACACTGTGGCTGAAATCAAACAGCGGATCGACCCTGATGTCTCGATCCGTCTCGCCACATTCGACCAGTACCGTAGTCTGCTCTTTTCAATTGCGTACCGGATGCTGGGCAGCGTTGCGGATGCCGAAGACATGCTGCAGGAGGCTTTCATCCGCTGGCAGCAATCAAGAGAACAAGTCATTGATTCGCCACGAGCGTTCCTCGTCACAATTATCAGCCGTCTTTGCATCAACCACCTGCAGTCAGCGCGCGTGAAGCGTGAGGAATACGTTGGGCAATGGCTTCCGGAACCCATTGTGACCGACGCCGCAAGCGATCCGTTTGGCATCATCAAGGTAGATGAATCATTGTCTATGGCTTTTCTGGTGTTGCTGGAGCGACTAACGCCGATCGAGCGAGCTGTTTTTCTTCTTCGCGAAGTCTTTGAATATGAATATTCCGAAATCGCCGCAGTTCTTGCGCAGAGCGAAGTGAATTGTCGGCAGATACTGCGGCGAGCGCGCCAACACGTCAGTGCAATGCGTCCGCGTTTCAAAGTGCCGGAACAAAAACGCGATGATCTATTGAAACTGTTCCTTGAAGCAATTGGAACGGGGGAGATGAGCGGTTTGATTGATTTGCTGGCTGAGGATGTGGTTCTTCACTCAGATGGCGGAGGCAAGGCTATTGCCGTTCCCAATGAAGTTCATGGCGCTGGTAATGTGGCACGCGGAATCTTTGGGGGACTCAAGCGTCTTGTGCCTTTAACGCTTGTTAGGAAACTGGCCTACATCAATGGAGGGCCGGGTCTTATCAATTATCTTGATGGCAAGCCCCACTCCGTACTCACCATCGATGTTGCCAATGGGCGCATCTGCGCGATTTACATTGTTACGAATCCCGAGAAACTGGCTCACTTGCCTCCTCTGCAGATGAATTAGCGCGCTGAGCGGATGCGTCACATTTCAGGTCCGTATCCGGTCTTCCGAGCAGAGATATCGGCTATTGCTCGTTGTTTGCCGATGGATTCTGTTATGGAGGCAATAATGAGAGGAAAAACAATCACCTATTGGATATCGACGATATTCGTCGTTTGCATCATGGCCGTTTCTGGCGGGCTTGCGATCTCACATGCATCGCCCTTTATGAGAGCTCTTGCGCATCTCGGTTATCCTCCGTATTTCTCAAATCTCCTTGGAGTCGGAAAGCTTGTAGGAATATTTGTGCTCCTGTTGCCAGGACTGCCCCGAATGAAAGAGTGGGCTTATGTAGCCTTCGCCATCACAGTGCTGAGTGCCTGCTACTCGCATTTTTCGTCAGGCGACGGCCTGTTGGCACTCGACCCGTTAGTCACATTCGGTGCTCTGGTGGCCTCCTACAATCTTCGACCTGCAGATCGCAGATTGTCGGATCCATCACGAATTTGAAATCGAGCGCCAGGGAGCGATGACTGTACAAGGTGTGGATCATTTTGAAGGATTCCAAGACTCTTTCACGTACGCAGAGAAAAGGATCGAGGAGGCCGGCAGGGGCATAGCACATGCAGCAAACGCACTTAGACACAATCCGGTTACCCGTGCGGATTGCCAATACGGCAATCGCCGCAACGTTTATGGTCGCCGCAATGGTTGGCGCTTATCGGTATATCGGATGGCCACCGGTAATCATCGTTGGTGGTTCGGGTATCGCAGGTTTTGTTTTGTGGAGCTTCACATATCTTCGGCGTCCCCTGCCGCCGGAGGTCGTCCTTCCGCCCTTCCTGCTTACGGTCGCCGCTCTGGAGGCCCACATGATCGAGGAATACCTCACCGGCTTCGGTCCAGCCATGAGCCGCCTATTCAACATCAGTTGGAGCGAGCGCTCTTTCCTCATGATCTTTGCCTTCATCGGCCCCATCCTCTATACCCTGACGGCGCTCGGACTTTGCCGCCGCGTCCCGCTCGCTGGGTTTCTCATGTGCTTCATCCTGATCGGTCCTGGTGTGGCGGAGTTTGTGCATTTCATATTCCCGTCGCTTCAGCCAGCAGTTCAGCCCACAGTCGCCGCTCCGGTTCAGGCCATCGTTGGGCGGGGCCAGCTCATGCAAAATCTTCCGAACTTCTGGGTGCACGTTACTAGGCGTTATTACTTTCCCGGCATGTACACCGCGATTCTGCCGATGATTCCTGGCATCTACGGTATCCGCAGGCTGCTGACCGCAACAAAATAAGGAAGACGAACGAACCGCAGGCCTGGCAAATGCAGCACTCAGGCATGTTGGACGCTCTCGATGTGCTTGCTGGTACGCCCAGGTATTCAGGCCAGATGCACTGTCACAGAGTGCGCGTCTGAGCTGTCTTCCCTGTAGAAGGAAATATTCCGATGAAATTGGTAATACTGGGCGCCACGGGTGGTACTGGACTGGAGATTGTTGGCCGCTCGATCGAGCGTGGTCATTGCGTAACGACATTTGTCCGGTCGTCAGAGCGCCTCAAGCAATTTCAAGATCGCATCACGATCCAACAAGGAGATGTGCTGAATGCTGACGAGCTTGGACGAGTGATCCAAGGTCACGATGCGGTAGTGTCAGGATTCGGTCCGCGAGTACCTATATCGAAGCAAGATGCGAACCTTCTACAACGATTCGCCGGAACACTGAGGACCGCCATGGTACATGCCAGGATAAAGCGTGTGGTTGTCGAGTCAGTAGCTTTCCTGTTCAAGGATTCTATCCTGCCGCCAGCGTACCTTTTGGGGCGCTTATTCTTCCCAGGCGTCGTCGCCGATTCCTGTGCGATGGAGCAGGCACTCCGAGAAAGCGAACTGGATTGGACGTTCGTGCGCCCACCGCAACTTACGGACAAGCCTTACACGGGCAAGTATCGCGTGCGCGAAGGTCACCTGCCCTATTTCGGCTTTAAGATTTCGCGCGCGGATGTAGCCGACTTCATGGTCAAGGCCGCTGAAGACCCATCCTCGATCCACAAGGTCGTAGGAATTTGCAACTGATCGAAAAAGAGGAAATATGTCGTTCTATACATTCACTCTACAACCTATCTCACAAATAGCGCTGATCTGCCCCATTCCGGCAACTGGGTCTTTCGTCTCTCGGAGGTTCGCGACCAGAGCATCGATAAGGCAAAGAAACCAGGAAAAGGAAAGCCTTTTGTGGCGCGTACGCCGACCTGGGAACTCGCACTTTTCAGCGGAAGTTCTCCAGCAACATCATGTTGCTTTCTTCGTGATCGAACTGATCGTACAAGACGAATTTTCCATCTGCTGGCGCCGAGATCCACTCGCCAGGTTTCTCAAGTTTCGTCACGTCCCTGACACTAGCTTTAGCAAAATCAAAGAATCTAAGAACTGGATGTGGAGCCGATCTGTCACGAAAGAAGAACATTCCGTCAACGAGGGCCCAATCCCTCCATCGCCGGAGAGGGAGTTGGGGTGAAACGGGACTTTCCTGGCCGCCGGATGACTGTACTCTCCAAATATCCGGATCAGAGGAAGTTTTGGCATAGTAGATAAACTTGGCATCCGCTGACTCAAAACCTCTGAATCCGCCCTGTTTGGTCAGTTGAAGCGCTTCGCCTCCCGTGCTTGACATTTTCCAAACCTGCCACTGTCCACTTCGATTGGACGTGAAGTAAATCCATTTTCCGTCACGGGAACAGCTGGCGTTCACATTGTCCGACGCGTCCCGCGTCAAAGGAAGCGGCAATCCGCCTTCCGCTTTCATCACGAAGATCGCATTGTGCTCGCCGAAAAAAGAATCAAAGGCTATTCTTTGGCTATCAGTTGACCATTGCCGTGGTCCTGCAGATGTCGCAACTTCCAAATTGGTCACTTGGATCAAATCGGAACCGTCTCTGTTGCAGGTCCAGACTTCCATTCTTCCTAAGCGATCAGACATCACACCGCCGATTGACTGGAGCAATGAAAGCGATATCCACGCCGAGGCAGAGTTTCTATGAATCTTGGTTTCTCTGCCTCGTCGGACAATGCTTCACGAAGCCTCTTTATCGCGGCGTTGATGTTGTGGTCAAAATCGACGAATGTGTCGGCAGGCCAGAGTTGATTGCGCAGGTCATCGCGCGCTACCGGCTCACCCGGGTGGGCGAGTAGCAGTGCCAGCATCTGGAACGATTGTTCCTGGATCTTTAGCTTGCTTTCATTCCTGCGTAGCTCGCCAGATCGAAGATCGAGTTCGAAGATTCCGAGCGATACGTGGGAGCGGGCTTCGTTGTCAAGGCCTTAGGCCCCCGGATTGCGCAAGTCTACACCGTAACAGCGTTTGCATGTAACCCTCGGGGCAGACATTGTCGCAAATTCTCAGCGGCGGTGGTAAGGTTCGGAACAGGTTGGGGATCTCTCCCGATGTCTTGGCGTCCCGGTTACGAAGCGCCTTCCGTTTGCCCGACGTTGGGGCAAAACCCTGTCCATTCATCAAGCCCTGGAAATGATCTAGCTTCACTCATCAGGGCGGCCATAGCTGTCGTGAGCCTTGGCTGGTACGCCCTGGTGCCCGCACCCACCCTCGCTCAAGCTGTCTACGGCAGCATCTTCGGCACCGTCACGGACCAGTTTGGGGCCGCGGTCGCTGGCGCGAACCTGACGGTTACAGCTACTCAAAAAGGCACCAAGTTTGAGACGACCACCAACGAGAGCGGCAACTACACTGTCACCCACCTGATCCCCGACCAGTATGACGTTCGGTCGGAAGCCGTTGGATTCAAAGTTGCGGTATCCAGCGGCATTCCCGTGTATGCCGACCAGGCGGCCCGTGTCGATGTACAACTTCAAGTCGGGGGAGCCCAGGAAACTCTGACGGTCTCCGCCGAAGAGATGCCATTGATCAAGACCGACCGTGCTGACGTGGCCACTACCTTCAGCGAGAACGAGGTCGCAAGCTTGCCCCTCTTCAATCGAAACTTTACTGGCCTGGAGCTTCTCACTCCGGGTACCTCGCAGTTTGGATGGCAGCACGCTTCGTCCGAAAATCCGCAAGGTGGAATTCAGATCACGGTGAACGGACAACATTTTAGTGGCACGTCCTATCAGCTTGACGGTACCGACAATCAAGACCCTATCTTGGGCATCATAGTAATCAATCCCACCTTGGAATCCGTTACGCAAACGAAGGTCACCACTCAAAACTATGACGCGGAATTCGGACAGGTGCTGGCAGGGGTGGTCACAGTACAGACCAAATCTGGCACCAATTTTTTCCACGGTAGCGCATTCGGCTTCCGCCGTACGGGATGGGGCCAAGCCCGCAATCCATTTACTCAGCCACCAGACAAGCCTTTGCCTTCTATCAAGTGGAACCAGTTTGGTGGCTCTATCGGTGGCCCGATTATCAAAAATCGTCTGTTCTTCTTCGGCGATTATCAGGGCACACGGCGGTCGAACGGAACCTCAGTGCGGTTGAACGTCCCAACCGAACTCGTGCGCTCCACCTGCCTTGATCCAACAGTTCAGTCTTGCGACCTCAGCGAGTACCCGCAAGCTCTTTTCGATCCCGCGACCGGCGCTCAATTCGCTAACAACCAGATCCCACGCAACCGGATATCAACTCAAGCCGTCAATCTATTAAGACTATTACCCGGACCCAACGTGCAGGGTGCAGGGATCAGCCAGAACTACATCAATTCAGGCGCGGAACAATTCAACGATGACGGTTTTAACTTTCGCATCGATCACAATCCCACCGAAAGGCTACAGCTTTTCGGGCGGTACAGTTTCGCTGATTTTAGACAACACGCGGTGGGAGCGTTTGGGCCCATTGCCGGTGGCATCGGATTATCTCCGGATAGTTTCGCCGGTCAATCGTTGGTTCGGAACCAGAGTATTGCGGCGGGTTTCGACTATATGCTGCGTCCCAACCTCCTGGCTGATTTTCGATTTGGTTTCTTCCGCAATCACGTGAACGTGCTGCCCAATGGAGTGGGAACAACGCCCGCAAAAGACGCAGGAATCCCAGGCTTGAACTTGGGCGATACCCTTACCTCCGGCATGCCCTTCTTTGTTATTGATGGACAGGAACAGGATTGGTTCAATTTCGGCACCATTGCACCTACGACGCTGGAAAAGGAACAGCAGTTCCAATGGGTAAACAACTGGACCAGGACCGCTGGCAACCACATCTTCAAGTGGGGCGCCGACATTCGTTACGCGCAGAACCTTCGTGTGGCCAGCGGCGTCGCGCGCTCTGGCAGCTTGTCTTTTTTTAATTCGCGTACTCAAGGGCCCACCGGAGGCGGCCTGGGTCTGGCCACCTTCCTGCTCGGTGACGTGAGCTCCTTCCAAAGGTATGTAAACCAAACTTACACCGCAGGGGAACGGCAGAAGCGCGCTTTCTTCTACGGCCAGGATACTTTCCGAGTCAATCACAGACTAACCATCAACTACGGATTGAGGTGGGAGTTCTATACTCCTCAGTCGGTCACGGGAAAAGGAGCAGGTGGATGGGTGGACCTGAACACTGGGTTGGTCAGCGTCGCTGGCTACGGCAACATCAACCGGCAGGGCAATGTGAGGAACAACTTCACGAACTTTGCGCCTCGCCTGGGCATTGCTTATCAAGCTACGTCCAAAGCGGTGGTGCGGCTAGGTTATGGTCGGAGCTTTGACATTGGCGTGTTTGGCTCGGTATTCGGCCACACGGTCACGCAAAACTTGCCGGTCCTGGTTCAGCAGCGGCTCAACCCCACCACATTCACCGGGGACGTGTTCAATCTTTCGATGGGGCCGCCAGCAGCCTCTTTCCCCGTTGTGCCAGCTTCCGGACAATTCCAGCTTCCAGACCAAGTGAGTGCCTATGTGCTACCTGCCAAAATGCGGCTTCCCACGCTGGATGCTTGGAATATCAACTTGCAGCAGGCAATCACGCCCACACTTTCGCTGCAAGTCGGCTATGTGGCCAACAAGGGCACTCATGTATTCGCAGGCGATACCCCCAACTACGATGCCAATCAAGCCAGCATCGTCGGGTTCGGCACTTTGTCGACGGATGAGAGAAAACCGTTCTATAAGAAGTTCGGCTGGACACAGCAACTCAATTATTTTGGCAGCAATGCCTCCGACAATTACAACTCCCTGCAAGTGGCAGTGGAAAAGCGATTCGCCAGGGGATTCCAGTTCCGCGCTCACTACACATGGTCGAAGGCGCTAAATTACGACAGTGACTATTATGCGATCAATCCCAGGCTAAATTACGGCGTCGCCAACACGGATCGAAAACACGTGTTCGTCGTGACAAATGTGGTTGAACTTCCTTTCGGGAGAAGCAAGGCTCTGCTGGGAAACGTTGACGGGATCGCCGAGCGTATCGTGGGCGGATGGTCGCTCAGCGGAACTACGACTTGGGAGAGCGGGTTGCCTTTTTCTCCATCATATTCCAGTTGTTTTGCAGACCGGGATACCGGTCCGTGCCGGCCGAATATTCTGGGACCTGTTCACATCACGGGAAGCAGGAATGGTTACTTCACGGTCACCGGGGGCATACCACTCCAGCCGAATGGCATGCCCGGAGACACGAGTGGACCGTGGCAGCGGCCTGCTTTCGGAACGTTCGGAGACGCGACTCGGAACTCGCTTCGCGGACCTGGCTTCTTCCAGGCGGACGTCTCAGTCGCAAAGAACTTCTCATTGAATGAGGTTATCTCAATTCAATTCCGCACCGACGTCTTCAACCTTTTCAATAGGGTCAATTTAGACAATCCGCAAACGTGCGTGGATTGTCAAGGCGGTGGGATAATCATTAATACTGCCTTCAACGGTAGGGCATTGCAGCGGCAAATCCTGTTTTCTTTGCGGCTGCAGTTCTAGGCGGAGGGAATAAGTCCGCACGTCTCCCTTTTGAATTGTTCAGCTAGGACCTGAGACAGTCAGCCGCGAACCTGTTCGCTTGTACCCCTTACCTGAGTGCTCCGGAGGCAACGCAGAAACACAAGAACAGTCATTCATGCGTTTGATCTCCACTTCCGGCCTATGAACTCGCCGAGCAAGATAGCTCGCTTGAGCCGACTAAAGCGACGACCTCCCCGGGAGAGGTTCTTGCGTGGAATCGTCAGAAATCCGTCTTTCCCGGTTCAGTCCGCGCGACGGTTCGTCCGGACATTTTCAACGTCTTCAATGTTGTGAATCTTGGCTGCCTCATGTCTGCGTCGACTGTAACCTCTGCACTGCCGGGAGGATTACAAACAATGTCTCTCAACAACGCGCCGCAGCGGCAGGTGCAGTTCGCAGTTCGGCTTGAGTTTTAGCATCAGTGGAAATCTTCGACCAGCATGAGATCGCTAGTGAATTGGTCGAGTTGAACGAACACCATGGCACTCCCGTTAGGGCTGAGACTCATCCCAGCAGATCCGATTCGGGCGGCATTCGGCATCACCTTCACCACCGAATCACGGTGAGTCCGGAACTCGCGGAACCGAATCCGCGCTCTGGGTGCAGGCTCATCCACATAGTAGATCCCGTTCGCGCCAGCGGCCCAGTATCCCCAGAACCCCGGGGGAGGGGAGTCGATGACCTTCTCTTCGCTGCCGCCACTAAGTGGCACGCGCCATAACCCGGGAGCGTCTGGCGCCTTTGCGTAGTAGAGGTATTGGCCGTCGGAGGATTCGGACGCGAAAAACCCGCCGTTGCGAGTCACCTGGGTCGCAGGCCCGCCCTCGGCCGGCATCTTCCAGACGTTCCAAGAACCGCCGCGGTCGGAAGCAAAATAGATCCACCGGCCATCGCGAGAGTAGTTCGGCGCACCTTCATTGCTCGAATCGGTTGTGATTTGCCGTAGCGGTCCGCCATCCGCAGAAATGAGGAATAGGTCCGCGTTACCTTGCGGTGCCGCGCTGAAGACGATCTCGCGCCCGCTCGATGACCAGCGCGGGGTTCCGCAATAGGCGGACAGGAACGTGAGCTGCATCGGGTTAGAACCATCGGAGTTTGCCTTCCAGATTTCCTCGGCTCCGGTGCGATCCGACGAGAAGACGACATGACGGCCGTCGGGCGACAGTTGCGCATCTTCGTCGAGAAAGGTGGAAGCGATCAGTTTCGTCGGCTCGCCGGCATCGATCTCGCTCCGCAGAGGCAAGAGGTAGACATTAGTGTCCCAGGTCGGCGCACCATAAGCCAGCCGGTTACCACGGATGTACGGGTTAAACGCAGTGAAGCCGAGCCCACGAACAGGCTCGGCCCGCTTGGCATTGCCGCTGGCGTGGACCCGCCACAGACCATTGCCACCGATGATGATGTCGTGACCGTCACTCGTATAAGTGAGTCCGACCAACCAGACATGTCCCCCTAAGGCGCGGTTGTCAAACGTAAGCCGACGCTCTGAACCGCCCACGGCGGGGATGACATAAACATCCATGCCATCCTTGGTGCCGCGTAGGAACCCCAGCGTTCGTGCGTCAGGAGAAAAAGCAACGTGAATGTCGCCGTACGATGATTGCGGCGGAAAGGTGACCTGGCGTGCACTCAGCGTCGCCACGTCAAGCGCGAACAGCGCGTAGTGGCTTTGTCCAACAGGCCGGTCGGGGAACGCGATGGTCTTGCCGTCGGACGCCCAGACAACGCGTGAATCAACAATGGGGCCCAGAGTCCAGTTTGTACGATGCACTCGACGTTCGGCACCGCCCATGGCGGGCACGATGTAAATGCCCTCTTCAACCGTGCCCGGTGGCGCGGTCGGTGCAGGAAACCGCCCAAAGACGATGTAGGCACCGTCAGGCGACCAGTCCGGGCCGAAGTCGATCGCGCCAGAAACCGAGGTCAGGCGCAGCGCGCGTTCCTCTCCGATCTGTTTGACGTAGATGCTGGCAACGCGACCGATCGATACATCCGGACCAGACCAGGCGAACGCGACACGGTTGCCATCAGGCGCAAGGGCAGGTTCGTACTCGCGGCCGGTATAGGTCGTCAATGGGACCAACCGCGGCTGCGCCTTCAGTGCACGCACCTCCTCGCGAGAGACGAAGAGGAGTATCGCAGCGGCCGCGGTCACCAAGCTAGCTATGGCGAGCATCCACGGGCGTACACGGCGACGTGGATGCGATTTG
>Ga0070706_100004825_pt1 | contig 12913 bp, 10 predicted proteins | sample KBSK5501metaG_FD_65476 | JGI IMG/M metagenome (GOLD analysis project Ga0070706, IMG submission 65476) | Corn, switchgrass and miscanthus rhizosphere microbial communities from Kellogg Biological Station, Michigan, USA - KBS K5-50-1 metaG | ecosystem: Host-associated > Plants > Roots >...
CGCACCCACGACCTCACGCGGGTGCTGAGCCGGGCGCCGTGCGCCTGCGGCCGCACCCACCTGCGCCTGGACCGACTGCAGGGGCGCACCGACGACATGGTGATTTTCCGCGGCGTGAACTTCTACCCGCGTCAGGTCGAGTCACTGCTCCTCAGGCAGCCGGGCGTGGGCCACGAGTACCAGATCGTGCTCGACCGGGCGCCCGGCGGCAGCGACCGCCTCGCGCTGCTGGTGGAGGCCGGGGAGGGTTTCGCGGAGGCGGGCCTGCCCCGGCTGCGGGGCGCGCTCCGGCAGTTCCTGAACCTGAGCCCGGAGATCACCGTGCTGAAGGTCGGGGAGCTGCCGCGGGCGCCGGGGAAGGCGGTGCGGGTGGTGGACCGGCGGTAGGTGCCCACCTGCCGCCCCGCGCCGGCAGATCCCTGGGCACCCAGTAACGACAGCGTTCGGTCGCTTCGAGTGTTGACAATCCCCACTGCTGGCAATAACATCCGGCTCTCGCTGCTTGCCCAAGCGAACGGCGAGGAGGCAGGAGGGGGATGGAAGGTCGGCTCCTCGTCACCGGCGCGGGAACTTCGGCAAGCGAGAATCTTGTCAGGAGCCTTCGGAGCGCTGACCCCGGGCTCCACATCGTCGGCTGCCACGACGACCGATTTGTCCTCAAGAGCTCGGCGATCGATCGACGCTACCTCGTTCCGAGACTCTCCCATCCCCGCGCGGCCGAATCGCTCCGCCGGTTGATCGAGAGGGAGCGGATCGATCTCGTCATTCCGACGAGTGACGCCGACGTCGGTGCCCTCTCGCGCGTTCGCAACGGGCTCCCCGCACGGTGTTTTCTCCCGGACGACGAGGTGATTCGCCTCTGCCAGGACAAGTTCGAGTTGACGACACGTCTCCGGGCCTCGGGTATTCCGGCGCCGGAGACCCACGCGGTCACGGACCTGGACAAGATCGGGTCGTTGTTCGCGCGCTTCGGCGGTCGGCCGCCCCTCTGGTGCCGTCCGCGCACTGGCACCTCGGCGCGAGGTGGAGGTCCGGTCCACGACGCCGACGAGGCCCGCCGATGGATCCTCGTGTGGGAGGCGATGCGGGGGATCCCCCCGACCCAGTTCACGTTGTCGGAGTACCTGTCTGGACGCGAGGTCCTGTGCCAGAGTCTCTGGCGGAACGGGGTCCTGATCCTGGCCAATACCTTCGAGCGCCTGTCATGCTTCGGGGCGGACGGAGTTCCGAGCGGGGTGACCTCGCCGTCCTCGCTCGCCAAGACGATCTCCGCGCCATCGGTCGTGGAACTGTGTCGGGCCGCCGTCCGCGCGATCGCACCCGCCGCATCCGGAGCGTTCAGCATCGACGTGAAGGAGGACGAGCACGGGGCCCCGCACATCACCGAGATCAATGCCGGGCGACTGTTCATGGCGATGACGGCCTTCGATCGCGTGCTCAAGCACAACATGCCCCTGACCTACGTGCGCCTTGGACTCGGCGAGCCGGTCGAGCTTCGTGGCGAGTACGACGTCGTCGAGGGCTACTACCTCGTGCGAGACCTCGATGCACTGCCCGGCGTCTTTCAGGCCGACGAGCTCTTCGAGGGCATTCTCGAACTGGGGGCGGGGGGCGGCAGATCTTGAAAGTGCTCGAGATCGGCACGGTGGTCACGTTGTTCGCGATCGCATGGTCGGGCGGGACGGTTCCCGCCTCGACCGCCGAACCCGCCGGCACGGGCTACGGTCGGTGCACGCCCGCCGGCCGCTACGCGGTGAGCGCGGGGGAGGCTCGTGCCGGGCAGAACGAGACGGTCGTGCCGGTGATCATTCACATGATGATGAGCGACGTACCCGCCCGCAATCCGCACTGGCCGAAGGATCCCACGCTTGTCTGGGTTCCGTCGAAGGTCACCGAGTTTTTTTCCCGTGACGGGCGGGTCAACAAGATCCTGGCTCAGGCGGGAGTGAGGGCTGCGGTGGTCCGGGTCGAGGAGTGTCCGTACTCTCCCGCCCTCGTGCGCCCCGACCACGAAGCCGACGTATCGGTCGCGACTCCACTGGAGAGCGGTTGGGAGACCTTCTTCGGCGAGGTCAGCGCGCAGTACAACGCCCGGGACCGGGAGGCACTGGACCTCTACATCTGGGTCAAGGTGGGTATCCGAAGCTTTGCCTCGGCGTATGGCACATCGCCCCGGCGGCCCCCGTCGGCGATCTGGGTCGACGTGTTCTGCGCGCTGGTGGATGATCCCGCGACTCGGGAGAACGAGCAGAAGATGCTTCCGGAGACGTGCGCGCGAAAGCTGGCCCACGAGGTCGGGCACGCCCTCACCCTTCGGCACCTCTGCAAGGCACCGGACACAGACAGCTCGGATCCGGACGGCGACCTTCCCTCGTGTGCCGAGTTTCCCGAGTCTCGTAACCTCATGTATCCGAAGCCGAAAGGCGGCCGGGACGCCGAGTACACGCAGATGACCTCGGACCAGAAGCAGGATGCGGTGGCGGCGGCGAGGGCCTACCCACAACAATAGTCACCAGGAGGAGACGAACTTGGGAGCCGATTCTACCGGACCGCTGGTTACCGGACAAAAGGCGCTTGTCGTGATCCAGCTGAGCGCGGTATTCACTGAAGAGCTGGCGGGTGCGTTCGACGAGGCGCTGGAGAATCTTCTGGGCGATTCGCGATGGGCGACGAAGGCCAAGCGGATCGGGACGATCGTCACCAACGACGAGTCATGAGCGACCGCGAGACGACGCCAACCAGGACTGAGCATATCGACGTTTCCGGGCTCGACCGCCGGACGGTGGAGGCTCTGTGCCTGGAGCTCAGGGCTCTCGCGAAGCGATATGGTATCGAGGTCGCCGAGCTCCGGGTCGTGGGTGCGAGGGAGGGGGCCGCGTCGGTCGACGAATCAGGATAGCGGTCCCAGGTCGGCTTCTGCCTGCGCGAGCCAGCCCCTCGCGCCCATCTCACGAAAGCTTCGGGCCGCCTCACCGAGGTGAGCGCGGGCCTGGGCCCGGCCACCTCGACGCTGCCACATGAGCCCGAGGCCGAGTCGACAGCGGGCGACCAGCGGCAGCATGCCGTGATTGCCGGCCAACGCCATCGCATCGGCGTAGGAGGCCTCGGCCGCATCGTAGTCGCTCTCGCGTGACGAGATGTCCGCGAGCAAGCGGAGACCGTGCGCCTCGTTGCCCCGCTCTCGCTGTGCCCGGAAGAGCTCCAGCGCGCGGGCCGCGGCCTCCGCGGCCTCCTTCAGGCGACCGGCGGCGAGGCTGACCTCCCCCAGGCGAAGGAAGATCGGCGGCAGGCTCGCTTTCTGTTTGCGCGCCAGCCCGACCTCCACCGCGCGCTCGAGCAAGGGAAGCGCCTTGTCCGGACGTCCGTCCAGCGCATACGCCGAGCCGAGCTCCGCGCTGATGGGCGCCATGTAGACCGGCAAGTCGGCGGTCTGGACCAGTAGAAGCGCGCGCTCGAGCACGTCCGCCGCCTTCGCTCCGTCGCCGCTACCCAGGTGAAGGAACCCCGCGCCGCGGTAAGCCCAGAGCAGCGTGTCGGGATGATTGGTCGCTTCGGCGAGCCGGACCGCATCGTCGAGGTGGTGGGTTGCCTCGCCGAATGCCCCGAGCTCGGCCTGGCACGCGACGACGTGGCTCCGCGCGAAGACCGCGGGGAGGATCGGTAGGCCCAGGTGGTCCCAGACGAGGTCACCCGTGAGGGATCCCACAACGCCCAGGAAGACCTCGATCGCCCGCCGGTAGTCTCCGAGGGCCTGGTGCGCCCGTCCGAGATACATGTCGGTTGCCATCGCGAGCGCGAAGTCGCCCAGAGTCTGGGCCAAGGCCCGGGCGCGAGCACCCGTGTCGATCGCCGTCTCGTATTCTCCCAGCAGGTAGAGGCAATTCGTCTCGAATGAGAGGGCCCGGCCGAGGCGCCGTGTATCCCCGGCTTCTTCTGCGAGCGATCGGGCCTCGCGCAGGTAGGCGAGGGTGCGCTGCGCCTCGCCGAGGAGGCTCAACGCATTGCGCATGGCGAGCCGCATGTCGATCGCCTGCTCGCGGAGCTCCGCGCTCCCTGGCAGGTGGGGGATCACCTCGATGGCCTGTTCGAAGAACCGCGCCGCCTGGCGATTGGCGGAGCGCGCGAAGGCGCGGTCGCCGGCACGGCGCAAGTATCGGAGCGCCTTGCTCCAGACCTGGCCACGGAAGGCGTGGTGCCCGAGCCGGTCGATGTGTTCCTCGAGGCGATCGCCATAGACCGCTTCCATCACCTCGACGATGCGCGCGTGCAGCGCGCGCTTGCCCTGGACGATGCTCGCGTAGGCGACCTCGTGGGTCAGGGCGTGTTTGAACGTGTACGCGAGGTCCGGCGCGTCGGCGGTCTCGTACAGGAACTCGGCGCCCTGGAGCTGACGCAAGCTCTCGCTCAGGTTCTCCTCGGTCAGGTCCGCGATGGCGGCCAGGATGGGGTAGGGAACGTCCTTGCCGATGGCCGCCGCCGACTGCAAGAGGCGGCGCTGCTCTTCGGCCAACCGGTCGATCCGCGCCGCGAGGACCTGCTCCACGGTGGCCGGGACCTGGAGGTGCGTCACCGGCTGGATCAGGCGATACGCGCCCAGCTCGCCCGCCAATGCACCGGTCTCGATGAGGGCCCGGACACTTTCCTCGAGGAAGAAAGGATTGCCCTCGGTCGATTCGATAAGAACGGAGTGGAGGGGTGCGAGCGAGTGATCGTTGCCGAGAAGCGCGGTCAGCAGCTCCTGCGCTCGGTCGGTGGAGAGGGGATCCACCCGGAGCTGAGTGTAGAAGCTCTTGCTGCCCCAGCTGTGGCGGTATTCGGGTCGATAGGTCAGCAACAGGAGCACATTCGCAGTGGGCAGTCCGTCGACGATCGTGGCGAGCAGCGCCTGGGTTTCCGGGTCGATCCAGTGCAGATCCTCGAAGACGAGGACCAAGGGCTGTCGCCGCGCTTCGCGCAGCAGGAGGCGCTTGACCGCGTCGAAGGTGCGCTGGCGGCGCTGAGAAGGGCTGAGCGCGCCCCACTGTGGATCAGTGACGGGCAGGTCGAGCAGGGTCAGCAGCGCCGGGAGGGAGGGGAGCAGGCCCTCGTCGAGACCTCGGAGCACGGCCTCGATCTGCTCCCGGACGAGATCCGCCTCATCGGCGGTGTCAATCTGGAAGTAGTGCTTGAGCAGCTCGATGATGGGGAGATACGGGGTCGGGTTGGCCAGCGCCACCGAGGCGGTCTCGAGGAATCGCGATCGGCTGTCGGCCTGGGACTGGGTGAATTCCCGAACCAGGCGCGACTTGCCGATGCCCGGCTCGCCGACCAGGGCGACGACCTGGCCGTGCCCCTGGGAGGCCAGCAGCCCGCGGGCTTTCAGCAGGTCGAGCTCGTGGCCTCGCCCGACGAACTTGCCCATCCGCTCCCAGAAAGGAAGGCCAGTCCCTTCCCGGCCGGCGAGGCGATACGGCTGGCCGGTATCGGGGGCCGCCGACCCGGTGGGAATGAGCTCGAAACGTCTCTCCAGGAAGGGCACGGTCGCCGCGCTGACCACCGCCGAGTCCGGCTCTGCGACCGCCACGAGCGTGTCCAGGATCGCCGCCGCCTGGCGTTTGGCGGACTGATCAATCTGGAGGGCGCCGTTGATCACCCCGACCGTGCACGAGCCGGTATGCAACGCGATCCTGACCGCCAGCGTTCCGACGTCCCGGCCGCGCGCGCGGGCGGCGGCCTTCAAGATCGCCATCGCGGCGTTGGCGGCCCGACGGGGAGCATCCTCGATGGGCTCAAGCCCGAACGAGGCGTCGAGCCCGGTATGGCCGACCTCCTCGACCCGGCCGCCGAAGGTCTCGATCTTGTCCAGCAGCACCTCCAGGGCCCGACTGGTGTCGGGAAGGTCGTCGGGTGCGTCGGGGGTGGCGAGGCTGGCACGCATCACCGTGATGCGCCGCCGCTCCCAGCGGATCTGCGGAATCGCCATCCCCGTCCGCGAGGGCGCCGGGACCGACGCCGGCATCGATACCGCCACCGGACCGGGTGCTGGGATCGGCGGGGTCCGCTCCTCGCGGATCGCGGCCGCGGCGCCAGTCCCCGCACGCAGCCCCAGCTTCTCGATGCGGGATCGCAAGGTGTTGCGCGACATGCGCAGTATCGCGGCGGTGCGCGAGATGTTCCAGCCGGTCTCCTCGAGCGTGCTACGGACGTGCTCGCGCATGGCGTCGTCCATGGACACCGGCGGACCGTCGGAGCGCGTGGTCGTCGCGGTTGGCCCCAACAGCACTCCCTCGCGGAGCTCGAGATGGCTGGCCCGCACCGAGACCGTGTCGGCCTGCAGCGCGGCCCGCTCGATGACGTTGGCCAGCTCGCGCACGTTCCCCGGCCACCCGTAAGCCACGAGGCGCTCTCGGGCATCGGGGGCGAGGGTCTTGGGCGGAAGGCCGTAGTCGGAGCAGACCGTCGCGAGTGAGTGTTCGGCGAGTAACAGGATGTCACCCGGACGCTCACGCAGTGCAGGCATCTTGATCGTCAGGACCGCGAGCCGCTGATAGAGATCCTCGCGGAAGCGGCGTTCTCTGATCGCCGCGAGCAGATCACTGTTGGTGGCGCTGATGATCCAGGCGTCGGCCGCCTCCGGCTGCGTGCCTCCCAGCCGGCGGACGGCCCGCTCCTCGATGACGGTGAGGAGCTTGGCCTGGAGCGCCTCCGGTAGCAGCCCGACCTCGTCGAGGAAAAGCACCCCCTGGTGGGCCGTCTGGAAGAGCCCGGCCTTGGCGCGCCGGGCGTCCGTGAAGGCGCCCCGTTCGAATCCGAAGAGCTCACTCTCGAGGAGGGGCTCAGGGATCGCCGCACAGTTGACGTCGACGAAGGCACCGCGGGCGCGCGGGCTGAGTCGATGGATCAGATGGGCCACCAGCCCCTTGCCGGTTCCGGTCTCCCCTTGGATCAGGATCGCGGGCAAGCGCCGGCCGACCTGCTGGCGGGCAATCAGGCGCCGGATTGTTTCCCGGACGCTCTCCATGGCTGTGCTCTGGCCGAGCAGCCTGCTCAGGTCGTCCATCGCGGCGCCTACATTACGCCGAACGGCCCGATGGTCAAGTTAGTGGTCAACGTCCCACTATTCTGACCGGAGATCAGTGGGATGTGTCACACAACCAGCTAATTCCATGGGTGTTTTCTCCTGGCATCTCGATTGCCCTGTGTAGGGGTAGGCGAGGAGCAGTCGGAAGGCGCGGAAACCGTTCACAACGACTTGGAGGAGAAGACCCATGATGTGTCAGAACAGCCGAGCCGGTGGCTTCGACCAGATTCTGGTCTCAGGGCTGTTGCTCGTCGCCGCTCTCGCGAGCGCGGGTTGCGGCACCAAGGGCGGCGGCGATTCCAACACCGCCTCCTGGGATCACTACATCCAGGCGATGGACGACGCGCTCATGCGCGGCGACTTCTACGCGGCGGACCTCGCGCGCCAGACCGCCTATCTCTTGGCGCTCGGAAGCCGGCGCTGGGAGCCGATGGTGGCCGTGGGCGCCGCCTACCTCAGATTCGCCGACTCCCCCGGAGCCCGCCCCACCCTGCGGCTCGAAGCGCGGCGGATCTACCGCTCGGCCCTCGTCCGCGCCGGTGAGCAGGACTCGATCGAAGGCGTGCTGCGTGTGAGCGAGGCCCTCGCCGAGCTCGGTGACACGCAGGGGGCGCGTGAGGGGCTGGCCATGGCGGCGGCCATGGCAGCAACGAGCCGCGGATCGTACGACGTCGCGCGAGCGGAGGCCCTGACCGAGCGGCTCGACAACGAGGCAGGTCGCGGCGAGGAATCGGCTGGAGACATCGGGGGGCCCGCCGCCGCCGTGATCTGGACGCGGTGAGGACCGCATGGGAGCCGCCGGTATGACGACGTCGGAACGTGACCGGAAATGGGTGGGCGCCCTTCCGAACTGGGACGGCCGTCCCGTCCCCTCGACGGACGACGAGCTACCCGCGGCGCTCGGCGGGCTCTTCCGGGGCCACGCCGTCTACGACGGCGCCGGGATGATCAAGCTCGAGCTACCCCACATCGTCGAAGACGGAGCTCCGACGCTGGTCTCGATCGCGGTCAACTGGCCGATGGTGCTGGCCAATGCCTTCGCCCACCTGTACCTGATCGCCGATCGCAATGTGGTCCCGTTGCTCGCCCGGATCACCCTGCTGCCCGACATCGTTCCACCGCATCTGTCTCTCGAGGTCAGGCTCGAAGCGGCCACCCACGTCCGCGCGCTGGTTCAATGCGGGAACGGCACGGCCCTGCAGGTGAAGCGATGGGTCTGGGTCATGCCGCGCTTCAGGTCCGCCGGTTCCGCGCATCAGGAGGCCTAGATGAGCGACCGCATCGCACGATTCACCCCGCCGCCGGTTGACGCCCGTCAGATCCGAGCCTACACTCGGCGCGTTTCTGGTCCTCTCGACCGGCTCGGACAGCAGGAGGTCCCTTTGCTCTGTCCCCGGTGCCAGCTTCCGAATCGCTCCGGCCTCAAGTTCTGCGAGCATTGTGGCGCCGCGCTCTCGGCTGCCTGTCGGCAGTGCGGTGCACCGATCGTCGGTTTGGTGAGCTTCTGCGGCTCCTGTGGAGCGCCATCCGTCGTTCCTCCGTCCGACCGGTTCTCCACGCCGGGCACCTACACACCGCCGTATCTCGCCGAGCGAATCCTCAGGTCGCGCAACGCGCTCGAGGGCGAGCGCAAGCAGGTGACGGTGCTTTTCTGCGACCTCGCCAACTCGACCCCGCTCGCCGAGCTCCTGGGACCCGAAGCGATGCACGGGCTGCTGGACGGATTCTTCGACCTCGCGCTGAACGAGGTTCATCGATACGAAGGCACGATCAACCAGTTCCTCGGCGACGGCTTCATGGCACTCTTCGGCGCTCCGCTTGCCCGCGAGGATCATTCGCGGCGGGCGGTCCTGGCCGCCCTCGGCATTCAACGCGCCCTGCAAGCGCGCCGGAACGCGGAGCTGCCCGGTGGCGAAGAGCTCGACGTCCGCATGGGACTCAACACCGGGCTCGTGGTGGTCGGAAAGATCGGGGACAACCTGAGGATGGATTACACCGCGGTCGGCGACACGACGCACGTCGCGAGCCGCCTCGAACAGCTGGCCGAACCGGGCAGCATCGTCATCAGCGAGGCAACCTACCGACTCGTCCGGGGCTACGTGCGGGTCGAGGATCTGGGCGCGCTGACGGTGAAGGGCAAGGCCGATCCGATCCAGGCCTACAAGGTCCTGGGGCCGGGGTCTCGGCGCTCTCGGCTGGAGGGTGCGGAGGCCCCTTCGCTCACGCGGTTTGTCGGGCGGGAGCGGGAGCTGAGCATCCTGCAGGGCCTGCTCACCCGGGCCGAGGCCGGAGAAGGGCAGGTCGTCGGCATCGTTGGAGAGTCGGGGGTCGGAAAGTCGCGCCTGTTTCATGAGTTTCGGGAGAGTCAACGCGGGCGTTCCGTGACGTTTCTGGAGGGGCGCTGCCTGTCCTACGGAGCCAGCATTCCGTACCTGCCCGTACTCGACATCCTTCGCCAGAGCTGCGGGATCACCGAGACTGACGATCCCGAGACCATCGGCCAGAAGGTCGGGTGGAGTCTGAACGAGGTCGGAATCGACTCCACCGAAACGGCACCGTACCTGCTCCACCTGCTGGGGGTCAAGGAGGGCAGCGAGGAGCTGGCCGCGCTCAGCCCGCAGGCGATCAAGAATCGAAGCGCAGACGTCCTCCGCCAGCTCACGTTCAACGCGAGCCGGCGACGGACCCTGGTGATGCTGGTCGAGGACCTGCAATGGACCGACAAGACCTCCGAGGACTACGCTCGATCCCTCATCGACGTTGTCGCGGGTGCGCCGATCATGGTGGTCTTGACCTATCGTCCGGGCTATCGGCCGCCCTGGATGGAGAAGTCATATTCGACCCAGATCGCGCTGCAGCACCTCTCCGCCGAGGAGAGCCTCGCGGTCGTGCAGTCCATCACGGAGCCGGGGCGCCCGTCCGAGTCGGTGAGCCGGTCGATCCTCGCCAGGGCCGAGGGGAATCCCATGTTCCTCGAAGAGCTCAGCCGAGCGGCCGTGGAACGCCGCGCGCTCACGGGCGGAGACTCACTCCCGGAAACGATTCACGACGTACTCAGCGCCCGCATCGACAGCCTCGATGAGCTCCCCAAGCGCGTGATTCAGGCGGCCGCGGTGCTTGGGCGCGAGGTATCTCTCCGCCTTCTCGAGGCGTTGTCGGACGAGCCGGAAGCGCTGGAGGAAGCGCTGCGAGAGCTGAAAGCCCGGGAGTTCCTCTATGAGCGTCCGGGAGCGGTCGAACGCATGTACGTGTTCAAACACGCCCTGATCCAGGAGGTGGCCTACGCGACGTTGCTCGAGCAGAGACGGCTGGCTCTCCACGCCCGGGCCGCCCGGACGCTCGAGGCGCTCTACGACCGGCGCACCGACGAGGTCGTGGAGCTCCTCGCTTACCATTTCGGCCGGAGTGGCGACGCGGAGAAGACGGTGGACTACGCGATTCTGGCGGGCGAGAAGGCGCAGCGTCGCTGGGCGAATGCGGAAGCGGTGGCGCACTTCGCTACGGCCCTCGCCCGGCTCGACGCCCTGCCCGAAAGCGAGGCCAACTCGTCGCGGCGGATCGACGCGGTCCTCCGGCAGGGGGAAGTCCAGTTCGCGCTCGGCCGGCACGTGGAGCAGCGCACGCGTCTGGAAGGGATCGGATCGCTGGTCGAGAGAGTCGCGGACCCTCCGCGGCGGGCCGCGTGGCACTACTGGATCGGCTTTCTGCACAGCTTGACTGGCAGCCGTCCGGAGGTCGCGATCTGGCATTGCGCGCAGGCCGTCGCGATCGCGGAGAGTAGCCGGCTGTTCGAGCTGTGCGCATTCGCAGAATCTTGCCTGGCGCAGGTCTATGTGTTCGCGGGCGAGCTCCGGCGCGGAGTCGAAGTGGGCGAGCGGGCTCTCCGGACGTTCGAGGCGCTGGGCAACCGGTGGTGGGCCGGCCGGACGCTGTCGCATCTGGCCGCGGCCGCGAACGCGCTCGGGCAGTGGGATCAAGCCTTCACATATTGTCAGCGTGCGCTGAGCCACGGTGTTGCGGTGGACGATCTGCGCTTGAAGGCCTCCGCGCTCCTGCGGATGGGTCTGACCCACATCCAGAAGGGGGAGATCGCCACCGGAATGCGGCGGTGCGAGGAGGTGCAGGCCCTCTCGCCGACGCCGTACGACGCGGCCGCGGTGCGCGGGATTCGCGCGTATGGGCTGGTCAAGGAAGGGCAGGTGGCCGAGGGGATCGCGGAGTTGAAGGAAGTGCTCGACTGGTACGCGCGCTCCGAGCTTCGATTCACGCGCTACCAGTTCACGCTGTGGCTCGGGGAGGCGTATCTGAAGGCCGGCGCGCTCGATCTGGCCCGGGATGTCTCGGAAGAGGTACTGGCCGCGAGCGGAGCCATCGGCTATGGGCACCTGGAAGCGATCGCCCATCGGCTGCTCGGCGAGTGTCTGCGGCCCGCCGATGAGACGGCCGCCTCTCAGCACCTCACGGTGGCGGTCGAGGCGTTGCGCCGCAGTGGTGCACGGAACCATCTGGCCAAGGCGCTCGTGAGCCAAGCAGCGTTGCGCCGGGCCCAGCGCGATGTGTCCGGAGCCAGGGCCGCGCTGGAAGAGAGCCTCGCCATCTTCGAGGAGGCGGGGACGCTGGACGAACCAAGACGGGTGCGCGAGGCGCTCGCGACGCTCGACGCAGATTGGTCTGCGGGCGGGCGTGTCGACAACTTGTAACGCGGCACCAGGAGGACCACTATGCCGGCACAATCGACACTGGCTGCACTGGCTGGGATCAACAAGGCGCTCAAGGAGATCGACCGCACACTCAAGCGGATCCTGGACAAGGTAGCACCGCCACCCGGGCCAAAATAAAGAGCGACACGGGTAACGTCGCGCATCCTCTACCCGGCCGAATAACCTGAGGAGTGAGGGAAGAAGGAGGTCAAGCCAATGTCCTTGAACACCGCCGTCATTGACAACGCCAACCCGTACACGAATTATCCGGGCGGAACGCCCCCGGTGTACGATCCGACCCCCGATCGTCGAGCAGCAGATCGACGTGGGGAACTGGAACTTCAAGGGGGTGCCCCACTTCATCGAGAAGGCTATCAGGATCCCGTACACGTACGTGGATGCGAACAACGTCACCATCCAGGACTATCTGTTGATCGGGTTCGAGGGCGGTGGGGCGTACTGAGTGACGTGGCCTACTGACGAACGTGGCGGGCACCCGGGCGCGCGCGGGTGCCCGCCGTAGGAGTCGCGGCTCCTCGGGGAGTCCGGCGTGGATCGGCGTCAGGTCGTCGAGTAGCTGGCGACGCGGGTGCTCGAGACCGAGGCAAGCCTTCTGTACTCCCGGTAGTCGATGAGCCGGATCGTCTCGCGCGTCGCAGCCGCGCTCACGCGGGGATCGGTGAGGGCCTCGACCTCGAAGCGCCGCTGCCAGTCGTACAGCGGATCGAACCGGGCGTCACGATCCCCCGGATGACAGGCCAGCTCCGAGAAGCCGGGAGCGATGTCCTGGAGGAGAGAGATCAGGTATTCGGGGCTGATGTGTCCGAGATCCGTCTTGCCGGGTTCCCACTGCGCGTAGAAGTTGCCGACGTAGGTGATCCCGGAGAAGCCCCGGAGAGGGATGCGACGGGCGCGGCACAGCTCGACGAAGAGCGGCGCGACCTCGGGCCGGAGATGGACGTGGTGATGCGAGTCGATGTGGGTCGGATCCTGCCCGGTCAGCTCGGTGAACCGATCGACCTGTCGCTCGAGCTCCTGGCGCAGCCGCCCGAGGTCGGTGAGATCGGCGAGGGGGCGGCCGGCGGTGAAGCTCACGTGGAGGCCGAGGCCCAGCTGCGGATGCGCCCGGGCCGCTCGGACCGCGGAGCGAGCG
>Ga0070706_100004826_pt1 | contig 12912 bp, 11 predicted proteins | sample KBSK5501metaG_FD_65476 | JGI IMG/M metagenome (GOLD analysis project Ga0070706, IMG submission 65476) | Corn, switchgrass and miscanthus rhizosphere microbial communities from Kellogg Biological Station, Michigan, USA - KBS K5-50-1 metaG | ecosystem: Host-associated > Plants > Roots >...
GGGAGCGCATTGGCTCGGCGGGCGATCTCATGTGCGTCCATTAGGTCTCCTTACGGTGGGTTCTTTACGACGCCAGGAGATTCTTCATCGGGCCACGCGGTCCAGACGAGACCGTCAGATTCAACGATGGCAACGATCCCCACGCCTTCGCGCGTGCCGCGGACCTCCCAGCGCCCATTCCATTCCTGGCGTTTCGGTTCGTGATCGGGTTTACGGACAACCGCGAGGATGGCACCAATCGTGTGCTCGTCATCCCAGTCGGCTGGGAACTCGGTCTTATCGGGCCGGCCGGTCCCGTGCCGGTGACCGCCGCCCGTGTTGTCGCCGTCGAGAATGTGCACGCGGCGGTCCGCCCTCACCCTGGGTTCGTCAGTCCAGAGGTGATCGGCAGGCTCCGGTAAGCCGCGTCCATCGCTGTCCGGTCGCTCTGGGTGGCGGCCGGCTTCAGTCGTCGCAGTCTGTCTGTCGGTGCGATCGAAGGAGCTTCGTGGGCCATCGAGAGGCTGTTTCCTGAAGTAACTGGCGGCCGACGGATGTGACTCCGGTAGCTCAGTCAGCCGGGTGCGTAGATCGTGACTCGCTGTACCTAAGTGCCTGTCCGGCTCGAGCGGCCCGTCCGCCCTGCTGGTTAAGTGTTCTGGCATTTCTCTGGCCATGCGGTCAGCTGGCATAAGTAACAGATGTCATGCCGCACATCATGTCCCGCCGGGCGTACCGCGACGGTGGAAATCCTCAGTGTTGTGAGCCGGTATCACGGCCGCGTCATGCCGAAGTCACACGGCACCGCACGAGGCTGGCCGTGATGGCGCGGATGCCAGTGCGAGAACCGTGGCCAAGCGCTCGACAGTGCGGCAGCAGCTCGTCTGACATCCCAGACGTCCCCGGACCAGGTGACCGTGCTTGCCCGTGATGGTCACCGTCGCCTCCATCGGCATCGGGGTGGAGCGAGTTCGACCCGGCGCGATCCGGATCGGTTCGTATCCTTCGCACTGCCAATTCTCGATGCATATAACCCACGCGTCATCACTTGCAGGGCTGTGCCGGGCGAAAGGTATCTGTGGCGCACTTCAGCGTGACCGGGTTCCGGTTCGCCGAAGAGCCCTCGCGCTATGACGACCGCATCCGGATCCACCCAGACGCCTTCCTCATCGAATCGGGCCCGATCCGTCGGGCATCAACTGCTTTTTCAGGGGGTGGCAGCGCGTGTGCTGAGGGTGTCTTGCGCGGTCTGGGCGAAGGCACGGATCCGCGCGGTGCCGTTGCCGCGCCGCCAGAGGAACACCCACTCAAATGGCGGGGCATCCCGGATTGGTATGAAAACGACGTCTGGCCGCTGGTAGTAGTGCGTCGCTTGCTCCGGGAAGGGGAAGACGCCCTTGCCCGCGCCGATGAGCGCAAGCATCTCCTGGACCGTGGCATAGACCGGGCCGCGCCGCGTCGGCCGGGCGCTGGGCGGCAGCCGGGGGGCGAGCGTTTCCGCCCAGTAGTCGGGGATTTGCGGGGGGTTGCTCAGAACAGATTCCCGGCTGACGTCGGCGAGCGTGACGGACTCACGGTCGGCGAGCCGGTGCCGTGCGGAGACGGCGAGAAAGCATCGCTCGCGGAATAGCACCGCGCTGGGAGTCAGGCCAGGCTCGCCCGTGACCGAGAGCAGCATGTCAAGCTTGCCCGCGTGCAGTAGCGGGCCGATGCCGTCGCTGAAGTGGACTTCCCGGATCTGGACCTCGCAGTCGGGGTAGCGGGCGCGGAACGCGTCGGCCACCTCGACCACCAGCCGGCCGCCTGCGGCGCTGAAGAAGCCCACCCGCAACAGGCCGCGGATGTCGCGGCCGGCGGTCACCGCGCGCTCGACGCCAGCCAGCAGCTGGCGGTAGGCGGGATCGATGTCCTCATACAGCTGGCGGCCGACGGGGGTGAGCGCCACCCGGCGGCTAGTCCGCTCGAACAGGGGAACCCCGACCCGCCGCTCCCACTTGGCGATGCTCTGGCTGACCCGGGCCGTGGACACGTGCAGCCGCTCCGCGGTGCGGCCGAAATGCAGCTCCTCGGCCAGAGTCAGGAATATCTCGATGTCCCGCTGCTCCACCGAGCCCTCCGTCGTTAAGAGCGAGCTTAACGGTTGTTGCTCGGTCCGCCATTGTTCAGGCTCCGCGCCCGGCCGAGGGTGGAAGAGCGAGACGGACAGCGACATCCGATGTGGAGAGAAACCATGGACGAGGACGTGTTCCGGGCGCCGACCTTGGTGCTCGGCGGGACGGGCAAGACCGGCGGCCGATTGGTCCGACGGCTGACCAGGATGAATGTGCCGGTACGGGTGGGTTCGCGGTCGGCCGGAACGCCGTTCGACTGGGACAAGCCGGCGACCTGGGGGCCAGCCCTCGACGGGGCACGCGCGGCGTACCTCGCCTACCAGCCCGACCTGGCGGTACCAGGGGCGGCCGAGGCTATTGGCGAGCTCACCGCGCTGGCGGCAGGCCGAGGGGCGCGTCAGTTGGTGCTGCTCTCCGGCCGGGGCGAGCCCGAGGCCGAGACATGCGAGAAGGTCTTCACCAGCACCTGCACACAGACTGGCATCGCCTGGACCGTGCTGCGGTGCAACTGGTTCAGCCAGAACTTCAACGAAGGCTACCTGCTCGGGCCGGTCCTCGAGGGCGAGGTCGCCCTGCCCGCCGGCGACGTCGGCGAGCCGTTCGTGGACGCCGATGACATCGCCGACGTCGCCGCCGCCGTGCTGACCAGGGACGGGCACGCTGGCCAGGTATATGAGCTGTCCGGGCCGCGCGCACTGACCTTTGCCGGGGCGGTGGGCGAGATAGCGGCGGCCACCGGCCGAGACATCCGGTTCGCACGCATCACGCCCGGGGAATACGCAGCCGCGATGGCTGCAGACGGGGCGCCGGACGACGTGGTGGAACTGGTCAGCTACCTGTTCACCACGGTTCTGGACGGCCGTAACAGCCGCCCGGCCGGGGGCGTCCAGCAGGTACTGGGCCGCCCGCCGCGGGACTTCGGCTCCTACTGCCGCGACACCGCTACCACCGGCGTCTGGGATCCTGCAGCCGGCGACCCGAAGATACTGCGATGAGCATGCGGTTGTGGCAGCAGTCGGCCTTGGCCGCGGCGGTCGTGGCCACCGGCTTGATGGCCGGCCTGTTCTTCGCATTCACCACCGCGGTCATGCCCGCGCTGCGCCGCTCGGACGATCGGACCTTCACCGAGGCGATGACCAAGATCAATGTCGACATCGTCAACGGCTGGTTCCTGCTGTGCTTCCTCGGTGCGCTGGGGCTCAGCGTGCTCGCCGCGCTGCTGCACCTGACGCCCGGCGGCCGCGCGGCGCTGCCGTGGATCATCGCCGGAGCCGTGCTCTACCTGGCGGTCATCGTCATCACGGGCACGATTAACGTCCCGCTCAACGACGAGCTCGCCAAGACCGCTCACGCCGCGGGTCTGACCGAGCTGGCCACTGCACGGCACCATTTCGAGGACCGCTGGATCGCCTGGAACACCGCACGCACCGTGCTCAACGTGGCCAGCTTCGCCTGCCTGGTGGTGGCGCTCACGCTACCCGCACGGCTCGTGGTCACGCCGGCGGCTGACCTCAAGACCGCAGGCGTGGCCAGCGTAGGCCCGCACGCACCCGGCAGCGCGACGGACTGGAGCCGGCATTGAAACTAACCCTTGTGGAATTCTTGTCCGCCCGTAGCTACCAGCCGCCCAGGCCCCTGACCAACGTCACTGATGGTCGATCGTCGATCGGGGCGAGACCGGTGACGCCCCAGACTCGCTGTGTGCCGTGGTCGCCAGATGGCAATGCGCTGCGCGGGCGGATCGCCCTCGTAGCCGGGGCCACGCGCGGTGCGGGGCGGGGCATCGCGGCGGCGCTGGGTGAGGCGGGCGCGACCGTCATCTGCACCGGACGCAGCAGCGTAGTCGGCCCGGGCGGGTCGGACTACGACCGTCCCGAAACGATTGAGGAGACGGCTGAGATGGTCACCCGCCTGGGCGGTATGGGCACCGCGAGCCAGCTCGACCATCTCGATCCAGAGCAGGTCCGGCGGCTGGCCGAGCGGGTGCGCGACGAGCACGGCCGCCTCGACGTGCTGGTCAATGACATCTGGGGCGCCGAGCAGCTCAAGGGTGGGCCCGCTGACTGGGGCACCCCGATCTGGCAGCATGATTTGGACGCGGGCCTGCGGATCCTCCAGCTTGGCGTGGAAACACACCTGATCACCTCGCATTACCTGCTGCCGCTGCTGATCTGCCAGCCGGGCGGTCTGCTCGTCGAAGTCACCGACGGCACCATGGCCTTCAACGCGTCCCGGTACCGGATCTCGGTGTTCTACGACCTGGCCAAGGTGGCGGTGAACCGGCTGGCCTTCTCTCAGGGCCACGAACTGGCGCCGCACGGGGCCACTGCGGTGGCCATCTCTCCGGGCTGGCTGCGCTCGGAGATGATGCTTGACGCCTTCGGGGTCACCGAACAGACCTGGCGCGCCGCCTTCCAGCTGGATCGGGCCGATGGATACCCGCTCGCCCCGGACGGCTTCGCCGACTCCGAATCACCGCGCTACGTGGGCCGCGCGGTGGCCGCCCTGGCCGCCGACCCCAACCGGGCTCGCTGGAACCAGCAATCGGTCACCGCCGCCCAGCTCGCCCGGGAGTACGGATTCACCGACATCGACGGTTCCCAGCCCGACGCCTGGGCCAGGTACGGAACTACCTGACGGCGTGCAGCGTGCCTGTCGTCGGCTCGGCGGCCGGCCGCCCGCTGGCCACCGGATTTGGCCTTAAGCGGCCGCGTCCGGTGAGCTTGAGTTTTGCCGAGTCGTTTCAAGCCAGACTGTGCCGATGGGTGTCGGTGGCGGCGAAGCGCGCAGCCTTCGGCCAGGGTGAACGTGGGGTCGGGCTGGTCATACCGGTCGAGGTCGCCCAAGTACCAGGAGCGATCGTGTCGGATCCATGGCAGCCGGCTGAGGACGTCTAGGTGACTACCCAAGGTGCGGATGATCACTAGCCCAGTGGTGTCGCGCCAGGCGAGGGTGGGTTCCTCGTCTGTCCTACAAATAGATGTCGTGGTAACCGATTGCGAGCCACGATAGGACTGGTTCGCCATCGGTGTCGGTGCCAGTGGTGAACAGCGCCCTCCCGTCTGGGCCGGTAAGGCTCCAGGTCAATGACGCGCTAATCAGACTTAGCACGGGCGCAGGCAAAGGAGCTGGTAAACCACCAGGTCAGGAAAGGTCAGGTCCCGCAGCCTATAACGTGCTGGCTTGCCTAGGCGCGTACCGGCGGTAGTGGGCCTGCGGTTGGCAAGCGCAGATGCTGGAATCAGGTGCCGGGACCGGGGACGAATAGGTCAGGCTCGTGGTCGTTCCACCACTTCAGGTCGGGGTCGCTACGCGGAGGCCGGAAGCTGGCGTGCTTGCGGATCCTGGCGAGCGGCCGGGACACGTCGGCGTGTCCGAGCGCTCTGGCTTCGCAGTATTGGCGGACGAGAGCGACGGTACCTGTTGGCTCGCTGATGCCGCGCTGGGCCCACACGCGCCGCGCCTTGCGGTCATCGGTCGCCAGCGGCAGGCCACGCCTGATGGCGACGGCGATGGTCGATGCTTCGCCGTCATCGACCAGGCTGGCCAGTTCGACGTAGAGCGGGAGCTCGCCGGCTTGTAGGTCGGTGAGTTCGAAAGCGCCGGCCCGGACATGACGGCTGAGGTCGACCGGAACCACGACGACCTCGCCGTCGGCCGTGTCCCTGAGATGGCCGACCTCGGCCGCGGCTTGCCTAGTGATCAGGAACGTGCGGTCGATGTCATGTGCGATCTGCTCGATTGGCCCGGCGGCGACCAGGTTGATGGTGACGCATGCGTCGAGGAGAAGCGGGGGGTTCGGCATGGCTCACCCCGCGGCCTCGGCCAGGTCGAGGATCTGCGGTGATCCGTCCGAGGCGACGTCGGCGGTCTCCGTAAGCGCGGCGTAGGCGAGGCGTGCACCGACGATGTCGGTGTGGAGGTAGCGGGCCAGCTGCGTCTCGGTGATCTCGCCGTCGGCGTACAGTTGGGCGGCCAGCAGGCGGTAGTGCAGAGGCAGGGCCTCGCCGGCTTGTTCGGCTTGATCGAGGTCCAGCATCTGAGCAGCCAGCCGTGGCTGAAAATTGCGCTCGCGAAGGCGCTCCCAGGTTCCGGCCGGGATGAGGCCCAGGTCTTCTAGCCGGTCTGATAGTGCCTGCAGGGACACGCCGTAGGCGTGCGCGAGCTGGACGAGCATGGCCGGGGTGACCCGTTGGGCGTTGCTGCGCTTAAGTTCGTGGAACCGCCGGGACAATCCACTTCGCGCCATCAGGAAGTTGGCCGCGAACGCGTCAGCGAAGTACTCGGACTCGGGCAGTCGCTGGTAGGACAGCCGGGTGACCTCGGCGCGGTTCCGATTGGCGAGGTAATGGGCGTATTCGTGCGCCATCGTCCAGCGGCGCCGCTCGGACGGATGCCGCGAATTGACGGCCACGCAGCCGCCAAGCGGTTCGGCGATGACGAACAGGCCCGTGATCCGCGACGGCAGCGGGAGTAGGAAGACGCGCAGCCCGACCTCGATCTCAAGTACTTCGCGCAGCGGCCGGACGGGTCCGTCACCGAGCCCTAGCCGGTTGCGCTCCTCGGTTGCCAGGTCCTCGGCCCGGCGCGAATCGGCCATGCGGATCTCGCGGACGGGCTCAGGCCTTCCCGGCGGCTCGGTGTCGGCGATGCGCAGCAGGTCCAGGTAGTCGTCGGCGCGGCGCTGCAGTTCATCGACCGCCGACGTCAGCTCGCCGCTATCGCGCTGGTCCGCGGGCATCACTGCCCGGAACCGGGCCCCGATGGCCGCTGGCGGCGGCTCGGGCCGCAGCAGCTGGCTGAGGCTGACCTGGTAGACGTCGGCCAGCCGGACAAGCTCCTGCGGGCTTGCCTTCCGCGTGCCCTTCTCGATGGCGATCAGGAGCGGGCGGCTGACGCCCAGTTCGGCGGCTGCCTGGGCCTGGGTGAGGCCCCGTGCCTCTCGCGCAGCCCGGAGCCGGAGGGCCAGAGATTCCCGGGTTCCAGGTGCGTCAGTAGTCATAAGGCCACCGTCCTGCTCGTCGTCGTGAGGCACCTGGGTCTCCGAGATCGCGTAGTCAATGTCAACTGTCAGAGTAGCTGTTGACATTAGACGTGTCAAAAAGTCAAGGAGCTCAGTCACGGCAACGGGATCGTGACGGTGGGGGATTAGTGGCTCACTGCCTGGTCTCGCGGTCCTCACCCGCTGCGTCCACGGTGCGGGGCTATGCCGCGTGCCTGCGCCTGTACCTGGCCCGTGCCTTGGGGAAGGTGCTGCTGGCCGAGCTGTCGGTCAGGCACGTGCAGGCCATGTTCACCGCTATCATCCGCCAGCATCAGGCGGCCGGGTCGCCGGTGACGGCGGCGACCTTGCACCGGGTCCAGGCGACGCTGCGAGCGGCGCTGAAGGCCGCGGTCCGCTACGGGCTGATCGCCGACAACCCAGCCAGCCGGGTCGAGCTGCCGTGCGCCTACCGCCCGCGCGCGGTGGTGTAGACGCCCGAACGCATCGAGGACTTGCGGCGCACCGGCGAGCACCCTGCGGTGGCCGCATGGACTGCGGCGCCGACCGCGCAGTTCCGAAACTCGATGAGCGATCACCGGCTGTACGCCGCTTACCACCTGATCGCGCTGCGCAGCCTGCGCCGGGGCGAGGCGGCCGGGCTGAGCTGGCGGGACGTGGACCTCGACGGCAAGACCGCCGCGCCTGTCACGGACTCATCCGGGCCCGCAGATCGGCCGCCCGCGGAGGCGCAGCCGCACAAGCCCCCTGACCCGACAGGCTCAGCCGCGCTCGCGCCACCCACCAGGGTCCAGCCCGCATTGGCCGACGCCGAAACGAAGCTAACCGAACAAGGATCACTCACCGGCCAGAGCCCGTGCCCTCAGGTCGGCGCTCAGTCCTGGCCACAGGACCGGATGCTGCGTCTGGCAGGGGCAAAGCCCCTGTCGGCTCACCGGGAGGGCCCCACAATGGCCCCAGTCCGGTGCCACACAAGATCACCGCCGATGCCACGATCATGCATCAGCGCAGGTCAGGACGGGTGCGCCGCCAGGGACTTGAACCCCGAACCCGCGGATTAAGAGTCCGCTGCTCTGCCAATTGAGCTAGCGGCGCTAGAACCTCAGCGATGCTACCAGCGACAGGATAGGCGACGCCAACCAGGCGATCCGGTCGACTGCGTGTGCCGTCAGGCGGTCTGTCTGCTCGATGGCCTCGGTTGCCGGCGCCAAGTTCTGCCGGAGCGAAGGAAGCTGTTGACTGCCGCCGCCGCTCGCGACGGCCTGCCGGTCCGGGCTTCGACCCGGTCCCCCCAGTTCATCACCCGCAGCCCGGCGTTCACGCCGAGCCAGCGCAACGGCTCGCGTTCCCAGGGCGGCGAATGGTGCCCGACCCACGGCAGCCTGGTGAGCTCACTGTCCTTGCCCATGATGAGGTCGGCGAGAGTCCGGCCGGCCAGGTTCGTCGTCGATAGGCCGTCGCCGACGTAGCCGCCTGCCCAGCCAATGCCCGTTGCCGGGTCGATGCCGACCGACGCGCACCAGTCCCGCGGGATGCCGATCGGGCCGCCCCAGGCGTGGGTGATGGTGACGTCTTCGAGCACGGGAAACAACTCGATCAGAGTTTTACGCAGCATGGAGAAGACCTGCGGCACGCGGTCGAACGCTGGCTGTATCTCCGAGCGGAAGTGATACGGAGCGCCCCGCCCGCCGAACACGAGCCGGCCATCCGCGGTCCGCTGGCCGTAGATGATCATGTGTCGCAGGTCGTTGAACGTCGGTCTCGTCGCCAGGCCGATTTGCTCGAGCAGCGCCTCGGGAAGCGGCGCCGTCGCCACCACGAGGGAATAGACCGGCACGACCGCCCGCTCGTTGCCCGCCAGCCGCGCCGTGAAGCCCTCGGTGGCGCGGATAACGTGACGCGCCCTCACTGTTCCTCGAGAGGTGATCAGCCGTCCAGGTTCGAGCCTGCGAACCTCGGTCTGCTCGCAGATCAGCACGTCCCTGGCCCGCAACACATCGGCGAGGCCGCGGGTGAGCCTGGCGGGATGGATAGCTGCGCAGTGCGGCGTGAACAGGCCGCCAAGCACGCCGGAGACACCGCCGAGCTCTTGCGCCTCCGCCGCCGACAGCAGCCGGACGTCCGAGGCGTCGAAGCCATAGAGCCTGGCCTCGTGGACCTCGTGCTTCGCCCGCTCGAGCTGTGCGGGGGACCGGGCGAACTGGACGGTTCCGCCCTTGGCCCAGTGGCAGTCGATTGCTTCGTCCGCCGCTACCTTCCCGACCTCGTCGACCGTCTGCTCCATCGCCCGGTACATCGCGACCGCTGCCTCGCGGCCAGCCATCCGCTCGAGCTTCGTCAATGACGCCGGGAACAGCGCCGAACACCAGCCTCCGTTGCGTCCTGAGGCGCCGAATCCGGCGATCTCGCGCTCGCAGAGCACAATCCGAAGATCAGGGTTGGCCATCCTCAGGTAATAGGCCGTCCACAGGCCGGTCAGGCCGGCCCCGGCGATCGCGACGTCGGCTTCGGTGTCCCCGTCGAGGACGGGGCCTGGTTCGAGCGGCCCAGGCAGCGTGTCGTGCCAGAACGACAGCCGACGGTACTCATCGCCGTGTCGGCTCACGCCATCACCGTCCCACCTGCTCAGGGAGGCCGGCTGGCCGGCCATCCTTGTGTCATGCCCGCTGAACGTCGCGTCTTGCCGCCGCCACCAGCCCAGAAGGTTTCGTTGCGAATATATAACCTTTGCGTGGTATGCCTTGGCAATATCTGCCGGTCGCCGATGGCAGAAGCCCTGATCACGGCCGAGCTCGAAGCGGCGGGACTGGCCGGGCGCGTGAGCGTGGAGAGCGCGGGCACCGGGGACTGGCACCTTGGCCAGCGGATGGACCGCAGGGCCAGAGCCGAGCTTGCCCGGCGAGGCTTCGACGGCTCGCGGCACCGGGCACGGCAGATCAGTTCGGACTGGCTCGAGCGGTTTGACCTGCTCGTCGCCATGGATGCGAGCAACCTGCGCGATCTCCATCGGATGGCGGCCGGTCGGCCCGACCTGGCGGACCGGATCAGGCTGTTCCGCTCGTTCGACCCTGCTGCTCCGGCAGGTGCGCAGGTTCCCGACCCGTATGGCGGCGGCCATGACGAGTTCGCCCGTGTCTTCGACATGATGCAGGCAGCGGCTCGAGGCCTGGCAGCCGAGCTGGCTGACATGCTCGCCGAGCGCGCTGGTGACTGAGCTCGCGGAGGCGCTGGCGGGCGCCGCCATCGCCCAATGCGCCCCGATCGGCGGCGGTCACGGCGCCAGGCACTACCGGGTGCAGCTGGCCGACGGGCGGGAGCTGTTCGTCAAGGAAGCCGCCGATGACGCGGGCATCGCCGCACTGAGCGCTGAGGCGCGGGGCTTGCTGTGGCTCGCCGAGGCGGCGGCCGTCCCGGTCCCCGAGATCATTGCGTGGCATAACAGAACGCTGGCGCTGGTCTACCATCCCGCCGGAAAGCCTGACCGGGCGGCCGCAGAGCGTTTCGGTCGTGATCTGGCCGGGCTGCACGCTGCCGGCGCAGAGAGTTTCGGGGCGCCATGGCCCGGATTCATCGCGAGTCTGCCGCTGCCGAACGAGCAGGCGGACTCATGGCCGTCCTGGTACGCGGAGCGCCGCCTGATGCCGTACTGCCGCATAGGCCGCGACGCCGGGACACTCGGAGCCGGGGATGTGGCACTGATCGAGTCCGTGGCAGGCCGGATCGGCGAGCTCGCCGGCCCCCCTGAGCCGTCGGCCAGGATCCATGGCGATTGCTGGTCGGGCAATCTGCTGTGGTCGGGCGAGCGCGTCTGGCTGATCGACCCGGCCGCGCACGGCGGTCATCGCGAGACTGACTTGGCGATGCTCGCGCTGTTTGGTGCGCCCTACTTGGACCGGATCCTGGCCGCGTACCAGGAGGTGACCCCGCTGGCTGCCGGCTGGCAAGGCCGCGTTCCGCTGCACCAGTTGCACCCGCTGCTCGTGCATGTCTGCCTGTTCGGGGCCGGCTACCGCGAATCCGCACTGGCGGCGGCCCGCGCCGCGCTGCTCGTGGGGTGACTCCGGCCGTTCGGCCGCGGCGAGCCGGTATGGGAGATCCACCCATACCGGGTTTCGTGATGGGTGGCACTCCGATACGCGGTCGGGCCTTTACTCCGCCGCGGCCCTCGCCTCAGGAGCGAGGGGCAGCGCGAATCCGAAGGTGGCCCCGTGGCCTGGCGCTGACTCCACCCAGACTTGGCCGTGATGCGCGTTGACCATGGCGGCGACGATCGCAAGGCCCAGCCCAGTGCCGCCCGCTCTCCGGCTGCGCGCCCGGTCGGTGCGGTAGAACCGCTCGAACACGAGCTCCTTCTGCTCGTCGGTCAGGCCGGAACCTTGGTCGGAGACCTCGAGGATGACTGCAGGCTCGCCGTCCTGGCCCTGCGGCGGCTGGCCGGCTGGTGTGGGCGACGGCCGTGCACCAGCAGCGGGCCGGTGCCCGTTCGGGAGCGCGCCCGAGCGGATCGTGATGTCGATCGGCGTCCCCTCGCGAGTATGGGTAAGCGCATTGCTCATCAGGTTGCCGACGACCTGGCGCAGCCCGACCTCGTCGCCCGTCACCAGCGGTGCCTCCGTAGTGCCGACCGTCAGGTTGATCGCGCGCTGCGGCGCCATCACCCTGGCGTCGTGCAGGGCGTCCGCCGCGATCGCAAGCAGATCCACGGTGGTGAAGTCGAGCGGGCGTTGCTGGTCAAGGCGGGCCAGCAGGAGCATGTCATCGACCAGGACGCCCATCCGCAGCGCCTCGCTCTCGACCCGCTCGATGAGCCGGTTGAGCTCCGGGCCGGTCAGCGGGTCGGCTGGAAGCCCTTTGGGCGGCGCCTCACCCGCATCGGGAGGTGTATCACCGGCAACTGTGGGTGCGCCACTCACATCCTCCGACTCGTCACCGACACCGCCGCGCTGGCGGTAGTACTCGGCGAAGCCACGGATCGCGGTCAGCGGCGTGCGCAGCTCGTGACTCGCGTCGGCAACGAACTGGCGCATCCGGTCTTCTGATCGGCTGGCGTCGAGCGCTGACCTCCGGGCTGCTTCCTCCGATCGCCTCGCCGCCTCCTCCGACGCCATCCGCGCCCTGAAGGCAGCCTCGATGTGAGCGAGCATGATGTTCAGCGATCGGCCGAGCCTGCCAACCTCGGTGCGCGGATCTCGCTCGGGTACTCGGCGGCCAAGATCTCCCGCCGCGATCGCCTCGGCTGTCTGTTCGATGTCCCTCAGCGGCCGCATGCTGGACCTGATGACCGTGATGCCGAGCGCCGCGAGCACGATAAGCAGTGAGCAGCTGACGATGATGTCGATGATTGTGAGTTCGTCGAGCGTCTGGTAGATCCTAGTGACATCGAGGCCCAGAATGATCGTGCCTCTGACCGTCTCGCCGGGCGGGCCGAACTCGCCGGATGTGCTGACGACACGCCACAGTCCGTCACCGCTCACTGCGTTCACTGTTACGGGCGCGGAAACTGGCGAGCCACCGGTATGAAGCCAGCTAGAGGTTTGTGAACGGCTGCGACTGGGGGTTTGGAGCCAGCTGTCTGACCGCTGGATCTCAGGTCCAGGAACCGGGTGTAGTTGCCCGGCAAGGACTCCCGGATACTCAGCGACCACCTGCTGCAGCCGTCCGTGTTCTGGCAGCCACTGGATGCTCAGACCGCCGTAGTTTGTCTGAGCAGCCGAGCCGCCGAAGAACAGGTACGTATCGACTGTCGAACTGATATTGCCGTACAGCGCGGCGGCACGGAGCTGACTATCGGCTTGTCCCAGCAGGTAGCTGCGCAGGAAC
>Ga0070706_100004831_pt1 | contig 12906 bp, 11 predicted proteins | sample KBSK5501metaG_FD_65476 | JGI IMG/M metagenome (GOLD analysis project Ga0070706, IMG submission 65476) | Corn, switchgrass and miscanthus rhizosphere microbial communities from Kellogg Biological Station, Michigan, USA - KBS K5-50-1 metaG | ecosystem: Host-associated > Plants > Roots >...
GCCCCCCGCGAGAAACCGGGTGCGCCACAGAATGACGGTGGGGCGACTCGTCCCGACCTCGCGGGCGATGCGTCGGTTCGACACGCCCGTCGCCGCGAGTAACACGATCCGGGCGCGGAAAGCGAGCCGCTGCGGAGTTGTCCGGGCTGCCACCCACGTCTCGAGCGTCCGGCGATCCTCAGGAGTGAGCGGGATGGCTTCCGGGGAATCCCACATCGTACACTCAACATCGCACCAATTGGTGCGATTGTCAAGTTATTTATAAATCACTACAAGTGTAGCGTCCTGAAAGTGCGGTTACATAACACGGAGCGGATCTCCCGTGTACGTCCAGGCGAACGGTTTGGCATCGACGTTGTACTCGGCGATGGCACGCATGATGGTCTTGATGAGTTCTTGCCGGGAGGGAAAGATCCCGTGCCGGAGATAACGCCGGGTGAGGATCGAGAGCCACAGTTCTACCTGATTGAGCCACGACGCATGGGTGGGGGTAAAGTGCAGCCGGACGTTCTTATGCTTATCCAGCCACGCCACGACGCGGGCATGGGTGTGGGTCGACAAATTATCGACGACCAGATGCAGCTCGCGGCCTTGATAGGCCCGGTTGAGCTGCTTGAGGAAGTCCAGAAACTCCGCGTGCGTATGGCGCTTGGTCACCATCCCGTGCACCGTGCCCTTATGGACTTGCAGGGCGGCAAACAAGCTCACCACGCCATTGCGCTTGTACTCGATGGAGAGCCGTTTGACACGGCCCGGCCGCAGCGGGAGCAGGGGTTGGGTCCGGTCCAAAGCCTGAATGCCCGTCTTCTCGTCCACGCACAGGACCACCGCATGCTCCGGCGGATGCAGATAAAGCCCGACAATGTCCTCGAGCCGCTCCTCGAAGCGCGGATCGGGAGAGTGCATGTAGTAGCGGACCCGATGCGGCTGGATGCGCTCGCGCTGCAGCACTTCATGGATCACCGACTTCGGCACATCCAGGTTCTCTGCCAACGCCCGGACCGTCCAGCGATTCTGTCCCTGCGGTGGCCGACACGCCGCCGCCGCAATTTTCGCCCGTTGCGTGGCCCCATACCGCCGGGGGCGTCCCGACTTGGGCAGGTCCTCCAAGGCCGGCAGCCCGCCTTCCCGGAAGCGGGCCAGCCAGCGCATCACGCTGATCCGGCTGGTGTCCAGCCGCTCTGCAATGTCGCTCGGACCCATGCCCCCCGCAGCCAACAAGACGGCACGCAGGCGCATCGCTTGTCCTGCGGCCAGCGTCCGCTGCCGGAGGCGGCGCTGAATCTCCACACGTTGCTCATCGAGCACGGTGACTGGAGCAGCGAGTCGGCTCATGCACCGAGCATACACCATCAGGCATTAAGTATCAATATATTTCGGACAGTGCACTAGCGGCCCTTCCCCTAGATCCCGTCCCCGGCACCATCCGGGAGAACTGCTTTGCTGCACTCCGGTTATTTGATCAGCAGATCCGCTCCGTGGACGTTGAATTGCAGGGATGCCCTGCCTGTCATCAACCGCATCTCTTGCTCAGCCGGATCAGGTTAGCCATACTTAGATTACCATAGTCACGATCTGACCACCAGGAGAGCGGCCGATGACTGACGTTGTGGTCGCCGATCGCATCCAGTTCGCGTTCACGCTGATGTTCCATTACCTGTTCCCCATCCTTACGATGGGGCTTGCCCCGCTGATCGTCGTCCTCAAGACGCTCCATTTGCTCCGGCGCGACGAGCAGTACGCCGTGGCAGCCCGCTTCTGGACCAAGCTCTTCGCCCTGAACTTCGCCGTCGGCGTGATCACCGGGATCCCGATGGAGTTCCAGTTCGGGACGAACTGGGCGGCGTTCTCGGCGTTCGCGGGCGGGGTGATCGGCCAGACGCTGGCACTCGAGGCAGTTTTCGCGTTCTTCTTGGAATCGTCGTTCCTGGGCGTCCTGCTCTTCGCGGAAAAGCGTGTCAAACCCTGGGTGCACTGGCTGTCGGCTGTCTTGGTCGCCGTGGGGGCGCTGCTCTCTGGTCTATTCATCACCGCCACAAATGCGTGGATGCAGCACCCGGTCGGGTACCGCGTCGCCCCGGACGGGACGGTGCAGATGGGAAACTTCTGGGTGCTCCTCGGCAACTCGTTCTTGTGGTGGCAGTACGCTCACGTCATCAACGGCGCGATCCTCACTGCGGCTATCGTCGTGGCATCGGTGGGGGCGTACTACCTGCTGGCGGGGAAACATGTGCAGTTCGGGCGCCTCTCGGTCGCGCTGGGGGTGAGCGTCGGTGCTGTCTTCGCCCTGACGCAACTCTTCCCGACGGGTGACATGGACAGCCGCAACGTCACGGCTTACCAGCCTATCAAGCTGGCCACGATGGAGGGGCTCTTCGAGACGCGGTACGGCGCTCCACTGGCCATCATCGGGATGCCGGACACCACGCAGCGCACGCTGCTCGATCCGGTGGTGGTCCCCGACGCGCTGAGCTATCTCGCCTACGGCAGCTTTCACGCCGAGGTCAAAGGGCTGAACGCCTACCCGCAGAATCTGTGGCCGCCGGTCCAGTTGACCTATTACGCGTACCATATCATGGTCGGGCTCGGCACCATCTTCATCGCCGTCCTATTACTCGGCATCGTCCTGTGGTGGCGCCGTGCGTTGTTCACGAGCAGGTGGTTCCTGTGGGTGCTCATGCTCCTGCTGCCATTCCCCTATATCGCCAACGAGGCCGGCTGGGTCGTCACGGAGGTGGGTCGCCAGCCCTGGCTTGTGTACGGACTCCTGACGACGACGGCTGGGGCCTCGCCGACGGTGACCGCGGGGGAGACGATCTTTACGCTTCTGGGCTTCGCGGGAATGTACGCACTGATTGGCGTTATGTCGCTCTTTCTCGCCCTCCTCCTCATCCTCAAGGGGCCGGAAGAGCCGGCCCCGGCACGCATCGTGGCCACGCGCTGACGGCCCGGGAGGGCGCAGGGATGACGACGCTTTGGTTCATGATCCTCACGGGGCTGCTGATCGGGTACGCTGTGCTCGATGGGTTCGACCTCGGCGTCGGCGCGCTGCACCTCTGGCTCGCCCGGACGGACGAGGAGCGCCGCGCGGCGCTCAACGCGATCGGGCCGGTGTGGGATGGGAACGAGGTGTGGCTCATCGCCTGGGGGGCCGCATTCTTCGTGGCCTTTCCCCGGGCGTTCGCGGTCGGGTTCAGTGGGTTCTACCTGCCGCTCATGATCGCGTTGTGGCTGCTCATGGGCCGCGGTGTGGCGATCGAGTTCCGCCACCACGTCACCGACCCGCTGTGGCAGGGCGCCTGGGATGTGATTTTCTCGATCAGCAGCCTGATGCTCGCCCTGCTCTACGGGGTGGCCGTCGGGAACATCGTCACCGGCGTCCCCATCAACGAGCAGGGCTACTTTCAGGGCCTGTTTGAGTGGATGCTCAACCCCTACGCGCTGTTAATGGGGTTATTCAGCCTGGTGATCCTCCTCTCGCACGGCGCCTCGTACTTGTGCGTGAAGACGGACGGTGCGCTCCAGGTGCGGGCCCACGATCTTGCCACGCGCCTCTGGCCGGCCCTGGTCGCGCTGGCCGTGGCGGTCACGGTCGCGACGTTCGGCGCGCAACCCCGAATGCTCCAGAACTTTGAGACCGCTCCGCCCCTGCTGGTGGTGCCTGTGCTCGCCATCGTGTTCCTTGTCCTGATGCGGCGGCTGCAGCGGCGCCGGTTGTCCGGTGGGGCGTTCCTGTGCTCCTGTGGGCTCATCGGGGTGCTCCTCGCATCGACGGCGATCGGCCTCTACCCGTTCCTCATGCTCTCGCACCCGCACCCCGAGCGGAGCCTGACGATCGCAAACGCTGCCGCTGCGCCCGGAGGGCTCCTCGCCGCCGCGTTGTGGATGATCCCCGGAACGATCCTACTCGCCATTTATCAGGTGTTCGTCTACCGGACGTTCAAGGGGAAGGTGGTGCTCGGTACGGGAGCGCACTACTGAGCGCCTCGCCTGGGGGAACGGACAGGAGCCGGCTTTGATAATTGTCAATGCATGCGAGCCGTGTCCAATGCCGGGACCTTCGCCATGAACGCCGCCAGTCCGTGAGCTCGCCGGTGAGCAAGCGGCAGCAGCATCATCAACTATAGTGTGCCCCGGAATGACGACGAGATGCGCCGCCGCGAAGAGATCGCTGTCTAGACGAGCTTATCCTCGGCCTGCGGCGTGATTGACCTTGAACTGACGCTGAGCCTATACTGAGCCGTAGTTAGAATTTCCCACATTCTTACAAAGGAGACCCACCGTGCCCCTCGTCAAGGTTAGGGATAAATACCAAGTGACACTCCCCGCCACGGTCCGCAGGAAAGCAGGGATCGCCATTGGTGATTTGCTTGAAGCCCAGGTGAAAGATGCGAGGATTACCCTCACTCCAAAGCGGGTTGTCGACCGTGAGCTCGCGCTTGCCCTGGAGGACGTCAAGAAAGGCCGCGTCTACGGACCATTTCGTTCGGCGAGAGAGGCCGTACGCTCGCTCCGTAGGCGTCGCAAGCGCTCGATCGCTTCGTGAAGCTTGTCTACACGGAGCGGTTCCGCCGAGCTTACGCTGAGGCGCCGCCGCGCACCAGCAGGCTTGTGATCGACGGCTGGCGTTTCTTGTGCGAGACCTCCGGCATCCCTCGCTCCACGCGAAGAAATACGACGAGGCCCGGGGTATCTGGCAGGTGCGTGTCGACGGCGGGTGGCGGCTATACTTTCTGATTGAAGGCGACACGTACGTACTTCTCACGCTTATCCCTCATCCAAAGTAGCCAGCGCAGAGTCCGTCAGGACGCCCCTGATAGTGCCAAAATTCGATGCACCGAGGGGAGTGCTTGTGCCGCAAGGCCTGGCGTACGGCCAGGCCGAGGGTTCAAATCCCTCCTCCCCGACCACCTTTCCCCCTTAGGAGGACCAGAAAGTCGCGACCGGGATCGCCGGGCTTCTTCCCGCAGATTTTCAAGCAATTCCAGGTCCGCCGGATTCTTGGGACCCTTCTCGCCTTGCCTACGCTGTACGTGCTCACGAGCGCGGCGACGCACGCGCCCTTCCCCAATTCGGGAACGCTATTCCCGAAAGGGACGTTGCCAGGCACCGACTGGAAGTCGCAGATGACGTTTACGGCGAAGGACGTTGGCAAAAGGTTCGTCTTCGACTACACGTGCGCTTACCATCCCTGGATGACGGAGCGTATTATCGTCGCACCAAAATAGGGATCCGGCTTCACTACAGCCGACACCGTTGCCGGTTGTCACGTCGGTCATTATTGGAGCCAAGCGGCTCCACCAATTGCAGGACAATCTCGCCGCCGTGGACCTCCAGTTGACAGAAGACGAGATGAAGACACTCGACGATGTAAGCGCTCTGCCCCCCGAATATCCGGGCTGGATGTTCCCCCTCCAGGGTGCTGGCCGCTTAGGAGCCCTTGAGAATCCCGTATGGGACAGCTTGCGCCAGCCCAGCAACACTCGCTAGACGCTTGTGTGGCCCGGCGGCCAATCGTCCAACAGCCGCCGGGTCGCGGTTTTCTTAGAGAGCTCGTCGAATCTAAGAAGGAAGACCGGCAGTTCCCGCTCGCCGATCTGGTCCGGCCCTCGGTCTACCGTCGGTTGGCGGGCTACGAGGACGTAAACGATGCAGAGCGCCTTTCCCACGATCCGACTTTCCGGCTGATCGGGTCGGAGCAAATCTGGGAGCGCGGGGCCGCCCTGACATCCCGGGTGCAAACAATCTGGGGAACCTGCAGGAGGTGCTCCGTGCCTACGAACAGCGCACACCGGTCCATCAGCACCCCGGATGAAACGAGAAAAGGGGTCCGGACTGGACCCCAGCAAAAGTGCGGTGCACCCTACTTATATGGAAGGCGGCGTTTAATAGGCAAGACGTTGCCGGCGCTGGTTCCGCAGTCGTCGGTCTCCTAGCGTTCTGGCGATACTGTTCCCACGCACCCCGATTTCGCGCTCGTACTGGGCGTGTTCACTGCGGCGACGCAGCTGGTCCCCTACGGGTAGATGGCCCCGAGATCCAACGCGAACCCTGGTAGCTCGGGCTCGAACGTCACCGTCCTCGCATCACGGAACGCTCGGGCCTGCTCGCCGGGACGGTACACTTCGACGGTCCGGCCTTGAGGGTCGATGAGCACCGCCAAGGGCGCACCGTTCCTGAGGTAAGCAGCCATCTTGGCCTGCAGATCGCCGAGCCGATCGCTCTCCGACCGGATCTCGAAGACGGCGTCCGGGCACAGCGGCGCGAATCCCTGGCGCTCTTCGGCCGTGAGCGCTCCCCACCGGTCGCGCGGCATCCATGAAGCATCGGGCGACAGAAGAGAGCCGTCCGGGAGCCGGAACCCCGTCGCCGGACTGAACGCGATCCCGCGCCCGTCTCGCTTCGTCCAGACACCCAGCTGGAGAGACAGTTCCTGCTCCAACCGTCCGGCCTCGCTCCCCGTGGGCGTCACGACCAGTTCCCCCTTCGCGCTACGTTCGAACTGATACCCGGGGTTCCGCCGGGAGAGCTCGAGCAGTTCCTCATCCGTCACCGGACGCACGGGGGTCAGGATGATCGCCATGGCACGGTCTCTTCTCTCATGTCGCTCTGATCGTACCATACCGTGAGAGGCGTTGTATTCCCCAGACCGGCGAGACGATGTCCAGGCCGATCCTCGGCCGTCTCAACGCTGCCTCGTTGTCAAACCTGTTTACCGGTACACAGCGTCATCGATCGTCACTCTGAAAAATTCGCCATCCGGCTCATCCCGGTCTGTCCCGACATACCATCCAACTCGTAGGCGAGCCGGAATGGTGTAGCCGCCGAACCTCCTCTCTTCCTCCGCCACACCACCGAAATCCACATAGTGGAACCCGGATTCCCCAGGGTTGCCCCAACGTGGCAAATTGACGGTTTTGAGCGCGCCCGTATCGTCGATCGTGATCGCGAGCTCCCCGGTTTCGCCCTGCACCGTCAGCCGGGCGTGCGGGTGCAAGGAATCCTGTGCTGTCCACGCCACGTCACCGCCACAGAGCACAGAGGGCAACCAAACTGACTCTGCCATGACCCGACCGGCTGCGGATCGAGTAATATCGGGGCCGGAAGCCGTCATAATGGGAATAATCCCGAAGAGTTTCCACCGCATAGCGCCCTCGCCGTCCACGAGGCGATCGAATCCGCGAACCGGCATGCCGTTCATCCGTACCGTGGCGCTCCAGATCATGGCATGTCCCCAATCGATGACCTGCTCTGCCGTGAAGGGCAGCCACCGCCCGAGTTTGATTTCGCCGTGCATCCGCAGGCGAACCGCCGACACGAGGAGGACTCCGGGGGCAATGGCGTGCTCAAGATAACGCCGCGCTGCTTCGGGAAGCCCCGAGAGCTGACTGGACTGAAAGGCCTGCCGGCCAGATCGTACCGACTTCCACAATCCGTCGATGGAAGGGTTTCTAGTCATGGTTGCGTAATCGCCGCACATCGGGGCATTGGGTGTACGCCGCATTTCTGAAGCCCGTGAACCCGTTCCGGACTCGATATCATATCTTCGTCAGGGTGCCGCTCAGCGTGCGCCGTGTCGCCCCTGCGCGCTGATCTTGGTCAGTTCGGCAGCCTTATGAATTGCGACGTGGTCGGTCTTGTTGCTTCGGATGACGTATTGCGGGTTATCGCGCGACGCATGTCTGTCTCGGCCTTTCAGGCGCGTGTCGGACGTAATTTTCTTCACGATCACGCCGCTGACCCTGCCCGCTTCCGAGTTCCGCGACACGCGGTCTCCCCGCCGGAATCCACGTCCCATTGTGCCCCTCGAGGCAAGCGCCTCGGAGCCACCGCCCGCATCCTCATTATCCCCCTACGAGATCCGCCAGCGCCACTCGAAAACGAGCGCTCCCGAGATGGCTGACGGAATCCAGCGGTAGGCGAGCATATAGGTCACGATCAGGGCCGCGGTAGCCCATTGGACAGCTCCCACAACCGCCAGTCCGGCGGCTCCCGCCCATATGCCGCCGACGAGGCAGGCGACACCAGCGTTGCTGAGGACCAGTGCGACGCGGCCCGGGCGGGGATTGTAGGGCGCGCGCTGTCGGGGAATGGCCGACACATCCGGGATCGTGGCGCGGTAGTACCATATCAGAAACGGGGTCACCTTATACAGCTGCCCGAGGATCGCCTGGGTTACCCATCCGAGAAGAAACAACACCACCACGCACTCCCCGAGGCGAGATGCAGGATCGCTTTGGAGCCATCCCGCCCCCCACCCGACGCCGGCGCAGGCCAGAGCCGCGGAGTAGGCGGCGACGGCGTACCAGTGCGAAACGTTCAGATCCGGCGCCCGGCTGCGCCGGTGGCAGGCACATGAAGCACCTCTGACGCGAAGAGCACCAGCCCGCCGGCCGCGAGCAACGCGGCGGCGCGGAGCATCCAGACCGCCCCCGATCCGACGCCGCCGAGGGCCCCTGCAACCGCCAGGACACCGAGGCAGAGGATCGCCCATCCCCGGCGGGCGCTGGCGACCCGCGCCCCGTGCACGAGCGGCACCAGCCGGTAAAAAGTCCCGACGACCATCAGCCCGAACCAGCCCCCGAGGCCCAGGGTCAGATGGACGATGAGCCCCCGATGGCCGACGAGGAGCGCCGGCCAGAAGGCCCAGCGGAGGTTCGCGGCGAGGAGCGTCCCCCAGAGCAGGACGAGGGCGAAGCAGAGAAACGCCACCGGGATGTGGGGGCTCACCACGGAACGCTTCTCACCGGCCGCGGCGATCGTCGAGGCGATCAGGGCGATGAACCACCAGGAGGCCAGGTTGACGCCCGCCCCGCCGGCCGCGACGAGCGCGAATTGCCCCCGGAGAAATCCCGCGAGCATGACGAGCACGCTGAGCGCGAAGAGGCCGTACTGTCCCGGCACCAGGCGCTCTCCTCGCACCCTCGCCCCGAGCAGCGCTGGGGCCATCTGCATGGCCCCTCCCATGATCGTCAACGTTACCCATCCGAGGGTCGCGATGTGCGTGGCCGTCAATACCGGGAGCGTCTCGTAGGTAGCTGCGGCCAGCGGCCCGGCTGCGGCGATAAGGAAGCCCGGATTTCCGATTTGACCGCGCACTGAGAATCCTGGGATGCGCCGAATGTTTTTGTTAAAAGCGGGTTTGCGCACGACGATGACGGGGCGGAGGCCGACACCCAATGGGTGAGACAGCAAGCCAGCCTTTTCAGCTCTCTTTCAACGCTGCATTGAAGGTCGAGTTCCAAGGATCGCGGGTCACTTCCGATGGCGGCCTGATCCTCGTACGCGAGCTGGACGAGCGGTTGGGTTTCAGCGACCTGATCGCGCAGCACATCGCCGATCCGCGGGGCAAGAATACGCAATTCCCACTCACCGACTTGGTCCGGCAATCCGTCTACCGCCGGTTGGCGGGCTACGAGGACGTGAACGATGCGGAACGGCTCTCCCACGATCCCACATTCCGCCTGATCGGGTCGGAGCAGATCTGGGAGCGTGGAGCTGCTCTGACGTCTCGCGTGCACTCGTTCGAGACGGAGCTGTTGACCCAAGGCGAGAACCTCACGGGGTTGGCCGCGCTCAACCGGGAACTGATCGCGCGGGTGGAAGCGATGGACTCGCCGCAGCGCGTAGTGCTCGACATCGACAGCACCGAGATCCCCGTCTACGGTCAGCAGGAACAGAGTGCCCGCTGCTGCTGTTCACTCGGGAGGGCGACTGTCTGGCGGCGAAGCTGCGGCCGGGCAACGTCCACAGCGCCGAGCACTGGGACGCCGTGCTCCTGCCGGAGATCGAGCGGCAGCAGAAGCAAGGTACGGAAGTGGTCGTTCGTGCCGACGCGGCCTTCGCCAAACCGGACATCTACGAGGCCCTGGAGAAGCTGGGCGTGAAGTACGCGATCCGCTTCCCGTCCAATGACATCCTGGAGCGGGAAGTCGCAGACTTGTTGACACGCTCCGCCGGAAGACCCAGTTCCAAGCCGGTGTTTCGGTACAAGAGCTTTCGGTACCAAGCCGCCAGCTGGAAGACGGCACGACGGGTAGTGGCGAAGATCGAGTTTCATTGTGGAGAACTGTTCCCTCGGGTGGGGTTCATCGTAACGACCCTGGAGATGAACTGCCGGGCGGTGGTGCGATTCTACAATAAGCGCGGGACAGCGGAGCAGTGGATCAAGGAAGGCAAGCAGGTGGTGAAGATGACGCGGCTGAGCTGCCATCGGTTCCGGGCGAACGAGGCGCGGCTATGGCTGAGCGTGATCGCCTACAATCTGGGGAACCTCTGGCGGCGGCTCGGGCTGCCGAAGCGGATCGATACCTGGTCGCTGACGAGCTTGCAGCAACGCCTGATGAAGACGGGGGGCCGGCTCGTGAAGCACGCGCGGTATTACTGGCTCCTGCTGGCAGAAGGACACCTGACGCGGCGGCTGTTCGGGGCGATCGTGCGGCGGCTTGAGACGCTGTCGGTGCCGGCGGGGTAACAGCGCCTTCGCTGCTGCCAACGCTGCGGCCAGTGTCGGAGGTGGGAGTGGTGTCCGAGAAATCGACTGCGGGTGTGGCCGTGCCGAGTGTTGCGGATTTCCGGAAGGCACAAAACGGCGCGTTCGGCGGCCGCCGGGAAGGGCCCCGGATGGAAAAGCCGGGTGGGCACTTTTAATGAGAGAGTACAGGCGTCAAAATGGAGATCTCTCGGAAAATGCCCTTTGGGGCAATTCGCGCCAGCCCTTCCGGACGATGTGCCAGATCCAGTGCCGTGACAGGATGAATATCGGATGAGAGAACCAAGAAACCTAAAAAAGGAGTTTAGCATGGCTGGTCAATACGCACGTGGGTTTTCCACTCTGACGCGGGAAATGACCGCCTAAAGGAGGCCGATATGCTTCGCCGACTTGCCACCGGGTTCGTCTTCGTGCTCGCGCTGACGTCCTTCGCATCCGCCGGCCAGGTGCCCTACTCGGCCACCGCGCCCAACGTCCCGGTCAGCCACCACGACCGGGTCTACACCGCTGATCAGTTCTCGAACACCGTCTCAGTGATCGATCCGGCAGACAACAAGTTGCTCGGTGTGATCCGCCTGGGCAGGCCCCCGATGATCACGACGCCGAGTCTCCCGGCGCCTGGGACCCTGAGCCCATTGTACCGCGACCAACTGCTGGTGCACGGCATGGGCTTCTCGCCCGACGGTCGCACGGTGATGGCGGTTTCCATCACCTCCAACGCCGTCGCTTTCATCGATACAGAAACGAACGCGGTCAAACACATCACGTATGTCGGTCGGGCGCCGCACGAAGCTTTCTTTACGCCGGACGGCAAAGAAGTGTGGGTCGTCATACGCGGCGAGAACTACGTCGCCGTGGTGGACGGACGGACCTACCGGGAGAAGGCCCGGATCATCGTGCCGAACGGGCCGGGCATGGCGATCTTTTCGCCCGACGGCAGGTATGGGTACGTCTGCTCCAGCTTCACCCCGGAGACCGTGGTGATCTCTGTCGCCCAGCGGACGATCGTCGGTCGCGTGAAGCAGGTGAGCCCGTTTTGTCCAAACATTGCGGCGACGCCGGAGGGCAGGCAGGTCTGGCTGACGCTGAAGGACACGGGCAAGACGATGGTGCTCAACGCCCGCCCGCCATTCAACATCCTGAAGGTGCTCGACACCGGGCCCATCACGAACCACGTCAATATCGTGCGCAACGCACGTGGCCAGTTTGCGTACGTCACGGCGGGCGGCCTGGATCAGGTGAAAGTGTTCCGCACCGATGACTTTCAACCGGTGGCCACGATTCCGGTGGGCACCCTCCCGCATGGGATTTGGCCTTCGGGCGATGGGACCAGGATCTACGTCGCGTTGGAGCAGGGCACCGCGCTGGCGGTGATCGATACACTGACCAACAGGCTGATCGCCACAGTCCCAATCGGGGAAGGGACCCAGGCCCTCGTCTTTGTGCCGAACGCGGTCCGGCACGGCAACGGCATGCACAACCTGCAGCCCCGCGGCACGGGGACAGGGGCCACTCAGTTGGTCCTGGTCGACGCGGGCGCGCGGCCCGCCACGCATGTCACCCTGTTCGATCAAGACTTCGTGCAGATCTTGCAAGCGACCGTCACGGGCCTGCAGGCGAAGCAGCCCTACGTGCTTGGGCTGTCGAGCGATTCCAAGGGGACGGCCGGGCCTCTGGTGCCGCTGGTTGCCTTCGTTGCCAACCCCGCCGGCGCAGCGATTGTAAACGCCGTTGGACCGATCCGTCAGTACCTGGACACCCAACCCAAACGCTACCTTGTCATCACCGAGGGCACCCCGGTCAAGCCTGGCCACCCGGTACAGGTGGAAGGCCCGTGACAGGCGCCTTGTCGTCAGCTAGCTCGGCGCCGGCGTTCACGGGTTCTGGGCCTTGAAGACTGCGAAGGCCGCGCCCTGGCCGTCTCGGCAGACCGCAAAGCGGCCCACGTTCGGGATGTCCGTCGGCGGCCTAGCACCTTGCCGCCAAGCTCCCCGACCTTCTTGACCGTGCCGTCGCAGTCAGTTACCCCGAAGTACGTGAGCCAGTGCGGAGGGACGTCTTTCATCTGCGCCGGCGTTGCCATCATGCCGCCGATCTGGGTGGAGCCGGCCCTGAAGATCGTATACGTGCCCGCCGGCCCCATGTCCATTGGCTCGGCGGTCCAGTCGAAGGTGGTGCAGTAGAATTTCCCCGCGACGTCCACGTCATCAGTTCGTTCCAGCACATCGCGCCGGGCTCGTTAATGATGCCTGCGCCGATGTGCTTCTTGGCCTGCCAGATCGCAAAGTGCGCATACAATCCAAAAGCCCTATCGCATTCTTGACCGTTTTGGGAGACAGGTTCGGCCGATTAGGATTGGGGTCATCCTGGCTGTAGGCGAAGCGTTTCTCCTTCAACTTCTCAGCGATGAACCG
>Ga0070706_100004832_pt1 | contig 12903 bp, 16 predicted proteins | sample KBSK5501metaG_FD_65476 | JGI IMG/M metagenome (GOLD analysis project Ga0070706, IMG submission 65476) | Corn, switchgrass and miscanthus rhizosphere microbial communities from Kellogg Biological Station, Michigan, USA - KBS K5-50-1 metaG | ecosystem: Host-associated > Plants > Roots >...
GTCTCCGAGAGTCACTCCCCACGAAACTGGTACGTAGATCATGTACGGACCATACATGTGCTTCGCGTTGAGAGCGGTGATCATGGCCAGAACGTCCTTCACTGCGTTCTGACCCCCTGAAGGTGTAGCTCCAGAGCCGACGGTCCAGTCACTCAGACTACCTGTAACACGATTGGTAGTCGTCTTGTAACCTGGAATGGTACCATACGCTCCTGCCTGAAGCGTATTGCCGTTGAACAGCATATTCTCCACGCCTTCGACGACCAGGCGAGTTGCCATAGCTGCCTGCGTGGTATCAAGCGATTCTCCACGACGTCTCGAAGCCTCCAGCACACGAATATTGATGCTGAAGTCCTTGTGGATCAGCGGGATTGGCAAACTCTTGAGCGAGAAGAGCTGCCGATCGCGGATCCCTTCCGTGACACCCGACATCGAAACTTCAGCCGGGTCCATATCAGAGATCGTATCCCACTGTACGACTGTCGTGCCGAGCCCGTTCGCGAGGTCAAAACGGAGGCCTCGGTCGAGTAGATCGGCAACGGCAACCAGCCGCTGACGGGCAACCGAGATGACGGTCGTATCATAGAGAAGCCACTCCTCCTTGGTCAGAACGTCCAAAGTCCGCAGAGCTTGGACGCTCATCCCTGACTGAAGGAGCCTCGTAGCGGTGCTGCCATGAGCAACTGGTGCACCGCCTTCTCTTGAGTAGAAGTCGACTTGAGCGGCACTTGGGCGGATAACGGAGCTACCCGGTGTGATCGCGTTCATCAGGCAATCTCCACTCGCAAGCGTACGGGCGCACTGCCGCCGCTGTTGTCCTTCGCTTCCATCGCGTACCCGATGAGAGCAGCGACATCAGCAGGAAGGGCCCCTACTACCAAATTGCCGAGCGTTCCGACTTTCAGCGGAGACCCGACAACGGCAGTGTTCCCTGCACCTTGAGCCAGCAGAGCATTGACTTCCTGCCCCGAATGGACAGCTTCGTAGAGAACGTTGTCACCGATAGCGTAGTCGGTGTTCAGGTCTTTGCCGATGACCTCGTTCTCTACAGCTACAGTCTTCTCGACAGCACCCGCAGCTGCTCTCGAAAGACCGGTCGCTCCGATCGTGATGAACTGCCCGGGAGTGATGACCGTAGCGGCCTTCGCTTCCTTCCGAACACCCCATCCTTTCAAGATGATGGTATTTGAAGCCATTTGTCCTATTGCTCCTCTCTGGTAGAATGCTATTAGGTGGCTAACTAACTTACACTAGCTAGCCACCCATAGCTTCTACTTATTACTACTTCTTCGGCTGAGCCACCGGCGGAGTACCACCGGGCGCAATCGGATGCTCAGGGCCGACCGGATAGGTCTTCACGACCCAGGGCTGTCCCGGCTTATGAACCGCGACCACGACCTGGCTAGCCAGCTCCGGAGGAACCTCAGGCAGCCCTGGAAGCTGACCCGGAGGTACTGGAAGCCCCTGATCAGGATACCCCGGACTGGGCCAAATTCCTTCCCCACCGCCTGGGGCGATTGGATGAGTCGGATAGCCCGGCCCTGGCCAGATACCGGGAGGTGAGCCTGCTCCAGGAAGACTATGATCGGGATGCGGTGGATTGTAGATCGGATGTTCTGGTGTTCCACTAATACTGCCCGGCGGTAGAACGATAGGATGACTTGGACGGAGCGGATACGGCGGCGGATAGTAGATCGGATGCTCCGGCGTTCCACCGACCGACCCAGGCGGCAGCTCGATCGGATGACTCGGCTGTCCAGGCCCCGGCCAAATTCCAGGAGGCGTACCACCTGGAGCGATCGGATGAGACGGATATCCGGGCAACGGCCAGATGCCCGGCGGCACAGGAGCTATGGGATGCTCCGGAGTGCCTCCTCCCATTTCACCGAGAGGAACGATCAAACAAAGCTGTGGTTTCATGAGTAAGTCCTCTTAATTAGGGGTTTCGAAGAGTACTCTCGTACTCGTGCTAGGTGGTAACTAGGCTGCTTTGCCACCTCCGCCAGCGTCTTTGGCTTCTTTACGTGGGAAGGCTTCAGGCATCGGAGCAGCCTGGTTGTCACGCTGCTGAACAGCCTGGAGGCGAGGAGCGCCCGCAGCGCCACTGTAGTCCGCACCCGAACCCAGCAGCGCGAGATTCTCAAGCATCTGCAGCGACAGACCCTTGAGCTCCTCTTCGCTGAACTTGCAGCGATCGTTGGCCTTCAGAGAGCTGACAAGGAAGTCCTTGCGGCCTCGCTGCATCGCAATCCCTTCGGCCAGCATCGTTCCGACTTCCGGGGGCGCCGCAGCAATGAACTCTTCGACCGTTTTCGGAGCCTCTTTTGCGTTCGCCTTAAGAGCCGCTTGAACGGCTTTCTCGATTTCCGACTGGGTTTCGCTGCATGCATTGTCTCTCTCCGACTTTGCAGCCTCGACCCCCATCTTGACGAACTTGTCGATCTGATCGTCGTTCATGGCCGTAAGCCATGCACGATCAGCCTCGGTGAACTGTCCGCTCGAGTTGGCGATCAGACCGTCCACCTTTGCTTTCGAAGCAGCCATAATGGTATCTCCTTCCTGGCTGTTGTTGGTGGGCACGAAAGTGGTGACAGGACGAACCGCCACCGCACCGTCTTTGAGGGTGACCTGTCCAGATGGAGAAATTGAATACCCCACCTGAAACACGTCACCAGACATATAGTCCTCATAGACGAAGAAGTCGTCGTAGGTCGCAACGATATAGCCAGCCATCTTACTGGCTTTCATTGCGGACTGCAGAGCTGCACGAGTGTCCACGTCAGAAAGACCTCCACGACCCTTCAAGACGACCAATCCAATCAGAGGACCGAATCTCTCCGAAAGTGCAGCCAAAGCCCCAGGCTTCGGATGACAATCACAGCCATCCTTTGCGGGGGTTAGTTCGATCTGTTGTACGGAAGGTACCTCTCCGCTCGGACGCTTCTGGGTAGCGAACCTCAGGGCTTTTCCCACAGCAGCCGCAGCAGACTGAAGAGACCGTGCAACAGAGGTAGGAACAACTCCTGAGTTGCCCGAGATCCCCGCATCCTCCTGCTGATCCTCGCTCCCTCCGAAAAGGTTGTTTTCCGGGTACTTTAGGGCATCGTTGTTGCCCATGAGACAATCCGTGCACTCGCATACGGAATTGCCCATCATCTGACATTTGCCGTTGCCCGTGTTGCATCTGCCTTGGGCTCCTCTAATCTCAGCCATGCGCTTCTTCCTTTCAGCATTGGTTCGTGGAGCACCGCAGCCATCAGCAATTGAACAAGCTCCTATAGTGCCCGGAGGCAGCACGGCTAGATGATCTGGGACGATATTCCTCCAAATGCCGCTGAATCGTGCTCCGTCGTAGGTCCCCTCTGCGGGGTCCAAATCCATAAACAGCCCAGTCGATACCTCCATTACTTCTCCGTCTTGGAGGCGATCAACTGCATCTTGAACCTTGCCACCGAGCTCATTTGCCCGGTTGGTATCTATCCATATCTCGCTTTTGAGCTTGGTACCGTCTAAGACTGTGTTGAATAACTGGCCGAAGACTTCGTTGTTCATGATCCTAGGCGAGTTGGCGGAGACAGGCTCACCGTCAACTTTAGGATGATTTAGAACGACAGGGCGTCCGTTCCAGCCGTCGGGGAAATGCCCGAACTCGCTAGCTAATGCTAATTCCGGGGACTCAGCGTTGCTCGGGTGTAGGACGCCTTCGACCAGTGCGACGACTGGCAAGACGATATGTGACCGACCTTGTAACTCGGCCGTTCTGATATCTTCCGTCTGAACCATGGCACGGACATACATGGTCCTATGCTGACTTGGCTTCTTGACGTTGTAGGACTTCGACATTATCCGTCCCCTAGATTATGAGATCATTATATAGGAATTTTCCGAGGAAAGCAAGGGTGTGCCACAATTGTGACACAATTGAGGTCCTACTTCTTCCTCCTGTTGGTTCGCTGCTCTTCCCATGTCGCCCAACGACAATTCTCTTTGTAGTATCCTAGATTCCCATCTATACGGTCCAAAGTGGGCCTTTCAGGCGTTCTAGGGCCCATATCCATCATAAACTCCACAAAACTCTTACGCCAGCTATCACATACAGTAATACCTCGTCCTCCATAGTACTTATAGTACTTGTCCTCAGGATTATAGCACCTCCGTTTCATAGCGGTCCATATACTATACTCCTCCGAGTACCTTCCAGAATTATAGCTAGTTCTTAAAGGCCAGTCTCTATCCACCCTCTTGTACGTATACCCAAGACAGATGTTTCTGACTGTTTCTCCAACCAGATTAAATCTGGGAGCTATCTGATTGTACGAGAAACCTCCTTCGCGCATAGTACGAATCTCGCGTACCTCTAAGATGGTTAACCTACCCATAGGCATCTCCTTCCGCGGTAGACGGGGCCTCTCTGAAGCAGCAGAGAATTAGAGGAACGTCAAGGGTACTTACGTGACTTCATAGGCCGCGATTTTTTCCTACGTTTGCTGTCCAATAGGCAACTTCGCTTCAAGAGGACAATAGCCGTCAATAGTCGGATCGCACATCCAAGGCTGCACTGGGATAGACATAAAGGTGGCTCGTCCATCGGAGCCGCCTCTTGCCATATTGGTGGGCATCGAAGCAACGCCACCTACTGTCGAACAAGCCGTGAGGGCGAACATGGCAATCAGTGCGAACAAGCGGATCATGCGGGTACTCCTGCTCCGTTAGGTTTTTTAGGTGGAACTACAGGTTCACCAGGTCCCCCTCCTTTGGGCGGAGCTGGCTGTTGTGCTTTGGCCTTTGCTGCTTGTTTGGCAATATCTCCTGTCTGTTTCAGAACATCTTCACCACTCGGAACAGGTAGGACCACAGACCCAGCTGGTACAACTTGAGATTTGACACCAGGCTCTGGAATCGTACCAACCAGAGGCTTTTCAGGCAGATTCAGTATCTTTCTTGCCTCTTCCAGAGTGATAATGGGGAATCCGTCAACACACTGTCTTGCGAGATTGACCACACTCCGAGCCGTCTGAGCTGAGGTTTGCCCTTTCTCGAGCGGATTCTGAATGAATGCCTCAGGCCAATCAACTGTGAGTTTCGTATAGTCAGGCAGAACGCCAGCAACTACTAGCTGATCGACCAAAGGACGTACAACCACAGGTAGAGCGAAGTTATCACGCCGTTCAGTAATTCGCTCAGACCAGTTAGCTCTGTCTTGCGCTGAAGCCAAGGCTCCTGCTTCGCTACCCATCAGAATTCTCTGAGGAATACCAGTAGTTGCAGAGATCAGATCCATCAACATCTGGAACGTCTGCAAAGGCGCTGGTGTGCTGGATCCTAGTTCAGTGATTTTCACACCTCTGGTCCGAATGAATCTACGCATCTGGTGCTGATATTCCTCGAGCTCAGTCTGCAGATTCTCCGCATCAGACTGGTCAAGCTCCATTTCCTTGTCGATATCTATCTGCATCCCTCGATTTGCGATCAGCCAGAACGCTTCTGCACTGCCACCGACAACTTTCGCCAGATCGTCGAGAAGGTTGTAGACAGCAAGCAATCTTGGCAGTCCATAGATAGGCGAATCCAAGGTATCTTCAGCCAGATGGACTACACGTGACCAGTGAACAGAGATGCTTCGCGTCGGTAGAGTCTGAGGCTGTATTGAACCTGTAGCTGTAAGACTAGGAGAAACAATGACAATCTCATAGGCTACTGGCTTGCCATACCTGGGGGATTTCGGATTGTCATCGAAGGCTATGACAGCTACTGAGCCTTCTGAATAGGGCTGCATATACAGAAGTTTCGTCCCAGACCTTCCTGGTCTTACAGGCTGATCGAGCGAACCACCATCGTCTAGGCCCAGAAGTAGGATAGCAAACTGCCCTAGTCCCAACATGCGATCAGCCTTCTCGATGATCGAGAATATTGGGATCCACTCAAGAAGGTCATTCCATGCAGTATTGAACTCTGCATTACCACCGTCGAGCTCAATACGATCGTCTTCAGAATTACGCCAAGTAGCTAGTGTTGGCGCTGTGACGATACGTTTTGCAAGGTCCTGGCGTTGATATCTTGCTAGACAGTCAATATAGTAGACTGTCTTGCGATATCCTAGGACTTCATACAGATCTCTCTTCCCCTGGAACTGTAATCCAGCCCTCCATGCTAGCTGAGCACGTTGAAGCATGGTGGATAGGTAAGCTACAGCTGCCCTTAGCTTCCCAGGATCCTTCTCTTTATTGAGTAAGTTTATCATGATTTACCTTTCTAGGACCGCCAAGTTGGTCCCATGATCACACGGGCTCGCTGTCTGATGATCTGCTGCGGTGTGATCAGTTTCCCGCTCTTCTGATCGATGATAAGACCGTTAGGAGGCGTCTGATAAGCTTGAGCAGCACTAGCCCATGTGACGCCTTTAAATCGACGACCCATAAGCTTGGAGTACCCGAGGGACCCAGAGTCAACTTGGTCATCGTTTGTACCATCAGGGAATGTGATATACTCGTTGATGAACTGACTATTCCAGTGTGCCTTTAGAAGGTAGAGGTTCCTATTTTGAATACACCCAAATAGAGGCTGAGCACGAATGAACTTATCTCCTGTCGATCGTTCTCCGTGAGCTGCATATCCTCGTAAGACAACGCGGCAGTAGTGGTCGACTGCAATTTTGCCTGAGGACCCCGGTTCTTGCTCGATCCAGATTTGCGTGCCCGGACCATCTTGTTCTGCCGTTGTGAGCAACAGACGATCGATGTCGGCTGGTCCAAGTCTTTCTCTAACAACGTCACCGATGTACACTTTATGGTCATTCCTGTTCTCTCCGATAAGGACCCCTGATAAGTAGTCGCCTTTCTCAGGAGAAGCTGCAAGGTCCCAAGACCTCATCCAACGCATGTGGCTATAGTGCGGTAGGTCGGAGACCTTTTGGAACATCTCGGCAGTAAGCAAGCCGGCGCTACGTGGAATCGGTCTCTGCTGGAACAGAGCCATCCAGAAGTAGCTGTTGTCACCACCCATCTCAGCGGCAAGTTCATTTAGTCGAGCTAGAGGGTATCTTTCTGCCCAGAGGACCTCATCAATCTTCCGACCAAGAGGATCATCGGCATAAGCTAAGGCTGGGAGTTCAATGTATGTCCATGGCTTTGCGAAGAGGCCGGGGTTGTTTGCGATGACCTCTGCACGCCGATTAGGATCAAGTAACCTGCCAATAATGTCATCCCTATTCCAGCGAGTAGCGCAGATAATAACAGAGCCGTGAGGTTCCAATCGTGTGAGGGCGGTCGAGATGAGCCATTCCCATTGGTCATTACGTATACCCTCAGAGCTCGCAGCTTTAGCATTCTTCAGGTAATCATCGATAAGTAATAGCATAGCGCCGCGGCCTGTAATAGGACCAGCAACGCCAGAGGCGATCATTCCACCGCCTTCTTCAGTATCGAACCTATCAGTTCGCTTAGTACCTCCTAAGTGTGCTCTGTATTCGCTAGATGGGTCGTCATTGAACAGGGAGATCTGATCTCTGACACGCTGAGTAAAACCTTCGGAAAGGTCAGCGCCATAACTGGCATGAATAATTGGCCAGTGAGGCCACTTGTCTAATGCCCAAAGAGGTGTCCAGTAGCTTATCTCCTCAGACTTGCCATGGCGAGGTGGCATGGACACAATGATTCTGGCATCGCCCTTAGCAACTTCAGCTGCTATGATAGCAGCAACGTATCTTAAGTGCTTAGCAGCCTTCCATCTACCTTGGGAGTGATGAACTGCAAAAGTAGCTGGTGTGAGTCTCCAAGCGTTAGGTCCCATCGCTGCTATTAGCGATTTGACTTCACTGGGTAAGAGCATCTTACTCATGGTAGAATCGGCTCTATAGGCCCGAGGATTCTGCTACCTTTGGACAAGTTCTCGTCTGCTGGGATGGCTTTCAAGTTGCTAATTGCCCAGCACTCCTTGAACTCGACACTCTCTACGTAGGGGGCTTCGAAGGAGGAGAGCGGTTTTCTGTGGTCGATGTGGAATCCGTAGACGTTGACGGCTTTTCTGAGGTTGAACCCAAACTCCGCCCTAACGTCTCTGTCGAGCGCCTTGACAAGATCTTTGAGACGGTATCCCAGATACTCTTCCAGATTTGGGTAAAGGTCATCTGGCACCCTCCTTAGTGTGGACGCCATTCGAGTGTAAAAGTGGTGTCGCAAGCGCATTTGCATGTTGTTGGCTTGGTTTTTGGCATGGTTAGCGTTTTTGCAGCTGCGGCAGTAACTTTGGTAACCTGTGGAGCTAGATTTGTTCGAACCGAACTCTTCGATCGGTTTGATCTCACCGCACTTCATGCACTTTAGCTGCTTCATTGGATCAGCCTATAGTTGCCACCAAGTATCCCAACCTGTGCCAGGATGACTAGTATGGCGATCAGGAAGATCAGCAAGATGATCAAGTTCTTGATCGGTGGTGGAAACGGTGCATAGTACTGGATCGCGTACACTGCCAGTGACAAGCATATAAGCACGACCACGACAATGATCAGTAAGCCGATCATGTTAGCCTCCGCTGGTTAGCTTAAGCACAAGCTCCTGTGCAAGGGTTACTAACTCAGGATTCGAGAGAAGCCTATCTTGGAAAGCATTCGCTGCATCGTCCGCTGCGTTGATCACTTTCCCATCTGCATCTAGTGTGAGGGCCTCGTGTGGCACTGCCTCGCGCTCTCTGCGGATGAGCTGTCTGATGCTTAGTTCCAAAGAACTCCCTTGTGGTAACTCTCCCTGCCTGGCCCCGCCGCCTGAGCTAAAAGGAGAGGAAGGTCCATTTAGAGGCATACCTGCAGAGACACGTTCCATCTGCCAACAGAGTTTCAGCAGGTTAACAGCAACCATCGGAGTGAGGAGATCAGTGAACTCACTGGTGTCCATGTACTCTTCGATGGCGGCTCGATACTTCTGTGCAGTCTGCAGATGCTCTAATTCCAAGTCATAGATAAGGCTTTCTCGTTGGCGCTTCCTACTGGCTTGGTAGAATAGATCGTAACACCTCGCTCGAACAGGCCAGTAGTAGAGACTGGAGAATAGATTGAGCTCAGCAAGTTCAGCTTCGGTATCAGCCAGCTGTGGGAGGATCCTAAACTCCTTCTTCCCTAGCTCCAAGTAACGCTTGAATTGAGAGTGGGCTACTTCCGGCTCAAACTCAAGACGCTCCCAAAAAGGCCACCCACTCGGTAAGGCAGGGTATCCCTCCTCATACGATAGAGGGATGAAAGCGGAATCAAGAATCTCTTGGGGAAGACCTAGAGGAGTTTGGATCCCTGGGATCTCTATTCCTAATAGTGCCGGCAGATTTGAGGACTGATGATGGGGCCTCTCAGAAGCAGCAGTGGAAAATTGGAGGAACGAGATATCTGGTGGGTTGAATAAGTCTAGCTGATCATCAGTGGTTAACGCGATTTTTTCCTCATATTCGTTGGTGACTTGGTTTAACTCGTCGTTAACCGACTCCTGAAGTGGAAGGAGGTCCGGCCTCCAAAAACCAGTCGGCAACCCCAAACTATTTAGAGGTAAGTGTTTTGTCAGCGCCCTCATCTGGGACGCTATGACTTGGTCGTAGGAGGTACTCTCATTCATGTTTTGCAAGGCAAGTCCTTTTATAGGTAGTATTTCTTTGTATTATACTATAGGGCATAAAGGGAACTCAAGAGGGTTTTTTATAGTGCCACAATTTTTCTTTGACCTCCGTGACCGAGGTTCAAGGATATGGAGCAGGGCCCGAGTGTAGCGTTTGGTGTGCCAGATTTTTTATGGATGACCCGCGCGAAACAGTAACAATCGTTAATGTTGAATCAGAAAATTTTTGCATTATATTATATTTGTAAGTTGAGCAACAAACAAAGAGAGATTCAATCATGAAGAAGCAGATCGAAACGAACGAGATCATCTCCACGCACATCATCGCTGGCGATGAGTTCAAGAACGACTTCACTGCGCTGCCGGTAGTTGCGTATAGCGACTGCAAGACGAAGAGCGAAGAGATTCGCGCACGCAGCAAGGATGGTCAGTCTCGCGCATTCATTGCGAAAGCGATGAATATCAGGTATCAGCACGTACGTAACGTGCTTCTCACGCCGCTGAAGAAGCAGTAAGAGAGATAGATTAGAGGAGAGCGAAAGCTCTCCTCACTATCTAAATGTAACTCAGGGGCTTACGCGAGCCCTAGAAGGAGCGACATCGTGGTGCAAGCTATCCTCGACCTCTACCCTGACTCAGTGAGTCAGTACGGACTACTAGGATGTATCTACGTCACATTCATACTGCCGCTGGCAGTATGGGCTATCTACTACATCGCACGGAGGGTCTTCTGGTGACGTACGTAGCAGTAGCCGCAGGACTCTTCCTGGCGTCGTGGGTCGGTCTCCTAGGCTGGACCCTCTTCACAGACCCAATGTGGGAGTAACTATGAGTACCAAGCAGGAGCTCCTCTGGCTCCTCCTCTACTTCGGAGGAATGATCCTCGTAACTCTACTCACGGGAGTATGGAAATGAACTGCCCAGTATGTAAGGCTCCGGAGGTCAATCCAGAGACTGGCCTCCTGAATATCCGAGCCTACAAGGTGCATGACTACCACGGATTCTGGTCTCACTGTCTCCGAGACCACGGAGTACGAACACTCGACGGAGTTGAGACGGAGGTGAAAGACCTCTGGTTCTGCGAGTCCAGAGTTACAGGCGGACTCATAGTAGAGATCGCCGGCAAGCGGTACGTTTGGGAGAAATGACATGAAGTGCACTATCGTCTACACCTCACTCGATGGAGGTCAAATCAAGCGTTCCTACTGGTCCCTTAAGGGAGCTCAGAGTTTCGCCCACAAGATGTTAGGGCCTACTCCAACGATCAGCTGGGTCTTTACCTACGCCATCTCCGACGATGGAGTCGGGAAGATCGAGGTCTTCGGAGATTGGACCCTCAGAGACATCTTCCCGGACTCAGAACATCCGATCCACGAGACGAAGGAGAAGGGGGCGTAAGCCCCTTTCTTTGTCCTCCGAGGGACCAGGTAGGTCCGTAGGTCTTTAGGGCCTGCGGCCTAGGGACAGCCCCAGGGAGTGATCAGCCAACTCACAACCAGTTCCATTTTGGCGCACCCACTCACCTAGCCATCCGTTTTCCGCTTAGCTGCCATTCAAACAATGCGCGTGTGAAAAGTAGAGTGCTGCATTATATTCATAATATGCAATTGCAATCATGCATTGCACCAAATTGAAGGGTAAGAAAATGTCCAAGTCCAATATCGTCGTTGCCGGTCCCGAATTCGCTGCCGATTTCACGGCGTTGCCGGAAGTTCCTTACGCTGGTTGCAAAACCAAGTCCGAAGAAATCCGGGCGCGGTCCAAGGATGGCCAAAAGCGTGCCGACATCGCCAAAGCGATGGGCATTCGGTACCAACACGTCCGCAATGTCCTTTTGACCCCGCTGAAGAAGTAGGGTCCACATAAGGAACGGAAAAGGGCCTTTGGGCCCTTTTTTGTTGCTGCTAAAGGCCCAGGTCATGGGCCAAGGTCGCTAGAGGCGACTTGGCGGTTCTCAGGACCGCCCCAGACTAGGGAGTTAGCAGCCAAATGCCAACCAAACTCGATTTTGCGGTTCTAGCGGTCGCCTATCATTTGCCCTCTTGAAATGACTATTATGGGCACCCCATATATACTACATGAGAAACTCAAGGCACCTGAGTAGCCCCTCACGCAGTCACTGGGGTCGTCTGTCTGCAAAGGACCGAGGGCAACAAGCCTCAGGCACGGTCCGCGGGCCTCAGAGGAGCGCCCTTAGTAGGAGCAGCGCAATGGCAACCAGTTTTCCGCACCTGTACGGGGCTCCTTGGTTGCAGTTGCGGCAAATTGTATGTCGGACCTCTGTGCCAGAGGTCGATCCCCTTGGAGCCCCTGGACAAATTTGATCCTCTAGGTAAATTTGAGCATGATGGACATTTTAATTCTCTGCCCTCAATTCACGTAGTCTTGAAGAAAGACCCAGTAGTAGCTAGTGTTCTAAACATAGTTCCTAGGTCACATCCAAAAAATCTTATGGTCCCGCCAAATTTTCCCTCTTGAGTTCCAATTAGGCTTTATGTTATAATCATCTCAAGACTAAGAAACCAAAGGACAATAAGGGCAAAGACAAATGAACAGCTCACAGATCACGATCAACTTCCTTATACTCACAACGAAGTCACGGAGCCACGGGTACATCTCCAAAAGTACCAAACTCTGGGCTCTACGCAATTTCGATCCTACAAGGCTGGAGCCAAACTCTAACACTTACCAGATAACCATAGCCCACGATCGCGTCCGTGACTTAGAGATCATTCTTAAGTCCTACAACGTCGAATATTACAAGAGTGGATCTCCAACATAAGGAAACACACAATGTCAACCATAGAGTTTATCCCCATCCTCCAGAACTACAAACAAACACTCACTGACGATACAACCGAATTTACGGCCGATGATCTTCTCCCCTACATCAAAGAGAACTACCCAGAATCTAAGTTCGCCAAATTCAGTCCTTTCCAACTAGCCTACTTCCTTGCCATGCGTACTAATAGTAGAGGCGACTTATTTCACTACGCCGGTCTAGAGATTGCATGGGCTGGTAACACCAAAAGACGTTACCGCTTCGCAGTCAAATAAATCTGATGAGCCGCACATCTTTTGCCAGTAGATTTGACAACTATGGGTGCTATATAATCTTTATTGTAAGTTGATTCGATGTGAATCAACAATGATCAAAAGGGTAACATATCATGAAAGCGTCCAAGATCACGAAGAACACCCCCGCCGAGCCGACCAAAACGCCGGAAGAGGTTCTGGCGGAATCGGTGGGAGCAAAGGTTCCGGAGCCGACAATCGCACCGGAAGATGAATCCAACAGTGGTTCCAATTC
>Ga0070706_100004833_pt1 | contig 12903 bp, 16 predicted proteins | sample KBSK5501metaG_FD_65476 | JGI IMG/M metagenome (GOLD analysis project Ga0070706, IMG submission 65476) | Corn, switchgrass and miscanthus rhizosphere microbial communities from Kellogg Biological Station, Michigan, USA - KBS K5-50-1 metaG | ecosystem: Host-associated > Plants > Roots >...
CAGGAACGCCATGGGGCGGGACTGCAGGTCAGTGAACCGTACACCGGCCATGGGCGGTGCCTCCTGTCATGGTATTGTTCTGTCAGAGGCACATCATACCATAAAGCGGGATAAACTCAAGGAAAGACCCACGATGGTCACACCCTCGTCGCCCGTCAATTTGCTCGGCTATCAGCAAGCCCGCCTCGCCCGCTTAGAGCTGGCCGTCGCCGCCTTAAGCCTCAGCATGTTGCTCCTGGTCAGCCTGGGTGCCTGGTACGTCTGGCATGGCCTGCCCGTGTACTACATCCCACCAGGCGGGCCGGGGGTGGCGCAGCCCGGACAGATCCCGCATGCGCTGGCGATGGAGTACGCGAGTCGGTGGCTCACGACCCGGTACACCTTTACGCCCGCGACGGTCAAAACCGCTCACGCGGCCATCCTTCAGGCCCTCCACCCGAGCTTGACGGTGGCCTTCACGGCCCAAGCCGAGCGTGAAGCGGCGCTGGTCAAAGAGGTGCAGCTCAGTACCCAGGTGGCGATCACCACGGCGACGGTCACGCACCGCACGGCCCAGGCGGTGACCGTGCGGCTGGCGGGCACACGCAGCATCTGGATTGGCGGCCAGCAGGTCCGGGATGAACCACTCCAGGCGGACATTACTGTGGTGCCCTGGGTGGCGTCTGGCCAGCCCGTAGGACTCGTGGTCTCGCGGGTGACCATCACGCCCGCGCTCAGTGCCTCTGGCCAGTAGCCGGGGGCCTTGCTCTCGCCAACGTGCGAGCTGAGGAGTCTATGTATGCGCACCGCTGTTGCGCCCCTTCTTGCCCTCGCGCTGTGTCTCACGGTGCATCCCGCCCGTGCGGCCCGGACCCTCTCTGCAGACCACGCCATCGCTGTCAAACTGGAATCCTCCCAACCCACCGCTGTGGCGCTGCCTGAGCCCGTTGCGAGCGTCAGCGTCGGGGTGGCTCCGGAGCGCTTGAGCCTCGACTACGATGGTCCCTACCTGTTCCTGCTACCGCTCGACCCCACTGTGACCGGGCGTCTCTTTGTCGTGGGCCAGAGTGGCACGCTCTACACCCTCACGTTTAAGGTCGCGACGCCCGCTGATGATGTCGTGCACCTCACGGCCCCGCCTACCACGCCAACGGTAAAGTCCCAGCCCTTCTCAGTCGCCTCGCTGCTGCGGGCCTTGCGTACCGACACGCCCCTGCCGGGGCAGCACGCCGTGGACATCCCCGCGCCGGTCCTCCCTGATGCACGGGTACGCCTCACGGCATCCCATGCGCTGGCGCTGGGCTCCAGGGTCGGGCTCGTCCTGACCGTGCGCAATACCCAGACAGCGCCCCTCGCGCTGGACGTGCGGATCGGGGCACCCGTGGAGGACGCCACAGGCGCAGCACTCTCCCTGAGCACCTGGACGTGGCCGCCACACCTGACCATCCGGGCGATTGCGGCGGACGAGGAGGTGCTGAGCCCTGAGGGACACACGCGGCTCTATGTCATCCTCGAAAGGAGGCCGTGATGCCTGTCTTTGTGCAGTCCCTCGTCAGCTGGTCTCGTCGGCGTCCGGTCCTCGCCTTGCTGGGCAGTGGCCTCGTCGGCTGGCTGGTCTACTGGCAGCTGACGCCGTCCCCGCGACCGGTCCGCGCGCCGGTGGCGACCGCCCAGACGGTGCCTGGCCTGGGTGCTGAGCGCGCCGTGATGGAAAAGACGCTTCTCGATGTGCAGAAAGACAATGCCCAGCTCAAGGGGAGCCTGCAGGACCAGGCGCGCGCGGTGCAGCAGCTCCAGCAAGCGCTCACCGCGGCGGAGCGGGAACGCCAGGCCGCGGCGGCGGCGCAGGAGCAACGCCTGGACGAGGTCCTCAAGCGGACGCAGCAGGCCCAACAGGTTCCGGTGACACGGCCAGCGCCTGCCCCAAAGCCCCCCCCACCGCCACGCCGTCTGGCAGCCCCGGTGATTGTCGCCCGGCCAGGGCTGCCAGACGGTGTTGAGCACGCACAAGGAGCGAAGATTCGCATTTTGCGCAGTGACAAGCCCCCCTCGTTTGTCGGCCCGCCGCCCGATCCCAACCGCAGCGAGATCCCCTATCTGCCCGCCGGCAGTTACACTGAGGGTCGCCTCGTCACCGGGGTCTTTGCCACCGCGCGGCAAGGCGGGGCATTGCCTGTCCTTTTTGCCGTGACGAAGGCCTTTCAGGGGCCGTTTCAGCTCCAGGGACCAGGGCTCTCGCCCCTGGCCACAGCCTTGCCGATTGAGGGGTGTCTCATGCTCGGCAAAGCGCAGGCCGACCTGGCCAGCTCCCGCGTGATTGTACAGCTCGACACGCTCTCGTGTGTCTTCCCCGATGGGGCGACCTTTGAACGGCCGCTCAAGGGCTATGCGACGGGCGCGGACGGGACGCTGGGGCTCGTGGGACGCTTGGAGACCCGCGATGCCGCCTATATCGCCCGCGCCTTCCTCACGAGTCTGATGAGCGGGGCGGCGGACGCCTTTGCCCTCGCCAAGCGCACCGTGGTGGTAACCCCGTTCGGCGGCACGCAAAGCACGGTCACGGGCAACGTCGGGGAGATGGCCGGCTACTCCGCGCTGGGCCACGCGGCCGACCAGCTCAGTCGGTTTTACCTCCAGCAAGCGGAGCGCCTGATGCCCGTCCTCTGGGCGCCCAGTGGCGTGTCGGCACGCCTCGTGCTGCAAGAAGGGCTGCGCCTCGACGGCTTGCCCACGGTCACCATCCTCTCCGCGAAAGGACTGCCATGATACGACGTCTGTTGCTCCTCACCGTGTTGACGTTTCCCCTGGCGGCGTGTGCCCCTTTGCATGGGAAAGACGCCAATTTGCACACGATTGCCACGCCGGACCCGCCGCCTGCACCCGTGCGTGCCGTCCCGCAACCTGCGCCTGGTCCGATGCCCGCGCACGGCCAGTTCCGCGCCTGGATTCCCCGCGAGGTGGCCCCAAATGGCGACGTGACCGACGGCCACTGGCTGGAGCTATCTCTGGAGCCGCCAACGGTGGTGCTGGAGCCTGTCCAGCCGATGCCTCGGGTGCCCAAGGCGCATATCGGCCGAAAGCCACGCACCACCGCAGACGCCGAGCCCCCCGCCCAGGCCGAGACGCCGCAGACACTGCGCGTACAACGGGTGCCGCTCGCGGTCCCCACCCTGGGAGGCCAGTGACATGGTGGCACGGACGGACTATGAAGACGTCTCGCCGTTTAGTGCGCTCCTGCCCCATGGGCTGCTCCTCGACGCAGCGCGCGGGGTCGTGCTGCTCTCCACGCCGCGCTGGGGGCGTCCCAGCCTGGCCCTCGGGTGTGCCTGGACGGTCGAGCCCCGCAACATCGAGGCCTGCGAGGAATCAGTCTGTCTCGACCTGGCGCGACTGCACGAGAGCCTCGTGCGGAGTCTGCCCGTAGGTGCGGCTCTCCAGGCCATGATGACCATCCTCCCAGCCACAGCGGTGCCAGCCTGGCAGGCCCGCCGCCATGGTGTGATGGCAGACCCGATCGTGCAGGCACAGCAGGCGGCGATCCAGGCGGGCTTGCCGCATCACGACGGCACCACCCACGGGTGCTTGCGTCAGGTCCGCACCATCCTCACCATGCGCCTGCCGGTCACGCAGGTGGACCCTGCTATTCCCGCGCTGCTCGGCGCCCTCGTGGCCTTGCCAACGCGTAGCGGGACCCAGCTCGCCCAGCGCCTCATGACACACCTGGCGGCCACCCTGGAGCGCCTGGCGAGCCTGCGAGACGGCATTGACGAAACCTTACGATCAGCTGGTCATGAGAGCATCCGGTTGGATGGCGTGGCGCTCGGGCAGGCGCTCGCGAAGGCACTCCACCCGCTGGCCGACGACGCACCGGTCATCCTGCCTGACGTGCCACTCAATGAGCAGGTGCTCGGGACGGACGCGCTGCGGGTGCCGGGCGGCTGGACCTTTGGCACCGATCGCGACCAGGTGACGGCCCAGGTGCTCAGCCTGCATCGGGCGCCACCTCGCACGTATCCCGGCATCCTGTCTGCTCCACGGGCCCCGCAGGGTGCGCAGCCGCTGGCGCTCTGGGAGGCGTGGGCTGGACCGCTCAGCGTGGTGGTGAACGTCGCTGTCGTGGATCAGGCCCAGGAGCGAGCACGCCTGAGGCAGAAGCGCACTCTCGCGTTCCTGCAACGGTGCAATCCCCTGGGGGACTCCTCACCGGAAAACGCGGCGCTCAAAGAGGAACTGGATACCCTCTTACGCCAGTTCTTTCTCACGGGTGGCCAGTTGCTCTGGGGTCGGGTGCACGTGGTGGTCTGGGGAGAGGACCGTGCGCTCGCGCGGGGCATTGAGGATGTGGTGCGCGCCGGACGGCGCCTCGACCTGGAGTTCCTCCCAGAGCCGGTGCTGGGCAGCACGCTGTTCCTCCAGACGCTGCCGCTGGGCTTTGACCCAGCCTGGCCAAAAGAAACCTTTCTGCGGCGCGCGCGGCGGCTGCCCGGCGCGAACCTGGCGCAGCTGCTGCCGCTGTATGGGGGCTTTCGCGGGACGGCGACCGCCAGCGTGCTCTATCTCAATCGGCGGGGAGAAGCCGTGGGCTTTGATCCATTTGATAGCCCAACGGCGCCGCATATGCTGGTGACCGGCACGAGTGGCAGCGGGAAATCCTTTACGATGGCGCACCTGGTGCAGCAGGTCGTGCCGCTGGGCGCCAGCGTGGTAATTCTGGATCGCCTCCCGAGCTATCAGGAACTCTGTGCCGCGTGGGACGGCCAGTACATTGCCATGGATTTTAACGCGCCGGTCTGTTTCAACCCGTTCTACGGCCTGCTGGACAAGGCCCACGTCGCGTTTCTCACCGCGTCCCTGGCGGAAATGGCTAGTGGTGGCGTCGAGCGCCTCACCCGCGAAGCCCTGGGCGTCCTTGCGGATGCCGTGGCGTATTTTGCCCAGACCTGGGACCCTCGCCGCGGCGAACCGCATCTGACACCGTTCGTCGAGGAGGTCCTGCGCCCAGGCGTGTTTAGCCCGGACGATGCCCGCGCCCGCACCCTCGGCCGCGAGCTGGCCCGGAAGCTCGGCATGTTTTATGGTCGTGGCCCCTATGCCGGATTCTGTGATGGGCCGAACACGCTGCACCTGGACCGCGCCCTCACCGTCGTGGAACTCTCCCGGTTGCGCGAGGCCCCCGACCTCCAGGGCAGCTTGCTGTTTGCGCTCATGCATCTGCTCACGCAGTTCTTTGCGGCGCCCGACCGCCTCCATCAGACGAAACTGTTCATCGCTGATGAAACCTGGGCCTTGCTGCGCCATCCGGCAACCGCCGGCGTCATGGAAGAAATTGCGCGCACCTATCGCAAGCTGCGCACCAGTGCCATCTTCCTCTCGCAGCAGCCGGGGGATTTTGACTCCCCGGCGGGGCGGGTGCTGCGGGCCAATGCGCCCACGAAACTCTTCCTCCAGCAAGATCCCCAGGAGATCGCAGCGCTGCAAGACGTGTTCAAATTGTCGGAGGCCGAAGTGGCGCTCTTTGCCCATGTGCGGAAACAGACGGGCTGGAGCAGTGCCTATCTGCAACTGCCGGGGCAGACCGGAGGCCTCGTGCGGCTGGTGCCGGACAGCTTTACACAATGGCTCGTGTCACAGGACGAGCGCGCACGGGCATGCCGAGAGCAGGCGATCGCGGACGCGGGCGGGGATATCCGTCAGGCCGTGGCGACGCTGGCGCAGCGCTATCCGCAGGGGCTCACAGGAGGGCCACGCGATGCGTCGTGAGCCGACCGCTGTTGGCTGGCTGGTGATGGTCGAAATCCTGGCGCTCCTCGCGCTGATGGGCTGGTGGGGCGGACTCACGCCAGCGACACGGCTCCTCCACCTCGGCACGGTCATGCGTGAGGAACACATCGCCACGCTCCCGCCAGACGGGGTTGTCGCCCAAGCCGCGTGGCTGTATACCCACCGCCTCCAGCGCTTCACCGGCGTGGTGGGCCTGCTCGTGGTGGCCGGGGTCGCGGGGATGGGGGAGGGGATCGCGAGGCGGCGGGGTGACGTGCTCGGGGGTTTCCTCTTGCGCTGGTGGACCGCTGGCATGGTGGGCCTCGCGCTGCTCCCTGGTGTGCTGGCGGGGTATCTCCTGGCACCCTGGCCGCTGCCGGCGCTGCTCGTGGCAAGTGGACTCGCGCTGGTCATCGCGCTGGTCATGTATGGCCTGGCATCCGGGCGTCCTTACGTCCCGTGAGCGAGAGAGGCAAGACGATGTGGAGAACGCTACTGACTGGGGTTGCCTGCATGGGCGTGCTGGGGCTGATGGCGCCATCTGTCACCCATGCTGATCTCTTTGACACCGCGTTGCGCTCAGTGCACACTGACCTCGGCAAAGCTGATATGTCTGGGGTCACCCTCCGCGGCGGGGCGGGACTCACAACCGGGCAGTCTCCAACGACCGCCACGCTGTTACGTGGGCAAGCGCAGGTCGGCGGTCCGTGTGGGGCGTTTAACTTTGCGTCCTCCGTGAGCGATGCGTTTAACGAGATTCCCGACCTCATGGAGAGCCTGGTACAACAGCTCATCAGCAACATGCCGATGCTCGTCTTGTGTTATGCGTCCCCCACCCTTTGCGACCTCTCGAAGCACTGGCAGGCTCTGGTCAATGCTGTCCTCCAGGCGAGGTTTGCACAGTGCCAGGCGATCCAGAACGCGGCCCAGTATGGCGGGCTCCGCCTGCGTGGCGGCCAGATCAGCCAGTGCCTCGAAGACGAAGTCCAAGCCGGTCACTCACTGAGCGAGGCGCTGAAAACCTGCAACGGGGATGTCACCGCCATCCGGAGCCCGAGCGGCACCCGGGTGCCCCAGGTGGCACTCGTGCAGGAAACGCTCACCGCGGCCGGGGCCTCGCCCGAAATACACACGCTCGCCAAAAGTCTCCTCGGCGAGGTCACGCTCAGCGCGAACAATGGCCAGCTCGGGACACAGCAAGACCGCCCGCAGGCCGCCTTGTTGGCGCGCTACGAGGCGCACCGCCAGGAGGCGGAAGCCGCGCTGCGCCAGGCGCTCGATGAACTGCGGACGACCGGGCAGATTTCGGACGCGACGTTACAAGCCGTCTCGGTGCCAGGGCAACCGCTGCCCCGAGCAGCGCTGGAGGCGCTCCTCAGCTTACAACAAGACCCGGTACGGTTTACCAGCATGCTCCAGAAGCTCACGACTGGGCTGTCGGTGGTGCACCTGACCTGGGAATGCCAGGAGCTGCAAGAGCAACTCGCGGGCGCCGTCGAGGCGAACCAGGATCTCACGGATGAGGCCCGACGGCTGCTGGAAAAACGGATTGCCGCGCTGCAGCGGGATCTGACGCAGGTGCTGCAAAAGAAAGAGGTGCTCGAGCAGCACCTGCAACCGGCGGTCGATGCCTTATTGCACGAGTATAGCGCTGTCCAGGAGACCGCGTCGCGGGCAGGCTTCACGGCGCCGGCGCGGCTCACCCCCGCCATGCCGTATCGGCAGCAGCAGCCGAGCGGCTATGCGCAGTAGGAGGCCATGATGGACTTCCTGACCCTCTCCCTGCCAGAAGCCAGTGCGCTCTATATGGGGCTTGCCATCCAGGCCCTGCTGCGGGCCTCATCGTTGCGGCATCTGCCACTGGTGATGGTGCTCGTGTGGTCCCTCGTGCTCTTCTGGCGGGCCCAGGGGCGGCGCGGTGGCTATAAGACTGTCGCGGGCTATCTGGGGACGTCCCTGCTGCTCCTCATCCTCTTCTGGCCGGAAGTGACCCCGTTCGGGCAGGTCGTGGGGCGGACGACCGATCCCACGCAGGTCGCCTCCTATGCGGCCAGCCAGGACCCTGGGGCGGAGGTTGTGACCGCCGCAGACACGTCCCAGGTCCCGCAGACCTTAAGCACGCCCGTGCTCATTGCGCCTGGCTTTCGCCTGCTGCTCCGGGCCATCACCGAGACGCCGCTTGCCCTCGCGCGGACGATCAATAGTCAGGCGCACCGGACCTTTGCCAGTCTCATGCCGATGTCGTGGTTATTAGGCGTGGACCTGACAGCGAATATCACCACCGCGCTGGCCGATTGGGTGCACAATTGTTACCTGCCGGTCGTGACCGATACGCTGGTGGCGCAGCAGGCGCGGACGCAGGAGGATGTGCTCCCCTGGGGGACGAGTCCCGTCCGGGCGGCGCTGGCGGCCCGCACCGTGGTGCCCGGCGCCCAGACGGGCCTCGCCATGATCAGCGGGCCGAACCGGGGCAACACGATGCCCTGCGATACGTACCTCGATGCCGTGGAATTTCAGACGCAGAGCTGGCTCTACGACCTCAAAAGTCCCAAAGGGACGCCCCTCCTGGAGGTCTTCCAGGAGGAATTGGGGCTCGACTCGCAACAGCAGGCCCGGTTTCTCGTCTATCGCGAGATGCTCCGGGCGGCAGGGCCTGCCGTGCCTGCGCCCAGTCTCACGGCGCAGTATGGGCTGCTGCGGGGCGTGGGGGTCGTGGGGCCTGCGGCCGCGCGGGGCCTCACCACCGGCCTCGTCGGCTGGCTGGGCGGCATGCTCTCGATTCCCACGGCGCTCCTCAGTGCGGGGCGCACGGCCGGGGGCGGCCTCGCGACGGAATTTCAGCGCGCTATTGACGGCCTGTCCTGGCTCGTGGGGCTCGCGGTGTTCCTGACCTGGTGGGGGCCGTATCTCCTGGGGCTGCTCACGCTGGTCCTGATCGGCTTCTTTCCGTTCGTGCTGCTCTGGGCGCTCATTCCCAGGAGCCAGTTTCAGCCCCTGGCGGGCTACTTCGTGGCCTTGCTGTTCGCCGCGTCGAGCCCGCTCTGGTGGGCATTGGTGGACGTGGCGTCGCGCCTGGCCGCCTCGCAAGCGCCGCACTCCAATAACCTCATCCTGGGCCTGGGGAACACCACCATGGCGTTTGCCTGGAGTACAATGGTGACCGTGCTCGGGATTCTGGTCATTTCCCTCATTATGGGGATCCTGTTTTTTGCCGCTTTTCGCGCGGTTGGGAGCGTGTGGCGCGGAGCCGTGTAAGTCGAGGAGGTTGCTATGAAACTCGAACTCTGGATCCTCTTTGGTGCTGCCATGCTGGTGTTTTGCCTCATTGGGCTGCTCGGGGGCTGGCTGGCGTCGCTGTCCCTCCAGGTCTGCCCTGCGTGCTTGCGGGCCATGACGAAGGGTGCCAGGAAATGTCCGCATTGCCACGAGCTCCAGGAGCACGCGCGTGAACAATACCGTCGTCGCTAAGTGGCTCTTGCTCCTGTGCCTGCTGGCCACGCGGTCCAGTGCGGCCGCACCCCTGCTCGACCTCGTCAATCTGCGCTGCGTACAGTGGGCCGTGACCGGGCCGTGTTATTGCAACCCCTACACGCCCTGTGTGCAGGTGGAGTACTGGGAACCGGGCTGGCTGGTGGAGACGGTGAAGCGGCCGGGAACCACGAGTCTCGACCTGGCCGCGCCGCTCCTCCAAGCCGTGTTTGACGCCGTTGGCGTCCCGCCCTTTGGGGGCGGCGGACGCCGGCAATGCGACGGGCACGGGGCATACCAATCTCCAGTACAATGAAGTACACGTCCTCACTTTCCCCCAGCTCCTGGGCGGACCGTGCACCGGCTGTAACCCCACAGCGCAGATGAGCCTGCACTACGCCAGCGAGATCGATCCCACCTGGAGTACCGCCGTGGCCACACCCTCACCCCTGAGCCTGCTGCAGCACCTTGGCGTCTGGGGACCGCTCTACCCGCGTGGGGGCAAGGCTATGCACAGCAGTGAGCCGGTGGGCAGTGGGATTGCGGCCGCACGGGGCATGGATATTGCCTTCCAACCGGTCGGCACGCCGCCCAATATGGACACGCACGTGATTCTCCAACCGACCGGGAGTCTGAGTATGTGCTGTCAGCTCGCGAGTCCGACGCAGACTGCCTGCTTTCCGGTCGGGACGCCCCCGGTGCTGTGGGAACACGGGGCAGTGAGCCCACACGGCACCTACACCTGGATTTTCTGGCGCACACGCACCTGTTGTGTCTCCACCACTCAAAGTACCTGTGGGATTACCCTGGCAGGTGGCTCTGGAGGCAATATATGTCTCGTGCCCAGTACCCCCTAATGGCTGCCGTGCTCTGCGGCTGGTTCACGGCCCCGGCCTGGGGCCAAAATCTCCATTTGCTCGACTGCCCTGAGGTGCAGTTCTTTGGTCCAGCGTGTGTGTCTACGCCTCCACCAACACCCACGCCTCCACCGGCACCACGGCCAGCACCCCTGTTTAGCCCGGAGACGCTGGCACCCGATACGCCGCCGCTGCTGCTCAAGGTCCTCGAAGAGCCGACGCTGGAGAACGCCCGCGCCTTCCTCGACTGGCAGCAACGCCGCATGGCGCGTGTGCAGGAGGTGCAGCAGTTACTCCGCCTGCTGGCACCCCCCAGAGGCCAACCGTAGCCCAGGAGCATCCTATGCCGACCCCAGAGGCCCCCCGAGACGCCGCCGCGCACGGGGTGGACCCGTCTGACGAGCGGGTCAGGTGACGCGGAATCGCAGACCCGGGGGAGGCAGACCTGACGTGCCAGGCCTGGCCGCAGACACAGGAGGGCGCAGGCGATGTATATCCGGTGGAAACGGTGTGCCCTCCGGCGCACCGCGGACGTGACGCTCAAGGCGTTCCTCGTGCACAGCGTCCGGATCAAGGGCCAGCCCCGGCAGCGGATCCTCGGCTATCTGGGGGCGATCCGGGTGCGCTATCAGCAGGCCCCGGCGCATCGCCAGCGCTTCTGGCACCAGGTGGAGCAGCGCCTGCCAGCCCTCGGGGTGGACCAGCGCACTCAGGCGGCCCTGGAAGCCTGCCTGGCCCGGGTGGTCCCCCGCCTGACCCCGACGGATCTGGCCATGCTGGAGGACCAGCGCACCGCGCTGTATCACCTGGCCGCGACCCTGGGGCGACCGCAGGACCCGTAGTGCCCCGGCATTGGCATCGATGCCGTTGCGGGGGCACGACACCCAGAGAGGAGGAGCCGATGGAACTCCGCACGATTCCCCTGCATCTGATTGATCGCGATCCCACCTACCAGGTGCGGCAGCGCTGGGACCCGGCGACGGATCCCACCCTCGACGCCCTGGCCCGCAGTCTGGCCGGCCCTGAGGGCCTGATGCATCCCCTCATCGTGGTGCAGCGCCCGACCCCCACCACCTTCGGCCGGCTGTACACCCTGATCACGGGCTGGCGCCGGCTGGCGGCTGCCCAGCGGCTGGGTTGGCGCACCATCCTGGCCCGTGTCGCACCGCCGTGCGACCTCGATGCCCCGGCCACGCGCCTGCGGCTGCTGGCCATGGCCGTGCGCGAGAACACCGAGCGTCAGGACCTCCACCCCGAGGACCGGCGGGTCGCCGTGCAGCGCTTGCAGGCGCTCTATGCCGAGGTGTATGGGGACCGGGCACCGACGACCCCGGGGGAGCCGACCACGGGCTTCACGCGCTGGGCTGCACCGCTGCTCTGCGTGGCCGAGCGCACGATTCGGCAGGACCTCCCTGTCCTTCCGATAAGCGTGCTTGACATCCTGGATATGAGTTGGTACATGAGGCGTCCTCATCTGAGTCGAACCTCCTGCATGTCTTGCCGAGCTACGTGATCACTTCCCACCGCTGGTCCCGCAGCAACGCCACACACAGCCGGCAGAGCGCCTGCCGTAGAGGTGCAGACCGTGAGAAGCATGGTCCCTGTTTCTGTGTTATAATGTCGTCATGTGTTTTTGACAAATATTCCTTGTAAAGAAGAGAGAAATCTCCTACTATCGTAGTCATGTATATCACTGAAGTCCTCACCAAGACGACGAGGGGCAAGATCGCCCATCGCTGCATCCTCCTGCGGGAGTCCTACCGGGAACACGGCAAGGTCAAAACCCGGACCCTGGCGAATCTGACCCATTGTCCTCCCCAAGACCTCGTCGCCTTGCGGTGGGCACTCCAGCATAAACAGGACCTGCTCAGCCCAGAAGAAAGCACGGGGCTGCTGGAGCGGCTCGAACGCGATGCCTTGAGCGCAGACGATCGGCACCGGTTGGTGCAGTTGCTGCATGTCACACACGCCTCCGAGAAGCTGCTGGGCCCCCCAGGCCAGCCCCCCCCGCAGGCCGCGCCGCGCAAAGCCAAGCGCCAACGACAGCTGGTCAAGACGTCGCGTCGTCACCATCGGCGCTCAGCGTGTGATCGCCAGAGTGGACAGGGAAGCGGTGAGGCGCTCGAGCCGATGGTGTGATCCGCATCCCTGCGTGTCTGTGTCGTGGGGGAGAGCGGTGTGGCCGCGATGAGCCAAGCCCAAGAAGTGAAGCAGCGCCTCGACGAGGTCAAGTCGTTGCGCGAGCGGCTCAGCACGGCGCGTTGGCAGGAGGAGGACTGGGGGATGCTGGATCGGGTGCTGGGGTCGTATGAGCGCCTGTTGTCGACGCTGTTTGAGGCGCAGATCACGCTCAAGCGGCTGCAGACGCTGCTGTTTGGGACGCGGCGCCGGCGCCGCAACGGCTTGGCGTCTGGGACCTCTGCGGCCGGTGATGGCGAGGCAGGCAGCGGGGGTGAGGCCGGTGGACGCGACGATGCGAGCGGTGCGGATGCCTGGCCTGGGTCGGGCGTGGGGGCGTCGGACAATGAGATGAAGTCCCCTCGCCCTGGGGGCCATCGCCCGGGTTATGGTCGCCTGGAGGCTGAGGCGTATGTGGAGGCCGAGCGCGTCGAGTGCCGCCATGAGGAGTTGGCGGTGGGCGAGCGCTGCCCGGTCTGTGGCCAGGGGCGATGATATCGATTGCCTCCAGGCGTCGAGAGACGCCTCGACGGCAACGCGTTGCTGTCGGCGATGCGCTATGAGCTGGAGAAGCTGCGCTGCTCGGCGTGTGGTCAGGTGTTCACGGCCAAGGTGCCGGATGAAGCCGGGGCGGAGCAGGACAGTCCGCGGGCCCGGGCGG
>Ga0070706_100004834_pt1 | contig 12903 bp, 7 predicted proteins | sample KBSK5501metaG_FD_65476 | JGI IMG/M metagenome (GOLD analysis project Ga0070706, IMG submission 65476) | Corn, switchgrass and miscanthus rhizosphere microbial communities from Kellogg Biological Station, Michigan, USA - KBS K5-50-1 metaG | ecosystem: Host-associated > Plants > Roots >...
GTATAGAGATGGGTATATAGGATTGGTTTACCATTTTTTGACCAAAATGTTCATTTCTCTGTTCACTAGCAGAGGCAGCTCCTTCTTGCTGCACCACGTGCGTCAACTCGTGGGCCAAGAGGTGTCGGCCCTCCTCTGTTTCCGGCGCGTATTTCCTCTCACCAAAAACAAGGTTTCTGCCTACTGTGTATGCCAGTGCATTCACCGCTCTAGCCGATTCTGCCGCTCGCTCATCGGTATGCACTCGCACCTGACTGAAATCATGCCCAAAGCGCGGTTCCATGAACGCTCGTGTCGTTGTATCGAGAGGTTGCCCTCCACCACTGTTGAGTACAGTATGAACAATTGGGGAAACGTCGGGAGACCCAGTTGCTGTGTTTGCTCCTAGCTCTGTATGCATCAGAGAGTTTTTCATCTCATCTTCGTTATCAGATGCAGAAGGTTTCAAGTCAACCATACGCATCACTTGCTCGGCCACCTGATCTGCTTCTTGCTCATAGACATCCCCTGGTTGATTGATCTTGAGTTTCGTTTGGAGCGCAGGTAGGGGTGAGGAGTAAACAGGTATTCGGCTAAAATCATGTCCGAAGCGAGATGATCTGTTAAAGGCATAGTTTAGTGAGGGAACATTTTCGTGGGTAGGAGAGTTGCCTTGTACAGGAGATGGGGCTGAAGGAGACCCAAACGCTTTTTGAGAACGAAACAACGTGGATCGCTCATTGCGACATGTCGCGCATTCACCACCAGCAATGATATGTTGACCGCAGGCACAGGTACGCTGCAAAAGGCTACTCTTAGACGGCGATCCGGTCAATGTCTTTTGCTGTGCTTGGACCTTCGCATATGTTCGATCACTCATGTTGCTGCCTTTCGATGCCTTTTCAAATACCTTATTGAATAGTTTACCATACTGTGCTCTATCTTCGCTCTATTTTTGCTGTATTGGAGGTGTTTCAAATGTGGCCCCTTTCCCTCGTCTCAGAGCGTGTTTGGTTCTGATCGGCGCATGCAGGTGTTCAATCTGCAACCGAACATTCTCTCAGAGCCAACCGTTTGTTGACCATTCTTGAGCGGATGAGCTGCCTCGAAAGCGGCCGTTAAGTGAGACGGCAAAACACTGGTCAGCAACGTATTCTTACATATGATTTCATGCGTATCATAGCTAGCTTGCTTTGTATCAAAACCCGTCTCAAAAACAGCGTCTCAAACCCCACCCCTGTTGACGGGAAACATGAGACAGAAAACAGAGATTGCTTGCTCACCAGGATAATGAGACAAATTCCGCCAGCATAAAGTTGTGATTTACAATATACGGACAGAGCGTGATACCGTTTCCCCTACTCGGAAGATGTACTTCTGGCTTCTGTGCATTGCAGAAGAGGCACTTGAACTACCCCCTCTGCGTACACGTCCGACGATCTACTATCTATTCTCTTTCACCTGCAATGGGTAACATAACGGGTGATAAACACTTACCTTCTGGTCACAATTTGGCTGGTTGCGACTCTATCCTATCGAAAAAACCACGAAAGGTAACACAAAGTCTCCTCCTGGCTGACCATCAAAATTGCCATCGAGTGCAGCTCCATTGTCCTGCGCTGTGATTGCCGGTCCAACGTTTGTATGCTCACTACCAAAGACCGTCAAAGTATATGCGCTTGCAAGCGTAAAAGTTTGAGGATCGGTAGCAGCGAATTGCACAATCGTATTGTTTGTGTTCGGTTTAAATGCTAAATTACCGGTTACCCTTACAGGAGCTTGATTTATGCTTCGCGTTACTTCTATGCTCTGTTGGTGGCTGTTTGTAGCAATACCGTTAGGGTTTATGGAGCGATTGAAAACGATCTCAATGACGTTGACCAACACGCCAACGCCAAATTGTACGTTTGGCAAAGTTGGCGGTGTCGTGGAGGTTGGAGGCACCTTCGACAGGTCTACCGTAAATGCACTGGGTGCTCCCGGCGGGATAAAGTTGATCGTCGTAATACGCAGTGGTGTTGGTAGCTCGCCCAAGTAAAACCAGCTCTCGAAGTCGCTCGCCAGTGTTCCTGCGCCTGAGGGTAGAAGCAGGGCTGTACGCGGCGTCTGCCCGTTGCTTCGTGTGTCCGGTTGCCCGAAGGCTTGCCCATCCAGGTAGTACTGTTCATTTCCCTGTTTGCTCCAGATGTCGTGGCCTTTGAGAGTCACCCGTATACGCGGCAGGTTGGCCTGTCCCGTAGCAGATGCTGTGATCGATCTAAATGTTACGGGTAAGTTGGCTATGAGTGTTGCAACAGGCTCAGCGCCTGTTGTACTCGATGGCGTTTGTAGCGTCCATTGAATAACGTTGGCTTCCACTGTAGTCACGCCGTTCAGGATCAAGCTCATATAAAACTCGTTGCTCAGGCCTGTTCTACCAAGTATCAGCGATGCTGGTACTTCCAGCGTGACAATGACAGTTGCGGAACTGACCGATAGTTGTTCTGGTACGGCGTCCAGCGTGATTTTTAAGCCTTCACTGGTAAATTGCTCAGGCGTGAATAAGTCGTCATTCCTCCAGTTGATACCAATGACATGAATAGCTGGTGAAGCGAGAGCAGGGAAGCGTTCACGGCAATCCTGCACGTACAACTGCTGATTCTGCGGGTTGAGCCGCAGTAGCGCGATGCGACAATAGTGGTGCTGGATCCCCACTCGCGACTGCGCACTAGGACTGGTATTGGGTACTTGATAGGGAGGCCATTCTATATCGCCGGTGGCCGTTCGTGCCGGGATGAGCCAGTAGTCGCCCGTTCTATAGGTACCTTGCGAGAGCAATACCTGGATGCCGCCCTCAAGTGGCTGCCAGTCGTTAGTGATCGCCACGCCATTTTGCACATCGTCTGGATTTGCTGATGATCCCATCTGCTCCCAACGGCGGAGTTTGGGATGTAGACTCTGGTCAACCACTGTAGGCCCGGTCTCCATCGTAATGATGCGATTTGCCGAATCTACGCTGCTAATACGTAACAGTTCACCTGGAAGCCCTTTCAGATCTTTTTCGTCGTCCATCACCTCTACCCATTGTCCGGGCGCAAAACCCAGGACGGTATCAGGGCCAACATCGTGTACGGCGACATCATTGCCGCTGAAACTTTCGATCGTCGTCACAACCGAGCCGTTTTCACGTGACCACTTGAAGGTTGGGCCATTCGGGTTATCGCTGCCGTAATGTATCTCGACGCGATAGAGCTGGTTCTCCAGCAGTTGATAGCCAGCCTCTGGTGGGATAAGGCAAGGATCATTTGGGTTATCGACAGGCTGCGTGCGAGCATTCAAGGTACCTTTTCTTGGTGCCGTAAGGTCATCCCATTGCTGGCTTTTACTGATGCATGTTATCTGGCTGGAGAACCGAGCTATTTCCTGCGAGGTGGCGTCAAGTTCTTTAGTCAGCGCTGCAATTGTTGCTGCGCTGTTTGCACTACGTGATCGTTTGGCTTTTGCCAGTGCGGCAGTCAACTCCGCGAGCCTTGTCTGCAACCCGACAACATCTGAGGGTAGAGCTAGAGGCAGGATTTTGACCTGCCACACGGTTTGCGCACGAGTGGTGGTATCGGGACCACCCAGGGCAACCTCGCGAATGTGTGGGTCGTCCAGGGCTGTAATGTGTCGCTGCCACACATCGAGATAGACGATTGCCCACAGCGTCTTGCTGTTTTGGAGGAGGGTCAAGACGTCAGGTGGCGTGGCATTGGGCAGGTATGGTTGATGATCGTAAGTAACGTCAGCATCGTTTTCACACAAAATGCCATCGATGTAAAAGCGACCCTGGCTGATGAGCAGGGTGTTAGTGGCCTGGATGCTGATCTTAAAACCATCATCGTTCATCGGCGCGCCGCATAGTCCAATTACATCCTTCGTTTCTGTCTCAATGTGATACTGATCTATAGCCTGCTGCTCGTTCCAGTCGGCGTCCGCCTGTACGCGACCCTGTTGCATGATGACTTTTGTATAGTGTTTCTTGGGATCAAATGTTATTCGACTCAAATCAGCCTTCATTGTAAACCTCCATAGGAACGACCCTCGCGGTCGCCTTGTCTATCGATCTTATGATGCATAGAAAATGCCCGCTTCTAACCCGAAACGCAGGTATTCGTCCAGGCGAACGCGCAGGTTGGTCTCACGTTGCGGTTGGTAGAGATTATGAAATGCGCCCATTTCGGCTTCATCGTCGGCTCCCTGCCGGATTTCAACGGCACAGCGCTGGCTCAGTTGGCAGTAGCCAGGATCACCATAGCGTAGGGAGGTGAATTGTGGGCGCATGCGCAATGCGTCTTCGTCTGTTGTAGGCTGGCAGTAGTAGCGACGAGGAACGATGGATGCCGGTGGTAGATATGAGAAGCGCACACAACCGGCCTGCCGCCGGTCAGAAAGAACGGCGGCCGACAGCGGCAACCAAGTATCTTCTACGGCGAGGCTTGCCAGGAAGATGGTGTTTGATGCCAGCTCCATCTCAGTTGTGTGTACCTTGCCGATAATGGTGCTATTTTCGATGTGCAGTGGCCCTCCTGCCGCGAGTTCATCGGCAGGTGCAGAGTAAGCCACCAGCGTTTCTGCCGTTGCGTCGACGATGCTGTTGGTGATCTGGACATGCGTGTTGTCGCTCACGACTTGCAGGCCACCGATGATGCAAGAATCGATTTCAACTCGCAAGTTAACAGCTTCTACGATCAGGCTCGGCACGGATGGGTGCTGTGGTGTACTGTCAATAGAGAGCGCCAGGCCTGGGACAAAGGTGCAATGCAGCAGGCGGAGTCGGCTCAGGTTGCCGGTTACGTGCAGCGTATACCCACTGACCAGCAGGCCATTCAGGGTTACCTCTGCATTCTCGTCTCCGTCGATGGCAATCTCGACCGTCGCGGTTGGATCTGTCGGAACTATGATAGGCCGTTGATGGTTGTCGGCGCGCAGCTCGATATGTTTAGTGGCAGAGATACTCGTTGGCGCAACATAGCGGCGGCTATCCGTAATGAGTATCAGACCATCTCCGTTCAGCGCCTGCAGCGCATCATCAATGGTGGCGTTTGGCGTGGGAACCTGTTCAACCGTCTGCTGTTCCAGCGGAAATGTACTTCTGCGGTCATAGTCACCACCACCCATGTCCGCGCTAAATCCATAATGAAAGGTGACATTCACGTTGGTAGGCGCTTCCTTGGTCGGTGGGAAAGCGATACGGCCCAGGACGGGGTCTATTGCGATCTTGTCTTGCGGCACATGCGCCCAGCCAATCACGTTATTACTTGCATCCATGAGGTCGCTCAGGTTGCAAACTTCAACCAGGTCGGATACTTCCTGAGATGGCTGCTGTGGGTCAGGCAGCACCGGTTTATGATTGACATAGAGCAAGAGGCTCTTCGGATCATCGCCGTAATAGCTGTCCAGGTAGCTATCGAGTACGCGGCGGCTGATCGGCATAGGTACATCGGTCGGCACAACCAGCGGCGACATTTCATTCAAACTCTGTGCGCGGCTGAACAAAGGCGTGTTGTTGCCTAATGGACTGAACAGGTAGCGATAGGGATCTGACGAGAACTGCATAGCGGGCGAGTTGCTCAGGCCATACGCGCCTAAGCGCCAGAGGAAGATTCCGATATTCGGTATATTGTATCGCCCACGGCCGCTGGCTATGCGACGTACATCCAGGGTATGTGCTATGCTATCAAAAGCGCTATTCAGGCGCTCCAGCGGTTCCCACCGTCGCAGGTCAGGGGCATACAGATTGTTGGGACGCAGGTGTTTCATATACTGCGTCGTAGCCAGTAGTTGGAAGAACTCCACCACGTACGCGCTCCAGTTCGTGGTGCTCCGTGCAAGTTCCTCCAACATGGCAACCGTCCCCTTACGCCGGCGAAACCCAATCGTGTTGGCCACCTCGGCACGATGAGCAACGGTAAGAGGATCGGTTGTCCCGCCGCCAGCGTCTGTCCCCGTGTCTGGGTTGATGTCGTACAGGCCGCGGTAGCCGATCAAGTCACCAATGTAGGGTATGGCCCAGCCAGCACAGGTCTCGATGAACTGATCATCGTAGAGTTGCGCAAGGTTCTCCTCGGCAACCGCTACCTGTTCAGCGATGACTGCGAGCAGCGCCTTTAATGGCTCACCCTGCTCAGCGTCGCGAATACGATAAATGGCAGGCAACAGGGTATATAACGTTTCGATATCAAAGCTCATGGCATCACCCCCAGATCATCGAGTGGCGCTGGATCGAGTGTGAGCAATTCCGCTGCGACTATGCTTCCGTCAGCACCCGGCTGGGGCACTGCCGCCACAAGGATAGTATTCAATTGACTGGAACTCCCAGGCGGGAAGAAATGGATAAGATTGTGCACGACGGCTCTTTCGAGATCATAGAGAATCAGGCGACGAGGACGATAAAGTTTATAGAGATCTACCGCAACTACTCCTGGCACCGCCTGCATGGTGGCGATGACCTCGCTCTGCGTCACCGGCTGGCCAAATGCCCGCGCATCGAAGGAGAATGCGTCGCGCAAAGCGTTTTCGACTGCTGTCAGCACAAGGTCCTGTGAATAATCCGGGTCTACTTTGACTCTGGCCGCCATCCTGAAGTAGGCCTGCCGGTATGTTTGTACACGCAGTGGCACATAAGGATCGCCCGCCATCTGCATTGCAGACAACAGGTTGTTATAGGTCGGGCTGCCTTCGCTCACGGCCTGCCCATTGGCCCCCGCAACGGTTACGAATACGCCTCGCACCTGCCCGCTCCATGTCCAGGTTGCCAGAGCCTTTGCAATCCCGGAGAATGCACGAGCAAAATCCTCGTAGTCCTGCAATGAAACGATGCGATCCAGGGTGAGGATAGTCAGCGGCACATTGAGGCGTGCCTTTTCAAGGGCTTTGGGATCGGTAGCCCCGGTGGCGTCAAGACCCTCGGGGTCAGCTGCTCCGCTGGTATCCACCGGGTTGGTAACGGCCTTGACGCCCAGGGGACGCGTCATTAACAGGCTGAGTTGCCCCGCTTTGACCAATCCTGCTGTCCCGATACCTTTACGATACGTTGCTCGTACGTTCCCCTGGCCCGTAGGAAGGCGCGCGCCTGTAACCCCATCGCCGAATTCGATGCTTGTTTTCTGGTTGTCATCGGTGTTGGTCACGAAGATGCGCTCGCGCGGTCCATGTCCATAGAGTGTAGGCACTTCGTGCCATTCGATATCGTTGACGCGCACCATGAGGGTCGATTCTTCGCCACTTGCTGAAGCTCCGCTGATGTAGGTGAGTGGTGACTGGCGCAAGGTGAATTGCTGGTAGGACTGGCTGGCATCACCGTTGCCAAGCGTCTCGCCTGACACAGTTTCTCCATGCGTAGCGAGCGCAACATTGGCATTGATACTCACGGTCGTGGGGTCATAGCTATTTTGCAGGCTTGTGCTCAGATTAATGGTCATTCCGTCGGATGAGACAACTTTGATGGCGACAACCTCGCTGATCGCGGGGTCGCTAGCTGCCGCGCTTGGTGCCATGCCACTGACGACCAGCGTTTGATTAGCTTGAAGGTCTGGCGCCGCCTGCGCTAGATGGATTACGCTGGCACCCGCTTGAAGTGACGTGGTCTTCGGCTGCGGTGCAATATCTAACTGTTCGCTCTGAGTAAAGACGACAATGCTGCGCAAGTTCGTCGCAAAATTCGGCAGATAATTTCCCGTATCGAGTGTCAGCTCAGTCGTTTTTGATGTCAGTGTGTAGTTATTGGGTGAGGATTCTGCAACTTTCGTAACAAGGTAGAGCTTACGATATGTGTGATTAGCGAGCACAACCCAGCTATCCTGACGTGGGCCCCCCGTTGGCGCGACTGTTGGTACGATTGCAGAGTACGTAGCATCCAGATTGATAGGATTGGATAATGTAAAGTTCCACTCACTAGCGCGGGATGTGACTTTCGGAGGGTCGCTTTGGTCATAGGTAATCAGGCCATAATTCGCCAGCACACTATCAGGCAGGGTACGTACATCTGGCGCGTTCGACCCGAAAAGCGCGGCTCTTTTTCGGAATGCGTATACGTAGCACTTTGCATCGCTCGCGGGAGGTGTAGTAGCCGATCCTAATCCTTTATCCCACTCGACCAGTGTACGATTGTTATTAGGGTCTGGCGTAACAGCTGTGACGATGCGGAAATCCCATTGCTGGCTGTTAACATTGCCTTGATTGTTGTCATCACCTCCACGGTCTTTGCCAACAAAAAGTATACCGTCGCCCGACTTAAGCCCGGTCGTAGTACCTACCAGGTAGACAGATGTAGCGCCGCTTTGAGGAACCCATGGTTGCGTTGTTTGTGGCTTGAGCGCATTCCACGATGCCTTCGCAGTGACCTTTTCAATCGTCTCAAACGTCTGCGGCAACTGGCCGGGTCCCGGAATACTCTGCACTTTCGTACCAATATCGATGGTCGCCTGGCCAGGCGCTCCCTTTGCATCCTCAACGGTAAAAGCCAGGTAGGTGCTGGCCGCGACGCCCGGGCGCATCTTGTAACCGATGAGTTGCGCAAGCTCGATGAGCGAGACCCGCTCGGTCGCTGTGCGCAGGTAGGATTCGTTGGCGATACGCTCCTGGTAGAAGGTGAGCACGTCGGCAACAGTGGCCCAGGCATCGAGAAAAGCAATCGAGAAGTCATTGTCATCGCGTGTTTTGAGTTGCTGGAGCGCAGGATAGTCCTGCGCAAACAGGGACAGGCGCGCCAGCATGCTATCTTTGAACTGCGAATGCGTGCCAACGCGATAGGCAATTGCCGATAATCCAGGTCGGTTGTACACCGGCGCGGGCGTCTCAACATGAATCCCCTCGCAACAGCCACAGTCGTTCAAATTGACGAGAGAGACATCGGTGACATCGCTCATTATTTACCCCCCTCCATGGTCAATCGAAAAACCCCGTGCTCCGGGAAATTCGGATCGTTGTCGAGTCGAGCAATCTCCATGCGCCCCATTTCGAGCTTCCCGTTAGCCAGTGCCACCTGCTGTGGATCGGGCCGATCCTGCCGCTGAAACAGTGTGATCTGCACAAAAGAGACTCCTTCGACCGCCATTGCCGCTGCATACAAGGGGCTGAGGTAGACCGGCTGCCCAAACGTGAAGTTATCCGGGTGGAAGACTCCCCGTCGTCCGTCTGGCAGGATTCGATTGCTGAAGACCTGCAGGAGCGCAGACTTGACGTGACTGCGGAAGTAGTCCGGCAGTACGCAGACCGTCATAGTGATCTCCAGCGAGACATACCGCGGATCATCGATCTCCATGTCATAACCGGCCATACGATACCTGTCCATACGCTGATACAATGCCGACTTAAAGTCGCTGTCGACGGGTACACCTCCCACGCGATCTACAGAGAGGAATACTGTACGCCAGCTACCCGTCCAGCGAAAGCTTGCAGCGGCGCGTTGGATGCGAGTGTCGCGCTGGGCAACCTTCGCGTAATCTTCCTGGGTCACTGCTCGTTCCTGGATGCGAAAAGCCCATGGCGCCTTCTGGCGCACATCTTCTATACGCTCCGGTTCGACGCCGCCGCGTGCCGCCAGTGGATTGCGCACGCTTACGACGGCGGGATTATCAATCAGGATATGGGCGATGGAATCGGCCCCAACGTTGCCGTGCACGCCGTTGCCCACGCGGTAGCTGGCCGTAAAGACGCTGCCCGGCTCCGGTCGTAAGCCGTACTGATCATCACCAAAACGGAGGTACGAAGTTCCATCCGCCTCGGTCTCTACGACAAATTTCTTATCGTTTGGACCGCTGCCCAGCAGATCGTACAACGGCGTCCATTCCTGGGGCAGTGTGTCTAATGAGTTGCTCAACTTGATGGCCGGTCGCGTATCCGAGACGTCCCAGTTCATCACGGCGCTGGCCGATGGCGGCGGATTCTGAGTATCGAAGGGAGCCGCCTGGGTGAGGGGACGGCTTTGCAGGTGTGGGCGGTAGCGCGGGTAGACGGGAACTGGATTGCTTTCCTGGCAGCGGTTTCCGCTCGCCACGAGCACCTCAGAGAGGGTGGGCGCGGGAACCGGATCGAGCGTCTCCTGCGCTATGGTGCGACCGGAATCGGCCAGCACGATATTGCCATGTGCCACGCTCACGTTCTCAATCGGCACCTGGTCTCCGTTATCAAGCGTCAAAGTGGAAGAGATACAAAGCGGGAAAGGTAGAGCATCGTCGCTGTGCCACTCGATCTCGGTCACATCTACCGCTACCGGATTATCATTGGAAGGGTCCTGAAATTGCCCGCCTAAAGGGTCCTGAAAGAGCCTGACATCCGTTAACCGCACAGCGCAGCGATGAGTAGGATCGGCGTCCTCTGCTACTCCTGTCTGTGCCCCGCGTACCTCCTCAAAGATCAGCACGTCGCCCACCTTCAAATTCGGCAAATGCCCTTGAAGCGTGGCGTTAGTGGCTCCTTTGGGTAAGCAACACTCATTTGCTCCCCAGGTATAGAAGGTGAGTTCGTTGTGTGCCCAGTACAGTTCGTTGACATCCTCTATTGTCTCGAATACCTCTGGGTTGAGCGCCAGAACTGCCGCATAGGTCGATGGATACGATGATATATGCACGGGTTGACCATCAAGATGAGTTAAAAGTTGGGTTCCTTGCGGTAGAGGCGCTGGCCCACTGCCCGATTTCACAAGGTTGGCATTTACCTGCACCTGCACCTGCACCCAGACACGCGCATTACTACCGTCGTGCATGAAGTAATCCACCAACCTGGCGTGGCGCCGGACTGAGATGCGTCTGCGAGCCGTTCCCAGGTAAGCCTCGGTAGCGATGGCATCCTGCTGGTAGCTCAGGTAGTCACTGACATAGGCCAGCAGTTCTACCAGGGCGATACCGAGGTCAGCCGCGTTGCGCTCTTGCCATTGCGGCATCAGCACCGCCATGCGGTCGAGCATCAACTGGCGGAAGCTGTTGTAATCCTTGGCCAGGTAATCGATCTCCGGTTCGGAAGTGGGTTCTGGAGGACACACCTGCTCATCCAGGCAATCAAAGTCGCTAGGGCAGTCGATTTTGAACGAGAAGTTGACCGCAGAGAGCAGGGGATCAAAGCCATCCGGCTGCCGCAGATCCTGGATACTGCGTATCAGGCGCAGCTTGTAGATCGAGAAATCCCCAGACGCATTGACCTGCACGCTCAGCACCTCAGGTGGGTTACCTGCGCCATCCGTACCGACCGCCAGTTGAGTAGCCACCACATTAGTGATGCGCTCCCCTCCCTCAATCACTATGTTAGCCGGAGTCAGTGTCGTGCCGGTCACGGGTTTAATGAAATGCACGTATAACGTGACCTCGTCCTGATCGACCTCTAAATAGTTGATGCCATTAAGCGTCTTATGACGGCGTACAGCTTCCCTCCGCCGATCATCACAGCAGAAGTAGATCATATCTCTGGCCCTCCCTGTACGAACTGCGCCACCTGTTGCTGTTGAGTCTTCCGAATCGTGTAACTTATGAAGATACTCAGGGTCGAATCTACACTCTGCACATTCACGGCATTCACTTGAATGAGGTCGCCGAGCCATTGTTGCAGCGCACCCTGCACGGTGAGTTGGGTAGCCGCCGCCAGCGCATCTCCATTAGGTGCAAAGACCAGTTGTAGCACACCACAGCCAAACGTGGGACGGTTGACGCGCTCGCCGGGTGAGGTAAATAGCACCTGCTCGATCAAGTCACGAATATGGTCATCGTCAGTTGTCTCGGCGCTATGGCCGCGCCCATCGAAGTGAAATGGATAATCAAGCTGCATTACGTCCCCCTGACCTGCACTTGCGTTACCAGGACCAGCAATCCCGTTCCGGTTGGCGTACAGATGGCCTGACTATCCTGGAGTAAGACAGGAACGCCACCTGCAAAAACTCTTGTCGCGCCGATGATCCATTGAGCCGTCATACATGGTCCAGGAAGAGGGGGCACAAAAGGGCAACCAGCGACAACATACGGACCTGTCTGCGTCACCACTGGTTGGCCGCCGACCATCACACGTGGATTGGGTACGAGAGGCTGCGCTTGCCCGCCGTGCATACACATCACAGTTGCACCCACATGCAAGAGAAAGCCAGGCATGATTAAATCACCTCCAATGCTCCGTCGTTAATCGAAACCTGCGGGCCTGTCAACTGGATGGTGCCCTCCATCCCATCATCGATCGTGATGCCCAGGCTAGTCATCGTGATCTTTTGTCCTCCTGATGTCTGCAATATAATGCCACCAATGCCGGGTGTGTCATCGAGCAGGATGCTGTTCCCACCATTGGTTTGAATCAGCACTTTGTTGGAGGGTGGCGGCGGAACAAGCAGCGTGGGTGGCATCTCTGCCATCGAACCCCACCAGCAGCCGGACCAGATCGGGTAATCAGGATCACCATGCTCAAACTCGATCCACACGCCTGCGCCGACTGTGGGCAGGGCGAAGAAGCCCATGCCGCTGCCGCCAAATGGAGCGCATGGCATGGCCCAGCCGCTCTCATCATCGCCCATCACGTCGGGCACATTTGCTTTTATGCGCCCTATCATGAGTGGATCATCTATGTCGGTCACGACACCGCGATATTTTCCATAAAATGTATGATCATCGTTCATAGCAGTAATACCGGCAACAAGGTGCCTGTCCCCTCTCTACTGATTGTGAATCTCTGCGTGTACGTGCCGCGTGCAATGGTATGCGTAACACGGCGCACATAATAGTTGCCGTCATAGGCAAATCCAGCACCGCGCACTCCCACCAGTCCTCGCGCGCGCAGCACATTTCCATAGCGAACCGTGTCAACTTCACCTTCGCCTCTTACCGAGTCCGGTGAATTGGTGACTGCGGCAACGGCTGATGTCGCTGCCTGAGCCGGGTCCTGGTTGGCCGTGTCACGCAACTGAACGGTACGTTTGGCAGGTGTCGCGCT
>Ga0070706_100004835_pt1 | contig 12903 bp, 12 predicted proteins | sample KBSK5501metaG_FD_65476 | JGI IMG/M metagenome (GOLD analysis project Ga0070706, IMG submission 65476) | Corn, switchgrass and miscanthus rhizosphere microbial communities from Kellogg Biological Station, Michigan, USA - KBS K5-50-1 metaG | ecosystem: Host-associated > Plants > Roots >...
GCCCCGGGCCCTCGGGCGGCAGGTGATCGCCGAAGAGGAAGAGATCGAGCGCCGTCACCTGATGGCCCGCGCCCAGCAGCTGGGGCACCAGCGCCGAGCCCACGTAGCCCGCCCCGCCGGTCACGAACACGCGGCTCATCGGAGCGGCCTCCGGCGCACCTTCACGTCCCAGACCAGCCACGCCACCGTCTTGAGCGCCGTCACCACGTTGCGGATCGTAACGGCGCGCGAGGCGCCGAACTGGCGCTCCTGGATGTACATCGGCACCGGCGTCGGACGGTAGCCCGCGGCCAGCGCCCGCACCAGCATCTCCGTGAGGAAGACGAATCCCGTGGTCGTGACGGGCAGAGTGCGCAGGACGCCCGACGGATAGACGCAGGGGCCCTGGTAGTAGCGCAGGTTGAAGCCGAAGAGGAAGTTCACGGTGCCGGTGAACGTCTGCGACAGCGCCTGACGCAGCCGCGGGCGGCTCTCCTGGTTGGCCGTGTAGGGCGCCACGATGTCCGCGGTCCCGACGGCTTCGAAGATCGCCCGCATGGAGGCCGGCTGGATCTCGTTGTCGCCGGGGACGAGCGCGACGAACGGCTGGCTGGCAAGGCCGGCGCCGTGGCGGTAGGCCCGCGCAAAGCCGAGCCCTTGCGCATTGTGCACCACCCGCACACCCCGGAGCTCGGCCGCCAGCCGCTCGGCGAGCGCGCCGGTGCCGTCGGTGCTCCCGTCGTTGACGATGATGATCTCGTAGTCGTCCGTGACTCCGTCGAGCGCCCCGATGACCGTCTCGACGCAGGGCTTGAGGTTGCCCTCTTCGTTCCGCGCTGGAATGACGACGGAGATCCCGGGGCCCATCAGAACGGCCCCTCGAACGGCTTCACGCTCGATCGGATGAGCCCGCCGCCGGCGTTCCGGCTCAGCGTGTAGAGCGCCGCCGCGTGGATCTGGCGGGCGCCCGGGTAGAACTGGGGCTCGATGGCCTGGCTCGAGGGCACGGGACTGTCGGGCCACGTCACGCGCACCGGCGGCGCCTTGAGCGCGCCCAGTGCGTGCTCGGCCGCGAGCGCGATCACCTCGGCCGCCACGCCGCAGGGCCCCCAGTCGGCGTCGGCCACGACGAGCCGGCCGGTCCGCTTCACCGAGGCCAGGATCGTCTCTCCGTCGAGGGGGCGCAGCGTGCGGATGTCGACGACCTCGACGGCCACCCCTTGATCGGCCAGGGCCGCGGCGGCCTTGAGCGCCTCGCCCACGAAGGGCCCCACCGCGGCCACCGTCACGTCACTGCCGGGGCGCACCACCGCCGCCTTACCGATGGGCACTTCGTAGTAGCCGTCCGGCACCTCACCCTCTTCCTCGTGCAGCCAGCGGTGGTCGACGTAGATCACGGGGTCGTCGTCCTCCACGGCGGCGATCAGAAGGCCCTTGGCATCGTGGGGCGTGGCCGGCACCACCACTTTGAGTCCGGGCACATGGGCGAAGATGCCGTGGTGGCTCTGGGTATGCTGAGGGCCATTGCCCCAGCCGCGCCCCACGATGGCCCGGATCACGAGCGGCACGGGATGCGCGCCGTGGAACATGGCGCGCCACTTCGCAGCATGATTGACGAGCTGGTCCATCGTCAGCATGGTGAAGTCGATGCGCTGGTGGACGAAGATCGGACGCAGCCCGCGGAAAGTGGCGCCGAGGCAGATGCCGGTGATGGCGCTCTCGGACAGCGGGATGTCGAAGGCGCGTTCGGCGCCGAACTCCTCGGCGAGCCCCAGCGTGGTGCCGAAGATGCCCTTGACGTCCGGCACGCCGATGCCCGTCACGAAGACGCGCGCGTCTTTGCGCATGACTTCGACCGTGGCGGCGCGGATGGCCTCTCTAAACTTCATAGTAGGCGGGCTTCCAGGTCGGTTGGGGCCAGGGCGCCGAGCGCGCGTGGGCCAGGGCCTGCTCGATCTCGCGGGTCACCGCGACGCGAATCGCGCGATCCTCCTCGTCGGTGACGAATTGCCGCATGCGCTCGATGGGGCAGCGGTCCTTCCAGGCCGCCAGCTCCTCGGCCGCGCGGAAGCCCTGCGGCACGTCGTCGTTGGGCCCGCAGTGCTCGAGCCAGCGGTAGGTGCGGCACTCGATCAGTGTGGGGCCCTCGCCGCGGCGCGCGCGGTGCACGGCCGTCGCGGCCGCGCGATGAACCGCAAGAGCGTCATTGCCGTCCACGACCACGCCCGGAATGCCGTATGCCTCCGCCCGCCGGTGGATCTCCACGGGCGGCTGGCGGTCCTTGATCGGCGAGAAGGCGGCCCAAAGGTTGTTCTCACAGAGGAAGATCACCGGCAATCGCTTGAGCACGGCGAAGTTGAGGCTCTCGTGCCAGGGGCCTTCCTCGACGGCGCCGTCGCCGAACACCGCCACCGAGACCTGAGAGCGGCCGAGCATCTTGTCGGCCAGCGCGCTGCCCACCGCATGAGAGACGCCACCGGCGACGATGGCCGAGGTGCCCATCACGCCGGCCTCGACGTCGATCAGGTGCATGGAGCCGCCCCAGCCGCCGCTGCAGCCCGTGGCGCGGCCGAAGAGCTCGTCCATCATGGCCTGGAGGCTGCCGCCCTTGGCGAGGTACCAGCCGTGCGAGCGGTAGTTGGCCGCGACTACGTCCTGTCGGCCGAGGGCCGCGCAGACGCCGGCAGCCACCGCCTCCTGGCCGATGTACAGATGCGTGGGCGAGCGGATCTCGCGCTCGGGGTAGATCGCCGCGATCTTCTCCTCGATCATGCGCATCCGCACCATGGCGGTATAGAGCGCGCGCTCGAGGCTCATCGCTGCCCCCTCATCGCTGATAGAACTCCCGCACCTGCTGGATCACGTAGTCGATCTCCTCGTCGGTCAGGAATTGGTGCGAGGGCAGGGTGACGATCTCCCGCGCCTGCGTCTCGCACACCGGAAAGTCGCCGGGCTTGTGGCCCAGCTCTTTCGCGGCCGGCTGCAGGTGGACGGGCACCGGGTAGTGGATCTTGGCCTCGACGCCGCGCTCGTTCAGGAAGCGGACCAGCGCGTCGCGATCGCGGGCCTGGACCACGTAGGTCTGGTACACGTGCCGCGCGCCGGGGCGCCGCGGCGGGATCGTGATGTCGCCGCCGAGCGCGGCCAGCCCGCGGTCCAGGCGCCGCGCATTGGCGATACGGCGATCGGTGATGGCCATGATGCCGTCGAGGAGGTGCCGACCGACAATGGCCTGCAGCGTGTCCAGCCGGCTGTTCACGCCGAAGATCTCCACCGTGTCGCGGTTCCTCAGCCCGTGGTTGCGGCGCAGCCGGAGGTGATCGGCCATCGCGTCGGAGTCACTAGCGATGATGCCGCCGTCGCCCCAGACATTGAGCGGCTTGAGCGGATGCAGGCTGAAGCCTGCCGCGTCGCCCCAGGTGCCCACGGAGCGGCCGTCGATCGAGGCGCCAAAGGCCTGGCAGGCGTCCTCGACCACGGGGAGACCCCGGCGGCGCGCGATCTCCAGGACGGCCGGCATGTCGGCCGGATTGCCCGAGAGATGCACGGGCAGCAGCGCCCGCGTGCGCGGGGTGAGGGCGGCTTCGATAAGCGTCGGGTCGATATTGTGCTCGGCATTGACGTCCACGAACACCGGGCGGGCGCCCGCGGCGACGATGGCGCCCACGGTGGCGATGAAGGTATTGGGCGCGGTGACGACCTCGTCGCCCGGCCTCACGCCCACGGCCTCGAGCGCGAGCGTCAGCGCCTCGGTGCCCGAGTTGACCCCGATGGCGTGGCGGACGCCGAGCTGGCGGGCGTAGCGCCCCTCGAAGTCGGTGACGGCCGCGCCCAGCGTGTAGTCGCCGGTGCGCACCAGCTCGCGGATGTCCGCCAGGATGGCGTCCACGTTGTGGACGAACTGGCGCTCGAGATAGGAGTACGGGACGCGCATGCCCATCAGGCGCGGCCTCCGTAGAAGGAACGCACCCCGGCGACCACCGCCTCTTGCTGGGCGCCGGTGAGCTCGGGGTAGATGGGCAGGCTCAGGATCTCGCCGGCCAGCCGCTCGGCCACCGGGAAGTCGCCGCGCTTGTAGTCCAGGTCGGCCGCCGCCTCCTGGAGGTGCAGCGGCGTTGGGTAGTGCACCTTGCTGTCCACGCCGCGCGCCGCCAGATGCCGCTGCAGGTCGTCGCGCCGGTCGGCGCGGATGACGAAAGTCTGGTATACGGCGTGCTCTCCCGGCCGATCCTCGGGCACTCTCACCACGTCGCAAAGCCCGGCCCGATACCGGCTCGCGATCTCCCGCTTGGCCGCCGTCCAGCGCGCGAGGTGGGCGAGCTTCACGTTGAGGATGGCGGCCTGGATCGTGTCCAGCCGCGCGTTGTAGCTCCACGCGCCGCAGTCGTCGCGCCCGCGCAGCCCGTGATTGCGCGCGGCGCGGAGGGCGTCGGCCGTCTTGCGGTCCGTGGTCGTGACGATGCCCGCGTCCCCGGCGGCGGCCAGATTCTTGAGCGGGTGCAGGCTGAAGCAGCCGGCGGCGCCGAAGCTGCCTACCGGCCGGCCATTGAGCCGCGCGCCGACGGCTTGGGCCGCATCCTCGACGATCGCGAGCCCGTGACGCGTGGCGATGCGCTCGAGCCCTTCCATGTCGGCCGGCCGGCCCGTGAGGTGCACGGGCATGAGGGCGCGCGTGCGGCTCGTCACGGCGTCGGCGACCCGGGCCGGATCGATATTGAAATCGTCGCGGACGTCGGCGAAGACCGGCCGGGCGCCGACCAGCGCGATGGCCGCGGCGCTGGCGAGGAAGGAATTGGGCGCCGTGATGACCTCATCGCCGGGGCCGATGCCGAGGGCGCGCAGGGACAGGAGGAGGGCGTGGGTGCCATCGGACATTCCCACTGCAAACGGCGTGCCGCACAACTCGCCGAATCTACGCTCAAATTCCTCCACCTCCGGGCCCAGGATGTACTGGCCATGCTCGAGCACCCGCTCGACGGCGCCGAGAATCTCGGCCTTTATGGCGCGCTGCTGGAGGTCCAGCGCGACGAAGGGGACGGCGATCGTCCGAGCCTGGGGCAATGGCCACGCTCCTTGAGGGTTACGGCTACAAAAATTATAGGCCGTGACCGGCGACAAACCACCACATTATACCTGAAGGAGGGCTGGGCTCCGCGTTCAGAATCAGCGACTTACAGGACCTGCCCCCTTGCCGCCGGACGCTGTCAGGGCTTAATGGCGACTATGGCGATATTGCCAAGCGGCAGGGAGATCGGAAGGTTGCCCAGGCCGACCATGTCGGCCGACCGCGCCACGCCCGTCTTAATCCCTGCCGGTGCCGCCGGGAGGTTCTCGATGAAGTAGTGAAGCGAGTAGCGGTTCCAGGTCGCTCGGACATCCACCACAGAGTAGCCATGCTTGACGAACAGCTTTCCCAAGGTCGCCTTGGAGAAGAAGTGGTTGTGCACTTCTGCCCTGGATGCGAATTCGATCCATTCGGTCTCTACTCTACTCATTGGAGGAAGCTCTCTCCCGCGAAGGTGGGTGCGCGTGGTCCAAGCCTCGTTCTCCACTTTGCACAGACGGCGGGCCTGAGGGGGGCGCCACGCACGTCATGATCAGGAGCGTTGAAGGGAGGACGGGATGAAGGTTGTGCAAGACCCGGGCGGTGACCGCGTCGAAGGCCATGTGGGCCAGCTTGAGATAAGCGTCCAGGTAACGGACGTGACGCCCCCGGTCTTTCTTATGGAGAAAGCGGGCGAAACGATTCTGCCCGGTTTCGAAGCAAGGATCGAGCGTAACGAGTCTCCCGCCCGGTCTGAGTGCCCGCTTCGCTCGAGACATCACCTTCTGTGCGTTCGCGTCATTTATGTGGTGTAGCAAGGCGAACGCCACGACGATGTCAAACGAGTGATCGGGACCGAAATCCACGTCGGTCGCGCTACCCAGGATGAACGTGCCGCGGTCGCGATGGCGTCTTTGAGCGGCTTTGATGTACGCACTGCTGATGTCGACGCCGGTATAGATAACGCTCGGAAGATATCGTAGGACTTTCCCGGCCCCACACCCGAGATCTAACAGGTGGGCTCCCGGAAACGCTTGTACGTACTCTCTGACGAACGCTCGCCTGACTGCCCGCGTCCCCACAAGCGCGTCGTACGCGTCGTACGCGACGGGATGACTCAAAATCCGCCTCAGGCCGCTGGTCTTCTGTTCACGTTTCATCGCCGCTACTGACCTTTGAGCCGACGGTAGACGTTAGCCGCGAGGTCGGAGCCAGCCCCGACGTTCCCTACCAGCGTGAAGCGATCCCGAAGGAGCTCCCGAATCCGCGTAATGCCCTCCGGTCGAATCGTCGCGTACGTGGCGAGAAGCTGAGGCGAAATCACCGCGTACTGGACCTCATGACCTAGCCACCGGTCAATCTCCAGGATGCCCCAGGCTCCGCTCTTTGCCACCAGTCGAGGGTCGCTTGCAACGGGTGCCAGCGTTCCGGCCGCCGACATGACCTGCTGGCGCGGCGGATTCAGCCCGGCGATATAAGCGGGCCCTGGTTGCGCAAACAGGAAGATTCTTTCTTCGGCGGGCACGAGGCGGCCGAGCTCTGCAGCTGAGCGGTTCAATCTTTGGATAGCGTCCTCGTGGAATGGCCACGGGGCCGGGAGCGGCAGGAGGGGGTGGCGCACGAAAACCAATGAGAGGGTGAGTGATACGGCTAGCGTGATGTGTAGAACCACACGTCCGACTCTCGGAAGTCCGGGAGACCGGAGTAAGAGCGTGAATCCCACGCCGAGAAACACCGCCGCAAGAGGGGCAAAGCATGGGAGGAAGGCTAACGCCAACTTGAAGTTCACCCGCCAGATGATGAAGTGCCATACGAGACACCAAAGGAAAAGCGCGCCGACAATCGCCACACCTCTTCTGCTCTCGGTCAGGCGCGGCTGTAGGTGTGGTCTGCGATGAAGGAGGGCCGCCACCGCGAGTCCGGCAACGGCTATCGTCCAGGACTCGTAACGGCGTGCTAGCAGAACGAACGCCCACATCTGTTCCCGGAAGTCCGCGTGATGGATCGCGGCAAATGACAGGATGGAGCGGTAGCCGAGATCGTCGACCGCTCGATGCAGGACTGGAACGTGGGCCAGCAACTTGAGGTGGGTGGGATCAACGAGGAAGAAAATGGCCGGCGGGGCACCGGTGATCAAGACAATCGCCAGACGTTCGGCGGCGCTCCGCGCTCCAAGGAAGGCCCAGACGAAAAAAAATGGCAGCACTGGGAACATGTTTGTGCGAGTAAAAAACAGCAAGGAGGCGATTCCCATTCCAAGCGCGAACCGCCACGGCAGGTCTTCCTTTAAAAGGATCCAGACCGCCGCCATCAGGATTGTCGCCGTCAACGCATGGTACGTTGCCGTCGCGTAGTAGCCTACGACCACGCCCTGAGTGACCAGCAAAAGCCCTGCGAGGATGCCGGAGATTTCGCCGTCCAGACTCCGACCAATGTTGATCGTGAGACCGACCACGCACACGCCCAAGAAGAGTGATACCAGGCGCGCCGCCCAAAGGTCCCGGCCGAAGATCACCTGCGAAGCTCCGATCACGTAGAAAGGCAGCGGCATACGTTGTCCGGTCATGTCGTCCTGATAGAGGGAAATCGCTCCAGTCGTCGCGAGACGACCAAGGGTGACGTACGCTCCCTCGTCGTCCCATGAGACCATGACCCGGCTCAGGTAAACGGCCAATCCGAGATAAACTAGCACAACCGCGGTCAAGATGAGCCAACGGCTGCCGCGTTTCCACCCGGTGATCGTGAAAGGGATCCTGGTTCGAGAACTCACGGAAATGGCGGAAGCCCAACGGCCATGGTGGAAAGGTACGATATCCGACTCGCGACGCGGAAGTCAACGAAAACGCGGCGGACTTCAGAGGGTTTGCTTGATCGCTCGTCGTATTGACAAGCCGCGAGTCCGCCCACCATAATTGGGCGCTTTCGGCGCGCGCATGGCGACCTCATCTCTCTTCCTGGTGACCGGCGGGGCGGGCTTCATCGGCTCGCATCTGGTCGAGCGGCTCCTGGCCGAGGGCCACCGCGTGCGGGTGCTCGACAATTTCTCGACGGGCAGCCGGGCGAATCTGGCCTTCGCGCGCGGCAACCGGCGGCTCGAGGTCATCCGCGGCGACCTGGCAAATCTCAAGGCCGTTGAGCGCGCGGTGCGAGGCGTGGCCGCCGTCTTCCACCAGGCGGCGATGCGATCGGTGCCGCGGTCGGTCGCCGATCCGCTCGGCGCCAACGCCTCCAACGTCACCGGCACGCTGCACGTGCTCCACGCCGCGGCCCGGCAAAGGAAGAAGCCGCGGGTGGTCTTCGCCTCCTCTTCGTCCGTGTACGGCGAGCGGCCCGATCTGCCCAAGCGCGAGGACCAGCCGACGGCGCCGATCTCCCCCTACGCCGCCACCAAGGTGGCCGGCGAGCTGTATGCCGCCGTGTGGAGCCGGCTGTTCGGCGTCGAAACCGTGGGGCTGCGCTACTTCAACGTGTTCGGGCCGCGCCAGGACCCCAAGAGCGAGTACGCCGCGGTGATCCCCCGGTTCATCCTCTGGGCGCAGCAGCGCCGGCCGCTCCAGATCCACGGCGACGGGACCCAGTCCCGCGATTTCACTTATATCGACAACGTGGTCTCGGCGAATCTGCTCGCCGCGCGCGCGGGCGGGGCCGCGGTGTCCGGCAAGAGCTACAACGTGGGCTGCGGCAGCCGCACCAGCCTGCTCGAGATCGTCGCCGAGCTCGAGAGCATGTTCGGCCGGACCTTGGAGCGCCGGCACGGGCCGCACCGGGTGGGCGACGTGCCGCATACGCTGGCCGACATCAGCGGCGCCAAGCGCGATTTCGGGTACCAGCCGATCGTGGATTTCCACGAGGGGCTGCGGCGGACGGTCGAATTCTTCACTGGGAGGAAGCCATGAAGCGCCTCGCGCTCGTCGGACTCGCACTCGCGCTGGTCGCCGCGGCCGCGCCGCCGGCGGCGGCCCAGCAGGGGGGCAGCCTCGTGGTCCAGGTCGCCACGGAGCCGCCCGGCCTCGACCTGACGACCAACCCGTCGTCCGCCATCGCCGCCGTCATCTTTTACAATGTCCAGGAGGCGCTGGTGAAGGTGGACAAGCACGGCAAGCTGGTGCCCTGGCTGGCCGAGCGCTGGTACACCACTGACAGTAAGAACTACACGTTCTTCCTCCGGAAGGGCGTGCGCTTTCACAACGGCCGGGAGGTGAAGGCGGCCGACATCAAGTTCGCTCTGGACCGCGCGGTCAATCCCGAGACCAAGCACCCCTACCGGGTCCAGTACGAAAACATCCAGGACGTGATCGTCAAGGACGACTACACGATCAGCGTGACGCTCAAGCGGCCTGAAGCGAACTTCCTCTGGACCGTGGCCAGACAGGGCTCGGTGATCTATCCCCGGGAGGCCGTCGAGTCGCTCAAGACCCAGCCGCTTGGCACCGGGCCATATCTGCTCTCCGAGTGGGTGCGGGGCGACCGCGTCGTGCTCACGCGCAACAAAGACTACTGGCAGAAGGGCCTGCCCCACCTCGACAAGGTCACGTTCCGCTTCATCGCCGACCCCAACTCGGCCCTGGCCGCGCTCAAGTCCGGCGACATCGATGTCTCCGGCTTTGGTCTCGGCCCCGAGAGCGTGGGCGAGCTGAAAAAAGACGGCCGCTACCAGGTCATCGTCGGCGACACGACCAATGACGTGACGCTCAGCATGAACAACTCCAAGAAGCCCTACTCCGACAGGCGCGTGAGGCTGGCCATCACCCACGCCATCAATAAGGAGGAGGTGCTCAAAGGGGCCATGTTCGGCTACGGGAAGATCCTGGGCTCCAATGTGGACCCGCTGAACCCGTACTACTTGGATGTCTCCAAGCGCGTGCCCTACGATCCCGCCAAGGCCAAGAAGCTCTTGGCGGAGGCTGGCCTTCCCAATGGTTTCGATGCCGTGTTCAAGGTGGCGCCCCAGTACTACTACACCGTCCGCAGCGCCGAGGTCATCGTGAACCAGCTCGCCAAGGTGGGCATCCGGGCCAAGATCCAGCAAGTCGAGTGGGGACAGTGGCTATCCCAGGTCTTTTGCCTGAAGCCCTGCGAGAACCCCGACTACGACATGTCCATCATCGGCCACGCCGAGGAGTGGGACATCGGCAACTTCGCCAATCCCAAGTACTACTTCCGCTGGGACAATGCCGAGTTCCAGAAGCTGTTCAAGGACTCCGAGAGCGCGGTGGACGACAAGAAGCGGCGGGAGCTCTATGTCAAGATGCAGAACATGCTCGCCGACGAGGCGCCCGCGGTGTGGCTCTACATGCACCCGCGGCTCGTCGTGACCAAGAAGGGCGTGACGGGGATCTGGAAGGATCTGCCGATCCCGTCCTTCGACCTCACCGAGGTGGCCTGGCAGAAGTAGGCCGGCCCTGCGGCGGCCTCCCACCGTGCGCCGCTACATCCTGAGGAGGGTGGCCGCGATGGCGGCCACCCTCGTTTTCGTTTCGGTCCTGGTCTTCGTCGTCATCCGCGTCCTGCCTGGCGACCCCGCGCTGATCATCCTGGGCCTCGAGGCCAGCCCCGACGCCATCGCGCGCATCCGCAGCTCGCTCGGTCTCGACCAGCCCGTGCCGGTCCAGTACCTGCGATGGGTGGGCCGCGCGCTGACGGGCGACCTCGGCCGCTCGATCCAGTACGACGTCTCCGTCTCGAGCCTCATCCTCTCCCGGCTTCACGTCACGCTGCCGCTGACCCTCCTGGCTGGCGGCTTCATGGTGCTCGCCGCCGTTCCGCTCGGCGTCTTCGCGGCCACGCGCCACCGCCGCTGGGGAGACTATCTGACCATGGTCCTCTCCCAGCTGGGCATCGCCGTGCCGGGCTTCTGGGCCGGCCTGCTGCTGATCCTGCTGTTCTCGGTCAAGCTCGGCTGGGTTCAGGCGGGCGGCTTCGACGGCTGGGGAGCGGGCGTGTGGCCGGCGCTGCGCTCGCTCCTGCTACCGGCTGTGGCCCTCGGGCTGTTCCAGTTCGCCGTGCTCGCCCGCACCACGCGCTCGGCGGTGCTGGAAGTGCTGAGGGAAGAGTATGTCAAGACGGCGCGGGCCAAAGGCGTGGCGGAGGGCTGCGTCCTCTTCCGCCACGCGCTGAGCAATGCCATGATCCCAGTGCTGACGGTGGCCGGGATCCAGCTCGGCCAGCTCATCGCCGGCAGCATCATTCTCGAGTCGGTCTTCTACCTGCCGGGCCTGGGCCGTCTGGCCCTGGGCGCCATCAATGCCCGCGACCTGCCCGTGGTGCAGGGCGTCGTGCTCTTCGTGGCCTCGCTCATCGTGATGATCAATGTCGCGGTGGACATCCTGTACGGCTTCCTCGATCCCCGCATCCGCTATGAATAGACGGCTGGTGCATCCGTTCCGTCACGTCACGTTCACCATCGGGCTCGCGCTCACGCTGGCGCTGGTGGCCACGGCGGTGCTGAGCCTGGTCTATACGCCTCATGACCCGCTGGAGATGTCCATCACGGGCCGCCTGCAGGGGCCGTCGGGCGTGCATCCGCTCGGCACCGACCAATTCGGCCGCGACCTACTTTCCCGCATCATGACGGGCGCCGTCACGTCCATCCTGGTCGGCATGATCGCCGTCGGGATCGGCATGGGCATCGGCGTGCTCTTCGGCATGCTTTCCGGCTACTTCGGCGGCTGGCTCGACGAGGGGTTCATGCGACTGATGGACGCGGTCCAGGGCTTCCCGGCCATCCTCTCGGCCCTGCTGCTCACGGCCGTCTTCAGTCCGAGCGTGACCATCAGCATGGTGGCCATCGGCATCGCCTTCCTTCCGATCTTCGCCCGGCTCACGCGGGCGACCTTCCTCGAGTTCCGCGACCGCGAGTTCGTCCAGGCGGCGCGCGCTCTCGGGGCGGGGGATGCCGCGCTGATCCGCCGGCATATCCTGCCCAATACCGTCCCGCCGCTGATCGTCCAGGCCACCATCAGCTTCCCGGTCGCTATTCTGGCCGAGGCCGCGCTCTCCTACCTCGGACTCGGCACCCAGCCGCCGCATCCCTCGTGGGGGCTCATGCTCAAGGAGTCCCAGGCCTTCCTGGGGACCGATCCCTGGTTCGCCATCTTTCCGGGGAGCGCAATCGCGCTAACTGTGCTAGGGTTGAACCTGCTCGGCGATGGGCTCCGGGATCTCCTCGATCCGAAGCTGTCGGGCTGACGCCGGTTCCAAGATCACCCTGAAACGGACAGAGTAGAAGGAGACCCACCTGTGCTGAGACCACTGATTGCCGCGCTCGTGACCGTCCTGGTGACCCAGGCCGCGGTCATCGCCACCTCGGTGTACCTGCACCGCGGGCTGGCTCATCGAGCCCTCACGCTCCATCCCCTTGCCGACTGGTTCTTCCGCTTCATCCTTTGGTTCAGCACCGGCCAGAACCGTCGCGAGTGGGTAGCCGTCCATCGCAAGCACCACGCCTTCACGGACACGGAGAAGGATCCCCACAGCCCCCTCGTCCACGGCTTCTGGCGCATCCAGCTCTGGAACGTCTACTACTACGTCCGCGAGGCGCGCAATCCGGAAACCATCGCGCGCTGGGCCAAGGACATCCGGGAAGACCTGTGGGATCGGATCGTCTTCAACAAGGGCACGCTGGGCGGAGCGGTGGGCGTGGCGGCGGCCATGCTGGTGCTGGGACCCATGTGGGGCCTGGCCGTGGCCATGACGCACTTTGTCCTGTATGTCTTCGTGCTCGCGCCGTCCATCAACGGCCTGGGCCACTGGTGGGGGCGGAAGAATTTCTTCAACAACTCGGCCACCAATCTGCGGACGCTGGCCTGGCTGACCGGCGGCGAGAGCCTGCACAACAATCACCACGCCTATCCGTCGAGCCCCAAGTTCAGCATGGGGCG
>Ga0070706_100004837_pt1 | contig 12901 bp, 14 predicted proteins | sample KBSK5501metaG_FD_65476 | JGI IMG/M metagenome (GOLD analysis project Ga0070706, IMG submission 65476) | Corn, switchgrass and miscanthus rhizosphere microbial communities from Kellogg Biological Station, Michigan, USA - KBS K5-50-1 metaG | ecosystem: Host-associated > Plants > Roots >...
TCCATTTCCTCGTGCAGGGCGGACACGTCCTTTCGGGACGAGACCCGCGTGAGCACCTGGGCCGCGAGGGCCTCGGCGGCGTTGCCGCGGTAAATGCCCTTGTTCGGTGGCAGATCGTCGTAGTGCCGGCCGTGGGCCACGACGGCGTAGCGCTCGTCGATCTCGCGGTTGTGGGTGGGGTCGAAGGGGACCCAGCCGGCGCCCGGCGAGTAGAAGTCGATCCAGGCGTGGCTCTGGGCGGGCTCCTCGTTCTCGGGCTCCACGTGGAGATAGCCGCTCACGTAGCGGCAGGGAATCTGCCGCAGCCGCAGCAGCCCCAGCATCAGATGGGTGAAGTCCTGGCAGACGCCGCGGCCCAGCCCGATGAAGTCGTCGGTGGTGGAGTCGTAGTGCGTGACGTTCCTCTCGTAGGCGAAGCGCTCGTGAATGAACCGGCTGCAGGCCCGCACCTGCTCTCCCAAGGGAGCGTCGGGAGCGGCGGGGACCGTGGCCGAGAGCTTGCGGAGCGCGGTGCCTGCGCGCACCGGGCCGCCCAGGGCGAGGAAGTCCAGCAGGGGAAAGGGCGGCTCCGGGAACGGCCGCTGGTCCGTGACCGCGTCCAGCCGCGGGAGGGCCGGATGAGTGTGCACCAGCGAGCGCGCCACCACCTCGATGCGATTGTGGAAGTGTACGATCGTGAAGTGGTGCACCACGTTGCCGTTCCAGTCGCGGTAGCGCGAGATCTTGGTCGGCGGCCCCACGGCCAGCACGAACGACTGCAGCGTCTGGCCAGCCGTGGTCTTTGGCTGCATACGCAGCTCGAGAAACGATTCGCGGATGAAGCTATCGTAGGCGAAGGAGAGCCGGTGTTCGACCTCGAGAAACATGGCCGGTCCTCAGGTCCCGAAGTACAGCGTGGAGAGGGCGTCGTGCCCTCGCCCGATCTCGCCGAGCACGTGATCGAGGAACGGCAGGCAGGCGCCCTGGCGGATCAGATCCCGGTCTTCGTAGGAGAGTTCCGCAGCCAGCTTGCCCATGATCCGCGCGGGCTGGCTGAGCTCGGTGGCGCCTGAGACCCGGTCGAGGTAATCCTTGACGGCCGCTGCGCCGTAGCGCAGCGACCGCGGCGCGTGGGGGTCGAAGAGCAGGAAGTGCAGCACGTCGGCCGGCTCCATGCGGGCGCCGAAGGCGCCGCGGTAGTTCTCGAGTGACGAGAGTCCCCGCAGCAGCCCGCGCCAGCGGCTATAGAAGAGTGGGAGATCTATTTTGGGCTCTGGCGAGAGCAGCGCGGGCAGCTTGACCCGGAGTATCACCGCCGAGCGATAGACGCGCTCCAGCGACTCGCCCAGCTTGAGGAAGAGCCAGCCGGCATCGCGGGTGAGGGTGTGCTCGATCGCGCCCACCGTGCTCAGGATGCCGCGATGGGTGGTGCCCAGGGCGCCGCGGAAGGTGGCGTGGTCGGCGATCTGACGCCGGGTTTGGCCCTCCAGCTCCCGGTAGGTGTCATTGAGGTTCACGAAGACCTCGGTTGTCAGCGCCTCGCGCACCGTCCGCGCGTTGTCCCGCGCCTTCTTGAGCGAGAAGAAGACCGAATTTGGATGACCCGGGTTGATGGACAGGTCGTAGACCGAGGCCGACGCCAGCGCGGCCAGGCGCCGCGGCTGGGCTTCCGGGGGCTCGCCGTCGGGGAAGATCGCCCGCATGTCGCTCCACTCCACGCGGGCCAGCTCCTCGTCCAGTCCCAGGACCTCGGTGGCCAGCTCCTCGGTCACCAGCAGCAGCCGCGTGACATGTTCGGACCGCTCGAGGTAGCGGCCCATCCAGTACAGCCCGTCGGCGACCCGCGAGAGGATCATGCATCCCGGGGCGCCAGCACCCAGGTATCCTTGCTGCCGCCGCCTTGGGAGGAGTTGACCACGTAGGAGCCCGCGCGCAGCGCCACGCGCGTGAGGCCGCCGGGCAGCACGCGGATGCGGTCACCGTAGAGGATGAACGGCCGCAGGTCCACCCGCCGCGGCTCGAAGCGTCCGTTGACGTGGGTGGGGTGTAAGGACAGCTCCACGAGCGGCTGCGCGATGTAGTTGCCGGGGTCCTTCTTCATCCTCGCCAGGTAGGCCTCTCGCTCCTTCGCGCTGGCGAACGGGCCCATCAGCATGCCGTAGCCGCCTGCGTCCCCGGTGGTCTTGACCACCAGCTCGCCCAGGTGCTCGGCGATGTACTGGAAGTCGTCCTTGCGGCAGCCGAGATAGGTCGGCACCTGCGGAAGGAGCGGCTCCTCGCCCAGGTAGTACCGGATGAGTTCGGGCATGAAGGCGTACACCGATTTGTCGTCGGCGACGCCTGCTCCCGGGGCATTGGCGAGCGCCACGTTGCCTTCGCGATAGACATTGAGCAGCCCGGGCACGCCCAGCATGCTGTTGCGGCGGAACGTGAGCGGGTCGAGGAAGTCGTCGTCGATCCTCCGGTAAATCACATCGACCTGCCGCTTGCCGTGAGTGCGCCGCATGAAGACATGGTTGCCCTCGACCAGGAGGTCGCGTCCTTCGACCAGCGGGACGCCCATCTCGCGCGCGAGGAAGGAGTGCTCGAAGTAGGCGGAGTTATGGATGCCAGGGCTCAGCACGACCACGACGGGGCTCTGGCTCGGGCGCGGGGCGACGTAGAGCAAGGTGTCGAGCAGCAGGGTCGGGTAATCCTTGATCGGACGCACGGGATACGACCCGAAGAACTCCGGGAAGACGCGGCTCAGCAGGGTGCGGTTCTCGAGCACATAGGAGACGCCGCTCGGGCAGCGCGAGTTGTCTTCGAGCACCAGGTACTCGCCCGTGTCGCTGCGGATGATGTCGGTGCCCACGACGTGGGTGAAAACTTTCCGCGGCGGTATGACGCCGAGCAGCTCCCGCTTGTACTCCTTCCGCGAAAGGATCAGCTCCGGCGGCACGATCCGGTCCGTGAGGCACTTCTGGTCCTGGTAGATGTCGAGCAGGAACAGATTCAGCGTCGTGATGCGCTGCACGAGCCCGTCCTGGATGGTCTTCCACTCCGCGGCGGGGATGATGCGCGGGACGAAGTCGAAAGGGAAGATGCGCTCGAGGCCCTCCTTCTCGCCGTACACCGTGAACGTGATCCCTTGGCTCATCAGCGCCAGCTTCTGCAGCCGCTCGCGGCGCTCCACGTCCTCACGGGTGAACGACTCGAGGATGGAGAGCAGCGGCCCGTAGTGCGGGCGCGGCCGGCCGTGCGGGTCGAAGATCTCGTCGAATCCACTCTTCGCGTTGACCCACTGCATGGGCCCAAGCCTCGCCTGCGGCCGCCCGCGTGTCAAGGCGGCCGCCCGCGCATGCTAGACTCGATGACGATGACCGAAGGCCGACATCTCACCCCCGACAACGTCCGGTTCTGCCCGATCTGCGCCGCCGAGCTGGCCCGCCAGGTCGTCGACGCCTATGGCAAGCGCGAGCTGGTCTGCGACGGCTGCGGCTTCATCTTCTACCTCAATCAGAAGGTCGTGGCCGGAACGACCCGATGGTGGACGGCCGCATCCTGCTCACCCGACGGGCGATCCATCCGGCGCACGGCAAGTGGACATTCCCCGGCGGTTACGTCGACTGGGGCGAGACGGTGCCCGCCGCCGCGGTCCGCGAGACCTATGAAGAAACGGGTCTCACGGTGGATCTGGACGGCCTCGTCGGCGTCTACTCCTACACGGGCGCGCCGGTCGTGATCGTGGTGTACGAAGCGCGCGTGACGGGCGGCACCCTCGCGCTCTGCCACGAGAACGACCGCGTCGAGTGGGTCGCGCCGGCAGAGATCCCGTGGGAGGAGCTGGCGTTCCCGTCCACCCAGGCCGCGCTCCGCGACTTCCTGGGCCGGCGCGAGCGCCCGAGCTAGCCCATTCGGCCCACCCGCTCGCCTCGGATGGCGGGGCGTTTCTGAGATCGCTCGCCTCGCACGCGGGGGGCCCAGCCCTCGGCCGTGCTGCGGCTCGCCCTTCCCCCGCGACATCCTACAGCTCGCTAACCCTACCAGCGCGAGACCAGCGCGGCAGTGGCCCGCCCGGTGACGACCTTCTCGCCCTTCTGGTTCTCGGCCCAGACCTCGACGTCCACGAGGTTCTGTCCCTGCCCGCCTTCCTTGGCCGGCCACTTGCCGACGATCCGGCCGCGGCAGCTGATGACGTCTCCGAGCCGCACGAGCCCCGCGAACCGCACGCCGAGCTTCTGGATCGTACCCACACCCAGCCAGTCGGTGACCGCCTGGGCAACGAAGCCCATGGAGAGCATGCCGTGGGCGAAGACGTCGCCCATGCCGGCGGCCTTGGCGAAGGCCGGATCCTGGTGGATTGGGTTGAAGTCGCCCGAGGCGCCGGCATAGCGCGTCAGCTGGATCTGCCGGATCGGGCCCTTGGCCAGCGACGGCATCTCGTGGCCGATCTCGATATCGTCGAAGTAGACCTTGGCGTATTTCACGGATTGTTAGAGTCGAACGACGGTAATGTGGCGCATGACGGCCACGATGTCGTTCTCGCCGTCGGTAATCGTGCTCTCACGCACGACGAAGGCCATGGGGCCTGAGCGCCCCGCCTTCTCGTAGATGTCCGTGACGCGGCTGCGAACGAGCAGGGTGTCGCCCGGCCGGATGGGCTTGAAGTGCTCGAATTCCTGCTCGCCGTGAAGGACGCGGGAGATGTCCACCCCCAGATCGGCAAGCAGGGCCTCGCTGCCGGCGGCCTCGTGGCGGAAGGTGACGGGGAAAGTGGGCGGCGCGATGATGTCGCCCCATTCCGACGCCCGTCCCACCGCATCGTCCAAGTAGAACGGTGACAGATCCCCGATGGCGCGGGCGAACTCCTTGATCTTGCCGCGCTCGACGGTGACCGCGAAGGGCGGGTACTCCTTGCCCTTGACGGCCGTGTTCACCTGGATCGGCATGTCAGGTTTTGCCTTTTTTCATCGCCCGATCGAGGAATTTCTCGAGGTTCGGGATGATGAAGCGCTCGTGACGGCCCTCGGCGATCTTCTCGACCTCGTCATAGGCCTCGACTTTGAAGAGGCAGCGCTTGCCGTCGGTCTCCACCAGGGTGGCCTTGGCCCGCACCTTCATCCCGAGCGGCGTGGGCGCCAGGTGCTTCATCTCCACCATGGTGCCGACGGTGCCGCCGCCCGCCGGCAGATGGGGCTTTATGACCGCATGGGCGGCGTTCTCGAGCAAGGTCACGACGAAGGGCGTGGCGAGCACCTTGACGCCCGGATTGCCGAACACGTCGGCGGTGAGATCGGGCGTCACCACGCGTTCGACTTCGGCGGACTGTCCGGTTTCGAGTGGCATGATGCCTCCTCTTCTACCCCGATTGGCCGTGCCAGGTCAATCGGGTCTACTGCCGCGGGAATAGCAGGAACTGCAGTCCGGCCAGGACGATGAGGGTCTCGATGATGAGCAGGAAAGTGCGCTCGCTCAGCCGGTCGAGGATCCGGCGGCCCAGCCATGCCCCGAGGATCATGACGACGCCGAGATAGAGCCCGACACCGACGATGGGCGCCGTCATGAGGTTATAGCGCTGGAAGACGATGCCCCGAGGGATGTACATGCCTACCGTGCAGAGCGCGTCCGTCGCGATGAAGGCGCCGCGCGTGAGGCCATAGCCCAGAAAGAACGGGCTCATCACGGGCCCGGTCGAGCCGACCAGCGAGGACAGGAAGCCGAACACGGCCCCGATCGCGGGAAAGTGCGGAAGGCGGACGCGGATGTCGTGGGCGACGAGCCAGTGGCGCAGCGGCACGGCCGAGAGCAGGAAGATGCCGAGGATGCGGCTGATCCACGGGCCTTCGATCCGCGAGTACAGCATCGCGCCGACGATGCCGGTGGGGACGGCGCCGGCGAGGAAGGCGATGACGACGGGGCCCTCGATCTCGCGGCGGCTGAACCACACGCGGGCGCCATTGCCCAAGAGCATGGCCACCGTGAGCACGGGGATGGTGGCCTTGACGCCCATGATCCAGGCGATCAGCGGGATCATGATGACGCCCGCGCCGAAGCCGGCGACTCCCCCGATGGTGGAGGCGATGACGGCGCCCACCGCCAGCGCCGCCAGGCCGAGGGCGTCGGGCATTACTCGACGACGACCTGATCGTGCGGCTCCTGGTCAGGCGCCATCCAGTGCGACACCCTCAGCGCCCCTTCTTGAGCGGCATCAGGCCGTTGAGGGCGAGCCGGCCGCCGTCCACGTACACTGTGCTGCCGGTCATATAAGAGGATGCGTCCGACGCGAGGAAGACAGCCACCTCGGCGATCTCCATCGGATCGGCCACGCGCTGCATGGGCGTGCGGGCGAACACGGCGTCGCGCCAGGCCTTCTTCCCGAGCAGGTGGCGCGTGAGCCCGGTGACGACGGTGCCCGGACCGATGGCGTTGACGCGGATGCCGTGGGGGGCCAGCGCGATGCCCATGGCCTTGGTGAGCTGGCGCACGCCCCCTTTCGAGGCGCCGTAGGCCGCCGACTCCGGCCGCACCACTTCCGCGTTCACCGACGAGAGCGTGATGATCACGCCCCTCCTCCGATGCTTCACCATGCGCCGGGCCGCGGACTGGGCGACCAGGAAGGTGCCCTTGAGATTGACGTCGAGGATGCGGTCCCAGGTCTCCTCGGTGAGATCCAGGAAGGGCACGATCGGCTCGATGGCGGCATTGGTCACCGCGATGTCGACGCGCCCCCATTTCGCGTCGAGGGCGCGGAAGCCGGCAGCCACCGAGGCCGAGTCGGCCACGTCCATCGTGAGCGCGATCGCGCGCCGCGGGCCGATGCGCTTCGCGGTGGCGGCCGCCGTCTTCGGGTCCACGTCGGCCACGGCGACCCGCGCGCCCTCCCGCGCGAAGGCCAGCGCGATGCCCTGGCCGATCCCGCGCCCGGCGCCGGTGACCAGCGCCACTTTGTTCTTCAAACGCATACGTTCCTCCCTGTGCGAGTTGAAAAGATTCACGGCATGCGGCGGCTAGTATACTCGAACAATGCCGGTTCTTCTGGCGGCGCTCGGGGTCTTCGCCGTCTCCCTCGACTCCGCCATCAACATCGCGCTTCCCGCCATGGCCGCGACCTTCGGCGTCGAGCCCGCGACGATCCGCTGGATCATCATCTGCTACGTGCTCACCTACGCGCTCACGGCCTTTATCGCCGGCGTCGTCGCTGATCGGCTGGGACCGGTCCCCGTGTTCACGGCGGGCCTGGGGCTGTCCTGCGTGGCGTTCGCCGCGTTCGCCCTCGCGGGATCTTTCGGCGGGGTGCTGCTGCTGCGCGTGCTCCAGGGTGTGGGCGGCGGGCTCGTCTACGGCACGGCGCCGGCGCTCGTGACGCTCTGGCTGCCGCGCGAGCGGCACGGCAGCGGTCTGGGCCTCATGAGCCTGGGACTGGGAGCCGGGATGGCGATCGGCCCTTTGCTGGGCGGCGTCCTGGTGGAGCGGCTCGGATGGCTCTGGGTCTTCCTGGCCCGCGCGCCGCTGATGGGCGCGCTGGCGCTTCTCGCCGGCGCGACGCCGGGCGCGCCGCGCGGGCGCGGCGCCATCACACGAATCATCGCGCCGCGGGATCTGCTCCGCGCTCCGGTCCTGAACGCCGCCGCGCTCGCCTTTCTCTCCAACTACGCCCAGTTCGCCGTCTGGCTGCTCGGCCCGTTCCTGCTCGTCGGCGTGCTCGGATTGTCGCCGATCGCGGGCGGCGTCCTCTTCACGCTGATGCCGCTCGGCACCGCCCTCGCGGCGCCGGCCGGCGGCTGGGCGACGGACCGCATCGGCCCGCGCTGGCCGCTGATCGCCGGGCTATTGATCGAAATGGCCGGGCTGTGGATCATCAGCCGGTTCGACGTCGCGGACCCGCTGGCTCTGGTCGCGCTCGGCCTCGCCCTGGTCGGCCTCGGCGCGGGGATCTTCCAGGTGCCCAACCTCGCCGACATGATGGCCGCCTTTCCGGCGGCTCAGCAGGGCGCCGCCGGCGGCCTCGCCTTCTTGAGCCGCACGCTGGGCAGCGCGGCCGGCGTCCAGGGGGCGGCCATGCTCTTCGAATCGCGCGGAGGCGGCGTGGGCTTCGCCGAGGCCTTCCACTCCGCCTTTACCGCCGCCGCGGCCGCCTGCGGCGTTGCCGCGCTCCTCGCCCTGATTCCGCTCGCGTGGCCCAAGGCCAGACCATGACGCCTTCCCGCTGGACGATCCTGGCCGTGTGCGTGCTGGGCTTTATGCAGACCCATCTCCATCGCGTGGGCTTCGCCCCGCTGATCCCGACGTTCATCGCCAACCTGGGCATCTCCTACGTCGCTGCCAGCACCATCATGACGGCCTACTTCTGGACCTATGCCGCGGTACAGGTCCCCGTGGGCGTGCTGACGGATCGGCTGGGCTCCCGGCGGGTCATGCTGGCCTTTCTGTCGCTGCTGGTCCTGGGTGTGATCGCGTTTTCGTTCAGCCACACCTATGGCCAGAGCCTGCTGGCCCGTTGTCTGATCGGGCTCGGCACGGCGGCGGTGTGGCTGCCGGGCCTGCGGCTCATCAATGAGTGGTTCCCGCCCGGCGAGCGCGGCCGCGCCACCGGCCTCTTTTCCGCGGGGGGCGGTGTCGGCGGCACGATGGCTCTGCTGATCATCCCGCTCCTCTCGGAGCGGCTGGGCTGGCGGCTCAGCTATGCGCTGCTGCTCATCCCGGTGCTGCTCACACTCGTCCTCGTCTTCCTGGTGGTCCACCCGTCCGCCGCGCGGCCGCGTCCGTCCGGCGAGGTGAAGGCGGCCCCCCTCGCGCTCCACGGCCCGCTCGTCGTCCTTGGCCGGGTATTGGGCACGCGCGCGATGTGGCCGTTCAATATCTCGGTGCTCTTCTCTTACGGCGCCTATATCAGCCTCATCACCTGGTTGCCGATGTTCCTGGTCAGGGACGAGGGATTGAGCCGATCGCTGGCGGGACTCGTCACGGCGCTGATCACCGCCGGGACCATCGTGTCCTGGCCCATGGCGGGCTTCATCTCCGACCGCCTGGGCCGGCGCAAGCCCCTCTATCTCTTCAGCCAGGCGATGAGCGCCGTGATCTGCCTGGGCTTCGCGCTGCTGGTGCCGGGCTCGGGGTTCGCGGCCGCTGCCGTCGTGGCTGGGCTCGCGGGGCTGTTGCTGGGCGGTATGGTGACCCCGTTCGTGATGGTGACCGAGCTGTTCCCGCCGGAGCTGGTCGGCACGGCCTCGGGCGTGGTGAACACCTTCTGCTTCGTCGGCAGCCTGCTCATCCCGGTGGCGCTCGGCTATGTGCTCGATCGCACGGGGAGCTTCCCCAACGCCTTCATCGCCTGCGCGGCGGTGCAGACGCTGGCCTTCCTCAGCGCTGTCTTTACGCGGGAGACGGGACCGGCCCGACGCGGTATCATGGTCGCCTAGCCATGGACATCCTCGATCCTGCCGGTGGCACCTCGACCGCTTCGCGCCAGCTGGCCCCGCGCCCGCAGGCGCTCGGCGGCCTCGTCATCGGCATTCTCGACAACTCCAAGCCCAATGCCGCCGCCCTGCTCGAGGCCGTCGCCGGCGCGCTCCGCGAGCGGTTCGGGACGGGCGGTGTTCGCGCCTGGCAAAAGCCCGGCGCCTCCACGGGGGCCGCGCCGGCCGTGCTCGACGAGATCGCCGGCGCCTGCAGCGTCACGCTCACGGCATCGGCCGACTGAGGGTCGTGCACGTCGTGGAGTATCCACGACGCGGCGGAGCTGGAAGGGCGAGGGGTGGCCACCGTCGTGCTCGGCACCGATGAGTTCTATCCGCTGGCGAGGGCCCAGGCCCTGGCCAATGGTCTGCCCGATCTGCCCGTCGTCACGGTGCCTCATCCCATCGGCGGCATCGCGGAGAAGGCCGTCGCGCTCAAGGCGGCGCCCGTCGTCGCGCAGGTGGCCGCGGCCTTGACGTCAGTGGCCGCGAGCGCCCGCCAAATTGCTCCCGCGGCGCTCTCCGCCCGCCACTCGGCGCCCGACGATCTCGACGCCTTCCAGGGCTGGATCATGGAACAAGGCTGGGGCGACGGCCTTCCCGTCGTCCCGCCGACGGCGGAGCGCGTGCGGCGCATGCTTGCCGGAGCGCGCCGCGCGCCGGATGAGCTCGTCGCCCTGCTGCCGCCCCGGCTCGGCCAGGCCACGGTCGAGCGCGTCGCAGTCAACGCCGTGATGGCCGGGGCGCTGCCCGAGCACCTGCCTGTAGTGCTTGCGGCCGTCGAAGCGGTGACGGATCCCGTTTTCAACCTCCAGGCCGTGCAGACCACGACGCATCCGTGCTCGCCGCTCATCATCGTCAATGGCCCCATCGCGGCACGGCTGGGGATCAATGCGGCGGGCAATGCGCTCGGGCAGGGGGCGCGCGCCAATGCCGTGATCGGCCGCGCCTTGCGCTTGGTGCTCCAAAATATTGGTGGAGCCAGACCGGGCCGCGAGGATCGGGCCACCCACGGCCATCCCGGCAAGTTCGCCTACTGTCTCGCCGAGAACGAGGCGGCCTCGCCCTGGGAACCGCTGTCGATCGAGCGCGGTTTCTCCCGCGATGACAGCACCGTGACCGTTTGCGCCTCGGAAGGGCCGCACAATGTCAATGATCACGGCTCGACCACGGCCGAGGGTATCCTGGCGACCGTGGCGGGCAGCGCGGCCAGCGTCGGCTCGAACAATATCTATCTCGGCGGCGAGCCCCTCGTCGTCCTGGGCCCGGAGCACGCGGCAACCGTGGCTGCGGCGGGCTGGAGCAAGGACGACTTCCGCCGCGCCCTGTGGGAGCGCGCGCGCGTTCCGATCGGGCGCTTCGCCCCCGAGAACCTCGAGCGCTTCGCCACGATCTACCCCGAGGGTTTCAAGGACGCGCCCGCGGAGGCCCTGGCGCCGATCGCGCGCGCGTGGCGGGACATCATGGTGATTGTGGCCGGGGGCGCCGGCAAGCACTCCGCCGTCATTCCCACCTTCGGAATGACCCGCTCGGTGACGCGGCGGATCGCCGGCTGAGATGGGAGTCGTCATGCGAGCGTCGTGGACCGGACTCGGCGCGCTGGCCCTCGCGTGGCTCCTGCTCGCTTGTCCTGCCTCGGCCGACACGACCGGGCCGGCGCCCGAGCCAACCGGCAAGGCGCCGCCCACACGCTGGTCCGCGGCCGAGCAGGACTTCAATCGAGGGCTTGTGGCGCAGCAGGAAAAGCAATGGGCGAAGGCGGCCGCGGCGTTCCGCAGCGCCGTGAAGCTGAATCCGCGCTATGCCGAAGCCTGGAACGGGCTCGGCTTCGCGCTGAGAAACCAGGGCAAGTACCCGGACTCCATCAAGGCCTACGAGGAAGCCCTGCGCCTGCGTTCCGACTTCCCCGAAGCGCTCGAGTACCTGGGCGAGGCCTACGTGCGCGTCCGGCGCATCGACGACGCGCGCGGGGTGCTCGAGCGGCTCAAGCCGCTGGATCCGAAGCGCGCGGCCGAGTTGGCCGAGGTGATCGAGAAGGGAAAGTAGCGAGTCGGCTCAACAGTCCTGGCCGTCGCTCGGGCCGGACGGCGGCGTGGCGCTCGCCGGATTGCAGCGGACCAGCAGGCCGGCGCCGGTGTGGAAGACGGTCAGCGACAACCCCACCGCATTGCCGGCCACGCCCGAGAGCGACACGTGTCCCGTCATCGCCGAGATGCCGCCCCCGAAAAACGTGAGGTCGGCCGAGACGACCTGCCACCGGCCGTCGGCCGTCGTGAAGGTCGAAGGGTTCAACCCGGCGCGGCTGGCAACCTCGTCGAGGGAGCATTTCTGCCCGGTGCCCTTGACCTGCGCGCAGGCCGTGAGCGCGCTCATCACGGCGGTGGCCTGCAGTTTGGCTTCGACGAGGCGCGCCGCGGTCTCGGGCGCGGGAGTGTCGCTCGGCTGCCCGGAGATGCCGAGGTCGCGCTTGACCGAATCCATGTAGACCGAGAGCGCCGCCACCGTCAGGACGGCGACGATCACCACGGTGATCAGCACGGAGATGAGGCCGAACCCCGAGCGCGCGGCCGTGGCCGACATCACACTTCCTTCGGCGCCGAATACAGGCGCCTGAAGTACTCCTTGACCATCCGTTCCGAGGAGAACCGCTCGACGCCCATCCGGATCGAGGCGCGCATCATCCGGACCCAGCGGTCGGGATCCGCGAAGGCGGGCAGCACTTCGCCCTCGAGGCGGTCGTACAGCGAGCGGAGGTCGCGCTCGTCCTGCTCTGGGCCCTCGGAGCCGTCGCCGATGGCCCAGCCGGTCACGCCCGGCTCGCAGCCTTCCGGCCACCAGCCGTCCAGCACCGAGAGGTTGAGCACGCCGTTCATCGCGGCCTTCATCCCCGAGGTCCCGCTGGCCTCGAGCGGCCGGCGCGGAGTATTGAGCCAGACGTCGCAGCCGCGGGTGAGCACGCGCGCCAGCCCCATGTCGTAATTGTCGAGGAACACGATGCTTTCCGGCCATTGGCGGATCGTCTCGATCAGCATGGCCACCACGGCTTTGCCCGCCTGGTCGTCCGGATGCGCCTTGCCCGCGAAGATGAGCTGCACGCGGCGGTCCTTGAGCATCGGGGACAGGCGATCGGGATCGCGGAGCAGGAGGTCGGGCCGCTTGTAGGTCGCGGCCCGCCGCGCGAAGCCGATGGTCAGCGCGTCCGGATCGAGCTTCACGTCGGTGCGGGATTCGACGGCGGCGAGCAGCTCGTGCCTGAGCTCGCGGCGCACCGCGCGGAGATCCTCGTCGCTGCGGAGCGCTCCCGGGATCCGCGGATCCTGCCACGTGCCCACGTGCACGCCATTGGTGATGGCGATGATCGGGGCGGCATTGTCCACGTGGGCCCACATGGCGCGGGCCGTCCGCCCGTGGAGCTGCGACACGGCATTGGCGGCGCGCGACAGCCGGAGCCCCGCCACCGTCATGTTGAAGGGATCGCCGCCCAG
>Ga0070706_100004839_pt1 | contig 12899 bp, 10 predicted proteins | sample KBSK5501metaG_FD_65476 | JGI IMG/M metagenome (GOLD analysis project Ga0070706, IMG submission 65476) | Corn, switchgrass and miscanthus rhizosphere microbial communities from Kellogg Biological Station, Michigan, USA - KBS K5-50-1 metaG | ecosystem: Host-associated > Plants > Roots >...
CGTGGCGTTGCTCCGGCAACATCATGCCGCGCGGAACCCCGGAGAGGCGAGCTCGCGACTCAACCGGCGCCGATGATGGTCTCCCAGGGCACGAGCTTGTAGTTCTGATTGCCGCCGTCGTTGTGACCGTCCTGGGCGACGAACAGTCCGCCGGCGAAGGTGGCGCCGAGATCGGCGGTGGTGACGTCGATGCCGTCGGTGTCCTCGGTCCCGTCGATGCGGTCGCCGGCCCGAACTTGGAAGCGGCGCACGAACGCATTCGAACCACCGCGCTCGTAGACCACGTAGGAGCTGTCGCCCTGGCTCGATGCGACGAGATAGCCGTCACCCCCGTGGCCGTACGCGATCGCGACCCCCTCGACGTCGGCCACCAGGTGCCCGGTCGAGCCGGTCGAGTCGATCTTCACCCGCTCGTCGCCGTCGCCGGGCTCGGCGCCGTAGCGCCAGATCCCGACGTCCTCCTCCGAGACGTACAGGCGGCCCAGCTCGTCGTCGGCGACGCATCCCTCGACTTGCGAGCCCACGTCGAAGTTGCGCACCTCTTTCGCGTCGACGCGGCCACCGGAGTCGAACAGCTCCCACTGCTCGACCTCGCCGTTCTTGCTGTTGACGAGGTAGTAGAGGCTTCCGGTCTTCTTGCTGCGGTACATGCAGGAGCCGTACGACTCGAGACCGGGATGGATGTCGCGCGCGGCCACGTTCTGCAACAGTCGCGACGCGGGGTCGACCTTGTAGATGGCGATCGTGTTGGTGTCCCGCCGTCCCGCGGTGACCAGCGTGACGTTGGCGCCCGCGAGGGGGAAGCCGTTGCGCAGGTCGACGTTGTTCATCTGACCGTCGGCCACGTACTGCAACTGCTTGCCGCCCAGGTCGTAGACGGCCAGGCCGCCCTCCTTGTCGGTGCCGATGACCGTGCTGCGAGACGGATCATCGGGATTGACCCAGATGGCGGGGTCGTCGGCAGCATCGCCGGCGTTCAGCACCGGCTCGGTCTCGAGCGCGGCCGTGACGGGATCAGCCGGGGCAGCTCGAGCCGCGACACGGGCGCTCGTGACGGTGGTCGACACCGCGGGTTTCGCGGACGGAGCCGCGGGCCTCGCGGGCGCGGTCGTTGGCCGAGCGGAGAGCGCGGGAACCGCGTCCTCGTTGCTGCACCCTGACCCGACGAGCGCGCCGGCGGTCATCGTGCCCACCAGGGTCATGAGCCAGCCGCGCCGAGTCATTTCGTCGACCAGCCGCTCTTGCCAGTCATCGTGCCTGGTTCTCCCCACGTCGTCGAGCTTGCGGTCTCGAGGCTGAAGGAACGCTGAGCATCGGTTGCCCCACCCTCCCTTGCCTGATCCTCGGTCGCCCCGTGGGCGGTGGGGAGTCGCACGGCGATGCGCGTGCCGACCCGGCTGTCGACGACGGCGATCGTGCCACCGTGGGAATCGACGATCTCCTTGGCGATCGCCAGTCCGAGCCCAACCCCTCCCTGGTTGCGAGCCCGAGCGTTGTCGAGGCGGGTGAACCGCTCGAACACGCGGGTGCGGTCGGCGAGCGGGATGCCGTCACCGTCGTCCGAGACCACGAGCTCGACGGTGGGGCCGTCGGTCTGCAGCTCGACGTCGACCGTCGTCCGGGCGTGGCGCTCCGCGTTTCCCAACAGGTTGCGAATCACCCGCAAGAGCTGGTCCGCGTCGCCGGCGACCTGACCGCCCGACAGTCGGGCCAGGTTCACGCGCACTCGCCCGCGCGAGCGGACGCGAAGCGCTTCGTCGAGGACGAGGTCGTCGAGGTCGACCAGATCGTGTCGCATCGGGCTCCGCCACTCGTCGGCACGGGCCATGAAGAGAAGGTCCTGCACCAGCCGCTCCATCCGCTCCTGCTCGTCGAGCACGTCGTTCACGGTCGTCCGCCAGTCGGTGCTGTCCGCGTCGGCCAAGGCGACCTCCAGCTGGGCGCGCACCGCCGCCAGCGGGCTCTGCAGCTCGTGGGAGGCGTCCGCGACGAAGCGGCGCTGGCGGTCGGTGGCGCCCTGCAGGCGGTCGAGCATCTCGTTCATCGTCCGTGCCAATCGGGCGATCTCGTTGTTCACCGCGGGCTCGGGCACCCGCCGGCTGAGGTCGCGCACCGTGATCTCCGCGACCTCCGCACGCATCGCCTCGACTGGATGAAGCACCCGGCCCATCACCAACCAGCTGGTGACGCCGACGGCGAGGAGCACCATCGGCACGCCGAGGATCAGGATCCGGTCGACGGTGGCGACCGTCTGGTCGACGCCGTGGAGCGACGCGGCCACGTAGACGACGGCGCCTTGGACTGCTCCGCCTGACGGCGTGACGCGCCGGGCCGCGACCAGGAAGTCCTCGTCGGTCTCGAAGCTCGGCTGTTTCAAGACGCGAGTCATGAGGTCACGTCCGGGCGGCAGGAACTGCGGGATCTGGCCCTTCTCGGCGAGCTCGGGGCTCAACGCCTTGACGCCCGTCTCGTCGACGACCTGCACGAGGCGTCGGTCTTCGTCGTGGGGGCTCGAGATGGAATCGGGAGCGCGATTGTTGCGCACGAGCGAGGCGACGTCCTCGGCGCGGAGCTCGACCGACGTTTGCAGGTTCCCGACGAGTGACCGGCGCAACAACGCGCTCAGCGCGATCGCGCTGAGCGCCATCGCCAGACCCACGATGACGACGGCAGCCACGGTTGTGCGCACGCGGACCGAGCGCACGCGACTACCCGCCCTGGGGCGTGAGCCGGTAGCCCACGCCCCGCATCGTCTCGATCGCCTTACGGCCGTCGGTAGGGCCGAGCTTGCGGCGGAGGTAGCCGATGTAGACCTCGACGATGTTGGGATCGCCGTCGAAGGCGAAGTCCCACACATGGCCGAGGATGTCGGCCTTGGACAGCACTTCGCCCGAGCGACGCATGAGGCACTCGAGCACGGCGAACTCGCGCTTGGTCAGCGAGATCTCCTGGGAGGCGCGCCAGCAGCGGTGCTGCGCCGGGTCCAAGGTGAGGTCTCCGACGGAGAGCACCGGGGGCCGCGGCCTGACCTCCCGGCGCACGAGAGCGCGCAGGCGGGCGAGCAGCACCACGAACGAGAACGGCTTGGAGAGAAAGTCGTCAGCACCAGTGTCGAGAGCCTCGGCCTCGTCCAGCTCGCCGTTCTTGGCGGTGAGCATGAGGATCGGCGTCCAGGTGCCGGCCGCGCGCAGCGCCGAACAGACCTTGTAGCCGTTGAGGCCCGGCAACATGATGTCGAGGACGATGGCGTCGTAGGTGCCTTCCTGCGCGAGCCACAGGCCCTCGTCGCCGTCGCGAGCGACATCGACGCCGAAGCCGTTCTTCTCCAAGCCCCGTTTGATGGCGGACGCCAGCGCGCTCTCGTCCTCGACCACGAGTATGCGCATCCTTTCGTTCCCCTCCGCTCAGCGTGTCATCTGCAAGCTGAAGCTCATCTGAGAAACCGATTGTCCATGGAGGTGCGGCGCGGTCAAAGCGATGCAACCCGGGGAGCGCGGCGTGGGGCTCCGTCGTCGAGGGTGACGACGGCTGGTGCGGGGTCGTCCAGTTCGCCCAAAGGCCCGCCCTGCTTCGCGTAGTACTCCGCATAGATGAGCCCCGTCGCCAACAGCTCGTCGTGCGTCCCCTTCTCCATGATTCGACCCTGATCCACCACGAGGATGCAGTCGGCCGAACGGATGAGGTTGAGGTTGTGGGTGATGATCACCGTCGTCTTGCCTCGCATGAGCGAGCGCAGCCCGAGCAGCACCTGCTCGCTGGCGAAGGCGTCGAGGCCTGTCGTGGGCTCGTCGAGGATCAGAATCGGCGTGTTGCGGATGAACGCTCGAGCGATCGCAAGTCGCTGGCGTTGGCCGCCGGAGAGGTTGGCCGCCCGCTCGCCCAGCATCGTGTCGTAGCCGTGGGGAAGCTCTCGGATGAAGGTGTCGGCATTTGCGCGGATGGCGGCCTCGATGATCTCGTCGCGTGTCGCATCGGCCCGTCCGTACGCGATGTTGTCGGCGACGCTGCTGCTGAAGAGCACGGTGTCCTGCAGGACCACGCTGATCTGTGACCGCAGAGACTCGAGTGTGAGGCGGCGGATGTCGAGGCCGTCGATGCGGACGATTCCCGTATCGGGGTCGTACAGCCGCGGGATCAGCTGCGCGATCGTCGACTTCCCGGCGCCGCTGTGGCCGACGAGGGCGAAGACCTGACCGGGTTGGATGCTGAAGTTGACCTCGCGCAGCGCCACCCGGCGCGACGAGCCGCCTTTCTTGTCCACGTCCTCGGCTTCCAGCTGGTAGGCGAAGTTCACGTCGTGGAAGCTGATGTGCCCGGTGAAGGTGGGAGCCGGGGCCGCGTTGGGGGCGTCCACCACCGCGGGCTGCCGGTCCAGCACCTCGCCGATGCGTTCCACGCTGGCGAAGATCTTCCCGATGGTGCTCCACTCCCGGATGATCTTGCGGGTGGGCCTGAACATGTTCTGGATCAGCACGGTGAAGAGGATCAGAAGTCCCACGGTGATCGTCTTGCGGTCGATCAGCCACAGGCCCGCCCACACCACCGCGGTGATGGAGAGCGCCTCGAGCAGGGCCACCACCCAGCTGAAACGCGCCGACAGGCTGGCCGTCTCCAGGGCCGCCTCCATGGCCTTCCTGCTCTGCGTGCCGAAGCGCTCCGTCTCGTAGTCCGCTCGCCCGTAGGTCTGGATGACCCGGATCGACGTGAGCATCTCCTGCGCGGCGTCCGCGAAATCGCCTTCGCGCGCTCGCTGCCGCTTGGACGCGGACTTGATGCGCTGCGAGTAGTGGCTCGAGACGGTGGCCAGGAACGGGACGATCAAGATGGCGATGACCGCCACCATCCACGACAAGAAGAACAAGTACGCGAGGGTGCCGACGAGCACGAGGAGGCTCCCGGCGAGGTCGCTCACCGACTTCACCACGAAGTCCTCGACCGCGGTGACGTCGCTCGTGACCCGCGTGAGCATGTCGCCGGTGCGCCGCTGGTCGTGGAACGCGAGCGAGAGGCGTTGGAGGTGGGCGTGGAGCGTGGAGCGGATGTTGTAGCCGAGCACCCGACCGCCGCGGGCCAGGAAGATCTCGGCCAGCGAGTCTCCCAGGCTGTTGACCATCGTGAGCAGGATCAGCCCGCCCGTGAGGACCGCCACCGTCTCGCTGCGCGGCGTCGAGAAGAAAGGCACGTCGACGCCGAGAGCCGGCTTGTGGCCCTGCAGGAAGTCGATCAGGTAGGCCAGCGGGTATGCCTGGAAGACGGTGGTGATGGCCTCGAAGACCAGCATCACCAGCGCGAGCACGTAGAGCTTGCGCCCTCCGGAGAAGCGTACGAGCAGCCTGAGCACGCGTCGCAGGTCTTGGCCGTCACGCGGACGCGGTGCTCGCGTCCCGTGCCGACCTCCTCGTCCGAGCGTCACCGGCATCTCGTGCCTCCGAAGCGTGTGTCGAAGCGGCTGCGGTCCTCGCGCGCGAGGACGACGGGTATGGGCGACGGAGGCGTGCAGGCCCGGAGGCGAGGCCAGCTGCGGACGATGTACGCGACCCACACGGGAGCGCGATCGTGCACCGTCAGCGCTCGAGCCACGCCAACCCCTTCCTCAGGATGAGGTCGATCTGCGCGCTGCGCGCCTCGCCGGCAGGCCTCGGCTGGGGCCCTCGCCCCGTAGCAACCTGCTTGGCGATCTTCACGCAGGTGTAGGCGGCGAACCAGCCGAAGCTCGCGTCCGGCTCCCAGCCCGTCGCGTCCGAGTAGGCGGCGAGGAACCACTGCACCCACCGGTCCCGCTCCGCGGGTCGCGCGCCTGTCCGCACCGACAGCAGGTGGAGGTACGCGGAGAAGTGGGCGAGATCGAAGTTGAGATCGCCGAGGCGGAGCTCGTCGAAGTCCACCACTCCGACCCCATCGCCGACGATCACGTGCCCGTAGTGGAAGTCCTTGTGGATGGGACGCGCCGCGTCCACGCACACGGGCAGGCCCGTGGTCTGCAATGCCTCAGTGAGCCGGGAGGCGGCCGTTCCCGCACTCGGCTGGCGGGTGGCGACCAGCCTGGCCCACAGGTGTGCGTTGGCCGTCTCGTGCGAAAGGTCGAGGGTGCGATCGAGCGAGACCCGGCAAAGGTGCAGCGTGGCCAGCCATCGCGCCGCGTCAGCCAATGCGGCAAAGAGCTCAGGTGTCGGTGCCAGCCTGTCGAGCGGTACGCCGACCACTGGTGTGTACAGCACGAGCGCGAGGTCGGGATCGAAGGCCACTGGCCGGGGAACGCGGACACCCGGCGCGGCTGCGAAGACCTCGTGCGACAACGTGCGCATGAGCTCGTAGGCGCGCGCGGCACGCGTCCGCTCCGGATAAGCCTTGCCGTAGACGGAAACCGTGCGGCCCGACTCGGACCCGCGGTAGTGCACGACGGCGCGGTGCCCGGGCTTGTGATCGACCAGCGTCGCCGTGTGCAGGCTGAGTTCCGGCGAGGGGAGGAGCGCTCGAAGTTGCGCGGCCATCGTCTCGACGTCGAGCAACGTTTCCAGCGCGGTGCTGGTGGTGATCGTGATCGCCTGGCAGCTCACCGGACGCCCTTCCCCTTGGGGAGGAGCTCGAGCGCGACGTCGACGAGCGCGGGCACGCTCGGCCACTCACGCACCGACAGGTTGCGGAAGCGGCGGCCCGCGACCTTGAGCAGGGACATCGCCTCCGCGATGCGGATGACGTCGTCGCCCGGTATCTCACCTGTCCGCCTGTAGGCGGCGCGGAACGCACGCCGGCCTTCGGCCACCAACGCGCGGTGCGCAGGCTGACGGATGGCCTTCCACCGCAGGTACGCGAGGAAGTTGCCGATGTCGCGGGCGCGTTGCGACCAGCAGTACCCATCGAGGTCGATGAGCGTCACGCGCTCCGCGGACACGTACACCTGGTCGGTGCGAAGCGCGCCGTGGCTGGGCACGAGGGCCTGGCCGGGCACGTCGAGGATCGCGAGGCCGGCTCGCTCGACCGCATCGACCAGCCGGGCAGCGAGCGGAGGGTCGGCAATGCCCGCTGCGGGCAGGTAGCTGCGCAGCTCGCGGACGTCGTCGGCCGCGGTCCGGGCGGGAGCCGAGGGGCCGGCTCCCTCGTGCAGCGCGGCGATGGCGCGCCCCACGCGACGGAGGAGGGCCACACGCTCGGCGGCAGGTAGCGCGGAGGTGAACGCAAGGGCATGCAGCGAGTCGCCGGCGACCTCGGCCTGGACCAACAACCCCAGGTCGTCGAGCACTGCGATCGGGGGAAGCACCGACGGCGCCCCGGGGTCGTTCCGTTCGGCGTCGTGCAGCCCGGCGAGTCTGGCGCTGAGCGCTCGGACACCCTCGGCGACGACCTTGCCGTAGAGAACGACCCGCCCCGCGGACGTCGTGAGCACGTAACGCAGGACCGCTCGCTCACCGGGGCGATAGCGAACCGGCGCAACCGTGCAATCGTCGACGGGGACGGCGCAACTGGAAGCGAGCCGCGGCCCGATGACCGCGGGATCGACTGCCGCCGCAAGTCCAGGAAGAAGAGGATCTTCGTCGTAACGGCGGTGACTGCGGCCGGCCGGCGTCACCTCGACCACACCGATGGTGCGTGCCGGGGTGCGAGGGAAGTCGGCGGCCTCGAGCTCGTACGTCGTCACGCACCGAGCACCGGGTTCGTAGTGGGTGCTCAGCAACGTGCAGCGGATGATCGGCCTGCGCCAAGCGCGCTCGAACAGCCGTGCGACCGCGGGCAGGTCGAACGACTCGGCGATCCGGGGCAGCGCCGAGTCGAGCGCGGAGAGCGCATCCGCGACGTCGGGCGATGGCAGAGCGAAGCGGGTGCTCATGGGCTCGCTCGTTCGACGTCGCGCAGGAGCTCGTCGGCCCACTCCACTCGCGCGGCCGTCCGGCCGTCCCAGTCGGGCTCGTGCACCGGTACGCGCCGCGCGGTCATCTTCAGGAGCAGGAGCGGCTCGAGCACCTTCGCTCGCGCCAAGCGCAGATGCGACGTCGGACCGTAGCCGCGGAGGAACTCTTCCTGCGCCGACGCCACCCCACTGGACCTGTTCGCCATCCACCAGCGCAGGTCGGCCAGGAACTTCGCGAGGTCGAGCGCGGGCTCGGCGCGCGCGCCCCGGTCGAAGTCGATGAGGGTGACACCCGCACGGCCGACCAACAGGTGGTCGGCCTTGTAATCACCGTGAGCGAAGCACGGGGGTTCGGCCGGCATCCGGCTCAGAAGGTCACGGGTGCGGGCCAGGATGTCGCGCGCGACCGCTCCCGCATGCGGCAAGAGCTGGCGGATCGCCTCACTGGCGCGGTCGGTCGCAGCCAACTCGGCTTCGACGGGGCGCGGTTCGACGAGGGCGGCGAGCTCCGGCGGAGCGTCATGGAGCCGACGCAGGGTCGCGCCTCCGTGCCGGAGGTGGGCGCCTGCAGCACGCGCGCCGCCGCGCACGCAGGCGGACAGCGGCACTCCGGGAACCGATGGGAAGAGGAGCGCCCGATCGCCGTCGTCGAGGTAGCGGATCGGGCGCGCACCTGCGCAGCCGCGTGCATCGTCGAGGAGATCGGCGACCCCGCGAGCCACGTCATGAGCGCGCGCGCCCGCGTCGTCCCGGTAGAGCTTGGCGAACAGGCTCGGCCCGTCCTCACCGGCGGCGGGGCGATAGAGCAGAACGTGGCGCTGACCCGGGCGGTAGCGCACGGTGACGACGTCGAACCGTGTCGCCACACCGATGAGCTCGGCCACGTTCGCAGGGTCCGAGAGACGCACGAGCTGAGGAAATGTCGCGTCGAGGGGTGCGATGTGGACGCGCATCCGGAGGTCGTGAGCCTCGGCCGTCAAGCTGCGAAACGGAGTACGCAATCCTCGTCGCTCGGCCTCTGACTCGAGCGCGGCCTCCTGGGCCGATCTCCCGAGGGACGCACCGTCGTTGGCATGCCATGTGACCGCGATGGCCCGACGACCTTGGTGGCCGTCGACGTTCGCGTCGAGGTAGGCGGTCAGCTTGCGGCCGGGCTTGAACTTGGTCCGGCGAATTCGGCAGGGCCCGAGGGGCGTCGGGCGCGCGAGCGCGTCGACCACTACGCCCCGGACCCTCCGGCGTAGCGGTGAGGAACGCAGCGCGCCGCGGACGCCCGACGCCCCGGTGCGGCCCGAGAGGACGTCGTCGACGTGCATGGTCACACCTCCAGCAGGGCGGGCCGAGCGCCCTGACTGACGTCGTCGGTGTGCAACAGGGAGAGGATCTCGCCGACGGCCACCTCGAGCCCGGTGAGGTCGGGGCCTTCGGACGCGGGTGCGCCGGACAGCGCGTCGAGCACCGCGTTCGCCAGCGTCTCGGGAGACAGGTCGTCGGGATCGACCACGTGGACCCAGCCGCGCTCTCCGAACAAGCGGGCGCGCATTCGCTGCTCGGCGCTCGGAGCGGCGCGCGGGACGAGCACCGCCGGCGTCCCGATGGTGAGTATCTCAGCCGTGGTGTTGTAGCCGGCCATGCCCACCACCACGTCGGCTGCCGCGATGTAGCTGGGGATGTTGCCAACCGACTTGCGCACCTTCACGGGCTGGCCCTCCGCGCGCGCCTGCAGGTGCCGGCGCTTCGCGTCCGGCATGAACGGCCCGGTGATCATCGCCAGGGCGCAAGGATGCGAGGCCCGGATCCTCGGGAACGCGTCCATCAGCGCGTCCATCAGCGGATAGGCGTCCGCCCCGCCCCCGGCCATGGCCACCACGAGTCGCGCCGCCTGCTTGTTGGCCTTGCCGTTCGTGCGCCGCCCGGCCTTTGCCGAGGTTCCCGTTGCCAGCGCCAGGCTCTTCGCCCGGATGCGGCCCGCGTGGCGGGCGACTACCGGGGAGCACAGGTAGCCGCAGTAGACGAGGCGAGCAGCGGCGTTACGGGTCCAGGCGTACTGCGTCGCCACGTCGAAGACGCTGCGGGTGCCGTAGACGAGCACGAGGTCGTAGTGCTCCTCGATCGCGGCGTACGCCCCTTCGTCCCGCCATCGACGGCGGACGACGTGCGGGGCGTCGAGGATGTCGCGCAGTCCCAGCACGAGCTTGGCGGGCGTGGATCGCAGGGCGTCGAGGGCGGGGAGCAGCTCCCCCAGCGCGCCATGGGGCATGTGGTCGACGAGGACGATGTCGGGGCGGAAGCTGACGGCCGCGCTGCAGATCAGGTCGCGGCGCAGCGCCAGGAGCTCGCCACTGGGAAGGGGGAGCGACAGCGAGTGCCACGCGCCCGGCCCCGTCTTCACCAGCGAGGGGAGCTTCAGGTAATCCTGGTTGGGGGCGATGCCGAAGAACGTCCCGAGGGGTGAGTCGGACACCGTGAGCACGCAGGCATTGGGGCAAGCGCGCAGGAACTCACCCGCGATGGCTGAGGTCCGCCGAAGGTGACCGAGCCCCAGGCCGTCCTGTGAGTAGATGAGAAGTCGGGGGCCTGTCGCCCGCTCGTGCTCGTCGGCCTCCCCGTCGACTTCGCCGTCGGCGTCACCGTTCTCGGTGACGGCCGAGCGGCTCGGCCACTCTCGCCCCGTGCGCATCGTGCCCTAGCCTTTGCCGTCGACCAAGCGCCGATCTCGTCTCGCTCCGAACGGGAACCCGATCTGGCGCCTTCCCCCTGCAGCAGGTCGGACACTAGCGACGGTCGGAATTCACTTCGAGGCCACAGCGTGTTCTTCTTTCGTTTCGGGTGTTGATTTTTCTCAACGCCCACGGAGCACGCGCACGGCACTCGCACGGTTGGGCACGCGCAGCTTGTGGAGGATGGACGAAACATGGCTGCGCACCGTGACGGTGGAGATGAACAGTCGATCGCTGATCTCCGCGGTGCTGAGTCCCTCACCCAGCGCTTCGAGGACCTCCCATTCGCGGTTGGTGAGACGGGCGGGCCGATGACCCACGACGGGAACGCGGCTCCACGAGCCTCCGCCTCTGATCCGGAACTCCTCCACCACGCGCGCTACGAGAGTACGAGGGAGCGCGGCCTCGCCGTCGAGCACCCCCCGCAGCGCCAACGGGAGTCGGACCGGGTCGGTGTCCTTGAGCAGGTAGCCGGATGCCCCCGCTTTGAGCGCTGCGAACAGGTCCGCTTCCGCGCTGGAGACGGTGAGCATCACGACGGATGTCTCGGGCACGTGTGCCGAGATCTCGGCTGCGGCTCGAATCCCGTCACCGGGCATGTGGATGTCGAGCAGGGCGACGTCGGGACGCAGCTCGCGGGCGAGGGCGACGCAGGTCGCCGCATCGGGCGCTTCCGCACAGACCTCGAATCCCCCGAGCTCCAGCGCATGGCGGACGGCCGCACGCGTGGGGACGTGGTCGTCGGCGATCAGCACCGTCCCGTGCATCACGACCAAGCCACCTCGATGGTCGCTCCCGATCCGCGCTGCGCGCTGATGACGAAGTCGGCGCCGAACATCGCCGCCCGTTCACGCATGCTGACCAGCCCGAAGCCGCCTTTGTGCCTCTCCACCCCGACCGGGTCGAAGCCGATGCCGTTGTCCGAGACCCGGAGCCGGCAGCCGTCGCCGTTGCTGAGCTCGACGGTGACGGCCGACGCGTGCCCGTGGCGGCCCGCGTTCGTGATGGCCTCACTCACGATCCTCACCAGCGCGTCGCACTCGGTCGGCCCCGCGATGATCCCCGGGTCGAGTTCGAGGTGGAGCCGGACTCTCTCGCGGAGCGCCACCTCCTCGGCTACGTGCGCGAGCGCGACCTCGAGCGGCTCGTCGCCCGAGCTCAGAGCGCGGATCGCGCGTCTCGACTCGGTGAGGGCTCGACGGGCCGCCGCGCCCACCTGCGCCATCGAGTTCCTCGGTGCCGCGCCGCGTTCGAGCAACGCGACCTGGCTCGCGATGAAGGCCAGCTCTTGGGCGAGCCCGTCGTGAAGGTCACGCGCGATGCGCCGCCGTTCGTCGGCTACCAGCAATCGCGACCACCCCGCCCAGTACGACGCGATCTCGCGTCCGCAACCCGTCAGCCACAGGAGCGCGGCACCCAGCCGCAGGATGTCTGCGGTGTAGAAGCCGATGCCGAGCGGCGGGAAGAGCGCCGAGTTCACACTGGCCGCACCCGAGAGCGCGCAGCCGGCGCCCAACCAGCCCCAGAACTCGTCGGCGTCGCGGTCGCTCCGTCGCGCGAACGCCACGGCCGCGAGTGCGAAGTACGCCGCGGCCAACAACGGCGGGGCGACGACGAACGGGTTTCCGGAGACCTGTAGCGACCGCGCGGTGCCGGGCCGAGCAACGGCAAAGGACGCGGGTATGTTGCGCGAGGTCATTACGCCAATGGCGACGGCGACGATTGCCACGAAGACGAACGCCAACGCGGCGACGCCGACCCGTGTGCGCGACGTTCGCAGCAGCCAATGAGCGGCGAGGGCGAGGATGCCGGCGCCGAACACCTCGCAGGTGACGTTGGCCCAGAGCGAGAACACCGGCTGACCCGCATTGCCCGAGACGCGCGCCACGATCGGAAGAACGAGGTTGGCGAGCGCGAACGCGCCGAAGGCGACGGCGACGACCACGTCGTGACGCGCCAGTCGTTGTCGCGATCGTCCGAGCGCGAGGAAGGCCACCAACCCGGCGGAGATGGCGATCGCCATCTCCACCACACCGCGCAGCGGGACGGGGAGACGGTAGGCGAGGTAGAGCGAGGGGACGGCCGCGGCGGCGAGCGTCACCACCGCGCCGCACACAGCGGCAAGTGCGGTCAGCACTCGAGGACTCACTGGTTGTAAATCATATGAACACGCAAGCACCGCGAACATCCCCAATGTGTTCGTTCACGGCGACAGGGGACGACACTGCTCGGAAGAGAGCGCCGGCAGCAGCATCGACGCCACTCGCAGTGACTCCTCCCGACGGGAAAGCACCATTAGCGGCAAATGAACTATCGTCCTCCCGCATTCTGCG
>Ga0070706_100004846_pt1 | contig 12891 bp, 17 predicted proteins | sample KBSK5501metaG_FD_65476 | JGI IMG/M metagenome (GOLD analysis project Ga0070706, IMG submission 65476) | Corn, switchgrass and miscanthus rhizosphere microbial communities from Kellogg Biological Station, Michigan, USA - KBS K5-50-1 metaG | ecosystem: Host-associated > Plants > Roots >...
GTGCAAGAGTTGCACACCGCAGTCACTGTGCTCTCGTCAGCAATACGCCTCCCGTGCGACATGGGTATGTCCCGGACGGAATCGGGGCCATGACGACGAGGGACCGGCCAGACGCTCTGCGGCCTGCCGGCTCGCATGCAACCTCTCGGGTGCGTCTGAACAACTTTGGGAACGGTAGGCCGTACGGCACCGGTAGGGGACGTGCAGATCATCCGCGCATCCTGACCCATTTTCTTCGAGGCAGAGACCATGACAGAACCCGTTGAAAGACCGCATGACGGCACCCCAGAGGCGGGGACTCCCCCGGAGGAGCCTCTGGCAGTCCCCGTGGAGACGGAGACCGCTGTCCAGCAGTTACGCGAGGCGGGGTTTTCTGAAGAGCAACAGGCCGCCCTGACCACAGCGCTCCTGCGGGTCCTCGCCCGCTGGACCCAGCAGGCGACGCGGGAGGATCTGCACGCGGAGCAGCAGGCCATGGCGCAGCAGCTCGACGCCCTGCGGGAGGACATCCGCCGTGAGGTCGTGCAGCACGCCGACGCCGTGCGCGAGGAGCTGCGCGGGGCGTTCGCACAATATGCAGACCACAGCCACACGTCTCGCCCGTGTGGGCGCGTCATGTGGCTGTGGCTGGTCACGGCACTGCTCGTCCTCACCTCTGTCGGGGTCATACTGTTGGTGGTCCACAGTTTTGGAGGCTCGTAACGGATGGTGCAGGGTGTGTCGTGCTGGTCACGGTGCTCGTCGACGCGCAGCGCACAGCTGGTCCGCGCCTGCCCCATCGCCATAGGGACCTCACGGTTGCTTCAGGCGCGAGCGCGACGACGGGCTGCAAGGCGTGGGCAGCTCCCGCATGTGCTGCCGCAAGACCATGGCAGCCGGACGCGCCTCCTCGCGGAGGCGCTCGTCAGCGAGGTACGTGTGCTTCGCCATGACCGCTGCACGCCTACCCCGCCTCCTGGCGGGCTCCAGGGTGCCCGTTAGCTCACGCGGTTCCAGCACGCCGCGGAACTCTGCCACGGCACGGACCCATAGTGCGCAAACAGATAGCGCGCCATCTGCTCGTTGCCCTCGCGTGTGCGCACATCGTAGCCCAGTTCCTGCGCCTTCTTTCCCCAGACGACGGTATTAATTTGAAAGAGTCCAGTGTCATAGGGATTCCGTTTGCCACGCACGACCTTCCCGTTCCTGGTCAGGTGCTGGCCTTGGCTTTCACACTGTGCGATCCGCTGCATCACGGGCGGCAGGGTGTCATCCTGCACCATGACCACTTGGGTATGGTACACCACGTGGGGCACAGGGCTGCGCGCTTCCCGCGACGGTCTCGCCGTGCCGAGGATGGCGGCAGTGATGAGCAGCACACCGCTGATGCCGAGGGCCAGCAGGCCGCGTGTCCGCCACGACCGCCTGGTGCCTGTGCGAGGTAGCCTGCCAGAAGGATAGATGACGCGTGAGTGTGTTCGGAGACCAGGTAGCATGGATCGTTTCATCATACGCGCTCCCTCAGTGTGTGGGAGCCGTGGCAGCGGCGGGCGGTGCGGAGGACCACGACGCGGTGCTCTCTGGAGGACGGCTCGCACGCTGGCCTGGTTCCCGGGACATAACGTGATGTGTGGAGCTCTCGCCGTCGCAGCTTTTGCTGTATCCCCCGCGTGACTGCGTGACGGCTTCAGTCTCTCTCCTTACTCACGGCGCGTGAGATCTGTTACAGCAACGCGCAAAAACCGTGCCACATCGCCCTCCCCACGAGGGGGTAAACCCGAGATATCCTCCGCATGACACGGGGCATATGGGAGAGCGCGCAGGCATCGCCTCCTGCGTTCCGCCTGGTCACCAGACGCACACGTGCGTGCGACAATAGCAGGCAGAGCGCGGCGGGTGGAGGCCGAGGACATGACGCGCTCCAGGGTGCGTGCCAACGCGCTGCGGACAGAGACGGTGCCGCTATCTCAGAGTGAGAAAAGCGCGGACGCTCGCTGACTTATTCTGAGAGAGCGCCACGTGGGGGGGGTGCCACACGTCGTGGCATGGGTCGTGCCTGGCCCATGGAGGGTTCTCGACACCGTCGCCGTGCGAGCCCACCAACCCGAGACGGACCCCACCACTCCCACGCCGTGGTGACAACGAGGAAAAGAGCACAGTACGCTCTCGCATCATCACGTGTAGACTCCACACAAGTACGCAAGAGCTTCCGAGCGTTGTGGCAGGGATGGGCAATTGTGCAGGCCCCCTTGTGATCGTGACCATTGGTATTGGCTGGGTCGCATGACAGATGCCAACGTTTTGCCATGATCTGTTACGCATATTCGCTGTGTATCAGGGGCAGGAGAGACACGGGCTCGATCACCGCGTGCGCCCTGAGCATGACGTCGCAGTCCTTGCATGCTTCTTTCCTTGCGCTCTGAGGGGTTTTCGCCTCACCCAGCGGGCGTTGGGGTGGCCCACGCTCTGATCAAGGGCAGCCATCGCATGATGAGACCATCCTGAGCAACAGGCGCCATGGCTCCGCGTCACGTGCCGCTCGTCCTCTCCTGCGCTACCCCTATCCGCATGGCCTGTGTTTTTCTTTCGTCATGCTGGCACAGTGTTTGCTGCTCCTCAGGAGAGAGACAAAGCACCTGAGGGCCTTCTGCACCCGCATCGGGAGTAGGATGAGGCCTGCAACGAGCGTAACGGTCACACGGTGCCAGCATGGCGCGTTGTGCCGTCAGGAACCACCGGCGCCTGAGCACCTGGGGGTGATGGCGGGCGCCCTTGGCAGAGACAGTGCGGCAAGCAGCCACCGCTGCACGCCTTCCTTTGGCGGGTGCACGCCTGGTGCTGTCCGTCAGGGTGTGCTGGTGACCGCGTGCTGACAGGGGCCATCGGAAGGGACAAGGGGAAGAGCGATGAAAATCGATAAGGCCGATATCGAACAATTTATTCGAACCAAAATCGAACTGGAGACGCTCACCGATGCGCAGATTGCCTGTTTACTGCAGGTGGGCACGTCGACAGTGGCCCACTGGCGCAATAAATTCCACATAAAGCCAGCGGATAAATTTAAGCGGAAGTTTCAAGAGAAATATGGTCCTGATGCGTTCGAAAGCTTTGACAGCCTGATACGACATGGGGCGACACTGCAAGAGATTGGGCGCTCTTTTGGGTTCAGCCGCGAATATGCCAGGCAAGTGTACAACAAACTCTATCAGGGCTCCTATAGTGCCCATCAGCGCCAACGGGCGCAGGCCATGATGCGAACGTCCTCCAGGACAAACCGAGCCAGCACCGGTCTTCCACGTCACATGTGAAGGGCACCGAGGCGGGGCTGGCACGCCCATAAGGTCAAAAAACTCGCACCCTGGCTGTGCCAGAGGATGGAGGACACGGCCCTCGCCCACGCGGCGGCAGGCATGCTGCCCACCCCAGCCTCCCGACGCACCGCCGCGTGAGGGCGGCACCGGTAGTGGTGTCGCCATGGGTGCGTCGGTGCGCCTCTGGCAGGGTCGCGTCGCAAACCGTGCCACGACTGACTCTGTTGGTTAAGTCGCCTTAACAAATTACTGTTTGGCGTGACAAGGGATGAGGCGCAAGTCGGGCAAAGTGTCCCGGCTTCCGCCGGCGCTCTCCCAAGGGCTCCCCTCGGAGCCAGGTGATCACCCGGACCACATTCATCGCCACGGCCGTGAGGAGGTGCTGGAGGTGCGTCCGCGCTAAGCCGATGTAGCGACTCTGGCGGAGACCAAAGCACCGGATGCCTTGCGAGAGGCTGCTCTCCACCCCAGACCGGAGCGCATATTGGGCTTTGAACGCGGGCGTCTCCTGGCGTTGGCGTGCGGCCTGGATCGCCTCGTGATGGGCTTGGGGCCGGACGGTGAGTTGCCGTGGGGCGTCTTTCGCCGTGGTGCACAGCTGACGGGTGGGACAGACGCGACAGGTAGCCCGGTCAAAACGGATGCGCACGACAGGATCGCCGGACACATCACGGCCCGGCGTCCATTTGACACTGGTCTGCCCTTGGGGACAGCGCGCCTGTGCTGCCTCCCAATCGATGACAAAGGCCTGGAGGTCATAGCCTTGGCCGATCTGATGTTGCCAACTATAGGAGCCAAAGGGAGGCCCTACGACATCGATCTGGTGCTGCTGCGGCGCGGGGACCAGGAAGTCGGCATCCACGTAGCCGCGGTCGAGCAGGGGAGTCCCCGGCAGCAGCTCACGGGCTGCTAAGTCGTCTTCGATCGTCGGCCCCATCACACAATCCGGCGTGGTGGCAGGCGTGGTGAGGACCTGCGTGATCAGATCGGGCTGCTCCGGCTCACAGGTCTCCGTGAGGTGGAGCTTATAGCCCACCCAATGGATGTCGCGTTTCGTGCAGGAGCGGGCGTCGAGGTCATAGGGCGACGTGATGCGCACCGCCGCAGGCGGTTGCTCGTCCGGGGTGCGCCACCGGAGCACTGCGAGCCCTGGGACCGTACAGCGGTAATATTGTTGCAGCCAGATCTGCCGGAGCGCCTCGAGGGCGGGGAGCGTGCGGAGATACGGCGCACTCTCGGCGGCCCATACCCCGTCCAGAAGGTGATAGCCGTCCACCCCGATCTGGCTGGCGAGCGCTTCACGCTTGCTCGCCTCTTGAGGCAAGCGCACCTGGTCAGAACGGAGACCATAACGGTCGTACCACTCCAGCGGTACATGCTGCTGCACCCAGGTGGGGTCGGCGGCGCTGAGCTGGTTGAGCGCATAATGCATGGCTTCCAGGACGCATTCCACACGGTGCAGGGTGCGGATCGCCGCTACGACATGGGTCGAATCGGTCCGTTGGGTGCCCCGTGCCCTTATCCAGCCCCGCGCTTTACAGGCGGTCAGGAAGGTATCCAGCAGCCGCTGGGCGGCGTCATGGGCAAGTAACCGGTGGCGAAAATCATGCAACAGCGTGCAGTCAAAGCCTGGGTCATGCAGGTCGAGGCTGAGGGCATATTTCCAATCGATGCAGCGGCGCACGGCATCGGCCGCCTGCCGGTCCGTGAGCCCTTCCATATACTGCATGACGACGACCAGCGCCAAACGCCAGGGGGCCACTTCCACGGGGCGGCCCTCAGGGGGATAGAGATCGGCAAAGAGCTGATCGGTAGAGAGCGTGCCGAACTCCGCGCGCAGGTCCACATAGAGGTTGCCTTTGGGAAAGGCCGCCCGCACTGCAGCGGCGGTCGCGTCGGGAATAGAGGGGAGAGGTTCGGGGCGTAAGCTCATGGTGCACCTCCTGGCATGATCAGGACTCTCGGGCTGCCTGCAAGCATAGTCTCTCAGCCGAGGGCGCGTCCACCCGTACAACCGCCTGCGGCGCGGCGCAGGTTTGCCGGCCTCTCGGAGCAACCGGCTGAGCCCCTGAGTTGTCGTCTCTTTTTTGGGGGCTCGCTCATATTTGTTACTACAGAAATCATTTCTGTAGCATTTTGCTGTAAAAAGACCTGGCGAACTCTAGTCTCGCGAGGGGTTAACCAACAGAGTCTACCGTGACGTGAGCGCAGGGCACAAGGGCACCGGCCTGGGGCTGGCCATCTGTCAGCAGATGCTCGAGCAGCATGGGGGCACGATCTGCCTCCCCCGGAGGGCGCTCCAGGTGCGCGGAGGAACAAAGGCGTTCACAATGCCTTTCTGCCACGAGAGCCCATAGCGGGTCTCCTGCTGTGCGGCATAGGCCACGGCGCGTCGTTGCGGATCGCTCTGCTCCTGCGTGGGGGAGGGCAGCCGCTTTCTCGCTTCTAGCCGCCATAGGAAGGCTTTTTCTGAGATACCTCACACACAGTTGCTGTTCCGTCAGTCCCCCAAACCGAAGGAGAGACAGCGCATGGGCGCTCAGGAGAGACATGCACCCCAGCCAGGGCCGCAGGCGTCGGCAACCCTGCGGGTCGCTGCAGCAGACCTGCGGTGGTGCTGCGACGAGGAGTGGTTGCCGTTCGCGTCGACAGACGAGGTAGAGCCCTCACCGGGGTCGTGGGGCAGGATGACGCCCTCGAGGCGCTACGCTTCGGGCTCGAGATGACGGGTCCTGGTCAGCACGTCTTTGTCCGCGGTCTGCCAGGCACTGGGAGGCTCTCCCTGGTCCGCCAGCTCCTCAATGACATCCGTCCGACCTGTCCGCTGGTCGACGACCGCTGTTACGTCCACAACTTTGTCCAGCCCGACCGCCTGCGACTCCTGACCATCCCCCGCGGCCATGGGACCGCCCTGAGTCGCCGCATCGACGAACTCATCGCCTTCATCCAGCACGACCTGGTGCCACTCCTCGCGTCGGACGCGTTCCGCGCGCAGCAGGATGCCCTCGACGACCGCCTCCAGGACGAGATCCGACAGGTTGGCGAGCCCCTGGAGGAGGAGTTGCGGGCCAACCATCTGGCCTTGGTCCCGGTCCAGGCTGGTAGCACGGTGCAACCGGCTCTCCTGCCGGTGATAGACGGGACGCCGGTCTCTCCAGAGCGCTTCCGCGCGCTGCGCGCGCAGGGTGCCATCGATGATACCGAGGCGGAACGGGTCTACACACAGATCGCGTCGTTCGGCAAGCGCGTGGCCGAGCTTGGTGAACGCATTGCGGCGCTCCAAAACACGCACCGCCATGACGTTCAACAGCTCTACATGCAGGAGGCCCGGCGGATTCTCTAGAGCCAGGCCCGGCGGATGACCGAGGAGTTTCCCCAGCCAGCGGTGGCGAGTTTCCTCGCCGACATCATCGAGGATGTCGCCACACGGCGCCTGCACACCTTGACGGAGGACACGGCGTTCACCTGTCTCTACCGCATCAACGTCATCCTCCCCCACGCCCCGGACGAGGCGTGCCCGATGGTCATCGAGAGTGCGCCGACCATGACAAACCTGCTCGGTCTCGTCGAGCGGGAGTTCCTTGCCGAGGGCATGGTCCATTCCGATCACCTGATGATCCACGCGGGTCGCTCCTACAGGCCGACGGCGGTTTCCTCATCCTGGAGGCCCGTGATGTCCTCGCGGAACCCGGCGCCTGGAAGGTGCTCGTCCGCACGCTGCGCACCGGCCTCCTGGGGTCATGCCCTCCGAACTCGCGGCGTGGGGGGCAGGCCCGCTGCTCAAGCCGGAACCGATCGATGTCACCATCAAGGTGATTCTGCTCGGCGACCCGGCGCTCTACGCCATGCTTGACGCGCACGATCCGGACTTTGCTGAGCTGTTCAAGGTGCTGGCGGATTTCGACACCTCGATCGCGCGCAACCAGCAGGGTGTACGCTACTACGCGGAGTTCTTCGCGCACCTCGCCCAGCACGAGGGCTTACTGCCCTTTGCCCGGGATGCAGTCGTCGCCCTCACCGAGCAGGGGGCACGCATTGCGGCCCGGCGCGACCGGCTCACAACGCAGTTCGGCCGCCTGGCGGACATCGCCCGGGAGGCGGCGTTCCTGGCGCGACGGCACGGCACCCGAACGGTGACGGGAGCCCACGTCCAGGACGCGACACAGCGACGCACGCACCGCGCCGACCTGCCCGCCATTTCCGCACCCTGGTGGCCGAGGGGACTATCCGCATCCACATGCGGGGAGCGGAGGTGGGACAGATCAACGGGCTTGCTGTGAGCCATGCGGGGCCCCTCACCTATAGTTTCCCGACCCGCATTACGGCGACGATTGGTCCAGGCACCGCTGGCGCGATCAACATCGAGCGCGAGGCCGACCTCTCCGGCGCCATCCACACGAAAGGCTTTTACATTCTGGGCGGCCTGTTGCGTTTCCTCCTCCGCCCGTCCCACCCGCTAGCCTTCTCGGCCTCCATTGCGTTCGAGCAAAGCTACGGGGGCATCGATGGCGACTCTGCGTCCAGTGCCGAGATGTGTTGACTGCTGAGCGCCCTCACGGACGTCCCACTGCGCCAGGATCTGGCCATGACGGGGGCTATCGACCAGGTCGGGCATGTCCAACCTGTCGGCGCCGTCACCGAAAAGATCGAAGGGTTCTTCGACACGTGCCAGGCTCTCGGCCTGACGGGCACGCAAGGGGTGATCATTCCCCAAGCCAATCGTGGGGACCTCATGCTCCGCCCCGACGTCGTCACGGCGTGCGAGGCGGAGCGGTTCCACGTGTACGCCGTGGAGACAATCCACCAGGCCCTGGAGCGCCTTACGGGGCGACCGGCGGGACACCGGGACCCCCAAGGCCAGTATCCGGAGCACACGCTCCTGCGCCTCGCGATGGACCGGGCCCGCGACTACTGGCGGATGGCGGCAGCAAGCCCTGCGGACCGCTCAGGACCTGTGGGCGAATGAGAGGGGACGGCTCGGATTTGCGGCCCTTGCACACGCTCCGGCAAGATTGCCAGGCTGCACCAGAAGTGTGTCATGGCGTGGATGACCTCGAGGGCATGCACAAAATCCATGGGCTTGGCGAGGGAGCAATGGGTGTGGAGGCGGTCGGCTACAGCGCCTTGTTCGGCGGCTGTGCGTTGGGCTTTGTCTCATGCAGGGGCTTTGTGCTGCGACGCGCCCGCTGTTGGAGGCGCTCGATTTCTGCCAGCACATCCTCGGGCTTGGTTTCCATTTCAAGATCTGCCAGGTCACTGTCCGTATCGTTGTCGATGCCCATTTTGTCTTGTATGGCATCGAGCATGTGCAACACCCGTGTCAACTCATATTCGGTGAGCAGACCGATGTGCAAAGCCAAGTCAGCGCGATGCTCGCTTTCTTCGCTCAGGCGGTTCTGGCTGATGAGCACCAGGGTGGACAGGAAAATCGCTTCCAGGGATACGACCATGGTCAAGAGTCCGTAGGGAAATGGGTCGAAAGGAGGCACGCCGATACGTCCAGTGTTCAGCACAATCCACACGCCAAACCACACGATATGCACATACACAAAGACCATGCGCCCGGAAAAAGCGGTGATGGCGTCGGCAATGCGGTTTTGCACGCTTCGCGCACGAGCAGCCTGCAGGCGCAGCTGGATAATGGTGCGAATGTTCCGCTCAACGACATGTGACAGTGCCGGATTGTCTGCGGCGTGGTCGGCTTTGTCCTCTTGGTTCAGGCGGCTCTGCTGCATACGACTGATGTCCTCTGCTTGCCTACGCCTCTGGGGAAATAGCCAGCACTCGCTGGTCTCGCACCACCTGCCTCTGCGCTGGGGTCTATCCGCGCCAGTCCACCAGCACACGCTCGGTGTGCTCGTCCATGGCGGGAGCGGCGAGGCGGCAGTACGCTGCCTACCCGCGGGCGTGGCTTGGCTCGCCGTGCCACGCCCACAGATTGGCTTCGTTGACCGTTAAGGCGCGGCCAGCGAGATCCATCCCGTGGAGTCCGGCAATGGCCGCTCTGGCCGTACTGCGCTCCGGCATGTCCACGAACCCAAAGCCGTAAGGGCGGCTCGTCTCGCGGTCGGTCATCACCTCGGTCGTGTCCACGGCACCATACGGCTCGAAGAGCTGGCGGAGGTCCTGCTCAGTCACGGTAAACGCAAGATTACCGACAAAAATGTTCACACACATGTCCTTCTAGGGTCAGTGTTGAGCCGGTCGCCAGAGTATTCGAACAGTACGCAGGAGCAATACAGAGGAGAAACGGCGAAGGATCACCTGGGAAGCCTGGGATGCGTCATCCCATCCCGAGTAATTAGGGAGACTGTACCACAACGGAGCGCGAAGCGCTCCGTTTTATTTTATTGCTAAAGACCTGCAACGCTTACCAAGAGGCACGATGCTCTGCGACCCTATGCGGTCGCCGTTGGTATTGTGGCTACCCCTGCAACCTAGTATAATCGGCAAAAGCATCCTGAGAAAGCAAAAAGTAAAGATGCGCACGCGGGAAAGAAAAATGCCCTGCTGGTCTATCCTGAATTCGCCACGTCATTTTGGAGTTTCAAATTTGCCCTGCAATACCTTGGTAAACAATCGTCCATGCCATCATTGGGCTTACTGACACTCGCCAACATGTTCTCAAAAGACTACAACCTGCGCTTGTTGATATGAATGTACGACCCTTGACTGACGCAGATCTCCACTGGGCCGACCTGGTCTGCACCTCAACCATGATCGTCCAAAGAAAGTCACTTGAGCAAGTGATTGTTCGTGCCAAGTGGGCTGGCAAACCAGTGGTCGCTGGCGGGCCACACCCCACCTCTTATTGGGAAGAAATGGCGGACATTGATTACTTCCTCCTTGGCGAGGTCGAAGAAACCTTCCCGCGCTTTCTCCGTGACTTGGAGAATGGCACGGCCAGGCATATCTATGTGCCACAGGAGAAGCCGGCCATCACCCAGACCTCCCTGCCGCGCTATGATCTCATCAACATGCGCGCATACGGCTCCATGCTGCTGCAATTCTCGCGTGGGTGTCCATTTGATTGCGAGTTTTGTGATATTACCAAGCTGTACGGCAGAGTGCCGCGGACCAAAACCCCTGAGCAAATGCTGGCAGAATTCACCCTGTTGTACGACCTTGGTTGGCGCGGCGCGCTGTTTCTCGTGGATGACAACTGCATCGGCAACCGGCGCGATGCCCTGCGCTTGCTCCGGGCCCTCATCCCATGGCAGCGCGAACGCCACTATCCCTTCACCCTCTGTACCGAAGCCAGCATGAATCTCGTGGAGTACGACGAACTCATGGAGGCCGTGATGCAGGCGGGTTTTGCCTCTAGATTAACTATATTGGATTAATAATCTATTGCATATTTAAATGTCTCGTTATTTAATTGACAAAAATAGTTAAGTAACCTACCATAGTCAACAGAATAACATCTTCCGGTCATTCTGCAGATTTCCTAAACTAAATCGGGTTATCTCCAATCACACCTCTTAGATGATAACTACGCGGAAAGGTCGTATGTGTGCAACGGACGTGCAGGGATGGCAAGAGGGGAACTTCGTCATTACCGAGGTTCCCGGAACACCCGTTCCCTTATGGCTTCAGAAGATGCTTCGCGGTAAGAAGAACCTGGCAGATATCGAGCAGGTGCCTCTCCTGGATGGGTAGGCTTTCAGGCGTTTTAAGGGCATCCCATCCTGCATGCGGAGCAATGCGTCAGGGTACAGGAGTACAGCAAAGGAGGGCTACAAGATGGTGAGTATGGTCATGCTGGTAATTATCGTACTAGGTGTAGGTGGGATCGTCTGGATGCGTCGGCGTCGCGGGCACGCGTACACCATGCCTGTCTCGCCAGAGGCCCCGCACGAGACCTTAGCGCACCAGGCCTTTACGCACGGGAATTCGTGCTTGGCGGCGGGGCAGTTTGCCGATGCCATCGCTGCCTTTCACCAGGCCCACGCGCTCGAGCCGAAGCATCCTCATGTTGCTGGCCGGCTCGCCGAAGTGGAACGGCGGCAGCACGCGGCGAGTGCAACGCTGCTCGTCAACGCAACGGTCTAAGCCGCCTCCCGCGTGCCATCCGAGTATGAGGAGCATATACGTATGATAGCTGTGCACGAACCAGACGCGATGGAGAGGAGGGCATGGCTCTCCACGGATGTACGAGAAGCGCTCTCATGCTTCAGCGCGCGCGATGCCCACGAGGCGGGACAGCCAATGGTAGCGCACGACGACGTCGTCTTCACGGCGTTGGTCTCGGACGCTCCCACCTGGGAGGATGCCGACGCGGCAGAGGCCCCCGTGGAGGACGACTCTGCGTCGGCGATGGCCTGCGACGCGGGAGGTCCTGAGACGGACAATATGCTCGCCCAGTATTTTGGTGAGGTACGCCGTTTTGCCCTGCTTAGCTTTGCCGAGGAACAAGCGCTCGGGCATCGCATCAAACGCTGGCAGCGGCGCGTCCGCTGGGCTCTGTACACCTCGCCGATGGCCTTGCCGACGTTGCGCAGGATATGGCATCAGATTGAGCCTCAGGCCATCTCCCTGCACGAGGTCGTACAGCACCGCGAGGGGACCACGCCTGACGAGACCACATGGCGGGCGCAATGCCGGCAGACCGTCCTGTCTCTGCAGGATCTGGCCACACGGCTGGATCGTCCGGAAGCGCGTAGCGGGCTGCCTCGACGGGCAGCACAGGAAGGCCGAGGGCTCCGTCACAAGCGTTTCAGCCTGTGGCGTGCGTGGTTGACGACCTACGAAGCACTGCAGTTGCCGCCCCACATCCATGAGGCGATGCTCGAGGCGTTAACGGACACCCGGCGGACGCCGCCGCCGGATCCAGCCCTGCAGGCGGCTTCGCGGGTCTGGGCGCGCGCCCAAGGGGAACTGGAACAAGCCAAAGCGCAGATGATGCAGGCCAATCTGCGTTTCGTCATTCATGTGGCGCAGCGCTATAGCAACCGCGGGGTGCCCCTTCTCGACCTGATCCAGGAAGGGAATCTTGGGCTGATGCGCGCGGTGGAGAAATTCGAGCCGCGTCGCGGGCTCAAATTGATCACCTATGCTCGCTGGTGGATTCGCCAGGCCATCAGCCGGGCTCTCAGCGAGCAGCACCGCACGATCCGGCTGCCGAGCCACGTGATCGAGCGCAAGAGCAAGCTGTATGCCGCAACGACCAGGCTGTGGACGAGCCACGGTCGCGCTCCGAGTGCCCAGGAACTCAGTGCCGCACTCGGCTGGACGCCCCAGGAGGTGGAAAAGCTCCTGATCGCCGTCCAGCCGATCGCCCAGTTGCAGCAGCCGGTCACGGACGATGGCTATACGCTGCAAGATTTTGTGGAGGATCCCCAGGCACCTCAGCCCGACGAGCTTGTGGCGGAGGAGCAAGTACGCCGCGGCGTGAGAGAATGCCTCGGCCACCTCACGGAACGCGAGGCGGTGATTGTGCGGTTGCGCTACGGTCTAGACGCGCACGAGCCGCATAGTCTCCGAGACATCGGTGCTATCTACGGCATCAGCCGTGAGCGTGTGCGGCAGCTGGAGAAACGGGCCTTGGCTAAACTCCGTCGGTTACGGCAGAGTGCGGTGCTCGCGGAGTTGGTCCAGTAAC